>Ga0224527_1000323_pt1 | contig 33610 bp, 34 predicted proteins | sample CBST0metaG_FD_179882 | JGI IMG/M metagenome (GOLD analysis project Ga0224527, IMG submission 179882) | Peat soil microbial communities from Stordalen Mire, Sweden - C.B.S.T0 | ecosystem: Environmental > Terrestrial > Soil > Wetlands > Peat | place: Sweden: Norrbotten County, Stordalen Mire... | reverse complement strand
ACACCCGTTCCCATCCCGAACACGGAAGTTAAGCCTTGCTGGGCCGATTGTACTGCACGCGAAAGTGTGTGGGAGAGTAGGTCGTTGCCGGATTAAATAAAGGCCTCACGCCAACAGCGTGAGGCCTTTTCCGTTTATAAAAAAACACCTCGATACGATCTCGCCCCCAATTACGGATCTCTCAGAACAAAACAAACATGCTACAGGCTCTCGATTTCAGTGGGATTGCGCTTCCTCCTGCTCCCGACTTCGCACTCTAGTTTGTTCGCTACTGGTGGAAGGGTTGCCAGAACGGATGCGACCAACTAGTCCGATGATTGTACAGCCAGGTCATTTCGATCCTGTATGCTGCCTCTTGATTCTGGCAGACCATTCAGGCCCGCATCTCGGCCTTGCGGTTTCTGTATGTCCGTACGCTCAAGCAACGATGGTTCGACACCGAGGTCACCAAGTCACCAAGTCGAAGATACGCCGCAAGCTGCCAGTGGTTTGGAGCCGGGAAGAAGTCGCCGCACTGCTCGCCATCACCCGGAACCTGAAGCACCGCGCCGTGCTGGCCACACTCTACGGGGCCGGTCTGCGCATCCAGAAAGCCCTGGATCTAAAGGTCACCGACATCGACAGCAAGCGGATGATCATCAACATCCGCAAAGGCAAGGGCGGCTATCCCCGGCAGGTGATGCTTTCGCCCAAGCTGCTGGAGTTGTTCCGTGCTCATTGGAACCGGAGCAAGCCTAAGAACTGGCTCTTTCCTGGAATGCGCCCCGACCGGCCGATGTCCCCCAACGCGATGAATGTTTGCTGCCATTACCTGTGCAACAAGCTTCGTATTAAGAAACGGCTTTCTGCCCATGTCCTGCGCCACAGCTTTGCCTCTCACCTGCTCGACAGCGGAACTGATCTGCGGACCATTCAACTGCTGCTTGGACATCGCGACCTGGAAACCACTGCGCGCTATCTACACGTCTCCGGGCAACGGCTGCACTCCACCGTAAGTCCGCTCGATGAGCTCCCAAGTGGCTGCTGTCCCAGATGCAAATGGGGCACCTTGCAGGTCGTTCGCTTCACGGCCTCGGTGCTCGCAACGGCAAAGTTCGCGGAAGTCAACTCGTCATGACCATGATCGCGCATACCAAAGGTCTAAGCCCGGATCGTTGCTGAAATGGGCGTTCTGGACGTGCATGCCGAAGTGTATCCGCATGCACCCAAAGTAGCTGCCAATCTCTCGCAGCACCCTCTCACTCAACTCGTAATCGCTCGCGCTACACAGATCGCAACCCTCAACTCGCATCCTGTTCAATGTGCCTCTTCGCTGTCCATATCTCAACAAACCCATTCAAAACCCATAAGGCGTGAGTTCTCGGAAGAGGCTTACCCTATCGCCAATGCTCCGCCTCGGATGCTCGCCTTCAACACAACTTTATCTGCGGAGCACCGCCGATACGGCACTACGGATTATTCGTCAAGTATTCCGATATTGCTTATCACTTGGAGTAGGCGAGAGAGTAGGCGAGGATCCGGATGCATTGCTGTTCAGGATTGTTTGTCGATCTCCACATTAAGATCGAGCGCGACATCTTTCCCGACGATTGCGCTGCCACCTTCAAAGCTCTCATTCCACCTCATACAAAACTCCAGACGGCTGATGGTCCCGGTTACCCTGAAGCTAACCTTTTAGGCGGCCAGTCTCTGTTCGCGAATCCTGCCTCCGTAATCGACATTGAGAGAACCGGCCGCGTCACGTCGCGAATCGTCAACAAACCTTTTAACTTGTTGCGCCCATCCTCTTTGACCAGCGTTCCGGTAAATTTCATCTCTGGAAATTGTTTGGAGCCGAAGAAGCTTTTGGTTTGCAGATGACCGTCCCGGTCCTTGTTATCGGTAAACACAGAGGCTGTTTTGGCGGCGAAATCCACTGTGCCGCCAGTGAAGTCATCGCTCGGACAAGCGCATGTGACCCGTGCATCGAATTCGCGAAAGTACCCTGTCACTCGGTTGATGATGAAGTGCGCAATGCACTGCTCGGCCTGCTCGCCATTTGAGTAGCCTGCGTCGGCTACTACGTTGAGAGTCTCTGTTTCGAGTGCCAGCTTGGCGGCTTCGGCCATCGGCAGCAGACTGCGATTGTCGGTCGCCTCGATCGTGACCTCCTTTCCACGATGATTGCGGGCTCGGCATCGACCGCCGTCTGTACGTTGTAGGCAGGGGCGGGATTGCCATGCGCCATTCGCATCAAGCGCGCCTCCGGTTCTGGATCGCGCTTCAGCTTCTCCAGCGCTGCAGCCACCGCACTCGGGTCGATGACGACCTCATCCTGCTCGTCGGCTTGCTCAAGCTGGTCAAGATAGCGTTTTACCGCGTCGCGTTCGCGCACCGCTCCTGCGCTGGCCACGGCGCGGAGCTTGGATCCGTCGATGGCCACCCACTCGCCTCGTAGCAAGCCCACCTGCCGCGCCAAACGCATCAACTGCGCTCCGGCACGGCTCACTGCTTCGCGATGCATTCGCCGGAACTCGGCGATCGACTTGTAATCCGGCGCTCGCCGCCCGAGCAGCCACATCACTTCCACGTTGCGACGACACTCGGCTTCCAGGCGCCGCGACGAACGTACCTGATGCAGATAGCCATACAGGTACAGCTTCAGAAGATCGCGCGGATCGTAGCCAGGACGCCCGGTTTCGGCCGGCTCCGCGCGAACAAAGCCGAGCTCGTCCATGTACAGCTTGCCCACGAATGCCTCGATCACACGACAGACATGATCAGATCATCCAGCGTCGAAGGAAACAACGTGTGCTGCCCGCCTATCTCGCCCTGTATGTATGCCAATGAAAATGCCCTCGCTCTCCAGTCTGTTACGAAACGCGAGCTTTGAATGAGGTTGGAAAACGGTGTTCCGGCGTCGGGGCACCGGTTTATTTGAGTAGGACCTGTTTTAGGGGCGGGTGGGACGCAGAAGCGGCCGCGGGATGCTCATCAGGCCAGTTCTGCTATGAGTTTCCGGCCGCCGAGCACGTTCATCATGCGTTTCAGGTTATAGACCATGGTCGCCAGGCTGATCTCGTCTGTGCACCGCCGACTCCGCGTAGCAGGAAGCGCGGATGTCCAAAGACGCGATACTTGAGCGTAGCAAACGGATGCTCCACCGTTGATTGTCGAAGTCGCATGGCTTCTGGGGTGGCGCGCTGGTGCATGCGATTCAGAGCGTCATCATACAGATGGCGTTTCACCTGTCGTTGTTTTCCCACCGTGCACTGTGACTTGAGCTGGCAGCGTCCGCAAATTGGAGCCTCGCCTTGATAACACACCGCACAATCTCTCCGTGAGAGTTGTTTGCGCCGTAATGTTTCGCCAGCAGGACATAGCATGGTATCGGTTTCCGGTTGGTAGATAAATGCAGTTCGATCAAACAGCGTTCTATCCCCCTTGTTGTTCACACACCGGTTACCAGCCACGTGGGGAATGATACCGCTGGCTTCGCAAACGGCAGCGTGTTCTCCGTTGGAGTAGACTGCATCGGCAACGACGTTGAGAGTTTCTGGTGATCCCAGCGCCTGCTGCGCTGCCTCAGCCATCGGCTGCAGGCAGCGTAGATCGTTGCTCTCAGTGATGACCTGTTGCGCGATGATAATGGCGTGCTCGGCATTGACCGCTGTCTGCGCGTTGTAAGCCGGGGCGGGATTTTCATGCGCCATACGCATGAAACGCGCGTCTGGCTCCGGATGTTTTTTCAGCTTCTCGAGCGCTGCACTGACTGCACTTGGGTCGATCGTAACTTCGTCTTGCTCGTCGGCGCGCTCGAGTTGCTCCAAATAGCGCTTCATCGCATCGCGCTCGCGAACGCTGTTAGCACTGCTGACGGCGCGGAACTTCGAGCCATCGATCGCCACCCACTCGCCACGCACCAAGTCCACCGCGTGCAAAGCGCACCAACTCCGCCCCCGCCTTCGTCACTGCCTCGCTGTGCATACGCTGGAACTCGGCAATCGACTTGTAATCCGGTTCCAGACGGCCCAGCAGCCACATCACTTCTACATTGCGCCGACACTCAGCTTCCAGCCGTCGCGACGAACGGACCTGTTGCAGATAACCGTATAGATACAGCTTCAGGAGATCGCGCGGATCATAACCAGGGCGTCCGGTGTCGGCTGGTTCGGCACGCACAAACCCCAGTTCCACCATATCCAGTTTGCCGACAAATGCCTCGATTACACGGCACATATGACCGGCGGGAATCAAGTCATCTAGAATGACCGGAAACAGTGTCCCTTGTCCTCGCGCCTCGCCTAGAATATAGCTCATAGCAAAGATGCCCCCGGCTTTCGAGGGCATCTTCTCATCTTCTTACCCCAGAGTCACAGAGTTTCGTAACAGACTGTCTCGCGAAGGTATTTTGTCATTAGCCCCTTGTGAAAATCCAGAGTTTCGTAACAGCCTGCGAAGGCGCGCTCTCTCGAAAATAGATACTTCTACTTTTTGACTCCAATGTTGAGTTCCTTCAACTGCAGGTCTGATACCGGAGTTGGAGCTTCCATCATCAGGTCCGTTGCTGCCGCTGTTTTGGGGAAGGCAATTACCTCGCGCAGACTTGGTGCTCCGGCAAGGATCATCACGATACGATCCAATCCAAGGGCGATTCCGCCGTGCGGGGGTGTTCCATATTGCAGAGCTTCCAGGAAGAAGCCGAAGCGCAATTTCTGCTCGTCCTCGTCCATACCCAAGGCTTCGAAGATCTTCGCTTGTACTTCCTGCTGGTGGATACGAATTGAGCCGGAGCCGAGTTCTGTGCCGTTGAGCACCACGTCGTAGGCGCGGGCGCGGATGGCCCCCAAGGCCGAGTTCGGATCGTGCAAAGCTTTCACGCCCTCGTTCAGCAGTTCCATATGCTCTTCGTGCAAAGAGGTGAAGGGGTGATGCGCGAAGGTCCATGTTGAAGACTGCTCATCCCACTCGAATGACGGGAAGTCAGTGACCCAGAGAAACTTGAAATCTTTCCCCTCGAAAGCTTTGTGACGAGCAGCGTAGCGCTGGGCCAGCGCCAGGCGAAGCTGACCTGCGTTGGTGTAGACCGCGAATGAATCGCGCTGATGACGACGCTTTGCAGCCGCTTCGTCATGTGCCGCTGCCGTTTCATCAGCTTTCTTGGGAGCGGCCACTAGGACTAGCAGGTCGCCTTCTTCTGCCCCGCACAACTCGCAGACCTTTGCGATCGCCTCTGGCCAGCTCTTTTCCAAGCGCTTGAAGTCGTCGAGGAATTTGATGACTTTACCCTGTTTTTCGCTGAGCAAAATGCGGTGTTCGTCGCGCTCTTTACGCGAAAGCTCTCCTACCTTTGGCGTGCGAATCACGACCACGGGAAGGGAAGCATCGATTGACAGAGCAGCCAGAGCGTCCGGCGGGAACGCGGCTTTTACATCCGTCATAGCCGGTAGGCGCAGATCGGGTTTGTCGATTCCGTAAAGTCGGATGGCCTCGTCGTATGGCATCTGCGGGAAGGGACGCGCGATGGTGTGGCCTGCGGCGGTGAAGGCTGCGTCGAGGAAGCCTTCGACTACGTCATGAATCGTCTCCTCGGTCGGAAAGGCCAATTCGAGATCGATCTGAGTGAATTCCGGCTGGCGATCCGCACGTAAATCCTCGTCGCGGAAGCAGCGCGCAATTTGGAAGTAGCGATCAAGGCCGCCAATCATCAGAAGTTGCTTGAAGATCTGCGGAGATTGCGGCAATGCGTAGAATTCACCGGGATGGACGCGGCTGGGGACGAGGTAATCGCGAGCGCCTTCCGGAGTCGAACGCGTCATGATCGGCGTTTCGATCTCGTAAAATTCCTGGCCTGCAAGATAGTTGCGAATCGCAAGCGTAACCCGATGACGCATCTCGATGTTGGCGTGCATTTCGGGACGACGCAGGTCGAGGTAGCGATACTTTAGGCGTACCTCTTCATTTACATTCACATTGGCGTCGCCAGGGAAGAATGGGGGAACCTTGCTCTCGTTGAGCAGCTTCAACTCAACGGCAATGATCTCAATGTCTCCGGTATCCATTTTAGGATTGCGAGTATGCTCGGAGCGCGGCTCAACCTTGCCGGTGACGGCCAATACATACTCGTTGCGCACAGACTCCACGCGCGCGTGCATTTCCGGGTTGCGTTCTTTGTCGAATACAATCTGAGTTATGCCCGAGCGGTCGCGCAGGTCGATAAAAATGAGATTGCCATGATCTCGCCGCCGGTTCACCCAACCCATCAAAGTGATTGTGGCTCCCGCATCGCTTGCGCGCAGGTCACCGCAGCGGTGCGTGCGCTTTAAATCGCCTAAGAAATCAAGTTGCATAATCGCTTTCCGTGTTTGCGGAGTGAAACTCCGCATTCTCCATCGTACGACAATTGGCGCGCCTATTCATGCACGCGCCAATCAAGTTGCTGAATTTGTCTTCTTAGCTTTCCAGATATCCTAGTAAATCGCCGCGTGAAACCTTCGTCTGTTCACCGCTTTTCAGGTCTTTTACCGCGAACGAATCTGCTTGTATCTCATTTTCGCCAACGATGATGACATAGGTTGCGCCCAGCTTTTCCGCTGTCTCGAAGCCCTTTTTCAGTCGGAAGCTTTCATCTCCGACGTCCACCGTGACGCCGTCGGCGCGTAGCTGCTTCGCCAATTTCAACGCGTGGCGATTCATGCCTGCACCGAGCGGAACTACAAAGGCCTTCAACGGTGCAAGTGCCTGTTGCTGTTGCGCCTGCAGAGCTAGCACCAGACGGTCTTCCCCGATAGCAAATCCGATTCCCGGAGCCTTTGGGCCACCAATTTGCTCACTCAGTCCGTCGTAGCGACCTCCGCCTAAGACAGCGCTTTGCGATCCAAGTTCGCCGTGCGTGAATTCAAACGTAGTGCGGGTGTAGTAGTCCAACCCACGTACCATGCGCTCATTCACTTGGTAGGGAACTTCCAATGTATCCAGAATTGCCCTCACCTGCGCAAAGTGTTCGCGGCAACCTTCGTCTAGATAGTCCGCAATTTTCGGCAGCGTCTCGATGATCGGCTGGTCGGCTGGAACCTTGCAGTCAAGCACACGCAGCGGATTGGTCTCAGCTCGCCGCTGGCAATCAACGCACATCTGATCTTTGACGCCTTCCAAAGCCTTTCGCAGCGCTTCATTGTAGGCGGGGCGGCACTCGGAACAGCCCACGGAATTCAGGTACAGTGTCCAGCCTGTCAGGCCAACGGCGTCCAGCAGAGCCGTCAACATGTCCAGAACTTCGGCGTCGCGGATTGGAAGTTCGCTTCCTGCGGACTGCGGGCCAATGACCTCTGCACCGATTTGGAAGAACTGGCGATAGCGCCCTTTCTGCGGGCGTTCGCGCCGGAATTGCGGTCCGATGTAGTAGAGCTTCTGCAACAGTCCGCTGCGTCCCATCTCGTGTTCAATGTACGCGCGTACAACTCCTGCTGTGTTTTCCGGGCGCAGGGTCAGAGTTTGTGTCTTTTCGCTTGCTGCCCGCGCTTTATCTTCCCAAGTGAACATCTCCTTGGAGACGATGTCGGTCTCTTCGCCAACGCCGCGACTGAAGAGTTCAGTAGATTCAAAAATAGGCGTGCGAATCTCGTGATAGTTATAGCGGGCAAAGACTTCGCGTACCTTGCGCTCCACAAAGTTCCAAAGTTCGGTGTCAGGAGGCAGTAGGTCGCGCGTCCCGCGTACAGCTTTGATCATTTTCCGGTCCTTGATCTGAAATTCTGTTCATCCGGGTATGGATACTCCATCTGTCGAGCGGCTTCGCGGGCTACGGATGGTCCATAAATCTGCGCCACAAGGTAAAGCGCCATATCAATTCCAGCGCGAATACTATTGGCGGTCGTGATGTTTCCGTCCACCACCATTGCCAATTCAGGCAGCAGCGATGTACTTGGATAACGTTCGCGGAAAAAATCCACGGAATGGAAGTGTGTTGTCGCGGTCTTTCCAACCAGCAGTCCGGCTTCCCCTAGTAGTAAGGAGCCATTGCCTACGGACGCCAAGCGGTCGACTTGCGGAGCCATACGACGAAGCCAGTCCAGATACTCCGGTTGATGCATCAATCCACGAACTCCGTGGCCGCCTGGAACCACCAGCATATCCAGCTTCGGGCAGGAGGCAAAGTCCACATCGGGGAGAATACCCATTCCGCCGCTGGCTCGCACCAGATCCTTTGTGTCCGAGACGAGCAACTGCTGAATCGGAGAATCAGTTTCGCGTCGTGAGTCTTCATCCAGACGCGTGGTGGCAAACACCTCGAACGGACCGCAGAAATCCAACACCTCTGCGTCGGGATAAATCAAGATCCCAACCGTCTTCGGTTCTGTGGTCAGCGGCCAAGAGGTGGCGCTCACTGGCCGGTCTCCCGAAGGTACTGCTCTTTGTAACCCAGATAGTTTGTGCGGTAAGTCAAAATAGAGGCCTTCTGTTCGTCGCTAAGATAACGTCGGAATTTTCCAGGGGAGCCCATCCAAAGCGAGCCGGGTTCTACTACGGTGTTTTCAGGTATTAAAGTTCCGGCGGCGATGATCGAATCATGCCCAATGTGCGCACCATTCAATATAATGACGCCCATACCGATGAGGCAGCGATCTTCGATCACGCAACCATGCAAGGTCACTGTGTGTCCAACGGTCACATCGTCTCCCAGTTCCACCGGCCACTTGCCAAGCATTCCGTGTAGGACGGAGTTGTCCTGGATATTACTGTTGTTGCCGATGCGGATGTGATGCACGTCGCCACGAACTACTGCGTTCATCCATATGCTTGCGTGTTCGCCCAGAACTACGTCACCAATGACCTGCGCGGAGGTGTCCACATAGCATGTGGCGGGAATGGTGGGCATAACACCCTTGTAGGGTCGAATCAAGATGCACCTCCAACTGGGGAAGCAGTTCGGCTGGCCATCAGCCATATCTGAGGGGGCGTGCCGTCTGGCATCCGCAGGTTCCCCAAAACATTGACCATACCAGAACCGTCGGCGCGATGAAACCGGCAATCGGTCATCGTTAATTCTGCCCGAATCTCACAACCCATACTAAGTGGGGAATGTTGTTCCTGGCGGGTTGGCTCGGTCACCCCTGCCCGTCGAGCGGTTTGGTTCCTAATAAACTTCTCCGCGAACAGGATTCGGTAGTAATATGCCCGGTATTCGTAATTTGTCTAACTGGGCTATGTTCGTTGAAAAGTTGATTGGCCGGAGTTGTGACGAGTTGTTGTGGAGTTGGGTCGAAAGGGGATCCCATGGAATTCCAGGACAGAATGCTGAAGTGCGTGGATTGTGGCGACGACTTTGTTTTTACCGCCGGGGAACAGCTTTTCTTCTACGATAAACAATTCAAGAATCTGCCTAAACGATGCAAAGCCTGCAAACAGAAGCGTTCCCCCGCAGCTCAAGGAACGCCGAATCGCTTTGTCAAGCAGGAAACCGTGGTCCTTTGCTCCGATTGCGGGAAAGAAACCACCCTTCCATTCCGTCCAACTCAAGGTCGGCCCGTGTTTTGCCGCGAATGCTTTGGACATCATAGAAAGTCTTCCGGGGCATCGGCCTGAGCTTGGGAATCGCTGTTGCAGCTCCGGGTTCCCTCTGCAGAACCCTGGAGCTTCCAGCAACTTGATTCCCTCTAGCCGACTTTCGGAAGTCCCTCTTTGGATTCTGGAGCGCTGGCGTGTGCCTGATGTGCCCGTCCGGCAATCTCCGGGTGCACTGTCCTAGGATGTTTCTTGTCCTCGCGTTTAACGAGCAGAGCTTCGATCTGTCGAAGCAGGTCGCCCGTATTCATTGGCTTCACCAGCATTGATTCAGCGCCCTCTGATTTCCAGTCACTTCCTAAGCTTGGATAAGCTGTCAGAATGGCAGTTGCCGGATTGTATTTTTGTGAGCGCGCGGCGCGGATGACATCGAAACCAGCGGTCTCGGTCTCCATGCGCATGTCGGTAATCACCATTTCATAGGTGCCGCTTGTAAGTTTTTGCTTGGCCTCACGCGCTGAGCTAGCTGTTTCGACCTCGAATCCGTTCATTTCGAGGATGGCCTTCAGTGTCAGCAAAATCGCCAGTTCATCGTCTACAAGCAGGATGCGTCGAGTCATTAAGCAAGCTCCAAAGTCTTCAGAAACTGCCTCAAAGTTGAAAGCGGTAACAGTTGACTACATTTGATGCATTTGGATGCATCCTGAGTAGCTGTTCAAAAACTGTATTCAAATCTTTTGATTGTCAGGAACCGCGTAGCACGTGGAAACCTGATTACGGGTACCACCCCAATTTGCCCATATAATACTCCTGTGGGAAGTTTCTATGTCGAAAATTTCGGGTGTCGCGCGACTCAAGCCGACGGCGCAGCAATTGAGCGTCAGTTAACGGATCGCGGACTTTTGCGCGCTGGAAGCTCCGGCGAAGCAGAAGTCGTTGTGTTGAACACCTGCACGGTAACCTCATCGGCCGATCAGGATGCGCGTGCCGCTATTCGCCGCATTCATCGCACCAATCCAAACGCTAGAATCCTCGTAACGGGATGTTACGCGCAGCGGGCTCCAGAAGAGATTTCTGCGCTTGAAGGCGTTTCGCTTGTGGTTGGTAATTCGCATAAGCACCGTCTCGCGGAAATTGCAGCGGGCAACGGTTTCGTGTCTATTGGTTCGCTCGCCAGTGCTTCGAATTCCAGTGAATCAGTGGGGAATTTGGAGCCGATTCGTCGCGCGCCGGTCGTGGTAGAGGATATTTTTGCTCATGCCGAACTTCTCGCGGCGCCTGTTTTCGATGCCGATAACGAGAAGACTCGTCCCAATCTTAAAGTGCAGGACGGATGCAATAATCGCTGCTCTTTCTGCATAATTCCGTTTGTGCGTGGACGTAGTCGTTCGCTGCCGATGGGGGAAGTTCTGCGCAATGTCGATCAGTTGATCGCTAACGGCTATCAGGAATTGGTGCTCAGCGGAATCAACCTAGGGCGCTGGGGACGGGATTTTGGTCGTGAATCCAGCAGCGATAGGCTGGCAGAGATTTCCAGTGATGCAGTCCTGCAGACTGCCGAGACTCGTCCCTGCTTCGTCGATCTTCTGCGTGCGATTCTGGAACGTACCAGCGTGCGTCTGCTGCGTATTAGTTCCGTCGAGCCGATGGATTGGAGCGACGAACTGATCGCACTTGCTGCGAGTTCGTCGCGCATTGCCAAGCATGCCCATGTTCCGTTGCAGAGCGGGAGCGATCGCATTTTGCGTCAAATGCATCGACGCTATCGTCCGTGGCATTACGAAGATCGCATTCAGCGGATTCATGCCGCTATGCCTTATGCCGCAATTGGTGCGGACGTTATGGTGGGATTCCCCGGCGAGAGCGAAGAAGATTTCGAAGAGACCCGCGCATTCATTGAGCGTCTTCCGTTCACGTATCTTCACGTTTTTACATATTCATCGCGACCAGGGACGCCATCTGCGCAGATGCCCGCGCAGGTTCCAGTGCACAAGGCTCGCGAGCGCAATCGGGTATTGCGTGAACTCGTAGCACGGAAGAAGCGCGCGTTTCAGGAGCAGTTCATTGGTAAGACGTTATCCGCTCTTACGTTGACCCAAGTCGCTCATGGGTGCACTGAGGCGCTGACGGACAACTATCAAAAACTCTGGCTGCAGGGCTCGCTTCCGGCGAATCGAATGCTTACCGCTCGCATCCATTCCATAGATGGCGAAGCGCTTGTAGGTGAAGTAGTCGAGTAGCTCTACTTCTTCAGCAATAAATTTCTCCTGCATCCGTCCGGAACAAAGGAAGGCAAGCGCGCTATGCCTGAAAGGATCGTTATGTCCAACGTTTTTGATTTTTCTGCGAAGCTGAATGACGGGGAAGAGAAGCCCCTGGCCGATTATCGGGGGAAGGTTCTTCTGATCGTCAACACGGCAAGTAAGTGTGGGTTCACGCCACAGTACAAAGGACTTGAGGAACTCTACAAGAAGTACCATGGACTGGGCTTGGAGATTCTCGGGTTCCCATGCGACCAGTTCGGTCACCAGGAACCGGGTAGCAACGACGAAATTCGCGGGTTTTGCGAACTTAACTACGGCGTGACTTTTCCGCTATTTTCCAAGATCGATGTGAACGGCGAGAACACCCATCCGCTCTATAAGTATCTGAAGGGTGAGGCCGGTGGATTGCTGGGCGACGGCATTAAGTGGAATTTTACGAAGTTTCTGGTCAGCCGTGAAGGTAAGGTTCTGGACCGTTTTGCGCCGATTACCGCTCCCGAGAAAATTGCCGGTGATATAGACAAAGCGCTGAACGGGTAGCCGTTATGCGTTTACTCCAGAGTACAGTAGTCTGCTTGTGCTCTGGAACAACTTCCTTTCCGTGCTATACTTTAAGCGGTTTAGGTACCACCGGAGGACCGTATCGATAAGCGTTTTATCCGCACCAATGAGCGCATTCGCGTCCGCGAGATTCGCGTGATCGATGATCAGAGTGAGCAGCTTGGCATCATGGCTCCTCTTGACGCGCTCAAAATTGCCAGGGAAAAAGGATTAGACCTGGTGGAGGTTTCACCCACTGCGCAACCACCTGTCTGCCGCATCATGGACTTTGGTAAGTACATGTATGAGCAGGAAAAGAAGGAACGCGCAGCAAAGAAGAACCAGAAAGTCATCACCATTAAGGAAGTGAAGTTCCGCATTAATGTGGACGAGCACGATTATCAGACAAAGAAAAATCATGCTTTGCGCTTTTTGGGCGACGGTGACAAGGTCAAGGCAACCATCTTTTTCCGTGGACGTGAAATGACCCGTCAGATGCTCGGTCGTGAGATCTTGCAGCGGTTGATCAAGGACATCGCGGACAAAGCCGTAGTAGAGAATATGCCACGGCAAGAAGGTAACACCCTGCACCTGATTCTGGCTCCGCCGAAGGTTCAGAAGTAGCCGTACGGGCGCAGTCCATGATGTGCGGACTGCTCCAATCTGCGGTTTAAATCCCCCTCAAGCCGCTTTCCAGCGATACTTTTCGAGGGTTTTCTCGCCGGTCCAGTTTGCCCGGAGAGGCTGTTCTCGTGTTTAATAACAGTAGTTGTTTTCAGGACCCTAACAAATGCCGAAGATGAAGACTCACAGTGGCGCATCCAAGCGCTTCAAGAAGACAGGTACGGGCAAGGTAAAGCGTGGTTTCTCTTTCCAGCGCCATATCATGACTTCGAAGGGCACGAAGCGGAAGCGTCAGATGGACATGGGTGGTTTGGTCGACAAGGCCGATCTACCTAAGATCCTGAGGATGATCCCCTACTAGTAAGGGTGATCTCCCGCCGGATGGCATCGATTCGTCCGGCGCAACAAGGGTGCAAACCCGGGTGTGTGAAGAGGTTACAGGTGTAAAGCCTCCTGCCTCCAGCCGCCATAATCCCGCGAACTCTGGTTCAGCGGATGCTTCAAAAGGAAGGTAGCAGCAATGCCTCGCGTAAAACGTGGTACTAAGCGCCGTGATAAGCGCAAAAAGATTTTAGAGCGCGCAAGTGGGTACTTCCTCACTAAGTCGAAGCTCTATCAGGCAGCCCAGGAAGCCGTACAGCGCGGCCTCAAGTTCGCTTTTACTGGCCGTAAGCAGAAGAAGCGTCAATATCGTTCGCTTTGGATCGTGCGCATTAACGCCGCCGCCAAGCTGAGCGGTCTCAGCTATTCGCAGTTCATCCACGGCCTGAAGGTTGCAGGAATCGAGCTAGATCGTAAGATTCTCGCCGACATCGCCGTAAATGATCCCGCGGGCTTTGCAGCCCTGGTCGAGCAGGCCAAGGCCGCCGTGCCGGCACAGGCGTAAAGCCAGCCCTCGCGACCAAGTACTAAGAGCCACGAATGGCACGGGAACACGAACCAGATGGTTTGTGCATTCCGTTACCATTCGTGGCTTTTCTTGCGTTCTGAATGTATTCAGCCGCCAGGCATCCGTATGAGCCTGACGTGGTTGTAAAAGACTGAGCCGTAGGAGCAGCGAAGAACCCATGTATAGCGTTCCCAAACTCGAAGATTTCTCACCCGCCGCGCTCGACACGGCCGCCGCAGAGCTTCTCGCAGCACTGGTAAGTGAATCCCAAGCCGCCGCCGATCCCAAGGCGTTCGAAGAGTTCCGCAACCGGTGGATGGCTCGGAAAAGTGGCTTACTTACACAGGTCAACGACATGTGGCTGAAGGCCGCGCCCGGTCCTGCCAAGCGCGATGTTGGCCAGCGCGTTAATGCTCTTAAGCAAAAAGCAGAAGCCTTGGTCGCCGAGGCCGAGCAGATCGCTGTCAGTTCAGCTCTGAGTTCCAAGCTCAAGTCGGAGACCATCGACATATCGCTTCCCGGAATAGAGCGCCCGCTCGGTGTACGGCATCCTGTTCTGCGCACTTTGGACGAGCTGATTTCTGTCTTTGTAAAGATGGGCTACTCCGTTGCCGAAGGACCTGAGGTCGAGAGCGACTACTACAATTTTGAGGCGTTGAATTTTCCGCCCAACCATCCTGCTCGCGACACGCAGGACACGCTCTTCATTGCCAACCAGGAGTTGAAGGATCAGCGTGACCGTCTTCTGCTGAGGACGCATACCTCGCCCGTGCAGGTGCGCACCATGCAAAAGCAAGCACCGCCCGTACGCGTGATTTGTCCTGGCAAGGTGCATCGCAACGACGCTCCGGACGCGACGCACTCGCCGGTGTTCCATCAGTTGGAAGGTCTCTGCGTGGATACGAACATCACCTTCGGCGACCTCAAGGGAACACTCGACCACGCTATGAAGTCGATGTTTGGCTCGGCGGTGAAGACCAGCTTTCGTCCGTCGTTCTTTCCGTTTACCGAACCCAGCGTAGAGGTATCCATCTCCTGTCCATTCTGTGGAGGCAAGGGATGCCGTCCCTGTAAACAGAGTGGCTGGATTGAACTTCTCGGCGCAGGCATGGTTGATCCGAATGTCTTCGGCTTCGTTGATTACGATCCGAAGAAACTTAGCGGCTTCGCTTTCGGCATGGGCGTTGAGCGCCTCGCCATGATGACCTACAACGTCGATGACATCCAGCAATTCTTCTATGGCGATATGCGCTTTCTGGAGCAGTTTGCGTAATGAAAATCTCAGCTAATTGGATTCGCGATTTTGTCTCTCCCACCGTCAGCGACCGCGATGTGGCCGAGGCTCTGACTGTCTCTGGTATTGCAATTGAAGGATACTTCGGCGAAGGTGCCGATCAGACTTGGGAGGCGGAGATTACCACCAACCGCGTGGACGCCATGAACCACTACGGCGTCGCCCGCGAAGTCTCAGCCATCTACGACGTTGACCTCGCACCCATTGCACCCAAGGTCTCAGAGAGTGGCTCTGTCGATGTCTCCATTTCCATCGAAGACACGGAGGGATGCGCTCGTTACACGGCTCGCGTCGTTCATGGAGTCAAGATCGCACCGGCCCCCAAGAACATTGCCCACCGTCTCGAATTGATTGACCAGCGCAGTATCAGCAACGTAGCTGATGCAACCAACTACGTGCTCAATGAAATCGGCCAGCCCACTCACGCCTACGATATCGATAAGCTTGAGGGCGGCAAAATCATTGTCCGCTGGGCGCGCGCTGGAGAAACGCTCGTTACCCTCGACGGCATTGATCGCAAACTCGCACCAGAAGACCTCATCATTGCCGATGCGGTCAAGCCCATAGGTTTAGCCGGAATCATGGGCGGCGAATCTACCATGATTACCTATGCGACGAAGAATGTGCTTATCGAGGCTGCGTGGTTCGATCCGACGCCCATACGCCGCACTGCACGACGTCTCGGTATGCACACCGACGCATCGCACCGATACGAGCGCGGAGCTGATCCCGGTATAACTCAAGTTGCATGTGCCCGCGTGGCGGAACTGATCGTTGCAAGTGCGGGTGGCGTGGTCACAGGAGAGCTTGACGCTGTTGGCCGCACGCTTCCGCAACCGCGCATCTTGCTGGCGTCTAGCGAAGTGAAGCGAATTCTCGGCGTGGAGATTCCTTCGGCCGAAATCGCTCGGATTCTGTATCGACTCGGTTTCAAGGTGGACGGCATCGGGCCGGAGTTCTACATCACTGTACCCACGTGGCGGCTGGATGTGGAGCGCGAAATCGATCTGATCGAAGAGGTCGCTCGTATTTACTCCTACCTCAAGATTCCCGACACCTTGCCGTCGTTTGCCGGTGGAGTGGTCGAGCTGCCGAATGCGCGTAAACAGGCAACGCTGCGCAATCGTCTGCTGGCCCTCGGATACAACGAATCGCTGTCCTCCACATTTATTCCACAGGAGGATGCGCGCTTCTTTATAGAAGCCGGGGCGAACTCCGAACCCGTGCGCATTGCCAATCCACTGAGTGAGGAAGCGTCATTTATGCGCACCTCGCTGGTTCCGGGACTGTTGCTGCAAGTTGCTTATAACCTGAATCGTGGCAACGCCGATGTTCGACTCTTCGAAGGCGGACACGTTTACGCGATGGATGGCGAGGCGGTCGATGAGCACAACTCTCTGGCCTGGGTTGCGACAGGAGCAGCAGGCAAATCGAGTGTTCACGGGAAGTCCGAGCCGATCAACTTCTTTCATATCAGGGGAGACATTGAGCAACTTCTAGCTGCTTTCGATGCCAGCGATGTGAGTTTCGATCGTGTCGTACCGTTGTGGCTGCATCCGGGGCGGTCTGCGCGGGCTCTGGTCGGGTGCAAGACTGTCGCGATCTTCGGACAGCTTCATCCCGAGATTGCCGCAGCCAGAAAGCTGAAGCAGAATGTATTCCTCGCAGAGATTTTTATCGAGGAGCTTTACCAGCTTGCGCTACGCCAGCCTGCCTATACTCCTATCTCGAAGTATCCGGTTGTTGAACGAGACTTTTCGTTTGTTCTTCCTGAGGGAGTGGAGTTCGAAAGCATCCGCCAGAAGCTCTCGACTCTCGGCATTGCAGAGCTAGCTGCGGTACTCCCGGCTGAAACCTTCCGCGGAGGATCGCTCGCAGCAGGAACCTATTCGTTCCTCCTCCGCGTCCGCTTTCAATCCGCTGAACGCACGTTGCGCGACGATGAAGTTGCAAACTGGGCTCAGCAGATTGTGAAGTCAGTGGAGTCACTCGGCGTCTCCCTCCGTCAGTAAACGTTTCCACGCGAAGTGCCTACCAGCGTATGTACTTCGCGTGGAAACGTTCTATTTAGCACAAAAGCGAAGTTAGCCTGCGTTACCAAAGTCCCCCAGACTATGACATTTATTGTCACTCAGTTGTGACGGGGCGCGTCATATTCCGACCGAGAAGACATTAACTTTGGGGCTAGACGAACGGAAGCTTATTGAATTTCCCTTTGTTATCAGTATTTCCCAAACTAGAACACCAATTCAGAAACCATTTTGAGATGTGGCAATGATCCTGCTCTGTAAATAAACCGCATACATTGCCAGCTTGCGATGAAAGAACTGTCCGAGGCTAACGAATGCGTAAACAGAAGGGTTTTTCGCTGATTGAGCTTCTCATCGTGATAGCCATTATTCTGCTCATTGCAGGTATCGCAATTCCGAACTTAATTCGGTCGAAAATGGCTGCAAATGAGGCTTCTGCCGTTGGCGCTTTGCGCACTATCAATACCTCTGAGGCCACCTACTCCTCAGTTTATCCGGATCAGGGTTTTGCGATTGCGTTGGGAACCCTTGGGCCTGGCACGAATAAAAGCGCAGCACCGTCCCAAACAAATGCTTTTCTGCTGGACGAGGTACTGGGCTGCCCAACCGCCACGGGGAGCGGCAATACCTGTGTTAAGAGCGGATATATATTCGATTTGAGCGTGTCCAATGCGACGCTTCCCGTTACTGCTTACAACATTAACGCGGATCCCAGCTACGCGGCTCAGACCGGGGGGCGCCACTTTTACACCTACGACGCGGGTACGATTTATTACAATGCCTCAACCTCTGCTACTCGAAACGACGCGATGTTGCAGTAGCTGTAGACCTGTTCAGCGATAGCTTATTACGACGTACTCACTGCGTCTGCCTGCTCTGGCAGCAGCGGTTCGTCCTCTGAGCTGGCGTCCACTAAATCTGCCGGTAGGTTCTTCTTCGGTTTCACTCCTAATAATTTCAACATCTCCGCCTGGCGAATCACGTTTCCACGGCCGGTGGAGAGTTTGCTGAACGCATCGCTATAACTCGATTTTGCCTGATCCAGACGGTCGCCCACGCATTTCAGATCTTCCACGAATCCTACGAGTTTATCGTGCAGGTCGGCGCCACGTTTTACGATGTCCTGCACGTTCTGTTTCTGTCTCTCTTGCCGCCATAGATGGGCAACCGTTCGCACCACGAACAGCAAGGTGCTTGGACTTACGAGCAGCACGTTTCGTTCGTAAGAACTGCCCCATAGCTCGGAATCGTTACTGATCGCCGCCATGAACGCGCCTTCTATAGGGATGAACATGCAGACGAAGTCGATCGATTGCAACTGGTGCAACGATTGGTAGTTCTTGTCGGCCAGTTCCTTAATGTGGCGCCGAATCGAATCCATGTGCCGCGCCAACGCCAGTTTGCGAACGTCCTCGGTCTCTGCGTTTACGAGGTCGTTATAGGCTGTCAGCGAAACTTTGGAGTCGACGATAAGGTGCTTGCTCTCAGGCAGTTTCACGATCACGTCAGGCCGAGCCTGTCGTGAATCCTCGTTACGGAAGCTGTTCTGCACAAAGTATTCTTCGTCTTTGCGCAGGCCTGAGGACTCCAGAATTTTCTCGAGAATCATTTCGCCAAGATCGCCTTGGGCCTTCGAAGAAGTTGATAGAGCGCGTGTTAGCTTGCCGGTATCATCGGAGAGTTGCTGGTTGAGGCCCATCAGAAGGCGTACCTGTTCGGAAAGAGCCGAGCGATCCTTGCCCTCCTGCACATACACCTCTTCCACCTTTTGCTGGAAGCTCTTGATCTTCTCGGATAACGGCGCAAGCAACTGCGAAATGTTTGTTTGATTCTGTTCGGTGAAGCGTTTTGTTTTCTCTTCCAGAATATCGTTCGCAAGCGTCTTAAACTGATTGGAGAGCTCGATCCGCGCACCGGACAGCAGTTCCAACTTTTCGTTCAACTGTTGTTCTTGCTGCCTGAGCTGTTGTGCAAACTGGAGTTCCTGTTGCTTGAGCTGTTCTTTCAGACGTCCGGATTCTAACTCTGCGGCAAATCGCGCGTCCCTGTTCAACTTCAGTTCGATGCCGGATTTATTCTGTTGATCTTGCAGGGAAGTGAATGACGTTCGACTTGCGGTCAGTTCAGCTTCCACGGTGGCCAACCGCGACTGCAGAGCCGTTGAACGACCGCTGAGAGCGACCGCGGTGGCGCAGGCTCCAAAAAGAAGTGCAAGAATAGCCGTGAGGACGATCATGAACATTCGGAAGGCTCCAAGTTCTTGGATTGTAACCCACCTTCGCTGTGGAACGTTACGCGCTTGCAGCCGGCGGCGCGCACTGAGCGCTCTTCTGCTGCTTCTTTTGCTTGCAGCGCCCTTGCTGGCGCAAACGTCTATGCTCTTCTCCGACCAAGACGAGCAAGAAATCGTCCGGCTGTTGAATCGCGAGCGACAATCCAGGGGGATTGCCACGCTCGTGGTCGATGAACGCTTGCAGGACGCTGCCCGCAAGCACAGCGCACGCATGGCTGCCGCCCACGCCGTCGAGCATCAGATTGCGAATGAGCCCAAACTCGTTCTGCGTCTTGGCGCGCGCGGGCTCCGGTTCGATGCGAGCGGCGAGAACGTAGGCATAGCCTCAGATGCTGCCCGGGTTCATACAGCTCTCATGAATTCGCCGGGGCATCGCGCTAACATTCTTGATCCGCAATATAACTCAATCGGGATTGGTGTAGTCCGCACGGCAGAGGGAATCTACGTTACGCAGGATTTTGCCCGGCGTCTCCCAGAGGCAAGCGTAGATGAAGCGGAAGAACAAGTAGCCTCCCGATTGAACCGAATGCGACGTGCCGTGGGCATGCCACTCCTAAACCGGGTGCCAGCGCCCGAACTCCGCAAATTGGCCTGTGAGATGGCAGCCCATGACAGACTAGACCCACACGCAGTTATTTCTCCCAAGGTAAGTGGCTCGGTGGTCTTTACGGCAATCGATCTTACACAAATCTCCGGATCTCTTGAGCGACTGAAGACAAGTACTGCGAGTGGCTTCTCGGTAGGCGCGTGCTACCAGTCCAGCGCCAGCTATGAGAATCCTATCTTCTGGATCATTGTGGTGACTTACTTTTAAGTTCGAAAATAGTTCCGATCTCTCGGAACTATTGGGGCAATAGCGGCGTACCTGTTTCCATGCGCTAACGAGCACGTGGGGTGTTCGTCCACTCGCGCAGGAGGCAAAGTTATGGAAGCCAAATACAACTGGATGATCGACAGTACTCCGATTCGAATTGCCATCAACGCCGCAGCGTTCGCCGTCTGGTTCGGTGCGGCCTTCGGACTCATGTTCTTTGCAATGAATGGATGAGGTTTGCGTTCGTTGAACATGGACAAATGGATTTGGGCCAATGAAAACGCGGGTAGCGAGCCCGCGTTCGTTTCCTTAGGAGCTGGAACTATACTTTGGCCGGTTCTTCTTTTTTCGAATACTTGGTTTCCACGTAGTCGCTTAGGATCTGCTTGAACTCTTCGACGATGTGATCGCCCTTTAGTGTCGTAACTAGGCGTCCATCGATGAATACCGGAGCCTTTGGATCTTCAAATGTCCCAGGCAGGGAGATTCCAATATTTGCGTGCTTGGATTCGCCCGGTCCGTTCACAATACAGCCCATCACGGCCAACTTCATCTCTTCGACGCCGTTGAATTCCTTACGCCACGCGGGCATCTGTTCGCGAACGTAGAACTGAATCTGTTGCGCCAATTCCTGAAAATAGGTTGAGGTCGTGCGGCCGCATCCTGGGCAGGCCGTAACCTGTGGCAAGAAGCTGCGAATTCCCAGTGACTGCAGCACCTGCTGCGCTACCTGCACTTCCTCCGTACGATCTCCGCCTGGGGCCGGTGTCAGGGAAACGCGGATCGTATCGCCAATGCCTTCCTGCAAAAGGATCGAGAGACCTGCCGTGCTGCTCACAATGCCCTTGGCTCCCATGCCTGCTTCGGTCAGGCCGAGGTGCAGAGGGTAGTCGCAGCGCGAAGCTAGATCGCGGTACACGTCCACCAGATCCTGAACGCCGCTGACCTTTGCACTGAGCAGAATGTGGTCGCTGGGAAGACCGTAGCTTTCCGCCAATTCCGCCGAGCGGAGCGCGCTCATGATCATCGCTTCGATCATCACGTCGCGACCTTCTTTCGGAGCGGCGGATTTCGCGTTCTCATCCATCATTCGCGCCAGAAGTTGCTGGTCGAGCGAACCCCAATTCACGCCAATGCGGACTGGCTTGTCATTCTCAATCGCGCACTCGACCATCGTGCGGAAGTTGTCGTCGTTCTTGCGCCCAATCGAGACGTTGCCGGGATTAATGCGGTATTTCGCAAGCGCCCGTGCGCAGTCCGGAAAATTCTTGAGCAGCAGATGTCCGTTGTAGTGGAAGTCGCCCACGATGGGGACATGGACGCCCATGCTGGCAAGCTCTTCCACGATGGGACGAACCGCAGCGGCAGCAGCCTCATTGTTCACGGTGACCCGCACTACTTCGGAGCCAGCCTTGGCCAGTGCAGCCACTTGTTTTACGGTGGAGGCGATGTCTGCCGTATCCGTGTTGGTCATCGACTGCACCATCACGGGTGCATCGCCACCTACGCGAACGTTTCCGATCTTTGCTGTGTAGCTTTTTCTGCGTTTGATGATTGCCATGGAGAACTCTTCTCTAATTTTAGCAGTACAGCTTACTCGCGCGCTTTGATGGGTTGTAAAAAGGGCGCCCGCAGGCGCCCTCGTCGTGTGACTTGTTCCTTATTGACCGGGAAGCAACTTCACCACATCGTTGAAGATCACCATGCCTGCAAACAGCACCAAGCAGACAAAAGCAGCTTGGTAGAGGCGAATTTTGATGGCTTCGTTGATGTCGCGTCGCATAACGGATTCCACAAGCAGCATGGCAATCAGTCCGCCATCCAGAATAGGAATCGGAAGCAGATTGAATAGTCCAAGCTGCAGGCTGATCATGGCCATGAACTCCATCAGGTCATTTGCGCTGCGATGGTGGACCATTTCGCCAGAGACTCTGACGATTTCGATGGGGCCAGACATCTGCTTCATCGAAACCTTGCGCTCCGCCATACGGCCGATCAACTCTACGATCAATCCGGAAAGCTTCCTGCACTCATCCACCGAGCGGCCAAGCGCTTCCGCGATGGGCAGCTTTTCCACCTGCATTGGCTCGGACATGAACCCGATGCGATAGCTTTGGGCGTGGGCATCAATTGGGCTCAACTTTGGAGTCACCGTGAGCGATAGTTGCTCGTTCTGGCGACGCACTTCCAGCTGCACCGGCTTATCCTTGGTGGTCTGGAGATAGGTCTGCATCGCTCCGGTGGCGTGTATCGGGGTGCCGTCAACGGCTATGATTTCGTCGCCAACCTTCAGTCCGGCCAGCGTCCCTGGCATCCCTGGTTCCAGCCCCGTTACAAGGAACGGTTGCCGTGGAAGCCAGCCAGCTTCGCCCGTCTGTTGCTTTCCATCGGCCTTTGGAATCAACGTGATCGGTAGGACTTCGCTGCCGCGCTTCACGCTAACAGCCAGAGGCTGATTCGGGCTGATCAGAATCTTGTTGTGCACATCCTGCCAAGTCGGGTTCTTCACGTCACCGATTTGAAGGATCTGATCGCCCTCTTTCAATCCGGCTTGCTCTGCCGGATATCCAGGCATGCACCAACCAACAACTGCCGGTTGATATAGCCCGTAGGGAATTTCGTGATGCACGGCAAACACCGCCGTCAGCAGCACCATGGCCAATATCACGTTGGCCACAGGACCAGCGACGGCGATTATCAGCCTCTGCCAGCGCGGATGCTTGAGAAATTCGCCTTCGTCTGCCGCAGCAGAGCTTCCAGGTTCGGGACGCTCTTCCGGCATCTCTATGGCGTTGACCCCGGTCATCTTCACATAGCCGCCCAGCGGTAATGCAGAGATGCGGTAATCGGTATCGCCTCGCTTGATGCCAAATAGACGCTTGCCAAAACCGATAGAGAAGACTTCCACGCGCACGCCCAGCAGTTTGGCCGCGGCAAAATGGCCGAATTCATGTACCAGGATCATTACTCCCAGAACGAGAATCGCACCGACCAGAGTGTAAAAAGCGCTAATCATAAACGGGATATATTCTCTCCAGCACCGTAGTGCCTACTTCGTGGCTGCTATCCGCGAACCACTCGCGCCTGCACTTACAAAACGCCGGGCCAACTCGCGCGCTTCGGAATCCATGCACAGAACTTCGTATATAGATTCCGGTTTGCGGGCTGGCGTTTCATTCAAAACCGCTTGAATCGTAGCAGGGATCCCCATAAAAGGTATTTTACCCGCTAAAAACGCTGCAACGGCCACTTCATCGGCTGCATTCAGTGCCACAGTCTTGGCTCCACCCGCCTCGACGGCCTCATAGGCCAGCCTCAAACAGGGGAATTTGTCCAGATCCGGAGGGCAAAAATCCAAGTGTTTGAGTGACAACACGTCAAAACGTAAGTCGCTCTGGATCCGCTCGGGCCATGTCAGCGCGTACAGAATTGGCAATCGCATGTCGGTTACGCTGACTTGGGCAAGAATACTTCCGTCCACAAACTCCACCATGCTGTGCACAGTGCTCTGCGGATGCACAATAACCTTAGTCTTCGACGGAGGCGTGTTGAACAGCCTGACCGCCTCGATTACTTCGAAACCCTTGTTCATCAGGGTTGCCGAATCAATCGTGATTCGCTGGCCCATCTTCCAAGTCGGATGATTCAGTGCCTGGGCAACAGTGATGTTGGCGAATTCTTCGCGTGGAGTGTGCAGGAATGGGCCACCCGAGGCAGTCAGCCATACCCGCTCAACTTCATCCATTCGTCCGCCACGAAGGCACTGGTGCACCGCGTTGTGTTCGCTGTCGATGGGCAGCAGAGGCTTGTTCTGGCGCCGCGATTCGGCCATGAACAGCTCTCCGGCAGCCACCAGGCATTCCTTATTCGCCAGCCCGATTTCCTTGCCCATCTTGAGTGCTTCGAAGGTCGCTTCCATGCCTGCAACGCCGACAATCGCGCTTACCACGAAATCGACCTCGGAGTGGGTAGCCACGGCCACGGTTCCTGCCGTACCCCAAACCACTTCGGTTTCACTCACGCCCGCATCACGTAGACGCTTCTGCATACCCTCTGCCGCATCCTCGCGAGCTACTGAAAGCAGCTTGGGACGCCAGCGCAGAGTCTGTTCATAGGCGAGATCAAGGTTTGAACCCGCGGCCAAGGTCACAACCGCAAAGCGGTCCGGATAACTTTCAGCGATTTTGAGGGTGCTACAGCCGATCGAGCCGGTCGAGCCCAGAATTGCGATTCGTTTCATCGTGGTATAGACCAGTCTAACTCGCCAGCTTACCCTTGCACGAATTTCTGTCCAAAAGCTAGGAACAGTAGAAATGCCACGGGAAGTGCCAGAAGCAAAGCGTCAATTCGGTCCAAAACCCCACCGTGTCCCGGAATCATGGTTCCCGAGTCCTTGACGCCCGCACCTCGTTTCAGCGCCGACTCCACTAAGTCTCCGACCTGTGCTGCAATATTGATAATCGCTGCCAACAGAGCCGCAATCCACAGCGGTGCGCGTCCATAGGCCGGAGCGTCGATCAATAGCGATTCCTGCGCCGGGTCGGCTAGCAGATGCGCTTTGGTTAACGCAGCCGCAATTTCAGGGACATAGTGAGCGAAGAGGCAGCACACTCCCACCGAAAACACGAGGGAAGCGACCGTACCCTCAATCGTCTTGCCGGGACTGACTCGTGGAGCGAGTTTGTGCCGCCCCATGCTCTTGCCCACATACATTGCAGCAGTATCACCAACCCACACGGCCAAAAATGTGAATAGCACGAACACCCATCCGCGCACGGAAGAATCTCGCATCATTGCCAGCAGGAGAAGTGGCAGACCGATGTACGGCAGCGCCAGATAGCTCATGGCTGCTGACGGTAGCGCAGACTTTAAATCTTCTCGCCCCATGGCGGCGATCATTAGCAGGAACGGAGCGAACAGGAACAACAGCAAAAGGCCTGCCAGAAGTGCCGCGCCTCCAAACCCTTGAGCGTAATAAAAGATCACGAAGAGTGCGGAGGTGTAGAGATAGGTTAGGAGTCGGAAGGGTTCAAAGCCGTAGCTCGCTGCTATGCCGATGTATTCAAACACTGCCAACATCGCTACCAAGACAGTAATTAGCAAGAAAAGCCAGAGTGGCGCGCGAAAGACAGCCAGCAACACCAAGGGAATCAGGATCGCAGCAGTAATAATTCGTTTCATGTCGATAACAGCAGGGTACCTTCTGTCGTACTCAGGAAGCAAAGGAGGAGAGAAAATTCACACGATTCTAAAGAATTTTCTAGACCGCCGCGCCCACGTTTCCGTAGCGACGCTCACGTTTCTGGAAATCCGCTAAGGCTTCCAGGAGATGGTTGCCGTCAAAGTCAGGCCAGAGCGTCTGTGTGACATAGAGTTCCGTGTAGGCTAGCTGCCACAGTAGGAAATTCGAGAGCCGCATCTCGCCGCTGGTGCGTATGACCAAATCCGGGTCCGGGAGATCCGCAGCGTACATATGCCGGGATACTAACTCTTCATCGATCTTCAGGTTTTTCAGCCCACCATTGTCGGCAGCCGCTTTGACAATTGCCTGGAATGCGTCGATCAGTTCGGCTCGTGCTCCGTAATTCAGGGCTAGAGTCATGATCATCCCAGTATTTTTTGCAGTCTGTTCCGTCGCCCAAGCCATCCTTTCCTGTACTTCAGGCGGAAGCTCGTGGATACGCCCTATATAGCGCAGGCGGATATTGTTCTCGTTCATCAGCGGAACTTCATTCTTCAGATAAGTCCGCAGCAATGCCATGAGGAAGCTGGTCTCGGTTTTGGGTCGCTTCCAGTTTTCCGCCGAGAAGGCATAGAGGGTCATCGCAGACAAATCGATCCGCGCACCAAGAGTAATGACGTCACGCACAGCCTCAACACCTCGCTTATGTCCTGCAATACGAGGTAGATGGCGGCGTTGAGCCCAGCGCCCGTTGCCATCCATGATCACTGCTATGTGTTTTGGTAGCCGTTCTGGATCGAGCTTAGCAAAAAGCTCTGCTTGTTTACGAGTCAGCCCGGCAGGGACGGTGGTGTGCAAAGCGTTTCCTCAAAAACGAGTAATCTGAAGCTAGCACACGGTTTGGCTTCTTGCAATGAATAGGATTGTATTCCGCAGGTCTATGCTGCACGTCTGCGCCGGACCATAACGTAGCGCTGCTGCCGTCTGTCGTAACGCAGATCAAATATTTCCAGGCAGTCTGTACAGAGCCAAAGAGCCTTCTGGGTCAATCCCTGATCATTCTTTTCCGCTGGGCGCACGAACAACTTGCCCTCACCCAGACGCTTGAACTCATGTCCGCAGTCTGGATTAGCACAAGTTGAGATATTCGCATTTTTCATAGGGTCGTCGATGACCGTTCCTCCCCAATGGGCGGCAGAACTCCCTGGGCTTTCCTTAATCAACTGTTAAGACGCGGAACGTTTCCCAAAAGTTATCTGGGGTTGGCAACCCTTTGAGTGTCGGAGCAAAATGCTCCGCCCTGTTTGACAATAACCAGAGCGGTTTTCTTCTATTTAAGCTGAGCGTCGGGGCATGGCCATCAACTCGCGCACCTGGTTCAGTACGCACGTCCACTGCACCCCATTGAGCTTGCGCATGTAGGGCATCAGTTCGGAGATGAATTCATCCTGGGACAATTCACGAATCTCGTCTTCTGTTGTGCGTCCGGTAGTCAATAGATCGCACACGCGCACCCGCAATGCTCCAGCCAATCGCTCGAGCGACCCCAAAGTTGGGCAGGCCTTCTCGTTTTCGATTTTTGAAACGTAGGTGCGTGGAACATTCATGCGCATTGCCAGTTGTCGCTGACTGAGACCAGCCCGCATCCGGTGTGAACGGATCGCGGCTGCGACAGGCAGTTGACTGCTGATTATGGTATCCATTGCGTGGGTCACGGGGACAGGAGCACGCATGGCAATTACTTCTGGAATTGCGTCCAGAGAAGTTCTGCAACGGCGGCAAACATTGTTGGCTGTCCGGAATTGGACAAGATTACAATCGTCGCAACGAACAACTTCCCGTGAATCCACGGGTGCTAAAGTCGTAGCTGCCATGCGAGTTGTACGGAGCCGCCAGAGCGGGGGCAAACTCCCGTCACAAGTGTCCCAGATCTAAATGAACTTGGGAGATTTCGCGACAGTGTTAATCTGCAGTTATCCGGTGGTGATGTCAATCGATATTTTGCGATTCTTTCCTAAGCATACGGCGAACATCATCCAAGAGCCTTCAATATCCCAATAAAGCCCGTCAATACGCGCGTTTTGTGGTAAAGGTGAAATGTTTACTAATGAGGTTCGCCAGAGAATGACGAATTGCATTGTCGTTTCTTTTTGACACAAAAAAAGAGCCGACCCGTGGGTTGGCTCTGTGCAAACTGTCCCTGACTGAAGGCCAAGCATGCACAATTCAAAAAAGCGACGCCGGATTAAACCGGGCCACACTCACCGTCTACCTCATAGCCAATCGGCATTCAGAAGACAATGTAGCAAGGATTACTCTCATGGAAGTGCAATCCGCTAACCAAACACGACAATCATAAAGCGCACGCTATCATCACCTTGCAAATGCCTGTGGATTTTCTCTATTTAAATCCATACTTTTAGTTCGCAAGTCTCCCAAATCTAGTAGGAAACTTGCGAAACCCTGGGGAGATCAGCGCAACACAACAGCAATCTTTCCCTCTCGAATTACGTCTGCAACCTTCTGAATATCTGGTGCCAGCGAGCGATCTTGAGTCACCATCGGCGATACTTCGCGAATCGCGCCCAAGGCCTGTTGCGCACGTTTCCCGGGCTTTAGAGGAGCCAGCAGGTCCACTGCCTGTGCTGCTGCCAACGCCTCAATGGCCAGCACATAGCGCACATTCTGGATCACGCGCTTCAGCTTCAGAGCCGCCGTCATTCCCATAGACACGTAATCTTCCTTGTTTCCGCTCGTTGTGATTGAATCGACCGAGGCTGGATGACCCAGCACTTTGTTTTCGCTCACAAGGGCTGCCGCTGTAACCTGCGGCATCATGAAGCCCGAGTTCAGCCCCGCTCCGGTTGCCAGGAAGGCGGGCAATCCTTCGCTCAATGCCGGATTCACCATTCGCTCGATGCGGCGCTCGCTGATCCCGGCGAGTGCCGAGATGGAGATGGCCAGAAAGTCGAGAGCGAAAGCAATGGGCTGTCCATGGAAGTTTCCTCCGGAAAGCACCTCGCCCTCCGCAACGTCACCCGGCTTGGGCTTCACTCCCGCGGGGAGAGCCTTTACAAATACTAGTGGGTTGTCCACCGCCGAGTTCATTTCGGTTTCGAAGACCTGTCGCGCGTAGTCCAAAACATCGAGTACCGCTCCGTGTACCTGCGGAATGCAGCGCATGGAATACGCGTCCTGCACTCGTTTGCAATCGCGATGCCGCTCTCTCAGTGCCGAACCTTCCAGCATTGTGCGCATATGTTTTGCGACCAGCGTCTGTCCGGCATGCGGGCGTGCGAGGTGAATTCTCTCATCGAACGCAACATCGGTCCCTTGCAGCGTGTCCAGGGAGATAGCCGAGAGCGCATCGGCCGTAACTGCGAGAGTGCGTGCCTCCAGCAAGGCCAGCGATCCCACGGCCAGCATGGCCTGTGTCCCGTTAATTAGCGAAATCGCTTCCTTCGCCTCCAGCCGAATGATCGGAATCTGGGAGGCTTTCATGGCTTCTCCTCCGCTCATGCGGCGACCTTCAAACCAAGCTTCACCCTCGCCAACCAGCACCAGCGCCAAGTGTGCAAGCGGAGCCAGGTCACCTGAAGCGCCCACCGAACCCTGAGAAGGAATCACCGGATGCACGCCGCGATTCAGCATGTTGCAGAGCGTGTCAATGATTTCGGTGCGCACACCGCTGAATCCCTTAGCCAGCGAGTTTGCTCGCAGCAACATCATCGCCCGCGACTCATTCTCGGCCAGAGGTTCGCCCACGCCCACGGCATGCGAGCGTACAAGGTTGATCTGCAATTCGCGCGCCTGGTCTGCGGAAATACGCACATCGGCCAGATGTCCTACGCCAGTCGTAATCGCGTACGCAACGCGATCTCCAGCTACAAGAGCGTCTACCACTTCGCGTGCTCTAGAAACCCGCTCTCGTGCGTCGGGTGCCAACAACACGGGCTGCCGATGCAGCACGACTTGCTCAAAGCTTTCCAGTTCCAACTCGTTCCCATTCAAATGCAGTGCGCCCATCAAATCCCCTTTTGCAATTCTGTTAAAGTCTGTGCTGTTTCGGCGGCCGCATGGAGTGCGTCCAGATATTTTCCTGTCAGATGGCTGCGCTTCAAGTCGCGCCCAACCACCACGTGAACGCTCTCGCCTTCAGCTAGTAGTCGTCCGTCGGACTTGCGCAACAATTCGTACTGAAAGCGCAGCAGGGAAGTCCGCATCTGCGATAATCGCGTGCGAATCGTAATCTCGTCGTCGTAGCGCGCAGGATGCTTGTAGCGGCATTTCACTTCAACTACCGGAAGGTTCAGGCCGTCCTGTTCCATTTCCAGATAGCTGAAGCCTAGCTGCCGCAGCAATTCGACCCGCCCCACTTCCATCCAAATGATGTAATTGGAGTGATACACCACAGACATCTGGTCGGTTTCGGCGTAGCGAACCCGTAACGTTGTCTCGCAAATCGTGCTCATGCATTTAGGTTACATCACCAGAGCGTGTGTCTCTTGCGGGATTCGAAACACGGGCGCACCTCACCCTTCCGCATTCGAGAGTGTTTCATGAGATCGATATTGCCTTACTCGCTCCAGCGTGGCTTCCTGCGCTCCAAGAAACTCCTTACGCCTTCCTCGAAATCAGGGCTCATGCGAACCGAAGCATTTGCTTCCATCCCGCTCTGAATTTCACGATCCAATCCCTCTTTTGTATAGCTGCGCAACAGCGCCTTGGTAGCCCGCAGGGATGCCGGAGAATTCTCCAGTAACTGCTCCGCTAGTTGCTGTGCTCCGGTCATTAGCTTGATCGGTTCCACAACTTCATTCACCAATCCCATGCGATAGGCCTCTTCGGCGGAGATAATGCGCCCAGTCAGCAGCAGGTCTCGGGCATACTTCTCCCCGATTTGTCGAATCAGAAACGAAGACACGACCGCTGGTACGAATCCGATCCGCACCTCGGTGTAGCCGAAAGTCGCAGCCGTCGACGCGAGCGTAAAGTCACACAGAGTGGCCAGTCCTGCGCCCCCGGCAATGGCCGGTCCGTTGACTGCTGCGATGGTCGTCTTTGGGAAGTCATAAAGCGTGCGGAAGAGCGTAGCGATGCGTTGGCTATGAAGTTGATTTTCCTCGGCTGTCTGCGTCACGAGCGACTTCAAATCTTCCAGGTCCATGCCGCCCGAGAACGCCTTGCCCTCGGCCGTCAGAATCATAACCTGCGCTGCCGACCGCTCAACCTCTTGCAGTGCTGCCAGGAATTCGTCAATCAGCAGAACGCTGATTGCATTGCGCTTCTCTGCGCGGCTCAAAGTGAGAGTCGCAACCTTACCTTCGAACGTAAGCTTCAGTGTCGTATACATGGCGGCCAAAGCTTACTCTGGCGCGCGCCCTTCCGGCAACCCGAGCACCAAAAAGTGTCAGTAGCACATGATATGTCCGGTTGATTTAGCAAGTGATATGTCCGCCTTTCGGGTGGCGCGAGTAGGAGAACATGCGAAGCATGGACACCTACTCGAAGGCCGCCGTGGAGCGGGCGATGAAGGTTCAAGAAGTGATTTTGCGGGCGATGGCAAAGAAGCTCACCTGGTGGCAAGCGGCCGAGATTCTGGGCATTAGTGATCGACAGATGCGGCGCTGGCGCGAGCGCTACGAAGAGTTCGGCTACGACGGACTATTCGACCGACGCTGCGGCAAGCCCAGCCACAAGCGAGTGCCGCTTGCCACCGTCGAGCAGGTGCTCGGCTTGTACCGCGACCGGTACTTTGATTTGAACGTACAACATTTCCACGAGAAACTTACTCAAGAACACAACATTGCTCTTAGCTATAGCTGGGTGAAGCAGGCACTGCAAGGCGCCGGCCTGGTGCGGCGGGGCCGCAAGCGCGGAGTGCATCGCAAGCGCCGTGAGCGGCGACCGCTGCCGGGTATGTTGCTGCACATCGATGGCAGCCGCCATCGATGGTTTCAAGACGAACGCTGGTACGACCTGATCGTGATTCTCGACGATGCCACCAGCGAGATCTATTACGCGCAACTGGTGGAGGAGGAATCGACGGCGACCGTGATGGCAGGAGTGCGCGATGTGATTGAGCGCAAGGGGCTGTTCTGCTCTTTGTATAGCGACCGGGGCAGCCATTTCTGGTACACACCTAAGGCCGGAGACAAGGTTGATCGGCATCGACCGACGCAGCTGGGCCGAGCACTGCGCGAGCTGGGCGTACAGATGATTGCAGCCTACTCTCCGCAGGCACGGGGTCGCAGCGAGCGCAGCTTCGGAACCTGGCAAGGACGCCTGCCGCAGGAGTTGCGACTGCATGACATCACCACGGTGGAAGCCGCGAATCAGTTCTTACGGGAGCACTATATTGCCGAGTTCAACCACCGCTTTCAGGTTGCGGCAGCGCAGCCTGGGACGGCCTTTGTGGCCTGTCGCCGCAAGGATCTGAACCTCATCTTCGCGCTGCAGTTTGAGCGCACGGTGAACCGCGACAACACGGTGAGCTTCCAGAATCTCACTTTGCAGATTGAGCGGGTGAAGTGGCGTGGAACCCTGGCCGGTTGCAACGTCACCCTGCACCAGCATTTCGACCAAACTCTCAGCATTACCTACGGGCCACACAGCCTGGGACGCTTCACGGCCCAAGGACAGGCCATTCCAGACACCGCCCCAGCGACCAGAAAAGCTATGGAAAAGAAGCTCCGTGGAAAAGCCCAAAAACCGGCTTTCCCACAAAGCTTTGAAATCCCGCAAACCCCCCGGGATTCCAACTACTGGAATGGTCCGCCGCTTGTCCCAGCTACGGTCTATCTTTTCTGGTAGGAGGTTAAAAACCATGGATATCGCGACCATCGGCATCGATCTGAGTAAAACCACATTTCACGTCATCGGACTGAACACCAAAGGCGAGATTGTGCTTCGCAGAAAGTTCTCCCGCAAGCAGTTGCTGCTTTTTACCGCGAACCGACAAACTATGCTGATCGGTATGGAAGCCTGCGGTGGAGCTCACTATCTCGGCCGTGCTCTGCGAGAGCAAGGACATGATGTGCGGCTGATGCCGGCCCAGTACGTGAAGCCGTACGTCAAAACGAACAAGAACGACTACCTCGACGCCGAAGCGATTGCCGAAGCCGTTCAGCGGCCGACGATGCGATTCGTTTCCATCAAGACTGACGAGCAACTTGACCTGCAGGCCCTGCACCGAGTGCGGGACCGCTGGGTGGCAAGACGGACAGCGGTGATGAACCAAATGCGTGGTTTCCTCCTCGAGCATGGAGTCGCGATCCGCAGAGGTCCTTCGTATCTCATGGCGCAAGTACAGGAGATACTCGCGGGCGGAGGTACTTCATTTTCTGCAAGATTGCGAGGATTGCTTCGAGAGCTGAGGCAGGAATGGGATGAACTGGACAAGCGCATAGAACAAACGAATGCCGAACTGCAGCGCATCGCAAAGGTACATGATGCCTGCCACAGGTTGATGGAAGTTCCCGGTATTGGTCCCTTAGTTTCAACCGCACTGGTCGCGGCGATTGGAAATGGCGTCACTTTCCGCAAAGGCAGAGACCTTTCAGCGTGGCTGGGACTGGTTCCCCGTCAGCACTCCACCGGAGGCAAGCCAAAACTACTGGGCATCAGTAAACTTGGAAACGAATATCTCCGGCGCATGTTCCTACATGGTGCTCGATCCGTGGTGATGCAAATGGAAAGAAAACCATCGGCCTTGGCAATGTGGCTCAGTGACTTAACCAAGCGAACTCACCGGAATGTTGCTGTTGTTGCCTTGGCCAATAAAATGGCGCGCATCGCCTGGGCGATTTTGAGCAAGGGTACCCGCTATTGTGCACCTGCTCTGGTGACGGTCTGAAAATCAGGGCTGGAAAAGGCGCCCGCTGATGCGGGGCTTGGAAATCGCATGCGCGATTCCCACTTTCCCAACCCTTCTACTGCTGCGGCGATATTTAAATAACCCTTCGGGTTTGCGAGACAAATCAATGAGTGAGTGAATGGTCTCAACCGGCGTCGCTCAAGTCTGTGTGGGAATAAGAACTCTCCGAAGTTCGCCCAACTATTTAGACCAGCAACGCGCGGACTCCATTATGGCCAGGAGCATTGCTCCACAAACAGGCCGGATACATTTGCGCAGACCAACGCATCCACACAAAGATTTCGCTTGCAATCCGGCGGCGGACCATACATTTCCCACAGC
>Ga0224527_1000321_pt1 | contig 33789 bp, 28 predicted proteins | sample CBST0metaG_FD_179882 | JGI IMG/M metagenome (GOLD analysis project Ga0224527, IMG submission 179882) | Peat soil microbial communities from Stordalen Mire, Sweden - C.B.S.T0 | ecosystem: Environmental > Terrestrial > Soil > Wetlands > Peat | place: Sweden: Norrbotten County, Stordalen Mire... | reverse complement strand
GGCCATCAATGCCATGCAAAAAGAGGGGTCCAAAGGCTCACTCCGAGGAAAACTCAAACGCGCCGGATGGAACGAGGACTTCCTCAGCCGCCTATTGGAGATGTTTTGAAATGCGTTTGCCCTGGGATTCAGGGCAGGGCAATCGCATTTCAAATCTCTTTGCGTGCAACGTTTGTCATCCTGAGCGCAGCGAAGGATCTGCGGTTGTCTTTACCGGCTTTGCGGTGAAGGCTGGAGAGGCCAAGAGGTCCGTCCTGCCGGAACCAGACCGAGAGGCAGCCGCAGATCCTTCGTCGCTACGCTCCTCAGGATGACAAATCGATGATTGTGCTTTGAGAATTCCAAATGCGATCGCCCTGGTTCCCAGGATTTTCTAACCCCTAACCCCTAACCCCTAACCCCTGCCTTATTGCAGAAACTCCCGAACAAAGGCGTTTTGGCTCGTGACCAGATCGTGCAGGGAGCCGTCGAAGATCAGGCGGCCTTCTTCAAGCATGAGGAAGGTCGTCCCGGGGTCGGTTTCGCCTTTGGGGAGCGGCACCATGTGGCCCTGCCCTGAATCGAAGCGGTGCGTGCAGAGAGTGAACGCATCCTGCAGACGGTGGGTGACCAGCAGCGAAGGGGTGCGATAAACGTCGCGCTCCTTGACGATCAGCTCGATGATGGTGGTCGACGTGACGGGGTCCAGTCCGCCGGTGGGCGAGTCGTAGAGCAGCAGTTCGGGCTGGCGGATGAGGGCACGCGCGATGGCCACGCGGCGGCGCATTCCGCCTGAAAGGCTGGCGGGATAAAGGCCAAAGGTGTCCTCCAACTCAACAAAGCGCAGGGCATCGCGGACACGACGGTCGATTTCCTCGTCGGGAATGCGTTCCTGGATCAGTTGGTACGCCACATTGTCGCGGACGGTAAGCGAATCGAAGAGCGCGCCTTCCTGAAAAACCATGCCGGCGCGGGTGCGGAGCGGAAAGAGCTGTTCCTCGGGCATGGTGGCGATCTCTTCGCCGAAGAGCAGGATGCTGCCTTCGTCGGGGCGGAGCAGGCCGTTGGCCATCTTGAGCAGGACGCTCTTACCCACGCCGGCAGGACCGAGCAGGACGCGGGTCTCGCCCGGCGCAACCGAGAAACTAATGTCCTCAAGCACCGGCGGGCCTTCAAACGCGATGCTCACATTGCGAAAAGCGAGCACTGGCCCGGCTTCCGCGGGCAAAGTCGGATCGGACCCGTTGGAGGCGGGGTCCTCTTGGCCGGGCTGGGCGGAAGCGGGCATCAAAGGGGCGGGAGAAGGGTAAGCAGCAACTGGGTGATGAGAAAGTCGACGAAAATGATCAACACCGAGGCGGTCACCACGGCCTGAATGGTGGAGCGGCCCACCCCCTGTGTGCCCCCGGTTGTTCTCAAGCCATAGAAGCAGCCGATGGAGCCCAGGATATAGCCGAAGAAGAGCGGCTTCACAAGCCCTTGAACAATGTCGGGATAGCGAAGGTGTTCCCATGCCATAGAGAAGTACTGCGTGCCGTTCTGGTGGTTCATGAAGACCGTAACCAGGCCGCCGCCGGCGATGCCGCAGGCATCGGCAACGATGGTCAGGAAGAACAGCATCGCGACCGAGGCGAAAATGCGGGGCGTGACCAGCTTGCGCGATGGGTCCACGCCCAGGGCGCGCATGGCGTCAATCTGCTCGGTAACCACCATCGAGCCCAGTTCGCTGGCCATCGAGCTGGCGTTGCGGCCGGAGACCATGACGCCTGTGAGCACCGGGCCAAGCTCGCGGATCATGGTCAGCGAGACGAACTGGCCTGTGACTGCGGTCGCGCCGAAAGCCGACAGCGTGGCCGCCGATTGCAGCGCGAGCACGCCCCCTGTCGAGATTCCCGAGAGCACCACGATGGACAGGGAACCGAAGCCGATAATGTCGGACTGAACCAGAAACTCCGGCCAGTAAATGGGAGGCCGATAGAGGTTCGTGAACGCGCGCAACGCAAACAGAGAGTAGTCCTGCACGGTTAGGACGAGTTTCTTCGCGGTTTTGTCGATCGTGTCGAATGCCATTGTGTTTTCGGCTTCAAAGGATGAAGGTTGCACTGCTCTTCTCAAGACGAATCGTGCCAGGAGCGAAGGTTGCAAGGACAGGATAGCGCACCGGACGGCCGTGACCTTCATGCTGCGGTGGGCAGCCGGCTGGGAGATCGCGGGGGCGCGGAGGGTAAACTGGCTTGGAAAGCGAGTCAACATTGATGCCTGGCACGGCGGAACGGCTGAATGCATTTTTTGCGGGGTTTGCGGACACTGCGCGGCCCCTCTTGTTGCTGGACTACGATGGAACCCTCGCGCCGTTCCGGATTGACCGCTTCAAGGCGCGTCCGTGGGCCGGAGTGCGGGAGCTGTTACGCCGGATTCAGCAGCAAAACTGGACGCGGATGGTAGCCATTACAGGCCGCCCGGCGGCGGAAATTGCGCCCATGCTGGGCCTGGACCCGCCGCTGGAAGTGTGGGGTCTCCACGGAGCTGAACGGCTCTACCCGGATGGGCGGCGGGAGTTGGAACAGGCTTCTCCCGTGGTGCAACAGAGGCTCGATGCGCTGCGCGAGCAACTGAGACGCGACAGCTTTGGCGGTTTATTTGAAAACAAGGCCAACGGGGCGGTGATGCACTGGCGCGGAGTCCTCCCGGAGAAAGCCAAGTCGATTGAGAAGCAAACGCGCGCGCTGTTTGAGCCTCTGGCGAGGATGGGCGGGCTCGGGCTTCAGGAGTTTGAGGCGGGCCTGGAGTTGCGCATGGGCCGCGACAAGGGCGGGGCGGTCAAAGCAATTTTGGCCGAAGCCGGGGCGGTTGGGCCGGTGGCTTATCTGGGCGACGATTTGACCGACGAGGCGGCGTTTCGGGCGGTAAACTCTGTTGGCCTTGGCAGCTTGAGCGTGCTGGTGCGGCGCGAATGGCGCGAGACCGCCGCGGAAGTATGGTTGCGGCCGCCAACAGAGTTGAAGCGATTTCTTAAGAGGTGGATAAAGGCAGGGAGCAGGGAGTAGGGAGCAGATTGTGCCCCGAAGTTCCACGTGTCGATGCACGGGACTCGTTTTGTTAAGTCGGCCCCATGCTGACCGGCCACGGTGCATGTTGCTCGACGCGGACTAATGGACTGGAGTGCTGCGCAAAAAGCTGTAGGCTTCGTTGATTGCGGCCATCCGCGCGGTGGCGTACAGGAGCGCGTCAGCGGTCTGGAGTACGAGGCGATCCGGGTGCCATTGACTCACCATGCGGTGGTATCCGGCTTTGACCTGCTTGTCCGAACTCATCAGGTTTACTCCCAGAAGCTGGCAGGCGCGTTCCCGCGTCATGGGCTGCGATGGCTGCTGGACTACGAATTCCTCCGCGGATGTGCTCCAGTCCTGCGGAGCTTGGCGATCGGTCCAGGCGGAGGCGTCTTCATACGACTGCCGCGGTCCGGCGGCGTCGTTCGACCCTGCACCCGCGGCGGGGGCGGGCGAGGAAAGAAAGTCTACATATAAGTCGCTTTCCAAGAGCAAGGCCGTAGTGGCGAGCCGGTCGATTTCGCGGGATGCCTGACTGGCGCGCTCACTGTCCGCCTGTGCCTGCCGCCTCCTTTTGAAGCTGTCGACTGCGGCACCCGTGCCCATGGTCCAGCTATCGACAAAGAACAGCGGGTCGGGCTCGGAATCGTCTCCCAGGAGTCGCTGAAACTCGCCCACGAACTGCCAGGCCTGCGTCGGCTGCCGGGTACCGCGCTCCGAGAGTGCATCGCTGTCTTCTTGACGCGCCGAGAAAAAGCCGCGATCCACCTGGAATTGACTTTCCATGATTCATCTCCGTGCCCCGGCCTGCCACCCTGTCCCGACTTCGTGTCTGAGACGGCGCTTTGCCAATGCCGGCGTAAATCGTTCATCGGCTGCTGGGCAGGTTTCCTCTATGCCCCTTTGTAATCAAATGCGAAGGGGCGCAATCCGAAGTACTCTAGAGAGCCGAACAGGAGACTGAATCCACCCTGACGCTGGGCGCGCCAAAACATTTTCGGGATGCGCTCGCTCATAGAAAAAGCAATGCCAACAATAAGAGCAATCCGAGAGGAATCCGCCAGCAAACAGGAGCACCGGACGCATTGGCTGCGCAAATTTCCCAGTTCCCTGGTGATCCGGCCCTTAAAGGGTCTTGCGCCCTCCCACCCATTCCGCGATAAAACCTGCGAAATGGATGGGGCACAGTGCTTCTATAGGGGGCCTAATCCCTAGTCCCTGCCCTTACTCTCTGCCCTTTTTGCGGATCTCGATGTTAAGCCGCTTGATCTTCTGGTTGAGGGTCGACAGGGGAATGTGGAACTGTTCGGCGGCGTCGGTCTGGTTCCAGTTGCAGCGCTCGAGCTTTTCGATGATGATGCGCCGCTCGATGTCTTCCAGGATGTCGAAGAGCGAGGCGTTGGGGTTGTGCTCCAGCATTGCGTCCTGGAAGCTACGGCCGGTGATGTGGCCGGGGAGCAGGTCGGAGCCGATGATGGGTCCGCTGGAGAGCACGACGCCGCGCTCAATGGAGTTTTCGAGTTCGCGGACGTTGCCGGGCCACTCGTAATCGATGAGCGCGCGCATGGCGTCCGCCGAGAGCTTGCGCGGAGACATGCCGTTCTCGTTGGCATAGAACTCGAGGAAATGGCTGACGAGCAGGGGAATGTCTTCGCGGCGCGAGCGCAGCGGCGGCAGGTCCACAGAGATCACGTTCAGGCGATAGAAAAGATCCTCGCGGAACAGGCCGTCGCGTACCGCCTGGCGCAGATCGATGTTGGTGGCGGCGATGATGCGCACATCCACCTGGACCTCCTGAATGCCACCCAGATGCATGAAGCGCCGGTCCTGCAACACGCGCAGGATCTTGGCCTGGGTGTCCATGCCCATGGTGGCGATCTCGTCCATGAAGAGCGTGCCGCCATTGGCCACTTCAAAAAGGCCCTTCTTTGAGGCGATGGCGGAGGTGAATGCGCCCTTCACGTGCCCGAAAAGCGTGGATTCAAGCAGTTCCGAAGGCATGGCGCCGGTATTGATGGGGACAAAGGGCTTGTCTTTGCGGGGCGAGTTGGCGTGGATAGCCTTGGCGATCAGCTCCTTGCCCGTTCCGCTCTCGCCCTGGATGAGAACGGTGGAGCGGCTGGGCGCGACCTGGGCCACCAGGTCGAAGACCTTGAGCATGATCTCGCTTTTGCCCACGATGTTGGAGAAGTTGTAGCGCTGTTTGAGAGTGCGCTTGAGCTGCAGGTTCTCTTCTTCGGCCTTGTGGCGGGCGACAGCGGAGCGGATGTCGGCCATCAGCTTCTCGTTGTCCCACGGTTTTTGCACGAAGTTCTCCGCCCCCGCGTGGATGGCGTCGACGACGTTATCCACGGTGCCGTAAGCGGTGATCATGATGACCGGCAGTTCCGGCTGGCGCTCCTTGATCTGGGGCAGCAGTTCCAGGCCGCTCTGGCCGGGCAGGGCCAGGTCGAGCAGCACCAGGTCAAAGTTTTCCGACTCCAGAACACGCAGTCCCTCTTCGCCGTCGACGGCCATTCTGACCGCGTAGCCCTCCAGCGTCAGCAGCACTTCGAGCGACTCGCGAATGGCCGCCTCGTCATCGATGATCAGGATGCTGGCGGCGATGCTGCCGCCGTTGGAGTTGCCGGAGATGTTGGTTGCGCTTACGGGCAGGTTCAAGGGTGATTCGACCTCAGGCATGTACGGAATTCCTCAACAGGGGAAACTCGAGATGAAAGGTTGTGCCGGTGCCGATGGCGCTCTCGACATGGATCTTGCCGGCGTGCTCCTGAATGATTCCGTAGGAGACGGAAAGTCCCAACCCGGTGCCGCGCCGGTCCCCAGGCTTGGGCGTGGTCTTGGTCGTGAAGAAAGGATCGTAGATGCGCTTCAGATGCTCGGGAGCGATGCCGGAGCCGGAGTCCGCGACCATGGCCTCGACGTGTCCGTTGGATAGCGTTGCCACGCGCAGGCGTCCGCCGTCGGGCATGGCATCCTTGGCGTTGAGCAGAAGATTAAGAAAAACCTGCTGCAGCTTGCCGGGGTTGCCGTTGATCGAAGGCAATTCCTCAGCCAGGTGCAGGTCCACATCGATTCGCGCGGTCTTGAACTGATGCTCGAGAAGACCGAGCGTGTCACGGATGACCTGGTTGAGGTTGGTCTCGCGGAACTCCGTGGTCGAGGTACGGGAAAAATTCAGCAGGCCGTTGGCGATTTCGGCGGCGCGGAAGCTTTGCTGCGTAATCTTGTCCAGAACGGGCCCGAGCCGGGTGTCGCCCTTGAGTTGCTTGGAGAGCATCTGCGCATAGGAAGAGATCACAGCCAGCGGCGTGTTGATTTCATGGGCCACGCCGGCGGCCAGCAGTCCAATGGAGCTGAGTTTGTCGGACTGGGCGAGCTGCGTTTCGAGCATCACACGCTCAGTGATGTCGTCGACCAGGATGATGCGGCCCACGGAGACGAAGTCCCGCGAGAGCAGCGGTGCGATGGCGATGTTGGCGGTGCGCTGTTCACCGGCGCGAGTGGTCAGCCGGAACTTGTAAAGATGATGAACGCCGGGCTCGTTGCGATAGCTCTCCAGGGCCTCGATAAACTCCGCAGGGAAGACCGAGCTGAGATCCTGGCCGATGGCTTCCGCGCGGCTGAAGGCGTACATGGCCTCCATCTGCGCGTTCCAGCTCTCGATGTGGTCGTCCAGATCGAGAGCCAGGATGCCGACGTTGATGGACTCGACGATGTTTTCGTTGAATTCCTTCAGACGCTCGAATTCGCCGATCTTCAATTGCAGGCGGGTGTAGAGGCTGGCGTTTTGAAGGGCGATGCCGATGTAGCTGGCCAGAGATTCCAGCAGCTCGACGTCTTCGCTGGACAGAAAATCGCCGCCGACGGTGCGGCCCAAACCAATGACGGCGATGGTGCGCGTGGTTGATCCGTCTTGCACTCGACAGGGCAGATAGTAGTTCAGGTCGAGCAGGGCGGCGGTGCGCTGCTGCTCCTCCGGCAGGTGCAAGGCGGCCTGCGTGTTCTCAAGAAAAATATGGGAGTGGTCCTTGGCGTGGTCGAAGTCCAGGAACGCCAGATCGAGCCCGATCTGCCCGATGCGGTCCTGCGCGAATCCTGCTTCGGTCGTCAGCCCGTGAGCGGCAGCCAGGCGCAGACCGCCGGAATCCGGCGCGAGGAAGATGGCGACGCGGGCTACCAGCAGCGTGCGCGGCAGTTGCTGGACGATGGACTCGAGCAAGGCTTTCAGGTCGGTTTCGGAGCTCAGGCCCCGGCCGAACTCGACCAGCGCCTTGCGATAGTCGTAGCGATGGCGATCGAAGACCCGGTCGACCCAGCCTTGAATTTTGCGCTTCAGCGGCTCGAAGAATGCGGCTGTCGCCACAATGGCGATGCCCAGGCCCCACTCGCGCACCGACTCCGGCATGCCCTTGTGTACCATTTCGGCGATCAGCGCGATGATGCCGAAGTACGCTCCGAGGATCAGTCCGGTGGCCAGCGTGTACGCCACGCCGCGCTTGAAAATCAGGTCGGTGTCCATCAGTCGGTAGCGGACAATGGCCCAACTGAAAGTCAGCGGCAGAAAGATGATGGAGAACCCCGCCAGGTTGGTGAACAGGCTGGGCAGGTGGACGTCGAGGAGGAACGGAATCGCGTAGAACAGCGTGAAGGGAACCACCGCCAGCAGCGCGCCGCGGGTGAGCCACTTCAATTGCTGACGCTGCAAGGGCGTGTTGGCACGGCTGTAACTGCGCAGGAAAAGGCCCGCCGCCAACAGGTAGAACGCGGCGTCATAGGCTGTGCCGGTCTGCTCCAGGCGATGCTTCAGCACTTCGGTCGCCTGCCAATGGGTAACGGCCAGGATCCATAATCCCAGCATCCCGGCGCCCGGCGCGTAAACCAGCGGCAAAAGCCAGCTACGGCGAAGCTTCCTGAGGCGCTCCTCGGGGAAACTCAGAGCGAAGTGCAGGAAAAGTGCCGGTTGCAGCGACTCCGCCAGCACATTGAACCAGAAGACGGTCCAATCCAGGGGGTCCAGTTTGCCGGTGTACTTGAGTGCGTAGAGGGCGAACGAAACCAGGCAGAAAAGATAGAAGTGGGTGGCCCGCGGCGCCGTCCAGCGGCGGAAAAGGACGTAGAGCCCGATGGCCAGATAGATGAGACCGATGACGCGCAGGCCCAGAGACAGGCTGCGGTCCAGAGGCTCCGGAATCACCAGAACCGGCGTGTCCAGTGGGGTACCGCTGCGGATGATGGAGTAGTGCGCGTTGCCGTAGGGCCCGGTGCGGTAAAGCTCGCGTTCCAGATCTGCTACACGCTCGACGGTGTTGTCGTTCACGTCGGTCAGTAGATCGTGCGTCTGAATGCCGGCGCGATGACCAGGACTGTCCGGCAGGACTTTATCTGCCACCAGGCCGCCGCCTGCGGGAGCTTCGCTCCACCAGACGCCATCGTCAGGTTGTTGGAATTGGCGCTCCTGCTGGAAATTCCATACCGCGAGTAACACCAGCCCGACCGTAGCTACGGCCAGCAGCGACGCTTGCAAGCGGTTGAATAAATTCGTCTCCATCGCGGAAGCACCCTACCATCGTAAGTGTTCTATAGCACGCCGATTGCCATGTTGGGGCTTCGCGGGCCGGACACGGCAGAGAATTGGCAATTGCTTGAGGGCACGCGAGATAGAGACGCAGAAACGGGACGAAGGTCAACCGGGGCCCGGCCCGTGGTCGGAAATAATGCAGGAAACGGGATGTTGACTACAGGGAAAGGGATTCGTCTACAGAAAACAGTAGTAACGCGATGCCGGGTACCTTCGACCCAAATAGGAACCTGTTAAGGGCGCAAGAGCGTTACTTTTGTTGGAGTTTGCAGCGGTGCGACCGTGCGGCCAGCGAGTCTATCGCTGGCCGTAGGTAGCTTTGGGACCGTGTTTGCGAAGGTAGTGATGTTCAGAAACGTACTCCGGTATGCCGGATGCGGGCGCTCCAAGCAAGGTGCTTCGGAAGGCGAGGCGGGCGATGTATTCGAGGATATCGGCGTGCTCGACGGCCTCCGCGGCATTCTTGCCCCAGGCAAAGGGAGCGTGTCCGGCCACCAGAACGCCGGGAACGGCGATGGGGTCGAGGGCCTCCCGGCGAAAGCGCTGGACGATGACTGCGCCGGTGTTCCGCACATAAGCCTCTTCCACTTGTTCCGCGGTCAGCGGTTCGGTGACCGGGACGGGGCCATGGAAGTAGTCCGCGTGGGTGGTGCCCAGGCAGGGAATCGCGCGTCCGGCCTGCGCCCAGGAGGTGGCGAACTCCGAGTGCGTATGGACGACGCCGCCGATCTGCGGAAATTCGCGGTAAAGCAGTGTGTGGGTGTCCAGGTCGCTTGACGGGTTAAGCGAGCCTTCCACGATCTTTCCGTCGAGATCGGTAACGACCAGATCTTCGGCGGCCAGGGTTGCGTAGTCCACGCCGCTGGGCTTGATGACCACCAGCGGTTGAGCGCCGGAGCGATCGATGCCGCTGACGTTGCCAAAGGTGTGGGGAGCGAGCCCGCGGCGGGAGATTTCCTTGTTTGCGTGCAGGACTTGTGCGCGTAGCGATTCGAGTAGCATGGGATTCCTCGGTGGGAGGCGGATAATTGGAAAGCGTTTACCGGACCAAGTATAGCAGCGCAGATGTTGCGGCAACAGACCTATTTTTGCCGCCAACCTCGACGGCCACGAGACATCAATAGTCGTTGCATGATTGCGGGTATCGGAACCGGGCATGGAATCCTGTCAGCGTCTCCTGTGCAAGTCTGCGCGCGCCTCCCGCGATCATTCCCGGTGCGTTCTAAAGGGGAAGCGCTCCTCATCCATATGAATCGTTCACGGGTGTAAACTCGCACCCGGTGCGGGCGTCTACCTAAGTGATGGCAGCCGGCACAGCATTGGAAGCTTCGATCATGCCTGAGGCAAACGAGATTGCCGCCGAAGAGTTTTCGGCTGTCGTCACCAAGCACCGACCGCAGATTTTCCGGTTTCTGCTTGCGTCCACACGCGACATGGACCTGGCCGAGACGCTGACGCAGGAGTGCTTCCTGAAGGCGCACCGCAATTGGGCAAGCTTTCGCGGCGAGTCCACGGCGATGACCTGGCTGATGCGCATCGCCATTAATTTGCAGAAGGACCACTGGCGCAACCGGCGGATGCAGTTCTGGCGGCAGACGCAGGTCAATTCGGTGGATCTGGACGAGGCCAGCGAATGGCTGCCAAGTGGAGAAGGTTCGGCGGAACAACATTTGTTGGCGCGGGAGCGGGTTGGGCAGGTGTGGAAAGTGGTCGAGGGGCTGAGCGAGCGGCAGCGAACGGTGTTTTTGCTGCGCTACGTGGAAGAGGCCGAATTGAGTGAGATTGCACGGGCTACCGGGCTGAGTGAAGGCACGGTCAAGGCGCATCTTTCTCGGGCAGTGGCACGAGTTCGCGCAGGTTTGGGGGGGAAACGATGAAATTGATCCATTTGAAGAAGGACCTCGGAGAAGAGCCTTTCAAAACGATGGAGCAAGGTGGGGTGCGGAAATTGGCAGACGCCGAGCGGGATAACGAGGAAGCGGAGTTGGACGCGGCACTGCGGGACTTTCGTCTGAGCGTTCACGCCTGGAGCGAGGCGGCCTACAACCGGCCGCGCACGGCACTTGCGGCTGCGCCGCGCCGGCGGGTTTGGCAGTTGGCGGCCGGGTGGGCGCTGGGGTGCGCTCTGGTTGCCGGGGGCGTCTCCGGAGGGTTCTACGAGCATCATCAGCACGAGATGAAGATTGCCGCGGCACGCGTGGCGGAGCAGCAACGGCTGGCAGCCGAGCAGAGGGACAAGCTGGCTCGGGAACAGGAAGAGGATCTGCTGGCCAAGGTCGACAGCGACGTCTCGCGTGAAGTTCCAAGCGCCATGGAGCCGTTGGCTCGACTGATGGCCGAGGACGAGAGCAAGTAAGAGCGAAATCGCAATACAAAAACTACGGAAACAGACCTTCGAGACATCGAGAGGGAGGGAAAAGACGATGAGGGCATGGATGGCAGGGCGGGCGGGAGTGGCGTGTGTGGGGCTGGCGATCGCGGGAATCCTGACGGCGGGAACATTGCTGGCACAGGGGCCCGGTGGCGACGGAGGCGGGAGGCCGGGATTTGGGGAACATCGGCCTCCCATGGAGCGGGCGTTCGGACCGCAGGGCGACCATGGGCGCTGGTGGAACAACCCCAAGGTCGTGGAGCGGTTGAAGCTTACCGACGACCAGAGGAAGGGCTTCGACAGTATTCTGCTGGCGCATCGGGAGAAGTTGGTGGACCTGCGCGGTGGCCTGGAGAAGGCTGAGCTGACGCTGGAGCCGCTGATGCGCGAAGATCAGCCGAACGAAAACGCTATTTTGGCGCAGATCGACAAAGTGGCGCAGGCCAGGGCGGAACTCGAAAAGGCGAATGCGCGCTTCCTGCTGGCGATTCGCGCCAAGCTGACGCCGGAGCAATGGAAGCAGTTGCAGGCTGACCGTGCCGAGCATGGGCAGCGGGGTCGTGAATGGGGACCCGGCGGCCAGGGACGGGAAGGCAAGGGACAGAATCGTCCAGGAGCGGGCGGGCAAGTCCAGCATCCCGGCCCTCCTCCTCCGGCGCCTGAAGGTGCGGGACCGCAGGGACGGCTCGACGATGAGCCCGACGCAGACGATCCGGGCGCTCCCGAGCCGGGAGCCCAGAGCTAGCGACGAGTTTCAGAATCGGAGTTTCAGGCAGAGAGCAGATGCGGTCGTAGTCAAGACCGGTGGCGGCAGGGGGCGATCCTCCTGCCGCCGTTTTTTTTGAATCAAGAATCTTTGTCCCGGGAGCAAGGGGCGCGAGTCTCGGGGTGGGCGGATTGTTGTAGCGAACTGGAACAGTGTATGGAGCGGAGCGCGACAGCCCTGTGGAGCGCATCTGGACGACGGATGGAGCGGTTTGGGACAGGGAATGAACCGAAGCGAGACAACCTGAGCCGTGGTGCGACAGACAGAGGCGGAAGCGCTCTTCCGATTTGTGACTAAAGTTATTTTCGGACCATCCGATGAAGGGAGTGGATGCAGGAAAGCCCATCCGGGGAATACGGAGGGTCTGGCGGACGAAGCGTTACGCTGGCAGGCAAGAATGACGGCATCCAGAAGGAGCAGTCTCCATGGCCCTCGGTGTTTTGAACAATCTTTCAGCGATCTACGCAGAGAACAACCTGAACAATACGAACAGCAGCTTGCAGACCGTTCTGCAACAGTTGTCCTCGGGTTCGAAGATCAATTCAGGAGCGGACGATGCCGCCGGGCTGTCGCTGGTGAACGGGCTGGAGGCCAATTCGACGGCCCTCACCCAGTCGGCCACCAACGCAACGGAAGGCGTGGGGCTTCTGGATGTGGCCGACGGCGCCCTGTCGCAGGTGACGAGCCTGCTCAACCGAGCCGTGACGCTGGCAACAGAAGCTTCCAACGGAACGCTGAACACTTCGCAGGAGGGTGCGGCGAACCAGGAGTATCAGTCGATTCTGGCCGAGATTTCGACGATCGGCTCGACCACCACCTATAACCAGCAGCAGGTCTTTGGGCAAACTGCGGCGGGCACGACGGTCAACATCTATACCGGCGACTCGTCCGCTGCGGGAGCATCGGTGGACACCCTTTACTTTGCTCTGCTGTCGTCCAAAAGCGTTGGCGACGCGGGTGGGACGGTTGGCTATGCCGCTGCGGCCGGCTCCACGCCGGCGACCATCAGCTATACGGCGGCGGCCTCGGCGACCAACCAGGAGAATCTTTCAGCCACTACGCTGACGAGCACCACGGCAGAGGCCGCGCTGACCGCTCTGAACACCGCAATCGCCGACGTAGCGGCGCAGGATGGCTACATCGGCGCGCAGATCAACACCCTGAATTCCATCAGCCAGGTGATGACCACCCAGCAGGAAAATGTGGTGTCTGCGCAGAATGCCATTCAGGCCACCGACTATGCCTCGGCCACGTCGAACATGTCAAAGTACGAGATTTTGAATCAGACGGGCATTTCGGCGCTGGCGCAGGCCAACAGTGTGCAGCAGGAAGTGACCAAGCTTTTGCAGTAAACGCAGACCTGCAGTAACTTCAAGACAACCCAGGGACGGGCGGCGGCAAGGGATCACCCTTGCCGCCCATTTTCTTGGACCTGTTTCGATCGACCGGCTCTAAACGTGTTGAACAGCCTGTGCCAGGTGGCTCAGCGTGGATTTGGCATCGCCGTAAAGCATTGTGGTGCGGGGTTTGAAGAACAGCGGATTTTCCAGGCCCGAGAAGCCGCGCCCTTGTCCGCGCTTGAGCACGATGACACTCTTGGCGCGATCCACTTCCAGGATAGGCATCCCGGCGATTAGCGATTTGGGGTTGTCGCGCGCGTCGGGGTTGACTACGTCGTTGGCGCCGATCACCACGGCCACGTCGGTCGACGGGAACTCGGGGTTGATCTGCTCCATCTCATACAACGAGGAGTAGGGGACGTTGGCTTCGGCCAGCAGTACATTCATGTGGCCGGGCATGCGGCCGGCGACGGGATGAATCGCATACTTGACGCTTACGCCGCGGGCTTCGAGCAGTTCGGCCAGTTCGCGTACTGCGTGCTGTGCTTGCGCTGTGGCCAGGCCGTAGCCGGGCACGAAGACCACGCGGTTGGCGAATGCCAGTTGCATGGCCGCGTCGTCCAGCGAGATCTCCCGCATCACGCCGCCCACGTTCGATGTGGCTTCGGCAACAACCGAGCCGAAACCGCCAAACAGGACATTTGTAATGGAGCGGTTCATGGCCTTGCACATCAAGACCGACAGAATGAAGCCCGAGAAGCCGTCCAGAGTGCCGGCGATGATGAGCACGTTGTTGCCCAGCACAAATCCGGTGGCTGCCGAGGCCAGTCCGGCGTAGGAGTTCAAGAGCGACATCACGACAGGCATGTCGGCCGATCCGATGGGGATCACCAGCATGATGCCGAAGACGAACGCCAGGCCGAGCATGGTGTAGAAAACAGCCGCTGCCTCGGGGTGCATCCAGAAGTAAACGAAGCACCCGACCATCGACAAGGCCACCAGCAGGTTGATGATGTTCTGGCCGCGAAACTGGATCGGCTTGCCGTGGATGATGCCCTGCAGTTTGCCGCAGGCGATCAGCGAGCCAGTGGTGGTGAGGGCGCCGAGCATGACTTCAAAGCCCAGTGCGCCGCGGGTGATGGCGCCCAGTTCCGATCCCCTGACGATGAATTCGCCGATGCCCACCATGGCCGCGGCAAAAGCGCCGAAGGCGTGGGAGAGCGCGGTTCGCTGGGGCATGGCGGTCATGGGAACCCAGATGGCCATCCATGCGCCGATGATGGAGCCAATCGTGAGGCCGGCGATGATCCACACCCAGGAGACGATTTCCGTTCCGACCAGCGTACCTACAATGGCGGCGAACATGCCGGCCTCGGCCATGAACATGCCACGGCGCGCGGTTTCGGGGTGCGACATGCCTTTGAGCGAAAGAACAAAGAGAATGGAGGCGACCAGGTAAGTCGCTTCCATGAAGTAGGTTTGCAAGGTCATTTCGCCACCCCCTTCGCAGCGGGCTCGGTCTTGCGCTTGCCAAACATCTTCAACATGCGGTCGGTGATGCCGAAGCCGCCCACCACGTTAATGGTTGCGGTGGTCACAGCGACAAAGCCCAGAATGTGCGCGCCGAGCGGATAGTGCGCCTTGCCGGCCAGCACCAGAGAGCCGATCAACGAGATGCCGGAGATGGCGTTGGTGGCCGACATCAGCGGCGTGTGCAGCAGCGGCGGAACGCGGCTGATGACCTGGTAGCCCAGAAACGCAGCCAGTGCGAATACATAAACCGAAGCGATAAGGACGGCGGGATTCATAAGTCTTTTCATTTACCCCGAAGAGCAGGTTGGTAAGTCGTGAGTTATCCAGGTAGCGGAGTTCGACGCCAGTTAGTAGAGTATGGATCCCCGGTTTCAAAATCGAGACCGGGGGCACCCAGTGGAGTTTGATTCCCAGGTCCCCAAATGCGAGGAACCTGGGGCACCCTCGAGTTATGGGTCGGTCGGGCCGGGTCAGTTCGCCGTTGCGGCCGGTTTCAGCAGCTTGGCTACGCGCGGATTGACAGGACTTCCCTGGTGCGCAACACAGGCCCCGGCCAGAACCTCGTCGGACAAATCGACCGTCAGCTCGCCCTTTTTCACAATCAGCCCGAGGAAGTTGAGAATGTTGCGCGCGTAAAGCTGGCTGGCGTGAACCGGAACTGCGGCAGCCAGGTTCAGGGGCGCAAGCAGTGTGACGCCACCCAGGTGCTGCGTCACGCCGGGTTGGGTCAGTTCGCAGTTTCCGCCTGCCGGCGCGGCCAAATCCACTACCACCGAACCGGGGCGCATGGCCTCGATCGCATCCCGGCGAATCAAGCGCGGCGCGGGCCGGCCGGGAACCTGAGCAGTGGTCACGATCACGTCCGAATGGGCGGCGGTGCGGGCAATCAAATCGCGGCCGCGGTCGAGGGCCTCTTCAGACAATTCGGCAGCATATCCGCCTCCGCCTTCGGTCGCAATGCCGCCCAGATCCACGTCCAGAAATTTTGCGCCCAGCGAGCGGACCTGTTCGCCGGCGGCGGCGCGCACGTCATAGGCTTCGACGACGGCGCCCAGGCGGCGTGCCGTGGCAATCGCCTGCAACCCGGCCACGCCCGCGCCAATGACAAAAACTCTTGCCGGCGGAATGGTGCCTGCAGCGGTCATCAGCATGGGAAACAGCCGCGGCAGCAATCCTGCTGCGTCTATGACCGCCTTGTATCCGGCGACAGTAGCCATGGAGGAGAGTGCGTCCATACTCTGCGCGCGACTGATGCGCGGAACCAACTCCATGCTGAACAGGGTCACAGGCCGCTCAATGGCAGCAGCCAGAGCTTGGGGCGCATCGAGCGGCTTGAGGAATCCGATCACCACCGCACCCGGCTTGAGTTGGGCCTGGTCGGCCGGATCGGGCGCATTCACCAAGGGAAGAACGTCGGCATTCGCCAGAATGGAGGCGCGATCGGCCGTAACCGTTGCACCAGCCTCGGTGTATGCCGCGTCCGAAGCGCCTGCGCTCAGGCCGGCGCCCGCTTCGACGGTGATCGCGATGCCCTGCGCCACCAGCGATTTCAAGCTCTCCGGCAAAAGCGCAACGCGCGTCTCGCCGGGTGCAGTTTCTTTCAATATGCCTAAAAGCAATGTGCCTCCGGGATCGATGGGGCGGAAGTGAACGCATAAACAAGCGCCGCCTCGGGTTGAGGCGGTTCCATAGCCATCATTCAGGATTATTCAGGAATTGGGAAGGGGCGCAGTGTGATGCCCGTCACGACGGGGGGAATTTGCAACCAAGGATTTGAACGCAACGGCAGGCCCTTCGACTCGCGCCGCTCGCTCATGACGACCGTTGTTTTTGATTGACTTGAAGGAAGGTTTGCACCGCAGGCAGGCTCAGAGTGAGTCTGCCTGCGGCGTTTGCGCGACTATTTTGGCAACGGTGCGGAGCCGGTGACGGTGAAGGCGGCTTCGGACTTGGATTCGGTTTCCTGTGGTTGCGCGCCGGCAAGAGTCAACGTATATTTGCCGGCGAGAATAGCCCGGTTGCCCTTTTCGTCTACGCTCGAGAGCGAACGGGGATCGAGGTTGAGAGTCACTTCCTTCGATTCGCCCGGAGCGATGGCGACGCGCTCAAAGCCAACCAGCGAATGAATCGGGCCGCCGGGCTGCGGGGTTTTGATATAGGCTTCGACCACCTCGTCGCCGGCGACGGCGCTGGAGTTGGTGACGGTGACGGTCGCAGTCAACGGGTCGCCCGCCTTCAACGTTTCAGCGGAGAGCTTGACCGGGCCATACTTGAAGGTCGAATAGCTGAGTCCGTAGCCGAAACCCCATAGCGGCTTGCCTGTGAAATAGCGATAGGTGCGGCCCTTCAGCGCGTAGTCGGTGAAGGCTGGCAGGCCGTCGAGCGAAGCGTAGAAGGTGACGGGCAGGCGGCCGGCAGGGTTATTGAGGCCCACCAGGGTGCGGGCAATGGCGCTGCCGCCCTCGACGCCGGGATACCAGGCTTCGAGTATGGCCTGAGCGTGCTGGTTGGCCCAATTCAGCGCCACGGCGGAGCCGCTTTGCAGAACGACGATGAGCGGCTTGCCGGTGGCGGCAACGGCTTCCAGAAGTTTCTGTTGCGGTGCGGGCAGATCGAGGCTGGTACGGTCGCCGCCGACGAATCCATCGATCTTGATGGGCATCTCCTCGCCCTCAAGCTGCGGAGAGAGTCCGACGAAGGCCACCACCACGTCGGCCTCGTTGGCGCGGGCCACGGCCTCGTCGAGCTGGGCCTGGGCGGGCGCTTCCCACTTCAGGGTCACGCCGCCGCCGGCCTGGTCGCCGGAATGCGAATACTCCAGGCGGAAGTCGTGCGGCTTGGTGTCGGTGAAATCGACCGCGATGGAGGGCGTTTTGGGGAACTGCATCACTGGCGGCGCGGTAGGAGATGCGCCGGGCGCGGCCTTGAAGTTGCCCATGGCGGAAAGGTCGGTGCCCGCGCGCAGGCTGCCTTCCGACAGGACCTTGCCGTCAAGGACGAAGCGGTAGCTTTCAATCGGAGAGTAAGGGAAGCTGTCTCCGGGCTCGATCGAAAAGACGTAATGTCCGGCTGCGGGCACAGTCAGCGAGCCGGTCCAGCGGACGGAATAGTCATGCGTGGCCAACTGCGGCACGGGCAAGGCGCTTTCCCAATCAGCCTGCACCTCGGGTTGGGTCACGGTGACCAGCGCGCGGCCGGTCCAGTCCGGGGTGGCGAAGAACTCAGTCTTCAAGCCCTGGCCGAGTCCGAAAGCGGTCCGCGGAACCGGAACCTGCATGCCTGCGGCGAGCGTGGAGCCCTGCGCGTAGAGAATGGGAGTTGCCTTGAACTGGAGCGACATTCCGTCCAGCGGCGTCACGGGACGCATGGGCGTGCCAACATAGTTGCCCAGGATGGAGGGGAGCAGGTCGGCCGTCGGGCCAATGACGGCGATGCGTTTGGGCATGGTCTTGAGCGGCAGGATCCCGGAGTTCTTGAGCAGAACGATGCTCTCCTGGGCAGCCTTCAACGCGACTTGGCGATCCTTGGTGAGCAGGTCGGCGGCATAGCGGATATTGTCGAGCGGGCTGGAGCCCTGCGGGTCAAAGAGCCCGAGTTGGAAGCGTGCGGTGTAGAGCCGCTCGGCCGCCTTGGTGAGCAGATCCTCCGGAACCAGGCCCTGGTGAACGGCGTCGGCCAGCGTGTTGAAGCCGGGCGTCCAGATGCTGCACGAGAGGTCGGTGCCCGCCTGCAAGGAAAGCGCCGCGGAGTGGGTGATGTCGGCCGTCTTCTTGTGGCCCTGATTCACGTCCACGATGGCGCCGCAGTCGGAGACGACAAAGCCCTTGAAGCCCCAGGCGTCGCGCAGGTGTTCCTTGAGCAGCATCTTGTTGGTGCAGGCTGGCCAGCCGTCGATGGAGTTGTAGGCGCACATGACCGACTGCACGTGGCCTTCGGTGACGGTGGCGCGGAAGGCGGGCAGATAGGTTTCTTCGAGGTCGCGCGGTGTGGGGTCCACGTTGAAGCCGTGGCGCAGTTGCTCGGGACCGCTGTGTACGGCGAAGTGCTTGCTGGTGGCTACGGCGCGCAGGTGGTCCAGGTCCGCGCCTTGCACGCCGCCCACAAAGGCCACGCCCAGCCGGGAGGTGAGAAACGGATCTTCGCCGTAGGTTTCCTGGCCGCGTCCCCAGCGTGGGTCGCGAAAGATGTTGATGTTGGGCGACCAGAACGTCAGCCCAAAAAAGATGCGGTGATTGCCCTCGCGCTGGGCCTGGTTGTATTTGGCGCGAGCTTCGGCAGAGATCACGTCGCCCATGCCCTGAACGATGGTCGGGTCCCAGGTGGCGGCCATGCCGATGGCCTGGGGAAAGACGGTGGAATAGCCCGCCCGCGCCACACCGTGCAGGGCTTCATTCCAAGTCTGGTAGTCGGGAACGCCAAGACGCGGGATGGCCGTGGCCCAGTCTTCCAGTTGCGCGGCTTTCTCTTCGAGCGTCATGCGACCGACCAACGCGTGGGCCCGCTCGGCAGCAGGCAGTTTTGGGTCCAGCCACGGATCCTGCTGCGCCTGGGCACGGACGACGCAAAGAGTCATAACGAGGGCGACAAAAAACAGCCAGCGGCGAAGCGGCATGGAAAGATTCCTCCAATGGTCTGTCCTTGTTTCCGCAGGAACTGGACGACCCGCTATGAGCAGAGAAAGCCAGTACGATCCTTTGCAGGGTCCAGAAAACGGAAAAGGCAGCCGCGAAGAACTCTACAAGGGCGAGGGTGCATTTGGCTAGCTTTATCGGTTTACTAAAGAAGGTCCATCCAAAGCCACGTCAGTATTCGCCTTCGAGGTCGCGGGCGGCATCGGCTTCCATTTGGGGAAGAAGGCCACGCATCCGCTCGAGCTCCGGCTGACCCTCCAGAGGCTTCAGCCGCGGGTCGGCGAGCATCTGAAAAAACCACGGGCAGCGGGATTCTTCCGCGGCGCGCAGTTCCGCCAGTGCGCTCTGGTGATCCCCGAGGACAAGGTACGCAGCGGGCGTGAAGGACCGCAGCACAAAGCGTTCCCGGCTCAACCATTGCAGCCGTTCGAGAGTTGCCGAGGCTTCGTCTCGGCGGCCCGCACAGGCGAGGGTATACCCATGCACGGCAGTGGCCAGATCGAAATCCGGCAAACGCTTCGCAAGCGCTTTCGCGAGCGCCGTTGCGCGTTCCGGTTGGCCATTGAAGGCCAGAATCATCGCCCCGTAGAGGCTGGTGCCGTCGTGGTCGGGAAAACGAGAGATGCCGTGCAAAACCTGTTCCACACTCTCTGCGGCTTGTCCGTCAAGGTGGAGCGCCCAGGCCAGCCGGCTTTGCAGCCAGGCTGAAAAGGGGTCCGCTTGAATAGCCGCGCGCAACAGGGAAATGGCCTCGGCAAAGCGGTGGCGGCTCAGAGCCATCATCACCCGCATCCTGGTGACCCATTGATCGTGGGGCAGGTGGGCAGACTGCGAGAAAGCCCGAATGGCCGCGGCGAGGTTGTGATCGAAATGGAAACTGACCCAACCCAGCGCGGGCAGCATCGCCTCGGCACGATGGGGCAGATCGGGCGTCGCGTCGGCAATGCGGCGCATCTGTTCCGCGGCGACGGCCGGCGCCATGAAGCCGTAGAAAGACTGCATGGCGCAAAGCTGCACCAGATCGATTCGGGCGGCGATCAGGGAAGAGTCCAGTTGGGTGGCCCGCAGAAGGTGCTGCAACCCATCCTGCATGCGGTGCCGAGCCAGGGTTTGCCACTCACGCCGGCCGCGCAGGAAGGTCTCGTAGGCCTCCTGCTTCCGGCTTAGGCATTCGCTTTGGTCCTCATTTGCCGACACCGCGCAGATCGACAAGCCGGGATCGTTCCGGCGCTGAGGTGGGCGCGATTTCATCAGGGAGGGCGACCCATTGCCGGGTACGCCGGCGTTCAAGCGGAAGGCTAGCCGCTCGATCAATTCGGCTTCCAGTCCGGTCATCCGGCTGGAGTCCACCAGCACATCTTCAACCCATATTTGCGTGCCATCCTCAACGCGGATCATCTCGGCGCGCAAGCGGAGATGATCCGCGATGGCCGACAAGCTTCCCGTAAGCACCAGGTCGGCTCCGAGCGCCTGGCCAATCTGCAACGCGGTCAGCCCGCTATGCACCAGCGCGAAGATCGAGTCCCGGGCCAGGACGGCGAGGGTTGGATGCCGCACATTGGAAAGCCGGGCGATGGTGTCCTCGGCAATGGAGGCGCCGAGATGATCCGGAACGGAGTAGCCGGTCGCGAGAGGCAGAATGGCCAGCCTCAAGGGCGCGGACTGCGCAGCGTCGTCCCGCCGCACGTCAGCCAGGAAGCGGTATCCGCGCTTGTAGACCGTCTGGATGCACTCGTCCGGCGCAAGCCGGGCGCGCAGGGAGGAAAGGCACTTGGGAATGCTGTCGGCGGTCACGTGCACATCGCCCCAGAGCGCCTGTTTCAATTGCAGAGACGAAACAATCTGGCCGGAGTTGTCCAGCAAGAGACGCAGCGCCGCAAGCTCCCTTGGAGCCAGGTGAACAACCGACGGACCGCGCCAGAGGGTGCCGTCACTCTCCAACCGGAAGCCGGCAAACGAAAGCCCCAACGGGGTGCTTACGCCTCGCGGACCGGTTGCAGCGCGAGCTGGCTCATCGCCACCGCGAACACGATCTGTCGCGAGAGACGCCGTTTTCGGCAGTTCGGGCAGAGCCGATAAACGCCTGACCATCGTACCAACGCATTTCCGCGGACTCCCGGCAACCTTTATGGCGGTCAGGCACCCCTCGCACAAGGCGAGCGGCGAAAACCGGCATCGGCGGCCATGGTCCACTTCAGCGACAACGGGGAAAAGCGGGCAACGAGCCCGACAAAAGTCACTGCTTCAAGATTTGAGACATCTTTGTGCCCTAAGACTAAACGGTTCCCCAAGGGCTGTGGAAGGCCCAGCCCGGAGATTTTCCGCCGTCAAGTAATTAGCAACACGTTACTTGCGCGGGGAGAGGCCAACGACGCAAGCGTTTCCGGCTGGCGGATGCAGGAATCCGGACGTGAAATCCTCGATGAAACTCGCGCGTTAGTACTTCGACTTGATTGCGTAGGTCAGGCCCATCGTAAATTGAAACGAATTGCGTTTGGTGGGAGGTTCCGATACCGGCGGATCGTTCAAGTAGCTGTCCATTGTGCCTACGGAAAAGCTCAGATTCTTGTAGGCCGGGAACGCAAATGTGTTCGTCTCGTTGGCGGAGTACGCATTGGGCTGATTGTAAGCGGGAATATACGCAAGTCCCTGGGCGAAGGTCAGCCTCTTTAGATGGAGCATGTAGTTGGCAGCAAATGTCGATCCCACCAGGTTTTCGCTGGTATTGGAAGACCCGCTGCTGGTAACGCCGCTGATGAACTGCTGCTTCTCATACTGGATTGTGGCTCTGAGGTCGACTTCCTGCTTGGGGGTCTTGACCGCAGTCCACCCGATGCCGCCGCCGTAGATCTGCTGCAAGTTGAGGTCCTGCCCAAAGTTGTGGTCGAATGCCGTTTGCGCAAGGACGTACAAGCGCGGAGAAAAATACTGGTCGCGTTCGGCATCCGCATGTGAGATCGCCGACTTCGTCACCGTTGCCGGCACAAAAGTCGCTGGAGCTGTCGGGGTTGCCGGGATGGTGTAGGCCGGCTGCGTAATCTTTCCAAACGACCCGCTGAAGTTCGTCGAAGTGCGGTCGCGCGGATTGAGCCAGGGGACGGTGGGCACCACCCGCACCAGGCCGATGGCTCCCGACACCGTGTATTGGTTCTGGGTTGCGGTCACCACGGTCGCTCCGGCGGTAGCCGCGCCATTCCAGCCTGTGAAGAAGCCAGGCTGGCGGTTTACCTGCTTGTCCAGTGTGGTCAAGTCCAGGATGTATTGCGCGTCCTTCACCGGAATGGGCACTGCCACAGGGGCGTTGTCGGGATGCACCGCGAGCGCCTGGTTCTCGACTTCAAATGTCCCGACTGGAATCTGCCCCGCGTTCTTTCTGCCGTGCAGCTTCATGTCCTTCTCGAGAACGGCGAACTTCTGCGCGGTGTGCAACTCCTTGATCTTGTCCCAGCCAAGCGAGACGTCTCCCAGGGGGTCGCTGTGGAAGGTCACTTTTCCCGCAACTTCGTTCACGAACTTGCCATGCAGCGTGTCCCCATTGCTCAGCACCAACTCGTCGGGCGCCGGATTGGGAGCGGGCTTGCTCTGGGCCATGCAACTCACAGCTCCACTCATGACAGTCGCGAGCAGCAGTGAGCCAAGGGCTCGACGCAGAAGTGAAGAAATGCCTGGGATTGAATGCAGGTAAAAACGCAGGGTCATTTCGGAGTGATCCTTTTGCCTGAAGATGGTTGTCAAGAGAGCCGGAATCGAAAACTGATTCCGCCAGTCCCTTCACTCCATGGGATGCAAACAAAGAGCGCAAGGGAAAAAACAGCGGCGGGGATCTTCAGAAAAACTTCCAACTTTTGTCCGGAAAAGGCAGGCAGCCCGGTGCGAAGCTGGTGGAGGGCCTTTTATCTTGGATTGCGAACTTCGCACGGGCCCAAGGGAGATTTTGATTGGCTAAAGCGGTTTCTTATGCCCATTGGGCGCTTGAACACTATTGCATCGGGATGAAGCTCCGCTCGCTGCGGACCCAGAAGCGGCTGACGCTTTCGCGGCTGGCGGCCGAGACCGGCCTTTCGACCGCGCTGCTTTCCAAGCTGGAGACAGACCGGATGGTTCCCACGCTACCCACGCTGGCCACCATCAGCCGCGTCTATGGCGTAGGGATGAGCCACTTTTTCGCGGAGCCGGCCAAACACACGCTCTCCATCACGCGCAAGGCCCATCTGCAGAGCAGCAGCCGGGGGCCGGAGCCGGTGAAGATCACCCCGCTGAATGTCGTGGGCGAGGGCTCCCGGCTAGTGGCGCAGATGATCGAGTTTCCCGCCGCCGGGGCCACTTGCGCCATGGATCCCTGCCATGTCGCCAGCGGCCTGCTTTACGTGCTGGAGGGCAAGTTGCAGTTGGACGCAGGTGGGCTGCACGAGGTGCTGGAAGCCGGGGATTGCGCCTGCATGGAGAGCGAAATGCCGCTGGCCTGGAGCGCCGCCGGCAAGCACCGGTGCCGGATTCTGGCCGTCACGCCGGCTGAACCGCAGCTGAAAGCCTAGCGCGCGACCAGCATCTCCGCTTCCAATGCGATGGCGCGAGGAAAGAGCAGATTGTTTTCCAGATGCACGTGCCGGTGCAGGTCCTTCTCGAAGGCGTCCAGGCCGTCATAGAGGCCGACAAAGGTGGGGCAGGCGCCGGCCGGTGGAGCAAAGTTGCTGGAAGCCGTGCGCATTCCGTCCAGCAGCGCGCCGGCGGCTTCATGTTCCTGGAGCATCGACTGGATGGGGCTTTCGACCGTAGCGAAGCAGGCCTTGGGAGGCGCGCCTCCGCCCTTGCGGCTCTGTTCCAGGGCCTCGATATAAGGGAACAGGATCTTTTCTTCCTTGTTCAGGTGAAAGGTCAGCTCGTCCGCAAGTTGGCGCAACTGCCGCTCCATCGGGACGACTTCCGGATGATTGGGGCCGTGCTTGGCGGCTACGCGCACGGCCAGCGGAAGCAGCCGGGGCAATTCGCTGCGAACGTAAGCGTGGTGAGTCTGGACGATGTGGCGCATCAGTTCAGATAGCGTGGCCTGTGTAAAGTCGCCAGCCGGCTCGGGAACTCGGGTGGCATCGGCCAATGCGGCCAGTACTTCGTCGGTATCGATGCCCTTTTGGGCGCAGGCCTCGGAGAGCGGACGGTTGCCCCCGCAGCAGTAGTCGAGATGGAAACGTTCGAAGACACGAATGGTGGCGGGTTGGGCCAAGGCGATGGAGCGAAGAGTGGATAGGGGTGTAGTCATGGATGAAAACCTCCTGATGGTTTGAATCCTAGGCGGACCTCAATGGAAGGGCAGCGACTTATGTCACTTTATGGGGCGAATTTACGATTAGAGCGTGCCGGGTTTACCGGGTGCACAGCCAGTGTGTAGGATTATTTGGAATTCAATCGACAACAAATTGCAGTTCAGAGGCAAGAAACGATGCGACCTAATTCCAAGCTGATCAAGGCAACACTGACGGGCGCCCTGGGCGGGCTTCTGTACGGATTCGACACCGTTGTCATTTCCGGCATTATCGAACCGGTGACGCGTCTCTACAATTTGAGCTCTCTCAGCATGGGCGTGACAGTCGCTGCCTCTCCCGTCGGCACCATTGTGGGTTGCTTTGCGGCCGGGGTGATTGGGCAAAGGATTGGCACGCGCACCGCGCTGCGGTACGCCGCGGCCATCTACTTTGTTGCTGCCTTTTGCGCCGCCTTTTCGATCGGCTGGCCCATGTTGCTGGCGGCGCGCTTTGTGGGCGGCCTAGCCGTGGGTGCTGGCTCGGTGCTGGGACCGGTCTATATCGCGGAACTGGCTCCGGCTCAGTGGCGCGGACGGTTGGTGGGTTCGTTTCAGATCAACGTGGTCGCCGGCATTCTGATCGGCTACACCTCCAATTACCTGGTTCGGCTTGCCCACCTGGGCGCACCGGAATGGCGCGTGATGGTCGGCGTTGTCGCCATACCTGCTCTCATCTTTCTCGCTCTCCTGTTCCGCATTCCCCGCTCGCCGCGCTGGTCTGTCTCGCGAGACCGCATTGACGAGGCCCTGGTGGTCCTTGCGCAGATGGGCGCTCCCGATCCTCAGGCCGAGTTGGCTGACATTCAGTCGGCCTTGAACTCCGTGCACGCGGTCAAGCACGAGCCAGTCTTCCGCTGGAAGTACCGCTATCCGTTGTTCCTGGCGATCACCATTGGCGCATTCAACCAGTTGACCGGCATCAACGCCATCCTCAGCTACATGCACACCATCTTTGCCGCAGCGGGCTTCAACCAGCTCTCCAGCGACCTGCAGGCCATCGCAATCGGCGCCACGAACCTGATCTTCACGTTGGTCGGCATGTCGCTGATCGACCGCTTCGGCCGCAAGAGCCTGCTCATCCTGGGCGCCATCGGCACTTCGATTTGTCTCTCCGGCGTCGCCTGGATCTTCCACACCAACAGCCATCAGGGGGCCCTGCTCGGCCTTCTCGTGACGTACATCGCCTTCTTCGCCTTGTCGCAGGGATTGGTGGTCTTCGTCTACATCGGCGAGGTCTTTCCGAACTCGGTGCGCGCCAAAGGGCAGGGCGTGGGCAACGCAAGTCTGTCGGCCATCAACACCGCGATTCTGTTCTCTTTCCCGGTGCTGGCCCACGTCTTCAGCCAGTCGACTCCGTTTGTTTTCTTCGCCGCCGCGACGGTGGTGCAGTTGGTCGTGGTGACACTCTTCTACCCTGAGACAAAGGGCCACAGCCTGGAGGAATTGCAGCGCAGGCTGGTGAGGGTCTAGCGAGGGCGGATGAAGGAAAGCATGCAGAGAAATCTGAACGTTGTGGCCGGGGTGCTTGGCGGGGCCCCGGTTGCGCTGGCGGTTTTCTTGGACGAGCACGGGCCGAGCAGTGATTTCATTCGTGAACAAAGTCACCGGGAGCGGCTCGTGCCGAGCACTCTATATAATTTGTGGCAAGCGGTGTAGCTTCCCGCATTCCGGCGGAAAAGCCGACAGGTGAGGTTAGTCATGGAGCAGGCAGTGGTTCCAGTCGCGGAGCAGGTGAGGGAAGTAGTACAGGCTGTTGTCGATGTTCTGCGCGAGCCGAAGGTGGCGGGGGATTCGCCCCTGGTGGTAGCCAACTCCTTTGAGGCCCAGGCTCTGCGCGCGGAGATTATTCGCGTCGGCCGCAAGCTGTGGGAACGGCAATATGTGGACGGCAATGGCGGCAACATCAGTGTCCGTCTGGGCTCGCGCTACGTGCTGTGCACGCCCACCATGCTGAGCAAGGGCGACCTGGAACCGGCAGACATTTGCTTATCGGACCTGGATGGCAACATCCTGGCCGGGGACCGGTCGCGGACCAGCGAACTGCTGCTGCATCTGGAGATTTACAAGGCCAACCCCAAGGCCCGCGCCGTGCTGCATTGCCATCCGCCTTACGCCACAGCCTTTGCCGTCACCGGCACGGTTCCGCCAAACGGGCTGATTCCCGAATACGAGGTCTTCATCGGTCCCGCGGCTGTTGCGCCCTATGAGACGCCCGGCACCCAGGCCTTTGCCGAAACGGTGCTGCCGTTTGTTCAGGACCACAACACCATTCTGCTTGCCAATCATGGCGTCGTCTGCTGGTCAGACACCGTCACCCATGCCGAGTGGCTGGCCGAGATTATCGACAATTATTGCAAGACCTACTTGATCGCCAAACAGATCGGCCAGGCCTTGACCTTTATTCCCGAAAACAAGATCCAGGAGATTCTGGCGCTGAAGCGGCGGTTGGGTTTCCCGGATGCCCGGCTGGCCCACACTCCCGTCGCCGCCTTGGGCGCGGAGAAGAATGAGGCACTTGAGCGCCTTGTCGAGCAGGTGACGGCGCGGCTCGAGGGACGAGCTTAAGCGCGGTAATCGCACTTCAAATCTCTTAGCGCCAAAGTCTGTCATCCTTGCGTAGTGAAGGATCTGCGGCTGTTTCTTTCTGCTTTGCGGTGAAGGTTGGAGAGGTCAAGAGGTCCATTTTGCCGGAAATGGTCCGAAAGGCAGCCGCAGATCCTTCGTCGCTGCGCTCCTCAGGATGACAAACCGATGAAAGTGCCCTGAGAACTCCGAATGCGATTGCCCGTGCGAGCTTAAGAGCGTTCTAACGGTGGAAAAGTAGGTCCGTGGTACACTGGGTTTGCGCTCAGTGATTTGGTCGTGAGCGGCAACCCTCCTGCAAAACGGCAGGGTTGCCCGGCACAGATTTCCCCGAAGCCCCTCGAGCGTAAACCCAATGAGTCTCCCACCCGGTGACTCTGCCTCGGACCGCAAGTGTCCGGAGCCAGACGCCTTTGCATCCTTGAATTGGATCGGCGCGCATCAACCGGGGAGCCCAATCGACGTATGGATTGCATGGGGAGCGTGGGGCCGGCCGGCATTGTGCCGCTTGGCGTGGAAGTAGCGTGTGGCAGCTCCGGGCCTTTGACGTTCTCCCTTTGAATGTCTGCCGGCCAGTCTTTGGAACGACTTTCGGTCCTCCCTTACGCATATCGTTAGCAGGCCTGCGCCCGAAGAGCATTCGTGCGTGCGCCTCATGTCCGGTTCCGATTGCAGGCGCCTAAGGGAAGCTGGCGCTCCCGGAACCCACAGGAATCTATTCTATTTTGACGACTCAGTTTTCGCAGTTCACTCTTTCACCCGCCCTCATGACTCGGCTTGACGCCAACAAATTTGAGATCCCCACACCTGTCCAGGTAGCCGCAATTCCGCCCGCTATCGAAGGCCGCGATGTTTTGGCCACGGCACAGACCGGTACCGGCAAAACGCTCAGCTACCTCATCCCGATCGTCGAGATGATGTTGAAGAACGACACCCGGGGCGCACAGGCGCTCATCCTGCTGCCCACGCGCGAACTGGCCATGCAGGTTGAGAAGGCTTTCATCTCCATTCGCTCCAGCTCCTCGCAAACCGTGGCCCTGGTGGTCGGCGGACTGGCCGAGCGGTCGCAGCTTGATGCCATTCGCCGCGGCGCACGGCTGATCGTGGCCACGCCGGGCCGGCTCGAGGACTTCCTCAAGCGTAAGTTGGTGCGGCTTGAAGGAATCAAGATCCTGGTGCTGGACGAAGTGGATCGCATGCTCGATATGGGCTTCCAGCCGGCCATCGCCCGCATCGCGACAACCCTTCCGCCGGTGCGCCAGACCTTGTGCTACTCGGCCACGCTTGAGGGCGCGGTCAAGGACGTAGCGCGCAAATATCTCAATAACCCCGCCCGCATCGAGATCGGTTCTGTCTTGAAGCCAGCCGAAAACGTCGAGCTGCGCACCTTTGAAGTGGAGCCCGACAAGAAGCAGGAGTTGCTTGAACACCTGCTGGGCGCCGAAACGGGCAGCTTCCTGGTCTTTGTGCGCACCAAGCACGGCGCCGATCGCGTCACGCGCCGCCTGACCCGCTCCGGTCATTCGGCGACACAGATTCATGGCGACCGCTCGCAGGCGCAAAGGAATGCAGCGCTGCGCAGCTTCTCCGAGGGCCGCCACCGGGTTCTGGTCGCGACCGACGTAGCTGCACGCGGCATCGACGTGGCCAATGTGGCCCATGTGGTCAACTTCGACATGCCCAAGATGGCCGAGGACTTTGTCCATCGCGTTGGACGTACGGGCCGCGCTTCGGCGCATGGCGTGGCGTCCACGTTTGCCGGACCTGCAGAACGCAACGACTTGCGCAAGATCGAGCGCACGTTGTCGATCCAGATGAAGCGCTTCCGCGTTCGCTCAGCGACCGATGTAAAGGCCGCCTAAAGGCAGCTGTTAGCTTCCAGCCTCTAGCTTCGAGCTAAGGCGCATCTCAAGAAGAATGGCGACGGCTGGTTGGCCGTCGCCATTTTTCGGTCATCGGGGTTCTCCGGACGAATCGGGAATCGGCGGCAATGCGGTTTCTTCTCAATGAGCCACGAAGGTCGAGGGCCCGAGAAGCGTGGGGCCCGCGACTCCAGGGATGTAGATGGAGTCTGTAGTTGCGCTGCTGGGATCGAAGCCTCCGCCAGACAAGGTCGCCGCGTAGGCATTCCAGAAGACGTCGGTGACGGTGCGGCTTTCGACGATCCATTCGGCGGATCTTCCGGTCAGCGCGGTTCCCGCCGGAGCGGTGAAGCCGACTTCCGCGGCCTGGAGGGTGTTTTCGTTGACGAAGTAGACATAGGCCTGCGTGGGAGAGGTGTGCCAAAGTTCGATGAAGTAGGGATCGCCGGGCGCGACAGGGAGGTTCGTGACCAGAACCTCGTAGCCTGGAAACCACTGGTACCACAGCGCATAAGCGGCGCCAGACGCAAGGCCCTTGCAGTAGGCATCGTATTCGATTCCGGCCTGCAGAAGATCTACTGTCGCATAGCCGTCGATTCCAATCCAGGAGAACCCGTCTACCCAGCCTCCAGTGCAGACGCCCGGACCTTGACTGGCGGCCGGCACATAGAGGTCGGACAAGACGTAATAGAAGGAGTTTGAACCGTACGTCGAAGCGCCGTTGGGATTCAGGTATCCGGCCAAGATAGAACTGGAGAGGGCCCCGTTGCTTCCCACCGGCGGCGGGGTGACGTTCGCATTCGCTTTTGAGAGCCCGTGTGAGATGCTTGTCTGCTCCAGTTTGGGGGTGATGCGCGTCTTCGAAGCGCTCATGGCCTTTGACCAGCTTGCAAAGGCTTGGGGAGAAGCGGCCTCGTCCGGCCTGGGCGGGAAGCCGTGGTAGGCGAGGTCTTCGTCCGAGGCGGTCAGTGGATCGAAGTCCTGCGGAGGAGCGACGACTGTGGTTGTTCCGGGCAGGTTGGTTGGGAGTTCGTTCGGTTTCGGCAGTTGTGCGATGCTCGTCAGCGGAGTGGCAAGAGCAAACATCACGAGAAGAGCGGGGATGGGATTCTTCATGGTTTCGGCCTTCCTTTCCAATGGAATTCTCTGAGGGCGGGTCAGAGGCGGCGATGCTGAATAGTGCGTGCTGCGGTAGCTTCGTTGCATGTTACGCGGCAGTTTTCTTGGGTCGGGATACAGCCGGAATGTTCGTTGAATGGTTCGCGTGCGGTGAAACCGGGAATGGCGACGGCTGGTTTGCCGTCGCCATTCCTTTTTCGTATAGATAGTGAGTTGTATTTAACTTTTGTTACCAGGCCGAGCCCGTGTCGTGCGCAACAAACGCTTCCGGGCCAATGTATTCCGGATACGAGATCACGTTGCTGCTGTTGTCGAGCATGTCGATGGGATATCCGTTGGCGATGTCATAGAATGCATACGACTCGGTGTAAGCGTACGCATCCCAGACCGGGTCCATGATGTAGTTGGTCAGGTTGGTCAGGCTGCCGCCCACGCTCGGCCGCTCCACAACCCACTCGGCCGAGTTTCCAACCAGAGGATAGCCAGGGTACGCGGTGAAGCCCACTTCTACGGCGGTGTTCGTGTTGTAGTTCACCAGATACGCATATCCCTGGGTGGAAGACGTGTGCCATACTTCCACGAACACGTCATCGCCCGGCGCGATCGGCAGGTTGTTGATGCGGACCTCGCCGTAGGGATACCACTCGTACCACGGGGAGTAGTAGGACGTTCTGTAACCGCCCGAGCAGTAGGCGTCAAACTCGATGCCCGCCTGCAGTACGTCGCTTGAGCCCCATCCGTCGATGCCGTTCCAGGCAGAACCCCAGTCCCATCCGCCCGTGCAAGCGCCGAAGGCCTGTTCTGCAACCGGAACAACCATGTGGTTCACGATGTAATAGAAGGAGGAGGAGCCGTAGCTGGAGGCGCCGCTGAAGTCCGCATAGCCGCTCCAGTTATAGGAGTAGGAGGTGTTGCTCGCCTTTTCCGTGGCGCCCAGGCTGCTTTCGACCGTGTTTGCCTTGGCGTTCTTGGCCAGTTGGGCCGGACCATGGTAGACGTTGGTCTGTTCGAGCTTGGGAAGAACGCGGGTCTTGGAGGCTGCCATGGCCCTTGCCCAGGTGGCGTAGGCCTTGGGCTCGGTGTTCTGGTTGGGCCTTGGCGGAAAGCCGTTGTAGGCGAGGTCTGCGTCCGAGGCCGTCAGTGGATCGAAGTCCCGCGAGGGGGCCAGGATGGTGGTCGCACCCGGCAGGTTGGTGGCACGCTCGTTGGGTTGCAGCGGCCGGGCGGCCGTAGTGGGTTGTTCAGCCAGGGCCGCAAGGGGGGCGGCCAAGGCAAGGATCAAAGCTACTGTAGTCGAAAGGTTCTTCATTGTAGTGTTTATCCTTATCGGGGAAGTTCTCTGACGGGGGATCAGAGTGTTACTGCCTGAATAGTGCAGTCCGGGTGCGCATCGTTACAGGTCGTGCACTTTTTTTGTGAACTGCGAACGGGCGAAAGCGGGACCAAAGCGCCCGAAGGCGGATAGGCACGCCGCGGAGCGTCAGCTTCGGCCCGCCAGGTGCGTGCGCCGCGGTCGAGATTCGCCCATTGGCGAGGGTTTTCGTTGACTCTGAGGGATGATTCGGATATTCTGGAGTCCTTGCGTGGTGTTGCGCCTGGGGTCTGTGTGTGTGCCGGGGCCCTCAACGACGGATACTCGTCGATGGGGAGATGGTGGCTCACCCGGACTTGGCTGGTCGATGCCCCCGGAGTTGTTCCTGGTGGGTCGGCTCGCACAGGCCGCGGACTGCTGGAAGCAGGTTTCATCGCTATCCAGTGGGTCCAAAGCTCCTTCGAGGGCTACCCCCCGCAGTCCTCACCCGAACAGATTTGTTTGGTAGGTGGGTGGAAAGAAACCCTTGCGTTTTCCGCAGGGGTAAGCGCTATGCGCTGTGGTTTTGTTGTTGGGATTGGCTGCACGGCAGGCCGGGTGACCGGCAATCAACGAGCCGTGCAGGGGTTGAGAGGGCAGGAGAGCGATGGGTACCTTTGTTCCGAGCGGCAAGAATATTGACCGCAAGTGGTTTGTGATAGATGCCAGCGGCAAGACGCTGGGGCGGTTGGCTACCAAGGCTGCGGATGTACTGAGCGGCAAGCTGAATCCCCAATATGTGCCGTATATCGATGTGGGCGACCATGTCATCGTGCTGAACGCGGAGAAGGTCCGCCTCACCGGCCTGAAGGCTCAAAGCAAGCTCTATCGCCGCTACACCGGTTTCCCCGGCGGGCTGCGTGAAGAGTCGTTTACGCGCCTTTTGAACCGCAAGCCCGAATTGATTCTGGAGCAGGCCATCAAGGGCATGTTGCCCAAGAGCAAGATGGGCCGTCAGATGGCGACCAAGCTGAAGGTATATCGCGGCGACAAGCACCCTCACGAGGCGCAGCAGCCGGTAGCTTTGGAAATCGCATAAAGCAGCCGCTAGCTGCTGGCTTCCAGCCGCTAGCTTTGAGATTCGGGAAACGAAGTTTTGTGGCTTTTAGCTAGAAGCTAGAAGCTAGAGGCTAGGAGCTAAAGAAGAATGGCAGATATGGTTCAGTATTACGGGACAGGGCGGCGCAAGTCTGCGATCGCGCGCGTCTTTCTGCGTCCCGGTACGGGCGAGTGGAAGGTCAACGGCAAAGCATTCGACGTGTACTTTGTGACCGAGCAGCAGCGGGTGGCGGCAAAGCGCACCCTGGCGCTGGTCGAGATGGCTTCGAGCTTCGATGTTGTCACCACTGTCAAGAGTGGCGGCGTGGCCTCGCAGGCCGATGCTGTCAAGCTGGGCATTGCTCGCGCTCTGGTGGTGTTCAATCCCGAGCTGCGCAAGGTGCTCAAGGCCGAAGGCCTGCTGACCCGCGACTCGCGCATGAAGGAGCGCAAGAAGTACGGTCAGAAGGGCGCACGCGCACGCTTCCAGTTCTCGAAGAGGTAGCTTTCAGCTTCTAGCTGCTAGCATTCAGCTCTTTTTGCTTGGGTTCGCTGCATGGGCCGTCAAAAAAGGACGAGTCAGCACGGAAAAGCTAGAGGCTAGAAGCTAGTAGCTAGCGGCCAGGTACTAAATCTCCGCTACGGCGGAATCAATCCGGGCAAGGCAAAGCCAGCCCGGATGCACTCTCACAAAGGAGGCCAATGGCCACGATCACTATGAAGGAGCTGCTCGAAGCAGGTGTTCACTTCGGGCATCAGACCAAGCGCTGGAACCCCAAGATGAAGGAATACATCTTTGGCGAGCGCAACGGTATCTACATCATCGACCTGCAGAAGACGCTCAAGTTGTTCAAGGATGCGTCGAAGTTCGTCACGGAGCTGTGCGCGGGTGGCAAGACAATTCTTTTTGTCGGCACCAAGCGTCAGGCGCAGGACGCCGTGGCTGAAGAAGCTACCCGAGCGGGCATGCCGTACATCAACCAGCGCTGGCTGGGCGGCCTGTTGACCAACTGGGTAACGGTGCAGAAGTCGGTGAAGCGCCTTCAGGAAATCGATGAGATGGCCACGGATGGCCGCTACGAATTGCTGACCAAGAAGGAAGTCATTCGCCTAGAGCGGGAGCGCAAGCACCTGCAAGCGAACTTGGCCGGTATCAAGACCATGAAGCGTCTGCCGGATGCGTTGTTCATCGTCGACTCGAACAACGAAGCAATTGCCGTCAAGGAAGCTCGCAAGCTGGGCATTCCGGTGGTTGCGGTGGTCGACACCAACTGCGATCCGACGGT
>Ga0224527_1000315_pt1 | contig 34135 bp, 24 predicted proteins | sample CBST0metaG_FD_179882 | JGI IMG/M metagenome (GOLD analysis project Ga0224527, IMG submission 179882) | Peat soil microbial communities from Stordalen Mire, Sweden - C.B.S.T0 | ecosystem: Environmental > Terrestrial > Soil > Wetlands > Peat | place: Sweden: Norrbotten County, Stordalen Mire... | reverse complement strand
GCTGCGACGGAGACACGCAGACATTATTGCTTCGATGCTGGATCGACTGCTCGCCTTGGGAGCGACGGTCAGCGTCAACCAGCAGACAGATTTGTTGACGATAAATTCCGAATACACAGCGTCCCTGATCCTTGCAAGATGCCGCCAGACTCGTGCAGGTAATTGCCGCTGGCAACTTCGATTCGATGAGGGTTTGCAACCGGACATTATCATCGCAGCTCGTCTTCAGCCGGGCAATGAAGAGATCCTCGATTACTATCTGCTGCCCCGTCTTGATGTCCTGACGGAGCGGTTGAGCTTGCGGCCTGACAATGGCGTGGCCCTGGACGTCTATCGTTTCACCAATCTCAACTTCTTTTTGGAAATGGCAGAGCGCGTGCGCATAGAGGGGGCCGCATGAAGGAACAACATATCGAGCACATTCCAATCGCCCAAATTCATATTGCCAATCCCAGGCCACGAAGCCGTGGAAGGTGGCAAATGATGGTCGCCAATATCCGAGAGGTCGGGCTTAAGAAGCCCATCACGGTCGTGCGACGCAAGGAACCAGATGCAGAGGGCAAGCAATTCGATCTTGTCTGCGGTCAAGGAAGGATCGAGGCCTTCGTTGCTCTTGGCGAAACGGCAATACCAGCGATCATTACCGAGGCAACGCGCGAAGATCAGTTCCTCATGAGCCTGGTTGAGAACATCGCAAGGCGGCCGCCTTCCAATAGGGATATCATTCGCGAAGTCCGAAGCCTTCGGGAGCGCAACAATAACGTCGCGGAAATTGCCAGAAAGCTCGGCATGGAACGCATGTACATTGCTGGCATTGTGCACCTGGTTGAACACAAGGAAGCTGCGCTCATCGAAGCCGTAGAGGCGGGAAGATTGCCAATCAGCGTCGCCGCACAAATTGCAACCGGAAAGGATGCGGAGATATCCCAGGCTCTTTCAGAGGCATACGAATCGGGGCAATTGAGAGGAACAAAATTGGCCGCTGCACGGCGCTTAATCGCCAAGCGAATCGAGAAGAGGCAGAAGGCGGGCAAGGCAGAAGATGTCCGGCGCAAAGTCACAGGCAACATGCTGGTCGAGGTATATAAACAGAGGGTTCGCGAGCAGAAGGCTCTGATCGCGAAAGCGGAGCTGACAAAAGAGCGCCTCCTTTTGCTTACGTCTGTCATGCGGCAACTTCTGGATGACGAAAACTTCATCACTCTACTGCGGGCGGAAGGTATCAACGACATGCCTAAGCAGCTTAAGGCTCGACTAGAGTAGGGGAAATCGCGATGTCATACGATCCTGTGAAAGCGGCTTTTGAAAAGCAAGTCGTATTGCTGCCACTCGATATCATCGTCCCGCAGAAGGACGTCACGCAAGGTCATCGAAGTGGAGAGTTTTATAAGCAACTCACTGCTTCATTGAAACATGTTGGCGCGATTGAACCCCTGGTGGTCTATCCGAGAGGTCCCGGTGATTATCTTCTCCTCGATGGCCATGTGCGTCTCGAAATACTGAAGTCGATTGGGACGAAGGAGGTCAAATGCCTGCTCGCAACCGACGACGAAGCCTACACGTACAACCGCCACGTTAACCATATACCGGCCGTTGCGCAGCATTTCATGTTATTGGAGGCACTTAAAAACGGCCTGACAGAAGAACGCATCGCGGCTGCATTGGATGTCAGCCTGGACTCCATTCGTGCAAAGCGCGACTTGTTAAATGGGATCTGTTCCGAAGCGGTTCAAATATTGGCAGACAAGCAGCTCAGCCCCAAGGTTTTCTGGATCTTGCGCAGAATGAAGCCCATTCGCCAGATCGAGGCCGCCGAGCACATGGTGGCTGGTGGAACATTTACCGTTCCCTTTGCAAAGGCGCTTCTGGCCGTCACCAAACCGGAAATGCTAGAGGAGCAAGCCGCTGCTGACAAAAAGCTACAGGCGACATCGATAGCCGCCCGGTCAATGCTGGAAGAGCAAAACGAGTTTCTTCTCAGAGATCTGAAATCAGTGGAAGAGTCATACGGAACAGATGCCCTCACTTTGACCGTGGCTTGCGGTTATCTTGATCGATTGCTGACGAATCCCAAGATCGAGCGTTATATGGCCCGGAATCACGCGGATATTCTTCAGGCCCTTCAGAAACTATTGCCGGACAATGGGATACGGGTCGCAGTTTCTGAAAGCGGCCATCGATAAGAAGGCGAATGTCCGCTTGTCTTTGTTCATGTCCCATCGTTAGCACACCCCTTCATACAAAGCGATAGTGTGACGTGTCTCCTGGCGGTGAGATGCCCGCAAACTGCCCGCCAGACATGGGTAGCTCGGTCTGGGCAGCGATATTTCCCTCCCGTTGTCGCGAAAATCAGCGTTTGCGGCCACTCGTAGACAGCTAATTCTTATCGGCTGGCGAGTGCCGTGAACGAATCTGATGCAACCGACTTATTGACGGCGCTCTATGACCGCTGGTACACGGCGCTCGTCCGCTATGCGCTCCGGACGACCTGCAACTATGAACTCGCTGAAGACCTTGCACAAGACACCTTCATGCAGCTTTATCAAGCATTGAGATCCGGCAAGAGCATCGAACATCCAAAGGCGTGGACGATTTGCGTATTGCGCCGGGCGATGAACAGGCAAATGAAGTACCGGAATCTACATGAGCAGCTTGATGAATTGGAAATAGCCGGAGCACCTGTGGCAGAAATGTCTGGCCCCACGGATGTCCGAAACCTTCTTTCGGTGCTCTCACCGCGCGAAGAGGAAATCCTGTTGCTCAGACTCGAGACACTGAAGTATCGCGAGATCGCCGAGCAGTTGGGGATAAGCATAAACTCTGTCAATACTCTTCTGGCACGTGCATTACGAAAGCTCCAGGAAGCGACATCGCGGCACGTCAATGAAGAGAGGACAAAGAGATATGCTAAGAAACCGATCACGCGAGCATCCTAACGATGAAATCCTTCTGGCCTATCTGGACGGCGAGGTGTCCAACGCGCGAATGCGTGCTGTTCGAACCCACCTTAAGATTTGTTGGAAATGTCGCGCCGCATTGGCGGAGCTGGAGTCTCAGGCAGAGACCATTTCGCGCCTCCTGGCCGAGAAGTCGCAGGATGAAATCGATCGATCTGTTCAGGCGCGAGAGAAATTTTTGCGATGGAGGGCTGATTTTGAAGCCCGGCAGAGGTTTTTCTTCAGATGCCAGCCGCCTCAATTGGATAGATATGTTGCAGGCGCTGTTCTTGCGTAGAGCGAGGCTCGCGGCGCGCGTCTGCAGTCTCCGACAACGACAAACTGCGCTATGCGTTCACTAAAGCTCAGAATCCGTGGGGCAGATGAACTTTGCTTCGACCGCTCTGGGCAAGCGCGATAGACGATTCCATTCGGAAGAATACGCGGTGAGAACAACATGAAGAAGAAACCAGGCAGTCAGCCGTTACGTTGTGCGATCTACGCCCGCACCGCCACCGTGAAGAAACCCGATGAAGATAACTCCATCACTCAACAGGTTGAGAGGTGCAAACGCTTGGCCAAAGAAAAAGAATGGATCGTTAGTGATTATTCCATCTTCGCTGATTCTGGACAGTCCGGATTAAGGGTGAACTCAGGGTTGAAGGATCTAATGCGTATCGCCGCTATCCATCCGAAACCGTTCGACATCCTGCTTTGCACTTCAATCGACAGGATCGCGCGAGACACTGATCTTGTGATCCGAATCCATAGAGGCCTTAAAGCGTTTGGCGTTGAAATCTACTTTACGGAGCATGGCGATATCCCGGCTTGAAACAAGGCACCCGGCTCATGCTGCGGCCTTCAACCAAATATTCTTCGATTCGAGGGAAAGTTGAACGGTCTGTTCACTCGGGCGATGAGCAAATCACATCACGTCAACTCAGGATTATCATACGAGGGAGAACGGTTTCTCAATCTAGTGGAGTCCTAAACCCGTGGCGTCCATTGATCAGGTCTCAATCGCCGGCTTCTGTGAACCCACAAGGCTCGTCGAATTGCGCGAGACCCGGTGCGCGAGTGTGCCCGCTCATGCTGGCATCTACCTGGTCGAAAGAGAGCCTGAAAGCGCTCCCCAATTTCGAATTCCGGGTACTGGGGGCTGGTTCAGGGGCCAGGATCCAAATTGCGCGTTGGACTTCATCGAGGAAAAATGGGTAGGCAGCGCCCACATACTCTATATCGGTAAAGCTGCAGGCAAGAAGGGACTCAAGAGCCGCTTGCGTCAATTGATCGACTTTGGCAATGGAAAGCCAGTCAGCCACCGTGGCGGCAGACTGTTGTGGCACTTGCAGGATAGCGAACAATTGCTTGTGCGCTGGCGCACCTGTACGGCGGATGAAGCTAATCGCGCAGAGACGACGGCGATAGCTGATTTCAGGAGGTCGCACCGGGGCATGCGTCCTTTTGCGAATATGAACAAGTAGACCAGGTCACGCTGCCGGTGGCGCGCGGGCCAGAGAGATGATGTCCGCAATTGCGCGTGAAACGAACGTCCTCTGAAAGCACTCGCCAGATACATTTTCAATTTCCGAGACGCGCCGCGCGGCGGCGTGTTCATGCCCGTCGGGTGGGCCAAGGATGCTCTCCCGCCGAGGCGGGAGCGCGAATCAGGGTGGGAAGACGGGCAGGAATGCACAAAAGTGGCGGAGCCTTTTGGGTAGGCTCCGCCGGAATGCTGGATGGGCTTAGGCCGCCTTAGGCTTCTTTTCTGTCTTGGCGGCTGGCTTGGGCGCGGCCTTCTTTGCAGCCCCCGCCTTGTCCTTGGCAGCGAACTCTTGCTTGACCTTGGCAGTGATCGTGTTTATGTCGACCTTGTAGAATTCGGCTGCTTCCTTGAGTAGCTTGCCGGAATCGCTCGCAGAACCGGCCGACTGGAGAATGACGATCTCCACCAACAGGCGTCCGAGAATGCTCTCCTCGGCCTTGCGGATGAAGGCCGCAAGCAGCTTGGCCGGTGTGTCGGCAGGGCCTTTCGCCTTGCCGATGCCGTGCTGACGAAGAACGATGGCCAGTCGGCGTTCGTCCAACATTACGGCAAGACGCTCGACCATAAAAAGCAGGTCGCGCTTCATCAGACGAACGGGAACGGCTTCAACGATGGCACCCAACACTCGCAAGCCGGTGGCCTGGGCGAGTGCCTCTTCGCGGCGGCGCTTCTCTTGTTCGGCCTTGAGGCCAGCATCGGCGGCAACGTTCGGTCGCTGCTTCTTGGCGTGATGCACGGGGCATTCTGGATTCGCGCAGACGCGCCGCAACTCGCCCTTTTCGCTGCCCTCGGTGACAATGGCCTCGGTGGTGAACTTGCAGGTCCTGTACTCCGGCCAATCCCGCTGCTTTTGATTGGTCGGCTTGTCGTTGCGAATCTCAACGTACTTGTTGCGGGGCACGACTGCGCTGCCATCCTTTGGTACTCCGTAACCTGTGCTTATTTGTACCAGTTTCGGTTTCGCTGCGATGGTCTGGCGAACGTGTGCTTCCACCTTTGCGACGTAGCATTTTGGATCAGAGCATTGGTCCGCGTGGGTGAGGCCCTCAAACAATAGAACATTGTGGCCGGTGCGCTTGGGGCAATCGAGGCACACTCCCGCCTCGGGCACAAGCGCGGCGTCTTCTTTCGAGAACGGCGCGGAAGCAAGCTCCAACAGAATGTTGTGCTCAATCCACTGTTGCAAATGCCGAACCGGGAGCAACATGCGCTTGGCCTTGCTGCCGTTGGTGTACTGCTCCTGATAGCAAGCGGCGAGGGCTTCCTCCTGCTGCAGGGGTTGTAATTTCGCCAGCAAGAGTGCATGGCCCAAGCCGATCTCACCTTGCGAGAATGCCTCCACCACTGCGGGGACAAGGTCGACCAATTTCAATCGAGCGAGGATGAATGCCGGGGCCTTGCCAACCTTGGCGGAAATCTGCTCGATGCTGTACTTCGGTTCTTCAAGCCGCATCAACGCGGCGAAGCCGTTCGCTTCGTCGAGCGGATGCACGTCGCGGCGCTGGAGGTTCTCGACAATGCTGGTTTCGAGTGCCTGGGCGTCGGTCAGTTCGACGATACGGACGGGCGCGGTTTCGAGTCCGGCCAGTTGCGCCGCACGGTAGCGCCGCGCTCCGGCGACAATCTCGAAGTGCTGGCCCACGGGCCGCACAACGAGAGGCGCGAGGATGCCTTGCGTTTTGATGGACTCGGCCAATTCGCCAAGCGCCGTTTGATCGAAGCTGCGGCGCGGGTTGGTTGCCGACTCAGTGAGGCTCACAAGCGGCAGGTTGCGATACTCGGATTGCGTTTGAACTGCGGTTGTCATGGGGATTCTCCTTATGTGGTTGTCGAGAGTGAATGCGTGGGCGGGCACAGCCGGTGCCCGCCCGTTGAATGGCGGATTTTCTGCTCCCGCTGTGCACAAAGGCTTCATAGAAGCCCTGGGACCGGAGGTTTCTGTCCCAAGTCCGGGCGAACGCTTCGTGTTGCTGTTTGAGCGCCGAGAGGGTAAACAGTTTTTGCGATTCGTCGCGGTAGCTCGAATACTGCTCGATGCCGAGATAGTCATTCCGCCAGTAGTACGGAGCGAGTACAATCTCGCTCCCATCACGGCGCATCTCGAAGAGCATTTCCGGGTCGCGCATGGCGTCGCCGTTCTGCTTGCCGTAGTGCGCAACAGAAACGGTAGGCAGACCGTTGGGGCCGCTGATCTCGATGTCCTCGATGTCGAGCGGCATCCACGGTGCATTGTCGATGTGAAGATGGAATCCGGGCGGGTGCGGCCCGGCCTCCATCAGGATTAGAGCCAGGGTCCGTATTACGCCACCTCCGCGACGGCCTCGTTCTCCTGTGTGGGCTCGTCCACCTGAATGGCGGCGAGAATCACGGCGGAGGTACGCTGGATGACTTCAAGGCTTTCAGCCAAAAGTGCGGCGTTGCCCGCGTACATCTGGATGTAATCGCTCGAAGCGGTTCCCATCTCTAAACCAACACTCTGGCCAACGATGAAGGCAACTGCCTCGGCTTCAGTTTCGCGCACGGTCGCGGTAGTCATCGTGCGGCGTTCGGCCTTGTGCAAAAGCTCATGCGCCATTTCGTGTACCAACGTGGTGAACTCCTCGGCCTTCGACTGGCCCGGAAGCAAAGCAATCTTGCCGCCGTAGGAGACGCCGAGGGCCGGGGCGATTTTCTCGTTAAATTCCAGCTTGATGTTCTGCTGTGCGAGGAATGCAATCATCCGGTCGCGGTGCTCGCCCACTTCGCCGGTGATGTTGTGCTCAAACTCCGGAAGTTCTGCGCCTTCAGTCTGGCTGAGGTCGAAGACGTAAACGGCACGGAAGCCGATAAGCACGGATGCTGGCTTCGCGTCCTGCTCCTGCTCTGCCGTGTCTCTCTTCCGGCGATGGCCGATGATCGGCGCGAGAATTTGAATACCTTTCTCGCCCTTCTTCACAAATCGGCCAAGCTCGTTCCATGCGCGAATGCCCGCTACTCTGGTGGCGGTCGGGCGCTGTCTGGCGATCTGCAAAATATTCCCGAAGGAATACGAATGGAAACGCGCCATCGCGCCGAGATACGCGGTCAAGGTTTCGCTCTTGCCAGCCTCAAGCTGCTGGATGAGATAATCCACCGCCTGCTTGATGAGTTGCTGTGTGGGGTTGTCTTTCTGGCTGGTGCGCTGCTGGTAAGGCGACTCGCTGCGGTTCTGCCGTGCCGCATTTTTCCTGTGCGGCGTGGCGTTGCTGATAACGGTTGTGCCATTGCTGGCGGCGAAGGCTGTGTTGCTGATAGTGGTTGGCATGACTCTGTTCCTCATTTGCTGCCCGCTGTGGGGCGATTTGCGTGCATGAGGGAGAGCACTGCTAGAAACCCAAATTTCTTTTGTTGAGTGCTCCCGCTTCATGGCTCTTGCGGCACGGCAGGGGCGCGGAGGGTTCTGTCCAGGCCGCCGCAGGCGCCGCGTCAGCGGTCGAAGCGGAGCGGAGAGCCTTGACAGGTCCCGACCGCCTCTGCCAAAAAGCCGCCTGAAGCGGGGGCACTTGATAAAAGAAGAAATTTAGGGCCAAATCCGAATCGCATTGCGATTGTCAGGGGCGGGCGTTGCGGGGCAGGATCAGGCGCCGCAGGGGAGGGTGGTGGAAGGCGCAGGGGACTCGACCTTAAGAATTAGGAGTATTTATTTAGACTTTCGAATTGGGAATTCACCACAATGGTGTAAAGTGGTGGAAACGAGAAGTAAAACAGATAATCCACGAGCCAAGAGGTGCGTCCGAGAGATCATGAAAGCCTCAGATGAATCCCCCATCCGCGCATCGATCAGTTTTCCTCCCAGCGTTTACCGTACCTTGGAGGAATTGGCAAAACAGAAAAAAGTATCAGTGGCATGGATCGTGCGCGATGCCGCCGAGCAATACCTTGCCAAACAGAAGCATTTTCCCAAGCAGAAGTAGGGTTGAAAGAAAGGCAAGTTGGGTGGCAGGCATCAAGCTCAAAGAGATCACCACCGGGCTCAATCTCACGGGTATAGAGCCCATTGAGATTGTCTGCGTCGTGGCCGCTGTCCCCCAGGGCGAGGGTGCGCTGCAACTTATCTACCGGACACCTGACGGTGCGATGAAGGAGCGGCTCCTTTTAGCCGCCGACGAGCTTGCGATCAGCATAGCTTCCACTGAGAGGCCCTTTTCCTTTGACGGAAACGGGGCCGCCTTTCAACTCGCCTGCGAGGCCAAGCGAATCGATTTCGCGTTTCTATTCGATCCCATGATGGCGGTTCACACGTCCAACGTGGAGCCCTTGCCGCATCAGATCACGGCTGTCTATGAATCTATGCTCCCGCGTCAGCCGCTCCGTTTCGTCCTTGCGGATGATCCTGGCGCGGGCAAGACTATCATGGCCGGACTTTACATCCGGGAACTCATCATGCGGGCCGACGCTCGCCGTATTCTCATTATCGCGCCCGGTAGTCTCGTAGAGCAGTGGCGCGACGAACTGTTTGAGAAATTTGGCCTCGAATTCAGTATCTACTCACCCTTGCTGGAGCAGACGACGCCAAATGCCAATCCGTTCGAGAGCCATCATCAACTTATCGTTAGGCTTGACCAGATTTCTCGCAACGAGGACCTGCAGGAGAAAATTTGCGCTTCCGGATGGGATCTGGCCGTGTTCGACGAGGCGCACAAACTGGCGGCCCATTATTTCGGATCAAAGCTCGAAAAGACCGCGCGGTTTCGTTTTGCGGAGAAGCTGGGCTCTACCACGCGTCACCTTTTATTGATGACCGCGACTCCGCATAGTGGTAAAGAGGAGGATTTTCAGCTCTTCCTCTCGCTGTTGGACTCCGACCGCTTTTACGGAAAATTCCGCGACGGCGTTCATAAAGTAGATGCCTCCGACCTCATGCGCCGCATGGTTAAAGAGGAATTGCTCAGGTTCGACGGTACGCCCCTCTTTCCCGAGCGCAAGGCATACACAGTCAACTACGCCCTCTCCAAGCTGGAGGCCGCGCTCTACGAGTCGGTCACCCGCTATGTGCAGACGGAGATGGGGAAGGCGGACCAACTGGCTGGCTCGCGCAAGGGCTCTGTTGGCTTCGCACTCACCGCTCTGCAACGCCGTCTTGCGTCTAGCCCCGAAGCTATCTATCAATCGCTGAAGCGCCGTAAGGAACGACTTGAAAGCCGCCTTCAAGAAGAGAATCTTGGAATACGCGGTCGTGAGGCGCTCGCAGAAACTCTGCAAAACGTTCCCGAAGACGAAGACGACCTGAACGCGGACGAACAGGAGCAGCTCGAAGAAGCGTTGGTGGATGACGCCACCGCCGCAGCCACCGTTTCGGAGCTCGATGCGGAAATCAACATTCTCGGAAGCCTTGAAAAGCAGGCGAAGGAACTTGTGGCGTCCGGTCAGGACCGAAAATGGGATGAGCTGTCGAAGATTCTCCAGAACAGTCCCGAGATGCGCGATGCCTCAGGCAAGCAGCGCAAGGTGATCATTTTTTCAGAGCACCGCGACACCTTGAATTATTTGCACGGTAGGATCGCCGGGGTGCTGGGCAACAGTGATGCCATCGTGACAATTCATGGCGGTACCCATCGCGACGAACGCAGGCGCATTCAGGCACTCTTTCGCTCCGATCCCGACGTGCGCGTGCTCGTCGCCACCGACGCTGCCGGGGAAGGTGTCAACCTGCAACAAGCCAACTTGATGGTCAACTACGACCTGCCGTGGAATCCGAACCGGTTGGAACAGAGGTTCGGCCGCATCCACCGGATCGGGCAGACAGAGGTCTGCCATCTTTGGAACCTGGTTGCGAAGGAGACGCGCGAGGGTGATGTTTACCATCGCCTGTTGCAAAAGCTTGAGATCGAGAGCGATGCTCTGAAGGGCCGAGTATTCGACGTCCTGGGCGAAGTATTTGAAGAAACCAGCTTAAAGGACCTACTAATACAGGCAATTCGTTATGGCGACAGCCCGGAAGTGCGCGCCCGACTTACGAGGAAGATCGATCAGGCCCTTGACCGCGATCACCTGAAATCTCTCCTCAATCGCAACGCGCTTGCACAAGAGACGATGACCGCGGATCGTCTTTTTGCCGTAAAGGAAGAGATGGAAAAGGCTGAGGCGCGACGCCTCCAGCCTTTCTTTGTCCGTTCGTTTTTCTTAAAAGCCTTTGACGCCCTCGGCGGTGTCGCCCATCCGCGAGAAGCGGGACGCTTCGAGATCACGCATGTGCCAGCTGTCATCCGTGAGCGCGACCGGCGTATCACGGGGCGCAATCGCCGGGAGCTGGAGCCGGTCCTAAAACGCTACGAGCGCATCTGTTTCGATCGGGAAGCTGTCCAGCCCCTCGATAAGCCAGGAATGAGCCGTGCAGTTCTGATGCACCCAGGCCATCCGCTGATGCTCTCAATGTCGGACATGATTCTTGAGCAACATGCCAATCTGCTACGTCAAGGAACCATTTTGGTGGATCCGGCAGACGAGGGCACGGACCCTTGGTTGATGTTCTTGCTGACGCACGAGGTCAGATCTGGCGACGGAACGGTCCTATCGAAGCGCCTCCAATTTGTGAAAGTTGCGCCGAATGGGTCCACGGGTTTTGCCGGTTGGGCTCCTCATCTAGATCTTGAACCGCTTCAGGACTCGGAGCGTTCTCTCATAAAGGATGTCATCGACACGCCTTGGGCCTCCTCCAATCAGGAGGGTCGTGCCGTCAGTCTCGCCGCACAAACCCTGGTACCGGATCACTTCAGCGAAGTTGCCACTCGCCGCATCGCCCAAGTAGACAAGACCCTCGCAGCCGTTCATGAGCGCCTTACAAAGGAGATATCGTTCTGGCAGGATCGTTGGCTCAAGTTGAAGGACGACTTGTCCGCGGGAAAGGACGTACGGCTCAATCTGGAAAACGCGCGCCGCACCATTTCCGACCTTGAAGGCCGCTTGGAAAATCGCAAGCGGGAACTCCAGGCCATGCGCCATATCGTGAACGGTACCCCCGTGGTTCTCGGTGGCGCGCTCGTAATTCCGGCAGGATTGCTAATTAAGAACCGTGACGATGAGTCGTCCGACCCGGCTGTAGCAGCCTTTGCCGCAGACCCAGCGGCAAGGGCGCGTATTGAGCAGGCCGCTATGAAGGCCGTCCGTGAGGCCGAAGAAGCGCGTGGCTGCTGTGTAATTGATGTATCAGCCGACAAATGCGGATGGGATCTTACTTCGTACCCGCCGGCGAGCAACGGGAAACTGCCCGAGCCTCGCCATATCGAAGTAAAGGGCCGCGTGAAGGGCGCTGCCACTGTTACGATCACCCGCAACGAAATGATGTATGCCTTCAACCAGGGCGATAAATTCCGGCTTGCGATAGTTCTGGTGGGAGAGAGCGATAGCGTCGAAGGCCCGCATTACATTCAGAACCCATTTGACCGAGAACCAGGTTGGGGCGTGGCATCGATCAACTTCGAACTGAAAACACTTCTAGCGCGCGCGGAGGTGATATGAGTTCCTCCGACCTCAGAATTGATAGCTTATCTCTCTCCGACTTTCGCTGTTTTCCGTCGTGCGCGACTGATTTCCATCCGTCACTCACAGTACTCGTTGCTGAGAATGGCCAAGGAAAGTCTGCAATCCTGGATGCGATAAGCATCGCACTAAGCCCAATGATCGATGGGATTGCCGGCACCAAGAGGAGTCACCCACTTCGTCCTTCGGATGTGCATTTGCTGAGACAGGACGGCGGTAAAATGAAGCCAGCAGACCAAACATCGTTCGAAGCCGAAGGTCAAATTGCAGGAGCTCACGTAGGCTGGAGTCGCTCTCTTAACACTGAAAGTCGTAGATCACGGCCAAGTACAAAAGGGTTAAGGCAACTTTACTCACAGACTGCGGAACTTCGCACTAGGGTTGGACGACTCGATGAGGCCGGCGTTCTCCCGCTTGTAGCTCTATACGGCACTGGACGCCTATGGAGGGAGCAAGAGGCTTCAGCTTCAAATGCAAGAAAAGTAATCGACGTTAGAAGTCGGTTGGCGGGCTATATCGACTGTCTGGCGCCCAATTCGTCCTTCAAGTTCTTTTTTGAATGGTTTGAAAATGCATTCCGGGATATTGGGGACCCAGCTTATGCGAGAGAGGTTTTTGGACGCATCGGTTACGTCGACGTCGTCAAAGATGCGGTCCGTGGAGTTCTTCAACCTACTGGGTGGCAAGAGCTCAACTGGGATCCGGTCCAACGGACAATTGTCGTTGAACATTCAGAGTTTGGTCGTCTGCCGATATTCTTGCTGAGTGATGGAGTCCGAAACATGGTCTCCCTGGTTGCTGATATTGCGCACCGATGTGTGCGACTGAACCCACAATTAGGTGGTGAGGCCGCTCGTAGAACGCCGGGAGTTCTTCTGATTGATGAAGTTGACATGCACCTTCACCCCCGCTGGCAGCAGATCGTACTCAAGCTAATCCAGAATGCATTTCCTTCTCTGCAGATGATCGTGAGCACCCATAGCCCGCACGTGTTGTCTACGGTGAGCGCTGATTCTATACGGATCATTGAAGTGAGTGATGGCAAAGCAACAGTGCGTCGGCCGGTTCTCGAAACAAAGGGGACTGAGAGTTCAGCAGTACTCGCGGAGGTGATGGATGTAAACGCAACTCCGCCGATTGAAGAGGCCAAGTGGCTGAGCGACTATCGAGCCCTGGTGCAAACGTCGAACGAAGGGTCAGAACCTGCGAAGGTGTTATGGGGCAGGCTACTTGGGCATTATGGTGAGGGGCATCCGGTGATGGAAGAGGTTGAGGTTTTGCGTCGGTTGCAGGAATTCAAACGCGAGAAGAGTTTGACGCCGCCGATGGGAGAATGACAATGCGCCACTTGGATCGAACAACGATACCGACTCCTGCATGCATCACTGGGCTCATCGAGAGGCGCGCATACTCTGACCTCACTGGTGCAGAAAAATCAGAAATTCGAGGATCTTTACTTAATCTTCAAGGAAACCGTTGTGCGTATTGCGAGCGCAGAACCGGAGACGAACGAGACGAAGGGCACATCGAGCATTTCCGTAAACAGGCTGAACATGATGATTTAACTTCCACCTGGGAGAATATGTATTGGTCTTGCCTTGATCTGAAGACTTGCGGAAAGCATAAAGACAATTGCTCAAAGATTTCTGGACCAAAAGCCAAGTTCAATCCAGATGATCTGATTGACCCGGGTGTGGATGATCCAGATCAGTTTTTGCTGTTTGTTGACGACGGTACGGTCGTATCGAGGCCGGGTCTCGACACGGATTCGCAACGGCGCGCGGAGGAAACGCTTCGTGTTTTTCGCTTGGCCGACTCTGCCTACCTCAGACAACAGCGCGCGGACGCATTACGTCCTTACAAGGCCGCAGTGAAGTTTCTAATAACGCAAGGGGGCGAGATTCTCGCGCAGTACTTACAGACTGAAAGAGCACACATTGAACAAGCCCCGTTTTCTACTGCGATTCGGCACTACTTTGAGGGACTTCTGTGACTGACATTTCCATCAAATCGCCTCGCAAGCTAATCGAAGTAGCCCTACCGCTCGATGCAATTAACGAAGCGTCGGCTCGGGAGAAGTCGATTCGCCATGGTCATCCGAGCACCCTGCACTTGTGGTGGGCGAGGCGCCCTTTGGCTGCTGCTCGTGCAGTGATTTTCAGCCAGATGGTTAACGATCCCTCATGGAAATGGGAGTTGGAGCATCCTGGCGAAGTACCTGCCAATAATCTCAAAGCAAGCTGGGCCGCGAGCCGCAAGCGACTTTTTGCGATTATGGAAGACCTTGTGAAGTGGGAAAACACCATCAACGAGGATGTGCTGGAGAAAGCCCGTACGGAAATTCTGAAGTCATGGCGCGAGAGTTGCGAGCTCAATAAAGAGCACCCGCAGGCGGCAGAGTTGTTCAACCCTGACCGACTGCCCGTTTTCCACGACCCTTTCGCGGGCGGCGGGGCGCTGCCGCTTGAGGCGCAGCGCCTTGGGCTTGAAGCCTACGCATCCGACCTCAATCCCGTGGCGGTTCTCATCAACAAAGCAATTATCGAAATTCCGCCGAAGTTTGCGGGCCGTTCGCCGGTTAACATGGAGGCGCGCGAAAAGCGTGATCTAATCGCCCGGAATTGGAAATGTTCAGAAGGGCTCGCCGAAGATGTCCGATACTACGGACAATGGATGGGCCTTGAGGCCCAAAAGCGTATCGGGCATCTTTATCCTCCCGTCGAGATAACGATGGAGATGGCGAAAGACCGGCCCGACCTCATATCGTTCGTCGGCCGGAGGCTAACGGTGATCGCATGGATATGGACGCGAACCGTCAAGAGCCCCAACCCTGCTTTTCGCCACGTTGACGTGCCGCTTGCGTCAACTTTTGTGCTGTCTAGCCAAGCAGGTAAAGAAGCCTATGTGGCTCCAATTATCGACAGCGACAGGTATCAGTTTGCAGTAAAGGCTGAGAGGCCTCCAGTCGGGGCGAAGGACGGAACAAAGCTTTCCCGGGGTGCCAATTTCCGTTGTCTTATGTCCGGAACGCCCATTGAACCGCAGTACATCAAGTCACAGGGGCGTGCGGGGCATATGAGTGCGCGTTTAATGGCTGTGGTCCTTGATGGGCCAAGCGGTCGTCTCTATTTATCACCCGACCCCGAGCAGGAGCGCATAGCGCAGGAGGCGAAGCCGACGTGGCGCCCGGAAACACCATTGCCCAATGACCCTCGCAATTTCTGGACAGTGGACTATGGCCTTACTACGTTTGGCGATCTCTTCACACCGCGGCAGCTTGTGGCGCTAACGTCGTTTTCCGATCTGGTGCAGGAAGCACGCGAGCTTATTGAACGCGATGCCATCAGCGCCGGCTTGGCTAGTGACGGCAAGACTCTTCGCGATGGCGGCATATCCGCCAAAGCGTACGCAGAAGCGGTCGGAATATATCTCGCAGAGGCTGTCTCAAAGATAACTTCTTACCATTGCACGCTAGGTGTGTGGCGGGCGAGTATGGGAAAGAGCGGGCGAGCCTTCGGGCGTCAAGCGATCCCGATGGTATGGGATTACCCGGAGTGTAACCCTTTCGCTGGAGCCGGAGGAGACTGGGAGGGCGCCGTAAATGACAATTCAAAAGTACTCGGCATCTTGGGTCGCGGTCCGTTAGGGCATAGCCTCCAACTTGCCGCGCAGCAATTAGCCGACTCGAATTTCCCGCTGATTAGCACTGACCCGCCGTACTATGACAATGTTGGCTACGCGGATCTTTCTGACTTCTTTTACGTGTGGCTTCGGCGCAGCCTAAAGGACATTTTCCCTGAATTATTCGCCACTGTCGCAGTTCCTAAAGCAGAGGAGCTCGTGGCGACGCCATATAGGCACGGAAGCAAAGAGAAAGCTGAGGAATTCTTCCTCAGCGGTATGACGCAGGCAATGCATCGGCTGGCAGAACAGGCGCATCCAGGGTTTCCCATCACGATCTACTATGCGTTCAAACAGTCGGAGACTCAGGTCGATTCGGGAACGTCAAGTAGCGGATGGGAAACGTTCTTGGACGCAGTAATTCGAGCTGGTCTTTCGATCGGTGGTACATGGCCAATGCGCACTGAGCAATCCGCAGCACTGAAAACTGCGGTAAACTCTCTTGCTTCAAGCATCGTCCTTGTTTGCCGTCCTCGGCTGGCGAAGGCAGGAACGGTCTCTCGTCGCGCGTTTCTGCGTGAGTTGAACCAAGTACTACCTGATGCACTTGATGAAATGACGCGCGGTTCAGGCGATGACCGTTCTCCAGTTGCGCCCGTGGACCTCTCCCAGGCAATCATAGGTCCTGGAATGGCCGTTTTCTCAAAATATGCTGCTGTCCTTGAAGCCGACGGGACACGTATGAGCGTGCGATCTGCCTTGCAGCTTATCAACCGATTTCTTGCCGAAGACGACTTTGACCGCGATACGCAATTCTGTCTGCATTGGTTCGAGCAGTACGGATGGAGAGACGGCAAGTTTGGCGATGCGGACACGCTTGCGCGCGCGAAAGGGACGAGCGTCGATGGCGTCAAACACGCGGGTATCGTATCCGCCTCGGGTGGAATCGTGCGTCTGCTGAGATGGTCCGACTATCCGGCCGACTGGAACCCCGAGAGTGAAAAGCGTCTCCCCGTGTGGGAGGTTTTGCACCAGCTCATACGTGTCTTCAAAGCCGATGGAGAGACGGGTGCCGGCAAGGTGCTTGCCATCGTCCAAGCCAAGGGGGAAGCGACGCGCCAACTGGCCTATCGGCTTCACACGCTCTGCGAACGCGCCGGATGGCCAGAAGACGCACGCGCGTATAACGAAATTGTTACGAGTTGGAGCGCGATTGAGATCGCCGCCGCTGCCGCGCCTGTCGAAAAGCAGACGAACCTATTTGGTTAAAGGAAGAACTGATGAAGCCTTGGAGAGAAATTGCGGTTCCGCACCGGGACGTTCTTGAAGGAACTTTCCAGCAATCGGAGTTCGCGGCCGACATCACCGCCGTACATAGCGGAAAGGCCAGCCAAGAGTACCAAGACGCGATTGCCTTCTTCGACCGCACCTTCATCACCGAGGGGATGCACCTCTTGTTGACCCAAGTCGCACAGCGTCTTTCCGGCAAGGGCGGCGAGCCGGTCATTCAACTTCAAACGGCGTTCGGCGGCGGCAAGACCCACACAATGCTGGCGGTCTATCACCTAGCCACGCGCAAATGCGCCCTGTCGGAATTGGCCGGCGTCCCGGAGATTATTGAGCGGGCAGGACTGATGGACGTGGCGCAGGCTCGGGTCGCAGTGCTCGACGGCATGGCCCATGCGCCAGCGCAGCCGTGGAAGCACGGCGAGCAACAGATCAACACGCTTTGGGGAGAGCTGGCGTGGCAGCTTGGCGGAAGCGAAGCCTTTGCGTTAGTAAAAGAGTCCGACGCGGCCGCGACCTCGCCCGGAAAAGATGTCTTGGAGGAGTTATTGTCGGCATACGCCCCGTGCGTCGTGTTGATCGACGAACTCGTGGCTTTCATCCGGCAATTCCCCGAAGGTCAGAAACTGAGCGGTGGGACTTACGACAGCAATCTATCCTTTGTGCAGGCGCTCACGGAAGCGGCGAAGCTCGTCCCCAATGCGATTGTGTTGGCCTCGTTGCCGGAGTCAGATGTTGAAGCAGGAAGTCTGCGAGCCGTTGCCGCGCTCCGCGCCTTGGAGAAGGCCTTCGGCCGTGTGCAAGCGCTTTGGAAGCCGGTTGCCACGGAAGAAGCGTTTGAGATCGTTCGTCGGCGTCTCTTTGAGCCGGTGCGCGATCCCAGTATGCGTGACGCCGTGTGCCGCGCCTTTGCGGACGCTTACATCGCGGAAGGTGCCAAACTCCCGGCGGAGACGCAGGAGAGAAGGTACTTCGACCGGCTTCTGCAGGCATATCCCATCCACCCGGAGATCTTCGACCGGCTATATGAAGACTGGACGACGATCGATGGGTTTCAGCGGACTCGCGGCGTTCTGAAACTCATGGCCAAGGTCATCTATCGCCTTTGGAAGGACGACAACAAAGACCTTCTCATACTTCCCGGCAGTATTCCTCTTCAGGATGGCAGCACACGAAATGAGTTGAGCTATCACCTACCTGCCGGATGGGATGCGGTCATCGAGCGCGACATCGACGGCGACCGTGCAGAAACGACCGAGCTTGAGAGCAGGGAGCCGCGTTTCGGCCAAGTGGGAGCCGCGCGTCGCGTCGCACGAACCATCTTTCTCGGGAGTGCACCGGCATCAGTAGCGACCAAGGTTGGTATTCGCGGGGTCGACCGCGCGCGCATCATCCTCGGCTGCTTGCAGCCAGGGCAAATGTCGTCTGTGTACTCGGATGCCCTGAACCGTTTGGCCGACCGGCTGCACTATCTCAATAGTTCGGGCGACAAGACGCAGGACACCACTCGCTTCTGGTTCGACACGCGCGCGAACCTCCGCCGCGAGATGGAGGACCGCAAGCGTCGCTTCGACGACAAAACCCAAGTGCACGGAAAGATCGCCGAGGCATTGACCCACAGCGTCGCCAACGCCAGCTTCTTCGACGGCGTTCATGTTTTCACGCCACACACGGACGTGCCGGACGATAGTAGCTTGCGGCTCGTGGTTCTTCCCCCCGAGAGCTGGCATTCCCGCGAGGAGGCCCGCCCGGCTACTGATGCCGTCCTGGAGTGGATGCAGAACAATGGCCCCAAACCCCGGCATCGTTGGAACAGGCTCCTGTTCCTTGCCGCCGATCAGGCAACCCTCTCGCGCCTCAATGATGCGGCGAGAGTGGCGCTCGCATGGGGCTCCATTGTGGATGACGTGAGGGAAGGTCGTCTCAATATCGACCTGTTGCAAAAAAAGCAGGCTGAAAAAGAGTTTGAATCCGCCAAGGAAGTGCTACCCCGCGCAGCTCGTGAGTGCTACCGATGGCTCCTTTGCCCTGCCCAGGAAACACCGACACAATCCAAGCCGTCGGTCGAGGCTTTTCCATTGAATACAGCAGGGGGCCCCGTGGGCCGCGAACTTGAGCGGGTCGCCGTCGAGAACGAACTTGTGATTACAACATGGTCGCCAATTCATTTGCGAGCGAAGCTGAAAGAGTTGTACTGGAAAGACGGGCAGCCGGCGGTGCTCGCCTCGACATTTTGGGAAGACACGTTGCGCTATTTGTACCTGCCACGCTTGAAGAACCATGATGTTCTTTTGCAAGCGATCCAAGCCGGAGCAGCCAGCCAGGACTTCTTCGGATCCGCATACGGCCAAACTAGCGGGAAATATGAGGGCTTTCAGTATGGGAGCGGATTCATCCAAATCGATGACACGCTGCTGCTAATCGAACCGAGTGCAGCGAAGCTCTATCACGAAGCGCAAGCCGCCGTTGCGAGCAGACTTGTCAAAACGAACGGCGAGCAGACTCAAGCGGGTGGGCAAGCAGGGGCGACCACCCCCACAGCTGATAACGGCCCTCGTGCAGGGAGCATGAGCGCATTTGTCGCACAGGCCCCCAAGTCTTTCCACGGAACAGCCGATGTCTCACCGGCGACGGCGAAGATGCGCCTCGTGCAGATCGCAGATGAGATTGTTGCTCTTCTTGCATCCGATCCGAACGCGTCTGTAAAGGTAGTTGTCGAGATTTCGGCTGAATTCCCCGAGGGTGCGAAGGACACAATAAAACGCGCGGTGTCGGAGAACGCCAACAGCCTTGGTTTGAAAAGCGCAGATTGGGAATGATGTGAGCAACGCTCAGGAACGTATCAACGCGACTGAGGGCACAAGCGGGAGGACACGAAACATCGTGTTCATAAGCAAGGCAACGCCCGAAGACGACGAATTTGTGCTCTGGCTTGCCCCGCGTCTTGAGGCCGCTGGGTACACCGTCTTTGCGGACATTCTTACTCTTGAGCCGGGAGACCGATGGCGCAGGCAGATTACCGAAACGCTGCAAAACAAGGCAGTGAAAATGCTCCTCTGCTGCCGGGATGCCACGCTCAACAAGATCGGCGTTCAGGAAGAAATCGGCATCGCCTCGGATGTGGCAAAAGAGTTGAAAGACCTGCGTTTCATCATTCCGCTTCGCGTTGAAGTCTTCAAGAAAGTCTTCGGCATCGGCGAACTTCAATGGGTCGATTTTCTGGGAAGCTGGGCCAGAGGTCTGCATGACCTGCTGGACACGTTAGAAAAGCAGAATGTGCCACGCGCGGCTCAGGCCGCGATCAATCCGAATTGGGAAAACTACCGAAAGCGCCAGGCAATCAAAGTCGAGAAGAAGCCGGAAGTTCTCACGTCCAACTGGCTTCGCGGCGCCAGCCTTCCCGACACAATTCGCTACTACTATCCTCCGGGACCGATCAATCTCGAATTGATGGAGAAGGCGTGCCGTGAAAGTACGCTTCCCGCCGAAGACTATAACCGCGGCTTCTTTTCGTTCGCGTCGCCGGAGGAAATTGCGCGCGATTTCGCCGATGTCGCCCCGTTTGAAATTCAGTCCGAGCATAAATTGCTCGATTTCATTGATCGCGGCAGTCAATTACCGGATATAGAACCACGCGAAGCGAAAAACCTTGTGTTCTCCATGTTCCGCCGCGCGTGGGAAAACTTCTGCCGTTCAAAGGGTCTGTACGAGCACACCTTCGCCACGCAGACGGCGTTTCACATCGGTGAGGCGCAGACTCCGTTGGGTAAGCGAATTTCTTGGGGCAGGCAAGGCAAGCGCCGATCCTCTATGTTGCGTAACGCAGCAGGTGGGAAGGTCTGGCAATATGGCGTATCCGCGACCCCGGCCTTTTGGCCGTATCTACATTTCAAGCTGAAAGCGCGCGTGCTATTTGCGGAATTGGCCTCTGGCCGGGCCGGTGCAGTCATCGGCGACACCGCAATACAGCATCGTTTACGGCGGACGATCTGCAAAGGCTGGCGAAACAAACAATGGCACGGTCGTCTTAATGCCTATCTCGAATTGCTCTCGGGCGAAGCTCCATGTATTACAGTGCCACTCTCCGAAGCTTGCGCCATCACGCTTGACGCACGGCCAACGCTGTTCACGTCGCCGGTCACGACGGCTATACCGGACACGATGGAAGACGATGCGGAGGAAACCGACGATTCCACGCTCGGCCTGTTTAACGGGGAGGATGAGGACTGATGGACCTGCCTAAGAAATCCCTCAAGGTCATTCATATCGACGAGCCGGAGTTGTCATTCGCCCACGGCCAGACCTGCGATCATCCAAAGGACGGGCTTTTCCTCTACGGGCCCCACAGTGGCCCAACACGTCCGCGTGAAGTTTCCGTCGGAGTCATTGGAACGAAAGAAGGTCTTTCATATTTTCGGAATTGGGCGATTGCGCTTGGCGGCTTCGTTCCCGTCCCGCCGCGGAAGAAGACCGACAAAGAGCACAGATTGCACCTCTCGAATTTTCCGGGACTGGAAGAAGCGTTCGGCATCATGGTCAGTCCCGGCGAGTTTGTTCAGCGCACCGTCGATTACAAGGCGCTCGACGATGCCACCCGCACCGTGAACCAACACGAAGCAGTACGCAGAGCAGTAGACCTCTATGTGGGCGAGATTGAACGCTACGACAAGAACGAAGAAAAGACAGTTGATGTCTGGGTGTTCATACTCCCCGAAATCATCTTCGAGCGTTGCAAGCCGCTATCGCGCCGCACCGGCCTTGGCCTGACAAAAGGCGAATTCGACAGGAACCAGAAAGAAAAAATCGATCTTCCGTTGTTTCACGGGGTTATCGACCAAAGCGCCGAGGACATCTTCGAGGACGTGCCGGATTTTCATCGGCAGGTGAAGGCGCGGTTGCTGAAACTCGGACATACTTCCCAACTCATTCGCGAGACGACGCTGGCACCGGATAAATTCCTCAACCAGGCAGGGTATCCGAAGCGTGGGTTACAAGACCCGGCGACTGTGGCGTGGAATCTGGCGACCGGACTTTACTACAAAACGCAGCCTGAGCCGCCGTGGAAGCTCGCCCACGTCAGGCCGGGGGTCTGTTACATCGGGCTTGTCTTTAAGATGATCCCGAACGACCCAAAGGAGCATGCCTGCTGCGCGGCGCAAATGTTCCTTAATGAAGGTGACGCCGTCGTTTTCCGTGGGGCGAACGGCCCCTGGAAAACCGGCGACTTTGAATTCCACCTCAAGCCGAAAGAAGCGGAAAGTCTGATTGCCAAGGTGCTTGAAACATTCAAGAGCAAGCACGGCGCGCCGCCAAGGGAATTCTTCATTCACGGGCGCACGACCTTCAACGAGGAAGAATGGAAGGCCTTCAAAAAGGCGGCCCCCAAGGGCACCAACGTCGTCGGCGTCCGGATCAAGGAAACCCACGGCGAGTCCAAGCTGTTTCGTGACGGCGATTATCCGGTGATGCGCGGAACCGCCATCATTCTAGACGACCGAAACGCCTTGCTGTGGACAAGCGGCTTTGTGCCACGGCTGGACACCTACATCGGTCCTGAAACGCCAAATCCCCTGTCGATAACCGTTTTGCGCAGCACAGGAAGACGTCCTCACATTCGCACCGTGCTTGCTGACATCATGGGCCTTACGAAGATCAACTACAACGCTTGCAATTACAACGACGGACTCCCCGTCACGATTCGCTTTGCGAACAAGGTGGGCGACGTTTTGACGATGGGTTCTGCCCGGGACGCGGAAAAACAGCCGCTGAAGTTCTACGTTTGAAGGACGCATAGACTAATAGATTGGGATTGTAACGACATGAGCATACTCCGAGACTCTCGAGACCTCGAGGTGGCACGAGACGAGGGGAAATAACTCGCCGACGAACAGATTGACCCCATGGCCGTCGAGCATCTCATGCGCTTTGATTTATACAACTTGTCTTGGGTCACAATCATTCCGGTCTTGGATAGTTATTTCCAAGACACCTCAATTCAGCACGAAGGTGAGTCGTTCATTTTCTAAGTGCTGTGTCAACAAGGCGCGGGAAACACATCGCCCACAATTAATGTCGACAGAGATTTTCCAAACACGTCCGGAGAATTAGGGGCTCTGGTAGACGATAGCGGAGCCCGGCACACAGCCAGGAACAGAGAGGCTATCTCGATAATCGTCCACATGATGGTTGATTGTGTATAGACGTGCGTGTAGCTGATCCTTGATCTCAAGCTCTTTGTATTGACTGACTTCGCAAAGTTTCCCTGAAATGGTGCTCAAGTTCCGCACATTAAGCCTGATATGGTATTCTTCCGACTGCCTACAGCCAGATCTTCTGCCGCGTTTCGTGGCAAGTGAAGTCAACGTTAGAATCGTTGCTGAAAGGTCGCTGATGGTCATGAGTCGATGATCGTCATGTGCTACGCGTAAGAGTGGCTGTAGGCAGCTTTCCAACTCATATGTCTAGGTTGCAATCGTTAAAAAACGCGAGTACTTTGCACGACGTTGCAACCCTACTGAATTTCAAGCCTAAAGCGCTGTCCTATATTCTTTACCGCAAAATCCCAGCGACGAAATACCGTTCGTTCGTTTTGCCGAAAGCCTCGGGCGGCCAAAGGCTCATTCAAGCGCCTTCAGATGAACTCAAACTCCTTCAGAAGAACCTCTCAGATTTACTCCAGGATTGCGCAGCCGAACTGAATGCGACTAATGGCTGGAAAGATCAGATCGCGCACGGATTCAAGCGCAACCGATCGATCGTTAGCAATGCCTGTCGTCATCGAGGTCGACGCTGGGTCTTCAATCTTGACCTTGCCGACTTCTTCGGCAGTATCAATTTTGGGCGAGTTCGCGGTTTCTTCATCAGCAATAAGCATTTTTCACTTAATCCGAAAGTGGCAACGATTCTCGCTCAAATAGCCTGCCACGACAATTCACTTCCGCAAGGAAGTCCATGCTCACCGGTGCTCTCAAATCTTATTGCCCATATCCTGGACATGCGGATCGTTCAACTTGCGCGCAAGGCTGGCTGCACCTACACCAGATATGCAGATGATCTCACATTCTCAACGAGTCTTCCGAGCTTTCCGTCCTCAATCGCTATCCAGACCGGGGGCGGAAATCACAGTTGGAACGCCGCCAATGAGCTCACTCAAATCATCACGCACTCCGGCTTTACCATCAATGTCGCGAAGACTCGCATGCAGTACCGCAACTCGCGCCAAGATGTGACTGGGCTCGTTGTCAATAAGAAAGTAAATATTAGGAGTGAGTATCGTCGCGCGGTTCGCGCGATGGTTTACAACCTCTTTACGACCGGGAACTTCTACCACAAGTCTATTGGTGGCGCACCAATTGGCGCACCGCATCAGTTTCCCGGCACCCTGCCACAGCTTCACGGAATGCTGGGTCATATCGATTCGGTTGATCTTTACAATAAGCGACTCAATCAGCAGTCAAACACAGCCGGAAGCAGCCCCAAGGTGCAAATGCAAACCAAGGAGAGCCAGTATCGACGCTTCCTTATCTTCGAGTACTTTTACAATGGGCAAACCCCAGTCATAATTTGCGAAGGCAAGACCGACAATGTATATATTTCAGAGGCAATCAAGCACCTTGCCGCCAACTACCCGAGTCTTGCGTCGGTTTCCGCGACGAATGCCGTGGCTATGAAAGTTCGCATCTTCAAATATCCTGAAACAAGCACGGGGCGCATTCTTGAGCTCAATGGGGGAACTGGAGATCTAAAGCACTTCATTCGCCGGTATAGCGATGATATTAAGAAGTTCAAGGCACCGGGCTTATTACAGCCAGTGATCGTTCTTGTCGACAATGATGACGGCAAAAAGGAGCTGAGCGGTGTCATAAATAACATAACGAAAAAGCAGCCATTGTGGACCGCCCCGTATCTTCACGTGACCGCAAACCTTTACCTGATGCCAACCCCATTAACAGCAGGCAAAACTGAATCTGTCATTGAAGATTTCTTTTCCCAGCAGACCCTTAAAACCGTCCTTGGAAATAAGACCTTCATGCCACATACCCCGTTCGATCAAAACCTTCATTATGGAAAGGCAATCTTTGCTGAGCAGGTGGTCAAGAAGGGCGCAAATTCTATAGATTTCAAAGGCTTCATTCCAATCCTAAACACTCTCGCTGACATAATCGCTACGCATACCGTCAGGCAAGCTCCGCAGGCCAATCCATGATCGATCACCCCCGACGTGTTTCGCCGCTATTGTTTCTTCGGGGCTGGTGGCGTGCTCATCATTACCAAATTGCCTCCCCTTTCGGTTAGCGGATCTGCTATCCCCGGAGCTACCGCTCCTTGGATTCTCCAGAAAGTGTCTGCATAATTTGACTTAAGAAGTTCACATCATCCCCATCCCCGGGTGGATAGACGAGGCGTGGTTGATTTTAAGAGCCGAAGTTTTTGAAACGTCGGCTGCGATGTGGGGGATAAACTGGGCCACGTCGTTGGCGAAGAGAATTGCCTCGTGGCTGGCGCGGGAGATGGAGACGTAGCCAAAGCGGAAGTTGAGCAGGTCCGGAAGGATGCCGGTATCGGCGTGGTTCAGTACATGCTCCGCAGTGAGCCACTGGGAAATGGCGAAACCCCAGACTCAGCCGGCACAGAAGGACTCTCTCGATAATCATCCTGATTGTGGTTGATAATCACCCACATGATGGTTGATTATCTATACATGCTTGACCGTTACTTGACCGACCCCCTGCTTGAAGCCCTCGCGGACACACCAGCTGTTCTGGTCAACGGCGCCCGACAAACGGGCAAGAGCACACTGGTGCAATCGCCCGAAGTCGCCGGACAAGACCGCCAGTATCTCACCTTCGACGATCCCGGCATTCTGGCGGCTGCCAGGCGTGATCCCAAAGGCTTTGTTGCCGGCCTCAGCGCGCCGGTGACCCTCGATGAAATCCAGCATGTTCCCGAGCTCTTCTCGGTGATCAAGGCTGCCATTGACCGGAATCGCCAGCCGGGGCGGTTTCTGCTCACTGGATCGGCGAATGTGACACTCCTGCCGAAGCTTTCAGAATCTCTGGCAGGACGCATGGAAGTGTTGACTCTTTGGCCCTTTTCCCAAGGCGAGATCCGCGGCGTCAAAGAGAACCTTGTGGATACCTTGTTTTCCGGGAAATCCGTGGGCTGGTCAGGCAACCCGGCCGCCATGTCCTGGGAAGAATTGCTGGAGAGCATCGTTGACGGAGGCTATCCGCCTGCTGTGGCTCGCAAGAGCGCGGCCCGCCGCGATGCCTGGTTTCAGTCCTACGTTACGACGGTGCTCCAACGGGATATACGGGATTTGGCAAACATTGCCGACACGACCGCTGTTCCACGGCTGCTTTCTGTAGTGGCCGCCCGCGCGGGCGGACTGCTGAACTTCGCTGACCTGTCGAGAACGATGGCCCTGCCTCAAACGACATTGAAACGCTACTTCGCTCTGCTGGAGGCGACTTTCCTCGTGCAGTTGCTGCGCCCCTGGACGAGAAATCTGGGACAGCGAGCCATCCAGACCCCCAAGGTCTACGTGAACGATACTGGGCTGCTGGCACATCTGCTGGGAGTCACGGTGAACCGCCTGAAGGGCGAAGGGAATGTTGCCGGATCGGTTTTGGAGAACTTTGTGCTGATGGAGCTGCGCAAGCAATGCGCCTGGAGCGCGACTCGGCCGGAACTATTCTACTGGCGGACGGTTGCAGGTCGCGAAGTTGACTTCGTACTGGAAGATCGAACTGGGAAGGTTGTCGGCGTTGAAGTGAAAGCTGCCGCAACGCTCGGAAGCAATGACGTGCGCGGATTGCAAGCTTTGGCGAGCGCCGTCGGCAAAAACTGGGTACGTGGCGTCGTGCTTTATACAGGTGCGGAGAATATCCCCTTTTCTGCCAATTTGCACGGCATTCCTATCCGTCGACTTTGGTCGGCTTGATGATTGCCGTTGTGAAGGGCATTTTCGGAAGGCGCGCCCCCATTTGATCCATGGGATTCCCCCCGCCGATCCTGAACTGCTTCCATATGGTCGGCGATCAGTCAACGGTGTTGCTCATCTCTGTGCAACCCCTTATACACTGTTAGAATTCCGCGAGGGCGAAGATGGCGAACGTATCGGAAAGATACGTGATCGGCTCATGGGAAGATCGCCAGCCGTTCACTGACGAGGATGCCAAATTTCTTGGCGGGAAAGCCTTGGGACTGCTTCGTGTCCCATCACATTGGGCACCGCCGTTTGTCGTCCTCACTAAGCGCTATCGTGAGGCTTGGAATGGCAGTCAACATGCTGCGGAGGCCATAGAGGACATTCCCTCTCCTGATCGAGACGTGCTTCAGCGTTTCTTTGACATTGCTGCCAAAGCTCAAAGCCGCATCTTGGTTCGATCTAATTCCCCCAGGGAGATTGGTTCGTATGGTCGCGGCGTTTTTCGATCTGTCCCAACCAGTCGCGCCGTCGGAGATGTCTGTCGAGCAATCGATGATGTGCTTTTGCAGGACCCAAGCTTATACGCGACACTCCAATTAGCCGTTGAACCCGGATTACCCGGCCATATGTCGAACGAACGGCGGGTGTCACCGCGCCGTTCCCTTTGGTTAATTGAAGACATGGACGGTCGCTTCGAGCAAGAACGCATTGAAGCACCCAAGTCAGAACTGCCTGTCAGCTCCTTGGCAGCCACTTCCGAGGAGGAGCTATTGCAGGTCCTGAGGCGCATCGCAGGCTTTCTTCAAACCGACGGTGATGGGTACTTTCATTGCGAATGGATTTGGGATCGGGAGAGAGTTTGGATAGTGCAAGCAGATGCAATTCAGCTTCCTTCCAGCGACAATGCTGCGAACCTCTACCTGCGGGGCGCTGATTTATGGCCCTACACTTTTACTCCCCAGTGGTCAGGACTGCAACATTTCCGCGCTGTCGATGCCGCTCAGTGGCGAAAGCTCAGACGCCCAAAGATATTCACAAAGTGCGGTTTGCCCACAGCGGACGTTTACTTGATAGCCGGGGATGACTGGCGCAACGGAGGCGGTGCGCAAAACGCCTATCTAGCCGCGGATCTAGACGCCTTCTGCCAAAATCTGGTCGTCGTTCGGTGTGACGTCAATAGCGACGACTACACATTTCTCCCCACAAGCCCGCCGAGCCGGGACCCAGCAGTTTTGCTTAGATTTATGGAAGAGACCTTCGCTTCTAAGAAGGTCGCTGACTCCGATTGGGCGTTTTTATTGGCCAACCTGGTCCCAGCCCGTGTTAGCGCAATGGTGCAAGCTTTTCCTGCGGCAGAACGAGTAAGAATCGATGCGCTGTGGGGCTTCCCAGATGGTTTGCTGCACTTCCCGTATGACAGCTATTTCTATTACCCGAACGATGATCGCGTGGACAGGACCATAAACTATAAAGGGGTTTGCCTTCTGTTCGAAGAGGGCGCTTGGACATATTCGGAAGTTGGCCGTCCAGAGGATTGGGAACCTACTCTGGATTTTGAGGAAGTAAAATTACTCTCTCGCTGGGGCCTTGGGCTCGCCAAGGAACTCAATCAACAGGTTCAACTTATGGCCTTGAGCCGAATTGGTGGCGTGCGAGGCGCCAAAGGCTGCCTGCCATGGCACTACACTAACTTCAACATACCGCCCTACACCGAGTCTGTCCGTAAGCTCCCAATGACCAAGGAAATCAGGCTGTTAAGGAGCTTTGCTGATTTGAATCCGGCGTTTCAATCGGAATCGACTGTGCAGGCGTATTTGCTACGCCCCGAGACAAGTCTTCTCCGGGATACGCGGTTTCTGACTGAAGTAGGTAAATTTGTCGCTGTACAGAAGAGGCCATTGTATTTTGAAGGTAGCTTACTTGGCCATTCGTATTATGTGCTGTCAAATGCCGGAGCTCATGTTGTGCCCATTGTGAGCGAGCCAAGTTCTGACCGCAAGCAATACTACAAGCTTGTACGCGACGAGATTCCAACCATCATCAAACGCGCCGGAGGACTAGCCCGGCTGCGAACCCTTTCCAAGCAGGATGCTCGTGTTTTTCTGGCTCGAAAGCTGCTAGAAGAAGCAATGGAGGTCTGGTATGCCAGGGAACCTAAGGATGTCGCAAGCGAGCTTGCCGATGTGATCGAGGTCGTTGAGGCATTACGAGATCAGTATGGAATTTTGCCCGGGGACCTTCAATCCATTCGCGAGAAGAAGAGGCAGGCGCGTGGGGGCTTTGAAAAGTTGATTTACTTGGAAGAAACCCGCCCTGGGACTTTGGATGCAACCCGTGCGGCAAACACTGCCTTGCCTTTGTTTGCCGATGATGAAGCGTGGTACGAGGGAGCCACGGGAAGCCGGCCTCTTGAACTTAAGGCCGAAGAGCTGGAAAGCAGCGGAGAAGTATTCCGATTTGAGCTATCATTGATTCCCCCGCTTAAGACGGCTGCAGGCCTAAACGAAATCACAGCGCGAACAAAGAGCAACCAAGTTATTGCGACTTATGAAAAGGACAAGGTGACTCTCACCGTTTCGAGAAGAAAGCCCGAACCATCGCATAACCAATTGTTGCTGTTCGAGGAGACCAATGAATCCGAATGAAGGTTTTAGTGGCAGCCCGGATGTAGGTAAGAATGCATTAGTAAGCCCCCGGCTCTTACGCGCTCTTGCCATCGATGCTTCTGCGGCGATCGTGGGGCTCTGGGACCCGGCTCGCAGGAGCTTTTGGCGTTCTACGGAGCATCGCGCAGCCGAAGAAGATAAGAAGGGCGAAGTTGCATTGTTTCCGACAGTTACGTTCCGCTCTCTTGAGGCGTTACTTCGGTTAATAGAAGAGCAACCCGAATGGGTCGATTCGGTAACCGATGACTTGGCGCTAACAAAGGCCATTCCTGCGCTTTTGTCTTATGATGAAGCGGAGTTTCGTTCCAGTCTGGGCGTTTCCAGCGAAGGAAAGGTATTGAATCCATTTACGCTTTCCTTGTACATTGACTGCCTAGCGCGCATTTGCGGGTGTCACCGGATTTCCGAGGACCTGAGAACAATTGCAAAAACGAAGCTGGAGAAGGCATGCGAGCAGGTCTTGACCTATCGTCATGTTGCGAGAGAATCAGCTCCAGTTGGAGCCGCGGTGCATCCTTTTGTTCTCTTTCATGTGATGCGCGCAATTGAAGCGGCAATAACTCGGCTGTCCGGTGGAGACGCAACCAATCAACTGGCCTTGTTTCGTGACTCTCTGGCGGAATTACTCAGACAGCAAGTGAGGACACTGCTCGCGCAAGATAGCTTGGGAGTTATGAACCCAGGCGAGGGAGTTGCTGTGGCGTTCTGCACAGCGGCGCTGGCCGCTTCTCGGGAACCAGAGAATGCTGTTTTCGTTCAGGCAGCCTTGCGGATCGCATTCAAATTCCAAGATTTGTCAGGTTGCTGGCCGCTAGGCAGAATCGTTCGTGAGGATCAGGATAGTGAATTGAAGAGAGATCTGCAGATTCCGACTTACGAGATATCATGGGCACTTGCGGAAGCCTTGTTCGACTTATTTGAATCAGGTGATGGTTCTCTGCCGGAATGCATTACAGGGGACGGGCTTGAAAGAATGATTAAGTCAGCAATCTACACTGCCTCGTCAGCTGTGCAGTTGGAATCCGGTAAGAAGCCGGGACGAGGCTGGTGTAGCGACCATGCCTTTGGTAAGCCCATCATTGAGTCGTGGACTTCGGCGACAGTGCTGCAATCAATCTTGAGTTTCCACAGGTTGACGCAGGCGATTGATCGTGAAGTGGTCTTACGGAGTTTTGTTTCGGTTAACCCCCGAGACCCGGGTTGGCCAAAATGGCAGCGATGGTCCGAATATAAGTCCGAGTCGGAGCCGGAACAAGATGTGCGGATCTTGGACTATTTGGACCGGGCTTTCGTCAGATCCATCGCTGCCAGCCCGAGGCAATTGCCTCAATCGAGCAAGAAGAATGTCTCTCTTCTTCTTTTTGGACCGCCAGGAACGGCAAAGACAACCGTCGTAAAGGCTCTTGCGGATGGGCTCAAGTGGCCCTTGGTCTTTTTGAGTCCGGGAAACTTTATTGAGCGGGGCCTCGAATTCATTGAAGCACAGGCAAAGGGAGTCTTTGACATGCTGCAACGCTTGTCGCAAACAATTGTTTTATTTGATGAGTGCGATGAGTTGTTCAGAGACCGAAAACCAACCGCTGGCACTGATCAGGTTCGAAATATCACCGCGTTTGTGACAGCAAGTATGCTCCCGAAGCTGCAGGATCTGCATGATCGCGGGCGCATTATTTTTGTTGTCTGTACAAACCATCTGGAGTCGATGGACCCGGCGATCAAAAGAGGCGGGCGCATTGATCACCTTGTTGGTATCGGTCCGCCGGACGGGGATGCCCGGCGTAAAATCATTAATCAGGCGCTCTCGGATGTACTCAAAACGCCGCACATTCTTGACGGTATTGATGAACTAGCTTCTCATACGGAACGCTTTACACGCGTCGAGATCGAACGGGCATCCGGTCTCTTAAACAGGGTGTACAATTCACCCGTGGAGGCCCGTGAATTCGCGCGGCGGATTGCGGATGAGATGAAGCCGTCCCTGACAATTTCAACCGAGGAATTTGAGAGCTTCAATCGACAGAAGCGTGAATTCAGTCATCCCCATCTTGAGAGGGCATTCAAATGACGTGTTGCATCTGCAGTCAAATCGTTGGCGATGCATCGAACGATCTTCTCGCGAAGGCTATTGGCGGCGACGCATACGTTCGTCGTGTAGCGATGGAGACCGTTCATTTCGCGGTTATTCCGAGTCTGGGTGGACTGGTTCCCGGTCACGTGATCTTATGTCCGAAAGAACACTATCTTAGTTTTGCCTCCCTACCTTCCTGTCTTGACGACGAGTGTGAGCACCTGATTTTGGATCTCAAGCGCTTGTTGCGCGAGATATATTCGACGGACGTCCATATGTTCGAGCACGGCATGGCTACTAAAGGCTCTCGAGTGCTATGCACAGTAGAACATGCACATCTCCATCTCTTACCTGCGCCTGTGTCAATCACGAACACTCTGGACGCATATCCTAATCTCGCAGTAGGAAAAGGATTGGCAGGGTTGAGAAACCTCGTAGATATGGAGGAATACGTCTTCTACGAGAGCCCTCAAGAAGACCGCCGATTGATACGCGCACGTGACCAGTTGTTTGAGTCGCAATACTTGCGACGAGTATTCGCAGAGGCTTTGGGTCATGCCAGCGATTGGAACTGGCGGGATCGAATGAAGGCTGCAGACGCGCACGAAACTTTCGAAAAGCTGGCCGCTTCCGCGGCGGGAATCTACGCCTAATTTGATTGGAGTGCATGAGGGGTACGTCAATATAGTTCCATAATGGAATGATATTGGCACGGATGGAATGGGTTACAAGAGCCCCTATCGCATTGATCTTGAAACGGTTGCTTGGCATAACTAGGATTCTTTCGACGCCGTCGCAAGAATTCGCCAGACACCGTCTGACGAATCTACCGGTCGTGATTTTTCAGACGGTGTCTGCAACATCCACGGCAACGGATCAACCAATTCCAAGCCCCTGTCCGAATGACACGGACTGATTGATTTCAAGAGCAGAGGTCTTTGATACATCGGCTGCAAGCTGGGGGCTGAGTTTGGCCACGTCGTCGGTGAAAAGCATGGCCTCGTGGCTGGCGCGGGAAATGGAGACGTAACCGAAGCGGGAGTTGAGCAGGTCCGGGTGAACGCCGGTATCGGCATTGACCAGTACGCGTTCGGCCGTGAGTCCCTGGGCGCTGTGGCTGGTTACGGCATAACCGTGATCAAAGTGGCAATGTTCTTTTGGATCGAATTCAATCTGACGATTATTTTCGAGCCTACCGAAGATGCGGCCATCTGGATCGATCCGTTCAATCACCGCAAGGTCGCGATTGGCGAGGCCAAGCGACTTGTCGGGTGCGGTGAATTGGATGCGGTCGCCGACGGAAAACTCGCGGTCTATTTCACGGTAGACGCTGACGCCGGTCAGGCGGCGCGGATCATAGCTGGCCAATTCGCCGGAAGACTTCTCGACGGTGAGCAGGTTGGCGGCGGGGTTAATGCCGACGACTGTTCCGTAGCTTCCAGCTTCGATTCCGGCGATTCTGCTGCCGCGTGCGTAGCGAATTACATCGTTCACCTCGAAGTGACTGGCCCAGGAGCGTTCGGCGCCGGTCATGTCCTGGCGCTGAACGAGTACACGGAAGGTGTGGTCCTCCGGTGCGAGGGTTCCATTGGCCTTCAATTCCTGACGGACGGCGACATTCAACTCACGGCGGGAGGCGTTGTCGGGCGAGACGATCAGCGTCTTTGCTGGAGACTCGACGTAGCTCCTGGCGATGGCGCGGATGCGCTCTTCCGTGCCGGGAATCTCTCTCACGCGGCCCTGTTGCTGGAGTGATCCGAGCGCGGCGGAGACTTGGCCTTTGGCCAGCATCTCGACAGCGGACTTCAGCGCAGGGTCTTTCTGGCGGACAATCTCGTCGAGCTTGGCGGTGCGCATTCCGGCCTGCTGCAACTGCTCGAACGGGCGACCTGCTTCGACGCCCTGGTGCTGGCGTGTGTCGCCGATCAGGAGTACGCGATCGTTGCGGCCGAGACGCGCAAGGAACTCGCGCATCTGGTTGGTGCTGGCAAGACTCGATTCATCGACAAAGTAGAAGTGCCTCTGTTCGGGGGCCGCTGGGTGTGAGGAGCGTGCGAGGAACCCTTGCAGGGTTCCTGACTCAACGCCCGCCTCGCCAAGTTGACGGGCGGCGCGGGAGGTCGGGGCGAAGCCCTCGACCGCGTAGCCATTCGATTCGGCGGCGTCACGGATGACGGAAAGCGTTGTTGTCTTGCCCGCGCCGGCGAATCCTTGAATCCCCTGAATGCGGTCGGGCGAACTGAGAACATCCTCAACAGCGGATTGCTGGGCGCGGTTGAGATGCAGATGCTGGTCGGCGACCGTGACGGCCTGCATCCGCGAGAGAACAGGCTCGAACTGGTTGCGCCCCTCGCTGACCCTACGAACAATTTCCTGTTCGGCTTGGATGGTCTTGGCCGTGGTGAACTGACGCGCTGGCTGGCTTTCGGAACGCTGGACTACTTGAAATTCACCCGAAGCGAGGCGGCTATCTAGTCGTTCCTGAAAAAGTCGCTTTCAGGCACATACAAGTGAAGTATGAAGTGTGTCCGTCGCTCGCAGAGCCGGAATCGCGTCCCAGATGCGCGTCAGGAAGCGCAGAAA
>Ga0224527_1000314_pt1 | contig 34291 bp, 35 predicted proteins | sample CBST0metaG_FD_179882 | JGI IMG/M metagenome (GOLD analysis project Ga0224527, IMG submission 179882) | Peat soil microbial communities from Stordalen Mire, Sweden - C.B.S.T0 | ecosystem: Environmental > Terrestrial > Soil > Wetlands > Peat | place: Sweden: Norrbotten County, Stordalen Mire... | reverse complement strand
CAATGGAAACAATGTCTGCTGTCCCCGTGACTCCCCTTGAATGAAACCCATGAAAATTGCCCTCGCTTCCGCGAGAGCATTTTCACATCAACTCATTTCAGAGTCACTCAGTTTCGTAACAGCCTGTCGTGCAGGCCTTTGCAAAACAAGAGGAGCGCCCCATCTCCATCGGGCTGTCCGCCCTTGCCGACCAGCCGCGACTATTTACGTTGATCGAATCGGCCAAGGGGAAGCAATCGAGTCTCTCCCCTTCCGTCCAGACAGCAACCACTCCAGAACTATTGCTCGCATTGCTGCGAGGCAACCTCGACCTTGCTGTCGTGGATCTTCCTGCAAGAATCCGAGGTCTGAGATTCACACCACTGCTGGCGGAACCATTGGTGGCCGTCCTGCCCGAACGATTAGCTTCTGCCAAACGTCCGACAACAGAACTCTCCGAGCTTCTCAAGTCTCCCTTGGTCCTGTTAACCGAGCAGGTCGATCCGGCACGAACAATCCTCGAGAATCACATCGCATCTGCCGGGGTACGCGGATTCCGCATTCACGATGCCGCCAGCATTCCGGAACTCCTCGACCTGGTTGCCGTCCGCAATTGCATCGGCCTGATTCGGCAATCGGTGATGCGTTTCCAGCGGCAGGGCGTGGTCTACAAGCCCTTGTCTGAGCCGATACAGGTTGGATGTGCCCTGGCATGGCGCGTTGAGAATCGCAAGCCAGCGTTGCTCGCTCTTCGTGATTCGATACTGTTCCATGCTCAGCGGATGAAGTGAATAGGCTAACTTTCTCGGCCTGCGCTGCGCGCTTCGTTTCTCCACTCCTGCGGGCGAGACAGCCCCGGCGCTAGCGCTCCGGGCCGGACCTTCGGGACAGCGCGGCTGCGCGCCAAACGATGAACCGTGTTTGTCACTTGCCGCGCCCAGCCTCTCGGCACTTCTGTCTCGCCCTCCGTCGTTCCTTCCTGTCGTCCCTCTGGATGCGTTTTGTCCGCAGTTGCGGGTGAAGAACAAAACGCCCCAGACGGGCCGATCAGGAGAAAAACAATGAAAGTAGAAAACAACGGCAACGGCACAGCTTCCGGCAGCACCTCTCAGCAGCAGGTCATCCGCGAGAATCTGCAGTCACTCGTGCGGCAGCTTGAGGCCGGGCACAGCGAGGCACTCACTGCATTCCTCAATGCCATGGGAGCTTTCCGGCAGTACTCCTTCGGAAACGTCTTGATGATTGCGACACAAAGGCCGGAAGCCACGCGAGTGGCGGGAATCGTTGCCTGGAACCAGCTAAGCCGCAGAGTGAAACGAGGCGAGAAAAGCATCGCACTTCTTGCACCCATAATCGTCAAACGCCGCCCCAGTGACGCGAAGAATACAAACGAATTGGAAGAGTCCACAATATCGGCGGTCGTCGGTTTCCGTCGCGTTTATGTTTGGGACATCTCGCAGACCGAAGGCGAGCCCCTGCCAACACTGGGAGAAGTCACCGGGGAGGTTGGCGAATCGCTCGACCACCTTCGGCAATTTCTCTCGGGAGCAGGAATTGCGCTGGAATATGACGAAAGCATTGCTCCCGCGCAGGGTGTTTCCTATGGCGGCAGAATCGCGTTGTTGCCAGGACAAAGCAAGCCGGAGGAATTCGCGACGCTGGTTCACGAGGCGGCGCATGAATTTCTACACAAGTCAGAGCGCCGCACAGCCACAACGAAGACTCTGCGCGAACTGGAAGCCGAGGCGGTGGCATTTGTCGTGTCAAAGGCAATCGGGCTGAATCCAACAAGTAGCGCAGACTACATCCAGCTCTACCGAGGCGACGCGGAACTGTTGCTCGAAAGCCTCGAAGTCATCCAGCGGACAGCTTCACAGATTCTGGCCGCGATCCAACCTGAGCAGGCCATCTCCCAAGCCGCATAGAGCGGCAGACGCTGACTGGGGAACGTGCAACGGATACATTTCCGTGTGCTTTCCCCGGGACGTGAATCTACAATCTCCCGGCGACATGACAAAAGTAGCGTGGTCGTCCAGATCGGCGTTTATCATTTCCTGTCCGACTGGTGAACGGACGATCTTAAGTCTGCGAATGAAATCTGAATGACACTTGAATAGGTCTGCACTTCTTCATCGCCGGAGCTGTGCTCATAAGCGTGATCAATATGACGTTTTGCGAAATCCATCCATTCGAGTGCAGCGCTCGTATTGCCATGACGGAGAGCCTGACGGTGGAAGTAGCGAGCCAAGGTATCGTCGTACCTGTATTGCCAGACTTCTTCTTTATCTCTGTGCTTCAGCAATTCCTTTGCAGCTTCCGTCATCTCTCCCCAGCATGTGTCATCCGAGCCTTCAACAAGATAGTAAAGATACTGGTTGAGGGCATAGACTTTCTTCTTCTCATCTTTGCTCGGTATTTGCCGTGCGATCCTCGCGAATTCAACGGCGCGGCTAACGATACGTTCACTGTCCGCGTCCGCAGCTTGCACCACATTTGATGCCGCCCGCCAACGTGGTTCGCCCCCCAGAGTCCGCCAAAGATGGAAATAAAGGTAAGCTAGCCCAATGGCTAAATCTAGGCGGTTCTGATCGCTGCTTCGGACCCGGAACTCTTCCTCGAGCCGGGACATCGTCTCATTGGCACTTGAGAAATCCGAACTGCGAAGGGAAGCCGCACACGATAGAATACGCAATGAATAGTGGTCCTTCGAGTTGTGAGGACGAACAGCATAGAGTAGCTCGCTATCGAGATGAAGAACCCACAATACGGCAGCAACTTTGATTAATGAGCTATGGCGGATAGTAGAGGTATTGAAGTTTTTCACTTCTTGCCAGAGGCGCACGAGTGTTATTCGCGCGTTCCGCTCAGTCTGCTTCTCTCCTATTAGTAGAGCCTGAATCAATCCGTCCAACTCTGAGGTAAGCTCAAGCGGAATTCCAAAACGAAGTAACCCGAACGTTCGGTACACATCAAGTTTGTGCGGTGCCAGATCGCGGAACGAAATGCGCGCATGTTGAACCGCCGAGTCTAAACTTCCCCACAGACGACTGACCCTTCGGTAACGTTGCACGCTCTGCTCGATCTGTTGCTTTGTGGAACGAACCTCTTGATCGATTCTATGCCGGAAATCGGTGTTCGTGGCCAGGTGACGAGCTGTGGCAATGTACTCACTTACCGCTTTCTGGAGGTCGCTCGACGCCGCATATGGCAACCAAACTCGTTCTAGGAACCAGAACTGCCTCAATTCCTTAATTATTTCTGGAAGAGGCTTTCCGGTGATCTGAATAGACTCGACGATGTCTGGGGTAAGTGGAATTTGAGCCTGTACTATCTCGCGGACTCGGTCGCGAGCTTCTACCAGGGACTCTACGAAGCCATTTCTCGCAGATTCTGGCATCGCGGTTGAATGCGAGTTGCGAAACGTGGCGCGGAACACATAGTAGTCAGAGTCACGCAGCACTGATACTGTACGGCCTGAAACGTCATACGAAAGAAGATGTTCCATTCCAGTTTCCTGCACAGCTGACGCTATTGCCGCTGTGGAAACAAAAAACCTCGGCACTCTCGCGATCTGGCCAGCTTTGTATGCTTGTACAAGTCTTGCAAGACAACAAACAGCGAATGAATCAGCGAAGTTGTTCACCTGAAACGTCGGTCGGCGCGCGTTAAACGAGTTCAGGAGTTTTTCGAATTCTTGGGATCCGATAATTTCCCCAAAGTTCACTGGTTCTGCTTCAAGATCCAGAAGCCCTTCTTGTCTCCATTTGACTAGTCGCGTCCTCCACGAGCGGTTAATAGCGCTCACGACTTTAAAGAGCTTTTCTGCCTGTCCAGCCTGTTCTCGAACAAGCAAAGAAATCTCCTCTGCTGAAGCTGTTTCTAACGTTCGAGTCTTCAGAGACGCACCCTGAAATCCAATGTCCAACAAGAATTGCTGCACGCCCCCGGACGGTGGGCCTGTAGGGCCAATTCCAAACTCTAAATCTATCAAATTAAGAAATTCTGCCTGATGAGGATGCAGCATCCGTACGGGGCCCAACCATCCCGCACTTAGTAGACTGCGAACTAATGCAGTTCTGTCGTCAAATGCTTCTGGAGAAAACATTCCCTTGTCGTAATACGCTGCCATTCCTAAAACCGCGTCCCTGACGTCGGCGGTGTCCCAGTACAGATCGACTGCTACCCCCTCACGATCAAGTATGATGTCATCGATCTGCAACTCGAGATTGTCCAAGAACCACTTAAGTTCGCTATAGAGCTGCTCTCCCATGATGTCTCAGCTCCAGTTAATCGCTTCAAATGATGCCAGTTTTTGCAGTCCTTGGCGTTCTACGTCCGTCCATCGCATCCACATGTAATGTTCGACGTTTGGGGGCAGCAGGAGTTCAAGTAAGACACCGTTACTGAGCCGAATTCCCACCCCGTTGGAAAGGTGCACAATCGTTGCGCCACGAGCATTTAGAACTGATTCGAGTCGCGGGAGCGTCTGGTTTGTCATGCAATGTGCAAAGATTGCCCCGAGCCAATTACGTCCCTCGTTCTTTCTCGGGCCAAGGGCTGCTCGGACAAGTTCGTCCAACGCACCTGACTGTTGGTCACTTAGTGCCTCAGCTACTAGCGAGTCGTCCAATTGTAGCTTCCGAAGCTCAATCAAGCGCCGAATGCAATGGCTACGAAATCGCGGATCGTCTAACTTTCGATTCAAGAAGCCGACGTAGGATTTGAATGCCGAGTTCTCCTCCGGAGGAGCGACAGGATAGTACTGCTGGAGAGCGTACAACGCAAGCTCACGTAAGCGTTTCTGTTCTCCGGGATCTTCATAATCGATGCTGAATTCCCAGCGATCAAGATGACCTAGAATTTTCACAAAGCCGAGGGGTGGTGTATTTGCTGCAATCAGCTCCAACAAGATGCCGAGACCATAAGCGGACTGAACATTGGTAAGTTGAACGGTGGCGGCCACACGCTCCAATGCTTTGAGGTACGCTGCATTCCCCTGGGCGGTATCGGCAGATTCAAGCAATAGCACTCGGATGTACTCCTGCGCTCCTCCGATTCTCCGAAGTACGCCCTCCCGAGAGCCACTGCATATGTGTCTTATCTCATCCTCCCACAGGTCGACGGTTGGCGAGTGCTTCAACTCATAGTTGTCATCCCAATTTAGGTCGGTCATAAAATCGCGCCTTGATAATATGCCGTTAGTCCGAGAAGTAAGTCTTCCAACGAAACTTTATGTTTTAATCTTGCGTTACCATCCAGTGGAACAGCCCACACTTCCAATTGACTTACCGGGACCGCACCCATCACGAATTCGGTGTCGCCATAGGTAAGGTTACTAGCATCCTCAAGATTGATCGCGCGCCCATAAGATGGCATAGCGCTTTCTACGCTCGCGTGAAAGATAGCCGAATCGAAAGCGTCTACGACGGTCGGAACGAATGCCATTCCCTTTGCCACGACTTCATCGAGCGGATACCTAAGAATAATCGCCCGCTCCGGAATCCAGTCATTAGGTAACCCAAGTCGATGTGCCTTGCACAACAATTCCCGCTCTTCCAACTCTGCCGTGGTCCACCACGTTAGGTTTCTTGGACCAGAGTGCTCACCGTTCGCGATCATGCCTATGTTTGTCCATCTTGATGTTGCCCGCTGTTGCTGGAGTAAAAACATCCATGCTTCGTCAAGCTCGTACTTAGCGAACGATAACAGCTCTGATGTGTAAGACAAGAGCCTCCAAATATTGCTTAACCTATAACAATACCGGCCAGCCAACACGGCGCTCAATCCATGGCATGTTCGAGTGTAAGCAGGTTCTTTCCCGAGTGCCGCATAGTCACTGCTTGTCAAGGAATAAGGATGCTTTCTGCCCAGATTTCGAAGAACACCCTCCAGTATGTCTATGTCGATGTGATGCCTCGGCTGATTACTCGCGTCGAGACGTCGACGCGCCGCAGATAAATCGGTGAATTGATCCATAATCTTAAAACATTCAGTGTAACACCACTTCTGCACCCGGACACTCGCAGTATTATTTCTACTGAAAGGTCTGCTACTGCCTACGAAAGCAAACTCCGAAAATGAGCTCCCTCACTTTCATTTCACCCTCCAGAAGGCGAATAAACGGGAATGCTGATGTAGCTCTCGACTTCGCTCCCTGATTCCGCGCGTAGCTCCATCGGCACGAACGCCCGCCCTCCATTCCCTGGCTGAATAGTCGCGTCTGAAACAGCATGATTCCCTTGGTCTATTGGCTCGTAAGCTTCCGGCGGAGGCAGAGCCATGAAGATCAGCACCAGCCAATCACCAGCGCCCGAAGAACCAGACAACAACACAGCCAAGGAAACTGAGAGCCGCCAGCGCCCACTGCCGTTCTACGAGGACGATCTCGTCGCACGGGTGCGCGCCGCCCGCGAAGCGGCAGAGCGTGAGATGCGGAAGTTTGGAAAGGTGTCCGAGTACGAGGTCCGCAAGGTCTATGGAAAACGAACCGATCTGCGCTATGACGACGAGGATTTCCCGGCATATTCCGAGGAGACGCCGCCAAAGCCAGCCGGAGATGATTCCTCCGATGAGGAGGCGTAATGCGGATCTCCATTCCCGACGACTCCGAGGACCTCCGCAGCACACGCAGAGAACGACCGCCAGAACCATCTCGACAACTAGATCCACTGCTGGAGCCGGGGCCGCTCGACCAGAGATTGGAGCGGCTCCGCGAGCAGGCCGGCCAGAGGAACTTTCCCGAGATTCCTCGCCGCCAGTACGAACGTAAGATCGCTCCCGGCCCTGAGTTGAATCGGGAGTCCGGCGAGCGGCACGTCCGCAGCCGCAATCACCTCTCACTGTCTCCGTTGCTGCACGTTCGGTTGCGTCCGGAAGAGAGGCTGACGCTGGCCGAGGCCGGACGGTTCCGTGTGCTCGCACTTAAAGACGTAGTTCAGACGATCTATGGTGGCGACGAATGGGCGGCACGCAGCGATCTCCGGTATCTCCAAAGACAGGGACTGGTCACGCTCGATATCGTCAACGCCCGCCGCGATGGACGGGCGCGGCCAGTCGAACGCTTCGAAGTTGTCTCGCTCACCGAGCATGGCGAACGAGCAGCACGCATTGCCAACCGGATCGAGCCGGGACAACGTCTCTATCACGGACTGGTCAAGCCGCGCGAGGTCGAGCACGACTCCCAGATCTATCGTGCCTATCGCAAGGAAGCCGCGAAGGTTCAGGCGCAGGGTGGCGAGCACCTTCGCGTCCGGCTAGACTTCGAGCTGAAGGCCGAAGTTCAGAAAGCAATCTACCGGCTGCGCAAGTCCGAACCATACCGCGAGATCAACTCCATCAAGCAGGAGGTCGCCGAGCAGCAACAGCTTCCCTTCGTCGACCACGAGATTCAGATTCCCGATGCGCGGATCGAATACGACTTCGACCAGGGGAGCCGCACCGGCTTCAGCGACATGGAGGTCGTCACCGCCGCCTACCATCCCGGACATCTTCGGTCGAAGGTTCAAGCGGGCTTTCGTCTATACGCTTCCAGTTCCGATCACTCCACCATCTCCGCCCGAGCCGAAGGCGATCACCATCTCCTCGACCGGCTTCTCGATCTATGAGCCCCGGCTACGATCCGGTTCCGGACATCGAGAGACTCGGCTACACAGAGCGCGAGGCAGCGTTCCTGTGTCTGGTGGCCATTCACTCGGGGTACTGCCTCCGGCGGCAGTACCTTCACTTCATCGAGCGGGACGACGGAGCGATGGTGCAGCGCTTCCTCCAGAAGGCAGTCGAGCGCGAGCACCTCCGTCCCATCGAGTACGCGACCGGGCGGCACGTCTATCACCTCAAGGCAAAGCTACTCTATCGATTGATCGCTCAGCCGGACTCACAGAACCGCCGCGAGAAGTCGGACCGGGAGATCAAGCTCCGGCTGATGCAGCTCGACTACATCCTTGATCATCCAGCTCAGAAGTTCTTGGAAAGCGAAGCGGCGAAGGTCGGGTTCTTCCGTGACAAGCTCAGGTTGCCAGTAACCACATTGCCGAGACGGGGCGACGAAACATCGAGCAACTCTCGCTATTTTCCCGACCGGATGCCCGTCGCCGTCACCGAACAGAACGGCGGCTCGCCGCTGGTGAGCTTTGCTTTTGTGGACGAAGGTCAGCGCTCGCTCTCATCGTTCGAGAGATGGCTCGGACAGCACGCCAATCTCCTGCACTCGTTGCCACTCGCCGAAGTTGTCTACGTTGCCGACACGCCACGGAACTTCGACGGTGCCGAGCATGAGTTCAACCGCCGCTTCTCCGGAAGCCGGGTGAAGATCCGTGGACATCTCCTTGAGTACGACTACCCGCTCTGGAGCATGAAGTATCGGAGAACTACATTGTGAACTTCGAACCGAATTCGAATGCTCTTCGAATGAGCCTCGGACAAGCTTCGAACAGATTTCGAACAAGCTCGGACGTGGTTCGAGTTTGTTCGAGCTTACATCGCACGAATGACGGGACGGGGCTGGCTAGCACACGTGCCTCGCATCACTGCTGCGACTTCACCTCCACACCAGTATCGATAATCGACTGCAATCAAAGATGATGCGCGAAAGAGCAGGGTCAACCACAGAACAAATCATGGGCGGGAGCGACGCGCTCCTTCGGACCTGCCGCTGACGCTCGTCGCTCCCGCCCAACGATGAGATTAGCACCTGAGGTTGGGCCGAAGCAGGGCTGGAATCGGATCAAGCAAGTACCGATCCATGAACATGATTTTGGCCATTATGAAGTGGGCCGAAACTAGTTGCCTAAAGCACCTTGTTCCGTGCCGGATGCGTGACGGAGCAATTCGCATCCGCAGATGATCCACCGTACATCCGGTGGAGATAAGAATGATGCAGGGGATGAGGAGAATCGCGGCTCACTGCTGACGGCGGCGCATCATGCGTTGAATGTCACTCGTTGACTTTTGACATTCGCCCGGTTCATCGCAAGTATCCGAATCGGTACACGGAGAGCGCGTCGAACCGCCCACCCCGTCCCCTATAGCGCCCAAAGCTCACAGCCGCGGTGTGGATCGCGGAGTGCGCTACGCCCACTTGAGTAAGGCTTGCTGGACATTAGCAATGAACAGATTTTCGCTGTCGGGACTTGTCGGGACGAGGCCTAGGAACGGCTCGGGGCGCGTTTTTTTGGAGAAGTACATCTGAAGCTTATTCGAGGGTCGATTTGCCACAAACGCTTCGAATCGCACACTGCTGCAATCGGAAACTAGGCCAACAAATGTTCGGCCGAGGGTCACCCCAGGTGCGCCTTCATAGAACTTGCATTCAAGCGTTACCAATAGATTATTTCCACTTGCCTTTGGGCTGCCATTGGTACTTCTGACCGCCTCAGCGTGTTGTTTGCTGCACATCGAAACATCGATCTCATGCAGCGTCCCGGAAGTCCCTTGGTATTCCACATCGACGTGGGTTTCAAATTTCTTACCCTTCAATTCGCAATCTACGTATGCAAAGTCTTGATTCCGTGAAGCCATGCTACCGGGTGCCCCTCGGAATACTACAGGGGAAGGATTCGCGCCGGAATTGATGCCCGTCAATATGGCTGTGCCACCCGCCCTCCGCACCGCTTCTACGCATAGCGACAGAACATAAGCCTCGTATGCGCGCTCACAAGTGTTGGAATTCAATTGGAGCAGCTGCTGTGCAGCCGGGAGTGTAAGAAGGACATTGATAGACGATACGAGTTGATTCAATTCCTGTTGCGTGGCCATCTTTCACTCCACTCTCGCGGCAGACGAGATTTCGGCAACCTTCATGATCTCGGTGATTCTTTCGCTGACTTGTTGATGCTCTTCTGGCAGGAGCCTTGCGATGCTAACCTCTGGAATACGGCTTTCTGATACAAATTCGGTATCGACTCGCCATTCCACTTCATTCGCTTGCAATCGATCCCGGATCGAGGCAGCCAAGCGTGGCATGACCACAAGCCGCTCATGCAATCGAAGAAGGACGATATTCACTTCTTCGACTGCACTGAGTGGCCGTCTTCGCATCGCGCCAACTTGCTTCATTTCCTTTGCACCTTGGTCAGACAAAGATTCCTCGACTCCAAGGCGACGGCTCTCCTCTATGCCGTCCAATACCTCTTGGGCTCCAATCTTCTCAAGCTGCCCCCGAATGACTTCCAACACTTGCCTCGCGTCCGATTCGGTCAAGATCATGCCGGTGCACCTCCTACTCGCGATAATTGAGCAACAATTTCCGCATGTTTTATGAGTTATAGCTATGAATTAACGACCGAAGCGCCGACGTGTAGAGGTGCTGCTGGCACGAACTCCCTACACTTCGCTGCGATAAAGTCAAACATCGGTTTCAAAGGGTAAAAGCAAGCATCCGGAAGAGTAGGGACAATGTCCTTTGCAAACGCCGTTTTGTCCCCGTGAAATACAATGCTCGTTCCTCCGGGGCTCGGCTCATCGGAAAAGAAGGCATTGGTCGTTTGCAAACCGTAAAAAAGATGCTCGATTGCGCAGCGCGATAACCCACCAAAGGTCGCCGCCGTGGCAGGGTTGATCACCTGCGCGCGAATCCTAGGATTGTTCGGTACTGGCAGCATGAAGGCATAGGATTCACCATCACGCCACTTCTTAATCATGCCCCGCTCTGGAGCAGTCTCAATCTCTTCGCCGTTGAGGTCATTCCATTGATTGAAAGCCTCATCGAAGTCGAAAAGTGCAAAAATAGGCAATCCGCCCATCTCATTGTGGATTCGATTGTCGGTCAGCAACTGCTTGATGTAGCCACAACTAAATGCATAGAACGGGATAAACGGCATATCCTCGTCAAATAGCCGCTTCCAACCCACAGTGAGGATTGTCGGGTCAGTGCTGCCCTCTGTAAACAGCACGGGTTTATGCGCAATCTGGATTGTGTTGATAATGCTGAGCAGCTTTTCATGCTCACAATACTTGATTTGATTTTCGCTCAGCTTTTTGATCGCAATCCATTTCGGCAGATCGTAACAATTGGCGGTATTGTTCTTGATGTCGAAGAACTTGATTTTGCTCTTCTCGTGAGGAATCAGCGTAACGGCGCTATGGCTGCTCAGTAGCAGATGGATTCGCTCGACCTCTGCGCCTGAAATCGCAGAGATTTGCTTCAGGAATTCGAACTGCCATTCCGGGTGGAGGAAGGCGTCTGGTTCATCGAGAAGCATTAGACAGTCGCTATCCTTGAAAAGCTCTACGATGGCGTAGATATAGACCGTTTGGAATTGGCCATCACTGAAGAATTGAACGTTTCCAACTGCCCCACCCTTCAGTCGTAGCGGGGCGGAGATTTCGGCGAGCATCCCGAGCGTCTTCAGGTTGTCGAACTGACGGAAAAGCCAGAGTGCGCCCCGTTCGCCGAACTCCGCCTGGAGTTGGCCGACCGAAAGATGGAGGACATACCTGTCATCGCGGGCAAAATATCCCTCGCTGATCGTGAATTGCTCAGAGAGGCGCAGCTCACATCGCGTCAGACCATCGAGGAACTGCTTGGGGACTCCCTCAGCCTTCCAATAGCGGTCTGTCTCGTCATTTTGCTCAATATTGAACTGCTTCTTACCCTTCGCATACTCCGGGCGTTCCAGCGCGATCCTGATTACAGGCTCAGTCAACTCGTCACGCCCAGGTATCGGGATTCCGAGGCATTCAATTCCGAGCTTCTCGGCAACGTATTTTCGCGCCGAACTGTCTTCAGGCTGAAGCAGCAGCATCGTCAAGAGCAGCGACTTGTATTCGGGTCCTATCCCAAGGAACCAGCGGTTCTCGCCCGGTCCGGCGTTTTTTAACCGCTGTCGAAACTCATTCGCATAGTGGGCAATCAGATTGCCCACAGTGTTGTTGTGCCCTGAATAGTAGATCAAGAGGTTATCCGGCAATGGCACGCTATTTATGTTCCTGTGGGCTTTACCATCGAATGAGATCGTGAGCCGCCCACTGCGCCACTCAAAGCGAACTTCCTTCCCTTCGATCTCGTAGACGATGCGGTAATCAAAGCCAATTGTGTCGCCTGCCCCTCCGAACTCAACCAGGTGACGGAAGATTTCGATAATGGCTTCGAAAAGGTTGGACTTGCCGCTGCCGTTCTTGCCGACGAAGACATCAATGAAGCTGGTACCATCAAAACTTAGCTCAAAGTTGCGCAGGTTCTTGTACTGGCTGATGAAGACGGATTTCAGGCGCATCGCTGTCCCCCGTACCGCACCATCATGGCGTTGAGCAAGGATGATTGTGTTTCTCTCGCAGCGTCGATTTGCCGCTCAAGGGTGTCGCACATGGACATCAGCCTATCGATCTCGGTGACAATTCGATGCTGAATTGCAATTGGAGGGAGTGGGACAAGCATCTCTTCGACATCACCAAGTCGAAAGCTATTCTTGATTCCGCGCTGAGGCGCACCAAATTGTTCCTTGGCAAGAGGGGAGCGGAGCAATTCTGCGAAATATCTGTTGCGGCAAATCGGCATCAATCGCAGTAGGCATGTGTGCTGATTGATATATGCGTCGCCAAAGCCTGCGGGAATCAGCCCGAGGTTTCCGACATCTGCCGTGATAGAGATCAGCAAGTCCCCTTCCTCTAACTTCGTTCGGGCGCCTTCACTATCGTTCGGCGGCGAGACATATCTGATCGTGTCCATCCTGAGTTGGTATGAACCCCGCGATAGATTCCCCATCGTCACGAAGATTGCACCCGACGTTGAGTAGTATTTTGCCCAATCGCGAGAGCCAGAGGTAATTTGCTGGGCTACATCTGCAATCCTGATCCACTCCCATCCTTTGGGCAGAGAAAACGGAACCTCATCCGGGGGGATGTTTGGCAGCACTTTAGGGACTTTGATTTTGCCTTCCTTGATGAGTTGCTTCTTCTCGGCTTTGATCTGCTCGAGCAGTTCGCTGGCGGGTGGATCGTTGGGGTCTAGGGGAACGAGTTTGCCCATGACGGCCAATTGCAGGATGGCCTTCCGCAATTCGGTGACGTTTTCCTTCACCGTGTAGAGTTCTCCGAAGTGCCTGCCGAGGAACTCGCGGGCCTGAATGTGGCCGTCCGTATCCGCTACGTTCAAGAGCTGGCGAACGGCAGCCGTATGCACCGCGAGCCGCTTGGCTTCGCGCTCCGCCCGCAGTTTCTCTAGTTCATCACACCGCGTCATCAAGTCATCAATCTTGGCGACAATCCGAGATTGCATGCCAATCGACGGGAGATCAATGCAAAACTGCTCAATCATTGCTTTAGTGAGCGCTTCTCGTGTCGCGCCAACCTGAATTACGGAAATGTGTTGCTGGATGAGAGGAGACGCAAGGTACGCCTCAAGGTAATGCGAAATTACGTTCCGGTTGGGGCGGATGATACAGACGTGTTGATTGACTCTCGCATTTTCCATCTCGGGTGGGGCGACCGTTACTCGACCGATGGAAGCGCCAGTAATATTCAGAAGGACGTCAGCGTCGTGGACAATCACGTTGTTTAGCTTTTCTGCTTGATTGTCGTCGAGAAACACGAGCCCTTCGGTCTTGAATCCTCCAAAGTGAACATTCATAGATCGAATTAGTGGGATTCCCGTGGGCACATAGGATTCCTTGCCGCCCGCAGGTGTCGAACCGCTGCCTATTTTGAGAGCAAGATCCTTAAGCAAGACTCTCTTTGCTGGCGGGTCGTTGGGGTCATGCGGGATAAGTTTGCCCTGCATGGCGAGAGCGAGGATCAGATCGCGCAGCTTCCTGATGCCATCCGGCGCGGCAAAGGCGGTTTCAAAGTGTTGTTCCAGAAGCTCCATCACCGGCCTCCAGCGGTGGCGGTGAGCGCAGCCATCAACTCCGTTTTTAGAGCCGCTTGCGCTTTCTGTAAATCACTCACGATGCGTTGATACTCCGCCATCATCTCTACCGGATCGCTGACTTCCTCAGCGACTCGATGCGGGTTCTTGCCCGCCGCATCGAGGTTGTAGTTGCTTTCGGCAACATCTTTAGCTGCAACCTTCCATGCGTGCTTTGTGGTTTTGCGGCCTTTACGGGTCGCTCCTCCCCACCACTTCTTTTCCAGATCAAACTCTTGGATGACGAGCGGTTTGGAGCGGGAGTAGCTCTTGTATCCATCCGGATATGGATGCTCAAAGAACCAGATGTCTTTGGTAGGCCCGCCCTTTTCAAAGAAGAGAATGTTCGTGTTGATGCTCGTGTACGGCGCAAATACGCCTTTCGGTAAGCGCACGACGGTATGCAGGTTGAACTCTTCCAGCAGTTCGTGCTTGAGCGTGGTCTTGACGCCCTCACCAAAGAGGAAGCCGTCGGGTAGCACCACGGCAGCTCGGCCTGTGTTGTGTTTGAGGCGGTGCATGATATGCGCCATGAAGAGGTCGGCAGTATCACGGGTTTTGTGCTTGGCTAAGAAGTTATTCTCGATGCCGTCCTCTTCCATTCCGCCAAAGGGTGGGTTGGTAATGATGATGTCCACGCGATCCCTGGGACCATAGTCCTTATACGGCTTGTCGCCAAGGGTATTGCCGTGAACAATTCGCGTGGGCACATCAATGCCGTGAAGCATCATGTTGGTCATTGCCAGCATGTGGGGCAGAGGCTTCTTCTCGACGCCGTTGATACTCTCCTGCAGAGTCCTACTGTCGTCCGGCGTCTTGACCTGCTTCTTCAGGTGCTCAATTGAGCAGGTGAGGAATCCGCCCGTGCCGCAGGCAGGGTCGAGGATGGTTTCGCCGAGCTGCGGGTTGAGCATATCGACGATGAACTGGGTGACGGCGCGAGGCGTGTAGTATTCGCCCGCGTTGCCAGCCGATTGCAGGTCGGCGAGAATTTTCTCGTAAATGTCGTTAAAGAGATGGCGGTCTGTGGAAGAGTTGAAATCCACATCCTCTTCAATCGTGTTAATGACCTGACGCAGCAGGGTGCCCGACTTCATGTAGTTGTAGGCATCTTCAAACACAGAGCCAACTACTCTTCCAAGCGGCGAAACACCGGCTGTAGTTGCCAAACGCTTGAGGGCCGGGAAGAGATCATTATTGACGAAGTCAATGAGTTCCTGGCCGGTATCGCCCTCGGGATTCTTGGCCCAATTGCTCCAGCGAAAGCGAGTGGGAAGGGGAGACTTGTACCGGGAATTGGTCAGCTCCCATTCCTGCTCCTTGTCGTCAAAGATCTTTAGGAACAATAGCCAACAAATCTGGCTGATGCGCTGCGCGTCTCCATCAACGCCAACGTCCTTGCGCATGATGTCTTGAATCGTCTTGATGAGTGTTGCGAGAGGCATTGAGAGTTCCTATGATTCAGGCGCTGTAGAGCGCAAATTCGAGTTCGTTGATTGCCTGGTGGTATTGCGCAAGACCACCGAATGCTCGAACGAGTTCCACGGGGGTTCCAAGCTCATTGAACGGCGCGATGGAGAGCACTTCTGTCTGCTCGATTGGCTTCAGTCCCTCATCGGCATATTTGTCGAGGAGTGCTTCGAGAACACGTTGGGCCTGCTCGCCGTACTTGGCGAAGTAGTTTCGCTTCTTTACCTGATCCGCTCGCTCCCGCCGAGTCAGGGACGGCTGATCCCACGCCACATGACAGATCAGGTCGAACGGATCAAAGGCCTTGCCTGACTTCTGCCCAATCTCTTCCGCCAAGGCGTCGAAGAACACTCCTTGCGAAGCCAGTTCCTCGACAATGGCCTGTTTCCGCTCTGCGGAGTTCCACCGACGCAGGAATTCGTCCAGAGAAGCGTAGTCCTGAGCGAGCGTCTTGCGGGTATAGTCCTTCAGCGACTCGGTGATAAGACGCCCAACGGCGTCAAAGTACTGCACTCGCTCTGCGATAACGCTGACCTCAACATCGCTAACAACGTAGCGACGCACCCGCTCCGATTCGCCCGTAGTGCGGTCGAAAGCCCCAGAATCTGCTTCAGCTTGGTTGCTGGACGCAGCCTGCGCCTTGCCGTCCGCGACAGCACCATCCTCTTCGTCCGGTGGGACAGGGGATTGGTCGCCAGTTGGTTCGTAAATCTGGACAGGAGCGCCATCGAAAGCCGGGTCGGCGAATAGCTCCGTTGCTTTCTTGAAATCGAGAATTGTGAAGTAGTACTTGCCGTAGTCCTCGTTGATCCGGGTTCCCCTACCAATGATCTGCTTGAACTCCGTCATGGACTGGATGCGCTGGTCGAGGACAATCAATTTGCAGGTCTGCGCATCGACGCCCGTGGTCATCAACTTCGACGTGGTTGCGATGACAGGGTATCGGCTCTCCGGGAAGATGAAATTGTCCAGTTCCAGCTTGCCCTCTTCGTTGTCGCCGGTGATGCGCATGACGTACTTGCTGTTCTGCGCAACCAGATCTGCGTTTTCATTGACGAGGGCCTGACGCATTCGCTCCGCGTGATCGATGTTGTCGCAAAACACAATCGTCTTATCGAAGCGGTCGGTCTGCCTAAGAAATTCGCTGATTGTTTTGGCAACAAGCTCAGTACGCTTTTCCAGTATCAGGTTCCGGTCAAAGTCTCGCTGGTTGTAGATGCGGTCTTCGATCTCGTTCCCATACTTGTCTAACATGCCTCTATCGGGACGCCAGCCGGTAAGGTCTTTGTCCAAATCGATGCGCACAACTTTGTAAGGAGCGAGAAAACCGTCGTCAATCCCCTGCCGCAACGAGTACGTGTAGATGGGCTCGCCGAAGTAGTCGGTATTGGAAACCTCTCTGGTTTCCTTGGGTGTGGCCGTAAGGCCAATCTGGGTGGCCGACTTGAAGTACTCCAGGATTTCCCGCCAAGCCGAATCAGCCGCCGCGCTGCCACGATGACATTCGTCAATGACGATCAAGTCAAAGAAGTCTGGACTGAACTGCTTGTAGATATTCCTCTCTTCTTCTGTGCCGGTAACCGCTTGGTAGAGAGAGAGATAGACTTCGTAGGACTTGTTGGCTTGGCGCTTCTGAATCTTGGTCATGGTCGAGCCGAACGGCTTGAAGTCGTTCGTCATGGTCTGGTCGATCAAAATATTGCGATCCGCCAGGAACAAGATTCGCTTTTTGCTGCGTGATTTCCAGAGTCGCCAGATGATTTGGAATGCGGTGTATGTCTTGCCGGTGCCGGTGGCCATCACGAGCAGAATTCGATTCTGCCCTTTCGCAATGGCCTCGATAGTCTTGTTGATAGCCAGTAGCTGATAGTAGCGGGGTGCCTTATCGGTTCCATCGCTGTAATAGTCCTGTGTAACAAGTTCCTTTTGCGTCAGCGTCAGCCCTTGATGATCAGCCCACCATTGCCACAAGGCGTCGACACTAGGAAATTCGTCGAGGGTAAGCTCGCGCTCGATTTCCCCGTTCTTGGCGACCTCGTTATGGAAGAGGAAGCCATCACCATTGCTGCTGAATATAAACGGCACTTGGAGCAATTCCGCATATGCCAAAGCCTGCTGCATCCCATCGCCCAATGAATGTGTATTGTCTTTGGCTTCAATTACCGCAATCGGCAAACCGGGCTTGAGAAACAGGACATAATCGGCCCGTTTATGCTCGGCGCGTGTAATCAGCTTTCCCCGCACGATGATGCGGCCTTTGGTAATCGGGAACTCTTCACGGATTTGCGTAGCAATATCCCAACCTGCCCTCTCCAAAGCCGGAGTGATGAACTTGGTGCAGATGTCGCGCTCGCTGAGCTGTCGCTTGTCCAATGTCTCTCTCTTCCTTAGCTCATACTCGGGCGTTGTTTGGGTTTGTCGGCGAGCGGATGGATCTGCAGGTCGTGTTCTCTCGCATAGGTGAGCACTAGAACTTCAACCATCGACGCGACCGAGCGGTGCTCTCTCTCTGCCGCAAGGCGAAGCAGCTGCTTGACTTCGGAAGAAGTACGAAGGGACAAGGTCTCGTCTTTTAGGCGCGGCACGGTTCACTCCCAATTCAGAACGGAAAGCCAAATGTAATGCATAATGCATTACAGAGGCAACAGATAGTTTCAGAGGCAACTGTGTGAGTTCACAGGGGCCGGGCTTTGGGACTGATTTGCAGATAGCCTTCTGCCTAGCGATCTTGTCGTGGATGACGGGCACGTTTAGCAGCCTACGGAAGACAACGTGCGCAGTGCTGTACGGCAACACTGGGCACAGAGAGAGGATATCGAGGCCGAACAGCTCCGTCTGCGCGAATGACCCCACTTCAACACCGTTGCTAAGCGACGAGAAGCGAGCGGAAAAGAGTAGTGGCGACACCTTGGGCGATTGCGGGAACCAAACCAAATCCATATTGTTTACCGCTTCTTATAAGGTAGGTTGGTTCGATTTGCTCTCCCTAAGAATCCTCGTCTGCCAGACTTCTGCGTAGACAAACTACTACGTGAGTGGAGGAATCAATCGAGTAACTTGTCCAAGAATGATCGCTTGTCGTTCACCCTACGTATGAAATTTGAAATGTTGTCCCATCGCCATAAGACGATCCGACGGCCTAACAGTTCAGGAGGGATTGCGCCTCTGTCATCACGATGGACGTGAACGCCGAGAACTGGCAAGCGTTCTTCTTGAGCGCAATTAATTTCCCATCTAGCGCCCTCCGCCCGCCAGGTCTTTTTGCTTAAAAGGGCAATAAATCCATGGCAGCACTTGATCTGTTCACGGCATCGGGTTTTCCATTTGGAGTCGAACGGTTCTTGAACTGACATGTCTCGAAGTTCAAATGGAGTGTCGCTATTTTTCGCTTGCCCGACCAGCAGGTCGCGATAGCGAATGTCTTCTTTCGCAAAGCTTATGAATATCCGTGGGGCCATAGTGTCTCAAATATCCGTGTACCGAATACGAACGGGATCAATATGGAAAATCGGTTTTCCGATTTGCTTCGCATATCTCACAATGTCTGCAGTACCACCTACGCCTGCAGCGGGCTGACCGTTCCACACTGCAATTACCAAGTCTGAATTACCGACAACGTACTTGCCCGCCGCCAGGTAGGAGCTCTCATCTGATCCCTGAAACGACAAGGTCGTCACGTTGGTGCAACGACTCAGTAGGTCTTCGAACCGGATAAGGTCTGACTGATCGCCGAAGCTCCGAGTGTACTCAGGAAATGGCAGAACAGCTTCGACGGTTCCTCCCAAATCTAGCACTACGCTTGCGAAAATTTGATCGGCTCCCTTTGCTAGTGACGATAGCCCTACTAGATCAGGAGTGCTGAGCAGCCTCTCTCTAATGCATGAAGCCACCCAGCGTACGGCGTTATCGTCTCCCACGCTCTGATGTCCAGTAACACCCACCTTCATCAGATCCGCCGATTCTTCACTAACCGCCAGTATTCTATTCCGCGTGCGGTCAATTCTACTGAATTTCCTCTACGTGCAGTCCAAAAGAGTTGCTCGCCCGGCACAACTGGCTTCATAAGGCCAGCATCCCGGTAGTCCTTTAGCAGGCGAGAGATCCGCACTTTCTCCTCGTTCACGGGTTCGTGAACATCGCCGTGCTCGTCCTCCGGTTCATATTCTGGATCTAGCTGGTACCTAAAGCTCTCAGATGGGAATAGTTGGAGCAGCTCGTACACAATCAAGAGCCTCTCCGATCATGCCGTAGACGCAACACTAATCATTGTCGGTGTCGCCGATTCAATAGATGAGCTGATTGCGGAACATGCGTCGATTGAAAGGGCGCTCGTACAGATACACGTGCCTCGAATGCTGGAGCCAGAGCTTATTGAAATTGTCGAGAGAGGGTTCCGGTACGCGAAGATGAGTATTGATAAAGACGCGACACAACACATCGCAGTTTTGTCCCGGGGGCTCCCGCATAATGCTCACGAATTGGGAATGTTTACAGGGCACGCCGCGCTGGACGCCGGTAGACTCATCGCCACGAAAGAGGATGTGGAATCAGCGATCAGACGTTCGCTAAAGAGTGCAAAGCAGACTATCGTTTCATCTTATCTCTTGGCGATTAGTAGCCCCCACAAGAACATTTATAACCAGATACTTCTCGCAGCCGCCCTCTCGCCAACGAATGAACTTGGCTATTTCTATGCGGGTGACCTACGATGCCCGCTGCTGGCCATCACGAACAAGGGCTATGGCATTGATGCTTATATGCGTCATCTCAGGCATTTCTGTTCCAAGGAACACGGAAACGTCCTTGAAAAGAAGGGTACACGAGGCAGATTTCGATTCAGATTTTGCGATCCGCTTCTGGAGCCATACATCATTATGAGAGGAATTAGCGAGGGCCTGATAAAGGAGGATGACGTATTTCGGCTCAAGTCTCAGCCAATCAATCGTCTGCTGTTCCCAGAGTGACCTGTATCTTGCGCACGCCCTGAATCGGAGGATTGCAATCTCCTGAGCGACTGCTAAAGTAAGCACATGGCCATCAATGCTGACAAGCCGCACCTGTGGAAGGCTGACACGCGGGCGTCAGTCGATCAATTCAATCAATGGTTCATGAAGTTTGCGCCAAAGGCCTACCGCGACACCCGCAAGAAAACCGTCGAGAGTGTGGAAGGCGGCCTCACTCTGACCGAGGACCTGACGAATATTTCGTCCGAGATTATTCGCGCCAATCCAGCGATCCTCCCGACGCTCAGAATGTCAACTTGTCCGCCGCTCGCACGCGACCGACTGATTGGTCTCGCGGATTCCACCAAGCACCTTGTCGGTTCTCTGGAGCAAGGAAAGCTACCGCCGCAACTTCCTGTAGAGATGCTGGATGCACATCTCGGACGGATTGCGGGGATTTTCGCACAAATGGGGCGATCAGATGGCAACTGAAGCCCGATGGTCCGGTCCAGATCACTTAGAGTAACAGTTAGACAATCTGATGAGTGTCCAAGAGTTTCCTTGCATCTCAAATCCGTTTCGGGCGCACTCCCCATACTTTTTGGTGCCAGGCTCGGCGGCGGGCACCAGCGTACCTAGGGTCGAGCCCCGAGTTGTAGAACCGGTCACGGGAATGTAAGCGGGGTTCTGAGCAAATACCTAGTCAACACTTTTTTGCCAGCTAAGCAACGATTACTTGTTGCTTAGCCTTTGACACAGCAGACGTCAGGAGTTCGGGGCTCCTCGTGCCTACCAATTTATTTTCAGACTCTCACGAGGGTGGCGACAGTCTTGGTAACAAGTTTGGTAACAACCGAACCTAAATCTGCCTCGTTTCGCCTTCTCAATCATTGGGGAAACCGTTGAAACCATTCGTTTTCAGTTGAGGATGCCTGGTCAGTAGGTTGTAGGTTCGATTCCTACCGCGCTCACCATCTTTTCAATAGCTTACAAAGTTAATGTTTTAGCGGTGTGCCGTGAAGTGTGCCTTGGGCAGTTTACGCCTTCGCGCGCCCCATGGCAAAATCCGCCTCGTTCAGTTCATTAATTGCTTGCCCAGCATCGCTGATATCCGGGTGCTGGTACTTCATGGCTGACTTGATATCGATTTGCCCCATCGTTTCCATCACGAGCTTGAGATTGCCGGTTTTTTTGAGCAACCGGGTGCCGTAATTGTGACGTCCGCAGTAGAGCTTAAGTGCTTCCGGCAGTCCTGCTTTCCTCCGTGCTTCCCGGAAACGTGCCGCAAACGTCGTCAAGTGTCCGGATTCTGACCTCTTCGACGGAAAGAGCCAGCCTTCAGTCCGACCTCCGGCTCGCCTCTTGAGCGCTGCAATGGCGCGGTTGCTCATCGGTACTTCTCGCTCTCCAGTGGGCGTTTTGCTGTCAATGACCTGCATCATGATGCGATCCCAATCCAGGTCTTCAATCCGCAATGGGAAAAGTTCTTTCTCATTCCGGAAGCCAGCGTCCCGCATCAGAACCAAAATGTCCTGAAACAAGTCAATGTCCTTTTGCTTCCAGCCCAAAAGCGCGGCGGCCTTCAGCAGTTTCGCTTCCGCAATCTCGTCTAGTTGCAGTTTGCGCACCTTCTCCTCTTGCAATACGATTTTCGGTGCCCGACGGATCAGGTGCCAATCCTCCGCCTTGTGCAGCAATCGGCTTAAAGTTCGCCTTGCGTTATTGACGTTGGACGGCGATCCCGCGATGTCGAGTGCAGCCACAACTTCGTGGGTGAGGAGGTCCAATCGCATTCCGGTTATGGTCGTGGCGGACAGCAATCGCCAGCCATTGAGGTAATATTTCTTCGACTTATGCGTCAAGTCCTTATCGTTGTCAACCCAGCGCAAAAAACGACCAGATACTTCGGAGATTAGTGGCGCCTTCCGCGGCAGCGGATCGCCCGTTTTGACGACGTCCGCCAACACGAGCGCCGCGATACTATCAGCCCTGGCTTTGTTCGTTTCGCCAGTGGAACCGCGATACCGTTCCCCTCGCGACGTGAAATCGTAAGAATAAAGCTCAATTTTTTTCCCCTTCTTCTTTCGCTTATAGACCCGCATCACGAATCCTCTCCATAGCAGCCCGCACGGAAGGCACTCGTGTGTTCGCCCGAATGAACTCCAGGAGAACGGACTCATAATATCGAACCCTGCCGCAGATTTCCACGTAATCCGGGCCCTGTCCTTCAAGACGCCAGCGCTTTAGCGTAGCGGGCGAGCGGCCGATTATCTGCGCAGCCTGCGGCGTATTCATGGGCTTAGGCCGCGGCACCGCCTCTGTCGCCTTGGTCGCTTTGACATCGATGGCAGCCTTGACCGGCCTTCCTGTCTTTGCCCCTCTCGTTCTAGATTGAAGCGCTGCTTGATCTATTGCCATGAGATCCCCCAGTGATCCAGATACAGTTCGTGCAGAGTCGAAAATCAGAAATGCAGACTGCACACATCCAATCTGAGCCGGTATGAGCGGATCTGAAAACTACAATGATGGATTTCTGATTTTTGAGATTTGCGGCTTAGAGACTGTGTAAGGTGGCGTATGCGACGTGTTCATTCAGTCGCCGGAGCGAAGCGCACACTGAAGGGATTGGGAGAACAGGCTCTCCGTGCTTTGCAACGCTGCTCACGAGGCACTCGGGAGCTGGCACGACAAGCACCGTCGTGAAACTTGACGGCCTCGGGCCGATACACCACTCACAATCGCAGCGAACCGGCCCAGTGCCCAACGTGAATCTCAGGAAAGAATCTGATTGAGGTCCTTCGGCCTCGGCGCCTTCTGCAAAATGGGATCGTTATCATGGCGAATTTGTGCAAACACCAGAGCTCCCATGGCTTCAGCTCTCACCCTGTTAGTTTCTCCGGTTGAGCCCCGATATCGTTTTCCATGGAACGAGAAATCATACGAGTAGTACTTGGACGGCGGCGCTCCTTCTCTGTTCTTTCTAAAGACTCTCACGAATCCTCCAGACGTAACTAGCTGCTCACGCAGCTGCATTCAGCCGTCGCGACAGCGTCGATTAGCGTCAAGCGACAGCGTTCGAGCACAGTCGAAATCAGAAATGCAAACTCGCAAGGGTCCAGTCTGAGCTCGCATGGGCGCATTCGAAAACTGCAAATATACATTTCTGATTTTCGAGATTAGTTAGAAAAGTAGGGAAAAAGGATTCTCGACCACGCTCAATGCAGCGACAAACACTGGCAAGTCGTCGTACTTACCACCCTGCCCTGCTGAGGATCGGCGCGTCACGGTTAATTAACTGTCGAGCTCAGCGGGGCCGCGATGCACCCGTGCGATTCCATCGTGCGCTGTACTCGCTCAATGCAAAACAACAAAGTGAGCAATTTGTTCTTCGGGACTGGAGCTTGACGATCAGGGAAGTTGCTATCCTGGCCAAGTTCTGCCGAAGTAAATATCAGGCTTCTCCGCCCAACTCAACTGCAGCGCCCATCGCGTTTTTCGCCGGGCTACCTTCCCAGATTAGAGGCGGCGGCTCGGGAGAGCAGAAACTCGCCGTTCCCTTGACCATCGTTTCGATTCCATTCGCCTATCACCTCCTGCATCGCGTCAGCTGCGAGCCAAGTGCAAGGCACAGCAAACTCGTCCAGTAGCAAAACTGCCTGGTCAAACGTCGTGGTTCTTACCGTACTAGCGGAACGACCTGCTATGCCTTCACGATATATGAGCTTGGCCTTCGCTGCAGGCCAAACTTCACCCCCATGTTGTGCCTCCCAGAGAGCCAGGTCAATGTACTGGAGGGCACCATAGGATCGCAGATCCTCTAAGTTTAAAGTCCGATCAGTTTGCCTTGCCGAGAGATCTCTCAAGTACGATTCGAAGGCCTTTTTTAGCTTTGGGATTGAAGCGGTGCAGCGAACACGAAGGTATTCGTCGTACCCTGGATCGAACCAGTCACTGTACGGATCATCCGCGGGGTGAGCCGGCTCATTGGCAATTCTGGTTTCTGTAAATCGCTTCACCATATCGGTGAACTTACCAACCGTGAGGGGAGCGACAAGATCCTCTTCCGTATCGCCAGAGATGCGGCTGAAGAATTTACCTAAGCCCAGATCTTCAATTGAAATCCCGTGCTTCTCGGCTGATCTAATTGTGACAATGGGGTCTTTTTCGATCAGAGAGGCGATACGAGCGAGTCTTGCCTGGCAATCCTCCCTGCGGCGCCCTTCGCCCAGAAACAATTTTGCACACTCCCTGCGAATTTGTATCTGAAAGTGCCATCCAAGACTGCGATCACCCAACTCAGCGATCTTGGCGGGATACCCTTTCAGCCACACCAGCTGAGGATCGGACCCAGACTTTATCTGATTTGCGGCTTCTTTGGGGCGGCCGCGACGTGTGTTTGAGATCAGAAAGGAGTAGCCAATTTTCTCCTTTTTCTCCTTTTTTTTCATTTTCTCTCCAGATTTTCAGACGTTTATGGCGCAACAATAATCTCGCCATAACTCTTTGTTCAGAAGCAGTTAACTATAAGAGTGCAGTCTCAATTCAAGGCTCCCAAAAAGGCGCCTTACGTTGTTCCAGCATGCAAAGGATCGCCGAATTCGAATCCGAACCCCGGCACTGTATTGAACTCCGGCATATTCGATTTCGATGTGTGTGTCTGAAGTTTTGCGCATGCACGCCCGATATTCTATTTGGATCGGCCTAGACGCGTGGCCAGTTTAAGTCCCCGCCGGTGAGCTCGGACCAAAACGTCTCCTGAGAAATCGAATCGATCCTGACTTCGGTGCTGTTCCGGACTTCAACGGTGTACCGGACGTCATTACTGTACCGGACTTCAATACTGTACCGGACTCAACATTCAAAATGTCCGAGGGCGGCGGCTCGCGCTGCCGGATCTCCTTCATCGAAGGCACGATGGCTCCTGACTTCGGCACTGTACTGAACTTCAGTACAGTGCCGGAGTCCACTGCTGTGCCGGACTCAAGATTTGCTAACGGTTCTGAAGCAGGACCGCGTACCCAATTTCTCCTTCTCACGTCGATTTTCGGGATGTTCTTCAACTGTGAGATTTTCAGAAGACCAGCGGGTTTTCAATGTGATCTTCCACATGTGGGGCTCTTTCGATCCGACTGCTACGCTCTAAACTCAATAGCAAAATGCAGACCGCATTTGCAGGTTTGCAGTGGCCAGCAGGATCTAGTCCGACAACGCTAACTGCCGACTCTACGGGACTCCGGTACAGAAGAAGGCCGCAATGGCTTCAGGCACTGTTCCAGCGTTCAGGTCTGTACCGAACTTAGCTTCAGTGCCGGAGTTGAATACTGTGCCGGACTTAGCATTTGAACTTGGACGGCAGAGATCTGTTGCGTGCTGGTTTCCCCTTCCTTGAATTCTTCGCCGCCAATATTCGCAACCCTAACACCCGGGCTGCCTATGCCCGGGCGGTGCGCGATTTCTTCCGCTGGACTGAGCAGTTTGGACTGACGCTGCATTCGAACCGGCCGCTGCACTCGGCGCCGTGGTCAGCATGGCAGTCGAAGACTTCTACCAGCAGGGCAGACGCTGCTAGTTCCGTCTCCACGAGAACGGAGGCAAGTTCCACCAGGTGCCGGCCCATCACAAAGCGGAGGAGTATGTCGACGCATACATGGAAGCCGCCGGCGTGCAACCTGCTGACAAGCATCTTCCGTTGTTTCGTTCGATCAACTCGAAGCGGAAACTAACCACGCGTCGTATCGACAAGCGTGAAGTTTGGGAGATGATCAAGCGACGGGCGCGCACCGCAGGATTGCCTCCGTCCATCTGCTGCCACACCTTCCGGGCGACCGGAATCACATCATATCTGGAGAATGGAGGGACCATAGAGAAGGCGCACCAGATCGCGGCCTATGAATCACCGAAGACCACAAAGCTCTATGACCGCACCGCTGACAGCATTACTCTCGACTAGATTGAGAAGATTGGGATTTGATGGATCGAAACGGGACGAGAACTAGAACAGCGGCAACTGGGCCACCGGAGCAGTCACGACCGCTTCAAATTTGGGCGGGTAATACACGCCGATCACAACCCATGAATTGTAGGGGAAAACGGTTCCCATGAAGAGCTTTGTATCGCGGTCCGCAGCGAACATCTTGTGATGGAAGTTCTCGCGTACGCTCTCGATCGCGCGCTTTTCGGTGGCCAAACGCTCCCTCTCCTTCAAAAACAGCACCCCGAGCTCCCAATCCTCAATCATGGCCGTGTGCGGGGAGTCGCTGTCCTGACAGCGGAAGACGTAGCTGAACTTGTATGGAATCTTCGACAGGTCCTTCGGCGCTCCGCCGAACAGATGGAATTGGTCGAATAGGCGCTGCCACTCCGGCTTCCAGTCCCGATCTGCCTTCTCAACTCTGAGTTCAAGAAGTTCCGTAGGTTGAACGAGTCCCAGAGACACCATATCGGAGGCATAGAGTGCTTCCAACTGCTTCCGCGTATAAACCGGCATGCGATCCACGACGAGCCTTCGCTCATGCCACCCGTTCTTGGTGGAAAGTGGTTCGCCATCGATCTGGATGGAGTCAAGGTCTGGCCGGCGGCTCTCGCGACGTCTATCGTTGCCTTTTCCTCCAGAGGCGAGCCCGACTTGGATCCACTGGTACTTGTGAAAGCGCTGGCTGGGAAGGCGGTGCCTGTAGTCAACAGGATATAGGCGTACCCATTCTCCGGCCTCGGTAATCCCGGCTGTACATACCAGCTCGCTATACCCACGGCTCGGGTGGGGATACGTCATCACCGTGATCAGGACTCGTGTGGTTTGGAAATCGTGAGGCATTGCGTCAGCTCGATTATGGGCAAGCCGACACGTTTCGCAATCAGCTTGGCGAGTTCACTTCTGTGACACTGCTCAGGGACTGCTTCTTTACACATGAAAGCCGCATCGCCGCCGGTGGCTAGCGTACAGGCTAGTTCGAGATCACCTTCCGCTGATTCCATCGAGGTTCGGTAAAGGGAAAAGAACCTCGGATAGTCCATGCCGGCACCCAGTTGTTTGCGGACTGATGACGCGACACCCAGATGGGGCAGATGAACATATTCAATCCCGAGCTTGTGAGATAAACGCTTCAGCGTGCTGCCGTGGAACCCAAATCGACGCGCCACCGGATTAGAGCGAACATCAACCAATCGTGTGACGCCAGCCTGGATCAACTTGTCTAAGAAAGCTTCAACAGTGAGGCCCTCATATCCGATGGTGTAGACGGACGGCGCTGCCTTCGGCCTCTCCATGCCTCGACTTCCTGCAGCGGAGGCATTGATCGTGAACCAGGGAAAGGTCTTGTATACCGACTTCACCAGATCACCCGTCTCCACCGCAGAGTATTGCCGCTGAAGTCTGGCCACGGCAAGCCGTGCATCGATTGAACAATCCATCGGCGAGGAAGACACACTCTTGAATCCATCCGCAAAGGAGAGCACCAGTCCATCCTCTTGGAACTTGTCCAACTCGTGTTTCAGCGTGAATGAGTATGGCCCGTACCGATATGGCACGAAGTCGTAGATCTCATTTCGATCAAGCAGGCTGGTGCGCGCTAGAAGGAAGGCGAGCTTAAAAAGGCGCAGGGGTTTCACCGGAGCTGCACAGCGAATCAATTCCAATAACACCCGTTGTCTGAAGAGCATTGGACTTTATCCCCTGCGGAGATTCTCAGTGAACTAGTCGAGTGTACCCTAATCGGCGCGGGAAGATCTTGCCGGGAGAGGTTCGTGTCCCGATTTCATACCTTCACATAGAAAAAATGAGTGGTTCATGAAAACTCTGAGGTCAGCGGATCTGTTGTGTTTCGCCTCCTTCTCTCATGCGATGATGCCCCAAGCTCAACGGCAAAGTTGCATACCGGACTCCGGCACAAAGAGACGGCGATGCAGCGATACACTGCGTCGCCATCCGATGTGATTAGCTCAGCCGCCGTTCTCGCGCAGCACGCGGCAGATATTCTTTCCATAATTTGCCACGGTGCTGGTCCCGATTCCTGGAACGTCGAGAAGATCCTCGTTTGTAAGCGGATGGCTGGTGGCAAGAGCCCTCAGCGCGCGGTCGCTTAGAATTCGGAACGCAGGAACACCTCGCCGCTTCGCCTCTGCCAAACGCCACGTGCGCAGCGCCGTTTCCCGACGTGCATCCTGATCGACTTCGGCTACCTTCGCCTTTGGTGTCCGTTTCCGACTCGTAGAAACTGTGGGCGTCTTCTTCCTCCGCTTGCACGGGGGTGGCTCGGTCTCTTTCACTAGGAACTCGACAGACTGCGCTTCATCCATGGCGTGGCCGCTGCGCGTGAGAGTGGCCTTGCGGTAAGGAATCTGTTTGCCGTCTTTCTTGAAGGTCTCATCCGTGAGTTGCAGGAGTCCCGCACGCGCGGTGGCACCGAGCACTTCTTCAAACTCATCACGGCTCATCTCGTTGTTGGGACAAAGTTCGCCGTGTAGCTTGCCGGTTGATTTCGTGCCGCTCGAGCGCAATGCAGCTATTATGCACGCGAACGTTTTATGCTCCGCCTCTGTGACGGGGCGAAAACGTTGCGCAGCGCACTTTTTCGGAGCGCAGAAATCGCATATTCCGCATGGCTTCTCTCCGTCGGCAAGATCGCCGAAGTGGCGGATTAGGCTGGCCATGCGGCATTGATTGCTCTCCGCGTAACGCATCATCTGGTCGATCTGCGCCCGCTTCTGCTCACCCTGAGCAACGTAGGATTCGCGCCAATGGTCATGGCCGCGGCTCACGTTCTCAGCGAAGTCCACCACGGCACCGCCGTGGATCCAAAGCTTCTCTATCGCTTTGTCGAACACGTCTTCATCCACCTGTATCTTCGCCGACATCAGGGAGGACTTTTCGTGTGGCTCGTCGCGGAGCCGATTAAAGATCGTATCCAGCACGGTCACGTCCGGATAATCGCGCTCGAAGAAAAACTGATGGGTGTGGCGATCAGCATAGGAGTGCATCAGGATGGCGCGGCTGGGTGCGCCGTCACGCCCGGCGCGTCCGATCTCCTGGTAGTAAGCTTCCAGGCTGCCCGGAAGCGCGGTGTGGATCACGGTGCGGACGTCAGCCTTGTCAATCCCCATGCCAAAGGCAATCGTTGCCACGATCACCTGAATCTGGCCCTGCTGAAATTTCTCCTGGACTTGCTGGCGGCGTGCGGCATCGATTCCTGCGTGATACGCCGCTGTAGGAAAGTGGGCGGCAAGTTCCACGGCCAGGCTTTCAGCCTGCTTGCGCGTGGGGGCGTAGACGATTGCGGGTCGGCGCGCGGGTTCCTGAAGAAGTTGGCTGGTGAGTTCGGTCCGCTGGGAAGGCGCGGTCTCGACAACCTCAATTGCCAGGTTGTCGCGTCGAAATCCGTGAACGAAGCGCTTCGACTGCGTCAGGCCCAACTGCTCGACGATATCGTTTTGAACGACTGGTGTGGCAGTCGCGGTTAGAGCGATGACCGGAACCGGACGAAAGCGCGGCAGGTACTGGCCCAGCATGCGATAATCCGGCCGAAAATCGTGACCCCATTGCGAGATGCAGTGCGCCTCATCAATGGCGATGAGGGACAGAGGTTGTTTGGCGAGCATCTCAGGAAAACCGACAACTCGTAATCGCTCCGGCGCGATGAATAAGAACTGCGTCCTACCGCTGAGGTAATTCACACAGGCTTGCCGTGACTCGGCACGCGGGCGGCCAGAGTGGATGCGGTCGACGGCAAAGCCCTGCTCCTTGAGTTTGGCGACCTGATCTTCCATTAAGGCAATCAGTGGGCTGATTACCAAGGTCGTACCGCCGCGGGCAACGCCGGGCAATTGATAGCATAGCGACTTGCCAGCCCCGGTCGGCATTACCAGCAACGCGTCATGACCTTCGATGGCCGCACGGCAGACTGCTTCCTGATTTGGGCGGAAAGATTCAAAACCGAAGGCGCTACGCAGGAGACTGTTCAGGTCGCCGGCTGGTCGTGGTTCGTTAGTGAACGCGTTTGGAGAATTCAGAGAAACGGGAGAGTCTCGTGTCTTTGAGGCAGCAAGCTTTGGGGCAACGACTTTTGCCGGCGCGTTGGCGGCGGGCGTCGGTTGCCCAACCTTGCCCACCACTCGCGTTACGTAATCTTCAATGCCTTTAAGGAACGGCCCAAGTTGAGCTTCCCCACGCTGGATTCGCTTGAGATAGGCCTCCCACTGGCCGGTCATAGCGGGGCTTTTCACCTCGGGGTGGACGACCTCGATCAGCCGAATACCTTTGTCGGTGGCTTCGAGTGTCTTCCCTTGGCGTGCGATATATTCACGCTTGAGTAGAACTTCGATCATGGCCGCGCGAGTCGCAGGCGTTCCCAGACCGGTTTCCTTCATGGCGTTCGCCAGTTCTTCTTCATCGAGGGTCTTGCCAGCCGTCTCCATAGCCGTAAGCAGAGTGCCGTCCGTGAGACGCTTGGGAGCACGGGTTTTCTTCGTCAAGGCTTTGACGTCGATCACGTCCTGCGGCTGGCTCTTGGCCAAACCAGGTGGCAGGACCTGCTCTCTTTGCTCTTCCTCGCCGCCTCCTTGCCCCCGCTTCGGCTTCTTCTCGACAACGATATCCAATACTTTCCAACCCGCCTGTTGTACGGCGGTTCCCGACGCATGATAGCGATCGATGATGCCGCTGTTTGTAATCGCGGTGATAACTGTTGTCACCGCCCAGATGTGGTCATCCTGCCAGGCGCTGAGCAGACGCCGGCAGACAAGATCGTAGATCTTGCGCTCGTCAGCCGACAGGTCGGACTTGGGAGATATTGCGGTGGGAATGATGGCATGGTGGTCGGTCACTTTGGAGTCGTCAATAAACCGCCGACTTAAGGCGCGCTCGCCCGTGCCGGGTGCCAGGTGGTCACGATAGGGACCTTCGATGTTCTTGACGATTCCCGGAAGCGTCGACACTACATCCTGCGAGAGGTGTCGGCTATCGGTGCGCGGATAGCTGATGAGCTTATAAGTTTCATACAAAGCCTGCGCCACATCCAGAGTTTTCTGCGCGCTGAAGCCGTACAGGCGATTGGCGTGCCGCTGGAGCTCCGTAAGGTCGTAAAACAGCGGAGGAGCCGAGCGTTGCGTTTCGGATTGGATCGAGTCAATAGCTGCAACACCGGCGTGTGCGCGATCGATGATTAGCTTCGCTTCTCTTTCATCGGTGGGCAGCCGCATCGCCTTCTGCCGTGATTCCTTATCGGCCCCCTCGCCCGCCTGTGCATGGAACCACGTTCCCCGATAGATATTCTGCTGAGCGCCGTCCGGGGGACGCCCCTCGCTTGGGCGAAAATCGGCAACGACTTCGAGATACTCTTCGGCCACGAAACGGCGTATTGCCAGTTCGCGCTCGACCACCATAGCCAGCGTGGGCGTCTGGACGCGCCCTACGGAAAACTTCTCGTCGTAACCAAGGGCATAGGCACGAGACAGATTCATGCCGACCAGCCAGTCTGCCTGGCTACGTCCACGCGCAGCATCAGCCAGCGAGTCGAAGTCGGAGCCCGGTCGCAGCGTCGAGAACCCTTTACGGATGGCCTCCGGTGTGAGTGAAGAAATCCAAAGGCGGCTGACCGGCTTTTCGCACTGCGCCGACTCGTAGATAAAGCGGAAGATCAACTCCCCCTCGCGCCCGGCATCAGTCGCACAAATGACGTGCGAAACCTTCGGTGAGTTAAGAATTCGCTTAACGATCTCGAATTGGTCCTTGGTTTTGTCGTAGACAACAAGCGGCCATTTGCTTGGCAGCATGGGGAGTAGGGAGCGGTGCCATTTGCGCCATTCCGGGTTGATTTCGTATGGCTGAGCAAGGCTTACAAGATGCCCCACCGCCCACGTCACAACGTAGTGGTTGCCATGCAGATATCCGCTTCCTCGGATGGTCGCACCCAACTCGCGGGCGATATCACGCGCCACCGAAGGTTTCTCCGCCAGCACCGCGATGGTCCCGGACTCCAGATCGGCCATGAGTTCATGATAGTGCTTCTGCTCGGAAGATACCGTGCCAGAAATGGCAATCTTCGAACCCCGAAAAGACTACTTGCGTCGTCTTCGCTCGGGCATAATCCGTTCAGGACTTAGCTTCTCGTAAACTCCGGTGTCCAGACCCTTCACCAACTTTTCCATCGAGACCTCTAGGACTTCGCAGAGCCGAAGCATCGTGGTGACGGTAATAGGTCGCCCGGCCTCAATCTGCTGAAAATGCCGTGCCGAGAACCCGAAAGAAATCATGTCTTCCTGGCTGTATCCGTGCTTCTTGCGAAGCTCGCGCACTTTGGTACCGAGAGCGTGGAAGAATTTCTCTTGATTAGGCACGCTCTGGTTTGTAGTGTGGTACGAGCAGAAACACCACGAGCAGATTAGCTTGGATATTTGCAAATGAACCGCAACTCTGGTTCGCTGCGGGGGTTGAATTGAATGCTCACTCGTAAATAGCAGGTCCTGGAGCTCCAACGCCTGGACACCAAAGGAAACGTCAGTGCCTCGTCTAAGAATCTTTGTCCGCCGTCTCGAAAAGCCTTTCATTGTTGTTCTGCTCTGGGCCTTCAGTATTCCTCTGTGCCTGTCCCAGACCGCGGGGCGGGTGGACAACGTACAACAGGGAAATGCACTCGCGCTGGTTTCTGGCGTCCTGCAGGCGCGCCATCACGGATTGCAAAAAGTCGAGATGGACACGCACGACCTCATCTCCAATTTTGAGGAATTTCGCTCGTACTTCTTGCCTTATCGTGCCCACTACCGCTTCCATCTCGAGGGTAATTCCCTCTTGATAACCATGGAAGACTTGCAGTCGCTCGTAAAGGGAAACTGGAATCCTTCTCTGATTCCTGCCAATGGGGCCGAAGCCAAGCTCATTGCTCAGATGGTAGACCAACTCAACTCGGCCAATCGGCAGGTGGCCAATTCTCAGGATTCAAGGCCCGTTCGCCCCAACCCGCTCCCTGGCCCGCCACCGGATAATGCGAATCCCTGATCTTCGACCCAAGTGTCACACGCTGCGCCGAAGGGATGTGCTCCGTACGCAGGGACGGACTTTGGGGCTTTATCGATTACGACGGAAATCTCGTGCTGGACTTCCAGTATCACAGCGACACTCCGCCCTACTTCAGCCGCGGCACATGCGTTGTAGGTGCTAGCTACTCCGGAAAACGGCAATTAAACGGATATTTCTACATTAATAAGAATGGCAGCGTTCTTTTTGGCAATAAGGTCTTCGCGGTTGCACACCCCTTTATCGACGAGGTCACCACAGTCACTCTCGTCCAAACAGGGGCGAAAGCCGTGCTCGATCTTGAGGGACATTTGCTGCTCTCTAAAGATGTTCCAGACGGAGATTTCCATGAGGGGCTGATTGGGGGAAACGGTCCTAGTGGTATCGGCTTTCGTAACGCCAAAATGCAGTGGGCAGTGACACCGAAGTATCCCCAAGCACAAGCATTCAGTGAAGGAATCGCCTGGGTTGTCGCAATCACGCCAGGAGGAGCATCGAAATGGGGTGCGATTAACAAAGAAGGCAAAACAATCATCCCCTTTATGTTTTCACAAGCCCCTGAGCCGTTTTCGGACGGCTTGGCTCTTGTCACTTGCACCGATGGCAAATTCGGGTACGTCGACACCGCCGGCAAGCTAGCAATACTCTGCCAGTACTCGAAGGCCAATCGCTTCGTTCGTGGGCACGCGCTTGTTGTGAGTTCGAATGGTGAACAACTGATCGACAAGCAGGGCAATGTTGTCGTTGACGGAAAGCGCATCGGCATAAGCCCGGCAGGAGTGAGCTCACTTACGCTACGCGAGGACGGATTGTATTCCTTCAGGGAAGCGTACCACGGACTACTTGATGGAGACGGGGACATAGTCATACTGACCTTGCCCCTAGAATCCGTATCCCATAACTGAATGCATTTCGTAGTCGTCGTGGCTGTGGGAAATGTATGGTCCGCCGCCGGATTGCAAGCGAAATCTTTGTGTGGATGCGTTGGTCTGCGCAAATGTATCCGGCCTGTTTGTGGAGCAATGCTCCTGGCCATAATGGAGTCCGCGCGTT
>Ga0224527_1000305_pt1 | contig 34501 bp, 32 predicted proteins | sample CBST0metaG_FD_179882 | JGI IMG/M metagenome (GOLD analysis project Ga0224527, IMG submission 179882) | Peat soil microbial communities from Stordalen Mire, Sweden - C.B.S.T0 | ecosystem: Environmental > Terrestrial > Soil > Wetlands > Peat | place: Sweden: Norrbotten County, Stordalen Mire... | reverse complement strand
GTAGCTGCCAAGATTGTCAGTCCCATCATGGTCATTGTGATCGCGGTGACAGGTTTGGCGTCATATAGTATCCCAGAGTATCGCTTAGCCTCTACTTTTCGTTTATTACGTCTTATCTATGTAGCCTTGGCAATGTCCATGGGGCTTGTTGGTATGGCCTGTGGTTTTTTAGTGTTTACCGCAGTGTTGTGTTCATTGAAGTCCTTTGGTATGCCATATTTGGCGCCTGTAGCACCTAAAACCATTCCGGGGGGGGATATCATTTTACGAAAGTCGGTAGACATGCAAGAACAGAGACCTGACGAACTGAATCCCCAAGATACTATTCGTCAAGGGGCGAGCAGTAGACCATGGAGTAAAGAAACACCAATTGGAGGAGAGGATTCGTGAATACATATTCTGTGGGTAAGCTAGGCATGGCTGAGGGGATAGCCTTGGTGTTTGCGCTAGTTACGCCCCGACTGTTTTTATCCAGATTGGCAGATGCTCTTCAACAAAGTGGACAGCTTGTGTGGTTATCAATGATTATTTACACCATCATTCCATTATTAATATTATTTATGATGGTCTATGTAAACAATCGTGTAGCTGGAAATATTGTTGTCGTATGTCAGCAGCTGGTTGGCAACATAGGAGCATGGATTATTGTGGTAGCATACAGTGGTATGTTTTTGGCAAATAGTGCTCTCCTCTTGCGGCAATATGCAGAATATACATTAATTACGGCTTTGCATCAGGTGGATTTTCAAGTGGTGATCACCTGGTATGCGGTTACTGTTGGTATAATCTGTTACTTAGGTATTGAGTCTCTCTGTCGTACTGGATATATTATGTTGCCTTTACTAGTGGGTGGTCCTATCTTGACCTTTGTGCTCGTTAGCCCCTTTTATGTTGCATACAATCTTACTCCCTGGCAGGGCAATGGCCTTATTCCGGCACTGCAGCTAGGCATAACTGGCGGAACATTTAATTTCGGAGTATTATCATTAATTCTTCTCTCGTCAGCTTTTCAAGATGCAAAAACAATCAAGGCCATTGCTATGTACGCGTTGGGCGGTACGGGTGTGCTACGAATTGTGTTTGCCTTGGTATACATCATGGTTTTTGGGATAACTGTTGGTGAGGAAAAGGTCATGCCGTATTTTGAAATGACACGCCTAGTGTATATTAACGAATATCTTCAACGAATTGAGGTGCTATTTATTTTAGTGTGGGTAATTTTGGGGATATTATCTATTGCCACAAGTCTATATATTGGGCTATATCTTATTGTTGTTTTGCTAAAATTGCCGGCATTGCGACCCATTGTACCTTTAGGGGTTAGCCTTGTTGCCCAACTGGCTATGCTGCCCCCTGATATTGGCTATACCATTCAAGCTGATCAGTGGTTGACACAAATATCCCAATTGGGTCTATATTTTTTCCCTGGCATGTTGTTTGTGATCGCCCTTGTCAAGAAAAGAGGGAAAAAAACATGTGCAGACCTTTGATGCTACTGATTAGTTTAGTTTATATATCCCTATTGATTGTTGGCTGCAATGGTGCAAGGGAACTTGACGAAAGAGGGAATATTATAGCAATTGGCTTAGATACAAGTGACCAGGAGGGGATGATACGTGTAAGTTATCAATTTGCCGTTCCGCAACCAGAAGGCAGTAAAGAGGATGCCAGTAAAGCTACCTTTACCATCACGAATACTGCTCCATCAATTGCTGAAGCACTTAATCTGACAAACTCTGAAATACCGTCCCAACCATCCTTATCCCATGCTAAAGTTATTGTAATAGGGGAAGAACAGGCTCGTAAGGGATTAAGTGCTATAGTAGCACCATTTATGCGTTACTACGAATATCGTGGTTCCATGTTCGTTTTGGTAGCAAGAGGAACGGCCAAAGATTTCTTGGAGAAAAACAAGCCTTTATTGGTTGGTGATTTGTCCAAGTATTATGAGATGATGCTTACAACCGGAGGCTACACCAGCTATTATTTACCTACTACCTTGCATGAGTTTTATATGCGGCTTAAAAGTGGTAGTGGTCAGCCGTATATGGTATTGGTTGCTATCAATCCTGAGTCTGGTGAGGGCGACATCAGTACAGGTAAAGTGCCAGGGGGGAAGATAGATGGTCACAAAGCAGGTGGTATTCCACGGCAAGGCGGGAATCCTGCGGAATTTGCAGGTACGGCTCTATTTGACCGCGATAAGATGGTTGGTAGTCTAAGCACCACTGAAAGTCGCATGCTAGCTATGCTACTGGGAGAATATTCCCATGGATTTCTTACAGTGGAAGATCCCCTTGATCCCAAATCATTTGTTAATATTAATCTGCGCTTAGGAGATAAACCTAAGATAAAGGCTACAATAGTGGAAGATCGCCCAGTCATTCATGTCAGCATACTGTTAGAAGGTGATATTTCTAATATTCCATCAAGTATTAATTATGAACAGAGAAATTTAGAAATATTGGAGGCTCAGATCAACAAAGTTTATCAGCAGGAAATGCTTAATCTTATTAGGCGGACACAGGAACTTAATGTTGATGTAGCAGGTTTTGGCTATTATCTACGACCAGCTTTTAGCAGCAATCAAGAGTTAGAAGACTACCATTGGAATGAAAAATATCGGCAGGCTGAAATTTTTGTGGACATTAATACCAAAATTCGCCGTAATGGGTTAATGGTGCGGACAGTTACCGCAGAGTAAAGTGTAAGTAGAAGGGGAGACTGATGAACTATTTGTTTTTGCTAGTGACCACGCTAGTGGGAATTCATGCATGCACTTTTGCCTGTTGGTTACGGCAAAAGGGTAATACAGCAGGTGCGTTGGGTGTATATTTACTGGTTACGATTAGCGTGGTTGTAGCTCTATATCGTGTGATAAGTGTAGGGTAATTCAGGAGAATGTTTTATCTTTTTGTAATTGTAAAAAGTATTTCATGCATTTATCTTGTTGCTTTATGTAATACTAAGCGTAATGTATCTAAGGAGGTAGAAAGAAAAATGCATTATAAAAGAGGATATTTGTTAATAGCGCTGGTATTAGTGGTAGTTGTTATGGTGAGCGGTTGCTCTATGCTGAATCCTGCCCAGAAAAAGCCTGAACCTCAGCCACCAGCAACGCAACAAGGAGTGGTTCAAGGCAGTGAACCTGATATTACAGTGTTTATGCATGAGACAGGCGAAAAGAAGACTATGAAGATGGAAGACTATATTGCTGGGGTGGTAGCAGGGGAAATGAAAAATGATTGGCCTGTACAGGCATTAGCTGCACAAGCCATCTTAGCTCGTACCTTTACGGTACAGGCAATTGAGGAAAAAGGTGGTGTGCCAGCACGTGGGACGCAGGCTTCCACAGACATTAAGGAATTTCAAGCTTATGATGCCAAGGCAGTGAATGATAATGTTAAGAAGGCGGTGGAGATGACCCGCGGCATGGTGGCTACCTATCAGGGGAAACCAATCCATGCTTGGTTCCACGCATCGGCTGGTGGGATTACAGAAACTGCCAAAAGTGGTCTTGATTTTAAAGATCCTGAGCCACCTTATATTCAGCCAGCAGAATCTCCAGATGATCTAGCGCCTGCTGATGTACAAAATTGGACAGCAACCTTTACCAAGAAAGAAGTAATGGATGTATTGACTAAAATGGGGAAGACAGTTCCAAGTATTGATAGTATAGAAATTGGGAAAAAAGGGCCATCCGGTCGAACAACGACACTGTTAATTAATAAAACGATAGAAGTATCCGGGCCAGAGCTGCGGGTTGGTTTGGGCAGTGGAAAGCTCAAGTCCATGTTAATTGACAAGGTGGAAGTGAATGGTGATAATGTAACTTTTATGGGGAAAGGTTATGGCCATGGTGTTGGCATGTCGCAATGGGGAGCCAATAAATTGGCCACGATGGGCAAGACCCCTGAAGAAATTATTGGACAATATTTTAAGGGTGTGACCATCGAAAAACGCTGGAATTAAGGTGAAAAGCTTAAACTTCACCACGCAAGCAAAAGTCGCTACCACTTTTATGTGATAGCGACTAATTTTTTTGAGTACACACCATTAGAAACTTTAATTATTTTGACACGGACTCTATTTAAGTGCATTTAAAATTTTTACTTTGCTAGATATACTGCTCAAATAGAGGAAGGTTTAGTTACCATTATTAGAGCATATCACATTCTGTTTTTATAGTATCAATATTATCTGTGATTTGGCCCGCTCGCAGTAGAGTGATAACCTTTTCTTGCAAGGCAATGAGATGATGAGCATGGTACAGCAATGTTTGCAATTCATGTAATAGATTATTTTGTTCAGTGGTTGCTTGAGTAGCTGTACATTGCTGTGAATTTTCAGGCGTGGGTTGTTTTTTATTCTGTCCGAAAACTTGTTTTACCCCTGTAACTTCAGCTGTAACGGAATCTAGTGCCACAAGGTCTTCAGGACTTAGCTCTTTCAGTGATGATTTGCCTAAGGCACGCATAGTGTCTTCCATTTCGACCACCATGGATGTAAATGTATTTGCGACACTGGTAGTGGCTTTATCAATATTTAACTGTGTTTTGGTGGGTGAATCATAAAAGATCAGCGTAGTTGGTGGTTCCCAGGGGAGCACTTTTTGCATTTGATCATGACCTAAGGCATATAAGGGGACTGTACCAAGGTAGATGGCATCCGCTCCTAAAGCTAAGGCTTTTAGGCATTGGCCAGGCGTAAAATATCCACCGCACATGACGATACTAATAGGGTGTTTTTTTAAATAGCGTTTAGTACGAATTAAGGCAATTAAGCCAGGTATTCCAAAATCATCTTGTTTAGTAGGTGTTGTTGCATGAGAACCACCACCAGTGCCATCAATCATCACCGCATCAAAACCTAAATCCACCGCGACTGCTAATTCTTCTTCAATACGATCCGTTGCCATGATTTTTAGTGCGATAGGAATACCATTAGCCCTGAGACGCAAATTTTTCATAAAGACAGGCCAATCTTCAGTTTTTTCAACCCCAGGTGGTGCTAGTAAGGCGGTAGCAGGCTCGCCAGGTTTCAAACCGGCAAGGACTTGTGCCCGTCCTTCGAATTCAATAGCCGCGATGCTAGACGTACCCACGTCTGCGCCCTGTCCCATTTTGACTTCCAACATATCCGCAGAGGCTATTTGTTCAATTGTTCTCCCGCCCCATGACCATTGGCAAATTTGCAAAACGAATTTACCTGCTGCTGTGGCTTCCTCAGGTAGGAAGGGGCCTTCACCAGAGCAAGTCGCCGTGTTTAGTTTCTTTGATGCTTTAGCCAATGCTATTTTAGCTTCTTCACTCAGGGCTAAACCATAAGCCATTCCAGAAATCATTAAAGGGATGTCAATGGTCATGGGCTTGTGCGCATTTGGGCCGATGGTTACACTCAGATCCATTTCTGTATCTTCAGGGAGTGATAACTGCGTCATTTGACGAGGATTAAACATGAGATTATCATAGCCCATAAGATGCTTAGGGGAGCCTAGGGGTCTTCTTATAACTTTGCCACTTTGTGCCCGTAAACTTAACTCTAATAAATTTAGGACGGAGAAGCGTTTTAGTGATGGCAATAACTCCATAATGTTTTTAGAATATTCATCGGTAAGCAGTATCCTTGTCACATGGTCAGAAATTCTATTAATGATATAACGAAAAATATATTTGGTTAATAATGGTATTATAAATGCCAAGCATGCTAATAAGAAAACTAATACCAATATCCATTCGCCAGTAGTTGTTATGATTTCCATTGCTGTTATCCTTACTAATTTTTATGTTTAATATATGTTGTTTTTAAAAATTTTAAACCTAAATGACTGAAGAAAGTATTAATTACTGTGTAAAGGGGGATATGGGGGCTCAATAGCAATGACAGAAAATAATACATCACCATTTTTTAGTATAAATATGTAAAGAAATGCGGAAAATACTAATTACAGTAGAGGAGGGGGCGTAGTGGCAATGGTAAAATATCCGACAGTACAGAAAATCTCTGCTGATATGCCAGATACTTCCTTAGCTCAGGCAAAGAAAAAACTGGAAAGTTTAAGAAAAATAATTATGCGCAGCACTGAATTTGCCGAAGAAATAGCACGCATTATTGTTCAGTTGCGCCAGGTAGCCGCCCCGGTTGGCGAACCTTTTATCTTTACTACCGTGCTTGCGGAAAATAAAGAGCTGCTGCAGGTAGCTTTTTCTGATTGTAACGATATCGAATTTCGTACCTTTAATGCAGGTGGCAAAAAGGCATTGCTTGTGTACTTAGAGGGAATGTCAAATATAAAAAATATGGAAAATAATATTATTAAAGCGCTGATGAGGCAGACTAGTTTGGTGAACAAGGAGGATAATACACAAGGCCCTGCTACTATGCAGACGATTTGTGAATTTATAGTAAGTTCTGCTGCTGTGACGGTTCTAGATAAAGTCAGTGTCGCCATTGAAGAAATTATGATTGGTAGTGCCTTGTTACTAATTGATGGCATGGGAGAGGGGCTGAGCATTGGTGCTACTGAGTTTGTTAGGCGCAACATTAGTGAGGCGAATAATGAACATGCATTGATTGGCCCTAATGAAGCCTTTAATGAAGTACTGAAGGATAATATTGTACTGATCCGGCGGCGTGCCCATGATGTTGATATGAAAGTACACATCATCAAAATAGGTAAGCGCAGCAAAACGTCCCTAGGGTTACTCTACGTGGATAATTTAGTAAAACCAGGCTTGGTGGAAGAGGTTGAGCGGCGTCTAGCTATGATTAATACTGATAAAGTCTTAGGGATGGGGGTGATTGAAGAATTTTTAATTGAACATCCCTGGTCGCCTTTTCCGCAAACTCAGGTTACGGAGCGTCCGGATAAAATGTTAGCGGCGCTGTATGAAGGGCGGGTGGCAATTATTTTGGATGGTGCCCCTGTCGCTTCCATAATGCCTTGCACCTATAATACATTAATGCAAAGCGCTGATGATTATAATATACAACCGATTGTTGCAAGTTTTATACGCTTAATACGGGGCTTAATGGCTTTTATTGCGGTTTACTTGCCAGCTTTATATGTTGCTATTGTATCATATCATCCAGGGATGTTGCCCACGACGATGGCTATTTCCATTGCGGAGCTCAGGGCACGTAATCCTTTTCCATCCTTTATGGAAGCTGTAATGATGGAAATTTTGTTGGAGGTATTTCAGGAGGCGGTAGTTAGGTTGCCGAAGAAATTGTCTGGGGCTGCGAGTATGATTGGTGCTGTTATTATTGGTACGACTATTGTACAGGCTGGGATCATAAATCCTGTCTTAGTCGTAGTTGTTGCTACGACCGCTTTGGCTTCTTATTCCATTCCTGAATATAATTTCAGTATGGCGTTGCGTTGGCTGAGGATACCAATATTAATATTATCATCCATTTTAGGATTATATGGTGTTATACTGGGGGTTTTAGCAGTGACAATCCATTTGTGTTCTTTACGTAGTTTTGGCGAATCGTATCTTGGGGGAATGTGTAATGTGGATTTGTTTTCAGATTGGAAAGATTCTGTAGTGCGGTTTCCAGCGAAACTTCTTACCAAAAGGGCAAAGGAATTTGGTGCTCAGGATCAAACTAGGGTAGGTGGTAATAATGACTAATTTGGAAGCTAAAAAATATATGTCACCATTGCAACTTGCCATTGTAGTCTTTGTAACTTGTGTAGGTGGACAGATTATGCTCAGTCCTCGGGAGTTGCTTGAGTCAGCCGGACAGTCGGCATGGCTCGCTATTATCATTGGTGGAGTAGCATTTTATGTGTCCGTTTGCTTAATGCTCAAGCTAGGCAAAGAGTATCCGGATGAGACGATAGTAGACTATGCACCAAAGATCTTTGGACGTTGGGGTGGTGGTCTCGTTATTGGTTGGTTTAATGCTCTGTTTTTTTTACAAATAATCGAAATTTTTTATGGTGTGGGCAAGATCATTACTTTTTATATGTTTGATCGAACACCACCAGAAGTCGTCATTCTATCTTTGCTGGTAGTATGCACCTATTGTGCTCTACAGGAGTGGGGAACGATTTTGCGCATACAACAGATCCTGTTTTTTGTGGCATATAGCATGCTGATTATTGTCTGGATGACTAGTCTGTTAAATTTGCAACTGGAGAATTTGCTGCCCTTGTGGCCGAGGGACACAAAGCTAGTAATAAGTGCTGGATTTTCCACTTGGCCCATGTACAGTGGTTATGAATGTGTGTTGTTGCTATTGCCTATGGTATACAGGCACGCTAGTCTTTCCAAGTTAGTTAAAACAATGGGAGGGGCTTTTGGTTGCTTGACCTTGATCTTTTTACTAGTCATTATTATTATCATTGGCGTATTAACTGTTGACCATGGGAAAAGTATGCCCTATCCGGCTTTGACCGTAATTCGTAGTGTTGAATTGCCAGGTACTTTTATTGAACGTTTAGAAAATTATCTATTATTGGCTTGGATACCCATAGTATTTGATACTTTGGCGGCCATGATGTTTTTTATGGGGCAGGTGTGTATGCGACAGTATCGCCAGGTTGACCATCGTCCATGGGTGTTACTATGGGTGCCTATTATCTATGTGAGTAGCCTGCTGCTTGATGATCAGCAGCTGTATAATACTGTGAATAAGTATACACTGTGGGCCGGACTAAGCTTTTCTTTTGGGGTAATGCCTTTGTCCTTGCTGGTATCTTGGTGGCAAAAATGGAGGGCAAGGAAAGATGGTGGTTAAAAAAGAATTTTTGGCATGCAGTATGCTCCTTTTTCTGTGTATGCTTACTGCTGGGTGTTGGGACCGGCGTGAACTGCAAGAACGTAATTTTGTTTTGGCAGTGGCAATTGATATGGCGGATGCTGGATGCCAACCAGGGGTAAAGGCAGGACAGGTACCTGGGGTGAATCGTACTGAAACTTTTTTTCAGCCTCATGGTGCTAAACGTTATCGCTTAAGTCTGCAATTATTAAAGTTGCAAGCAGATGGGGAGAGTAAGGATAACACGAAAACCTATGTGATCTCGAATACAGGTGAGTCGATGCTTGAAATGATCCGAGATATGCTGGGGCAAAGTAGCAAATCCTTATGGTTTGAACATCTACAAGTTATTATTATTAGCGAGGCTGTACTAAAACAGACTGGCTTGTCAGAGGTGTTGGACTTTTTTATCCGTGATTCTGAAATACGTTCACGTGTTAAATTATATGTTACCTCTGGTCAGGCGCGACCATTTTTGGAATATACCCCTCCATCCAAAGAAATAGGCGGCATGTACCTGGCAGATATTTCTCGCTTGCATACCCGCAATATTCATGTAGCTGGCGCCCGTACCGACTTAGGATTTACTTCTCAGTATTTGGATAATAATGCTGATCCCGTATTACCCCGTATTGAATTAGCAGATAAGATAGTAAAACTAGGTGGCATAGCAGTTTTTAAAAAGGATCAATTTGTGGGTTATGCTGATGAGTATGCTGTTGCTGGTATGAAAATGATTGCTGGCACGGAGAAGTCAGCTATTGTAACCATCCCCTGTCCTGATGATCCAGAACACCAAGTAGTATTTGAATTATATCGGCATGACACCAGGTTACAACCGCATGTTGATGGGGACAATATTTATTTCACGCTAGATATTAACATGTATGGAAATATTGGAGAGCTGCAAGAGGATAATAAGGCGCAAAATACGATGGATCCACAATATCTTCGCAAGCTAGAGGTAGCCTTTGCTGATGAGATTAAACGTACTGTATTCTATGCACAACAAGTATTGCAAAAACAAATGAGGGTGGATGGTGTTGGTACCTTTGCTAGGAAAATGCGTGCTTATGAACCTGATGTCTGGGAAAAGGTAAAGGATCAATGGGATGAGACCTATGCCCGGATTCCACTGATTGTTTCAGTAAATGTATATATAGAGAATGTTGGTTCCCATCAATAGTATAAGGAGGAGATGGGAGTTGTTAGTTGGTATGGGGGCTACAATGCTGTGCAAATGGTGCAGGAGATCATTTGGTTGTATTCTTATTATCGCTGTTAGTCTGTGTAGTAGTGGTTGCTGGGATCGAAAGGAATTGGAGGAACGTCATTTTGTTTTGGCTGTGGCGATTGACAGAGCGGACCAGGGGGTGGGACCAGGAGAAGGACAAGATACTAGTGGTGTGGAGAGCTTTGTACAGCCCTATGGTAGTAAACGTTATCGGCTTAGTTTTCAAATAATGGATTTAGTTCCAACCCAAAGTAGTATGAGTAGCTCCCCAGGTTCCCAAGGCCCTCACGGGAAAATGCGGACCTATGTTATTTCCAGTACGGGGGAGTCCTTATTCGAAATTCTTCGCGACATGCTGGGACAGGTTAGTCAGGGGTTATGGTTTGAGCATGTCCAGACAATTGTTATCAGTGAAGCAGTTGTGAGGCAGGGCGGACTGCAACCCATTATTGATTTTTTTCGCAGAGACAAGGAAATGCGCTGGTTGACAAAAATTTTGATTACTTCAGGACAGGCTCGTTCACTCTTGGAATATCAACCCCCTAGCGGCGAAGCAAGCGGGATATTTATGTCCAAAATTCTACAAAATTATGGTAAAAATCCACATATAGCAGGTTGGCATACTGATATGGTAGATACAGCCAAAGCGTTTGATAATAATAGCAGAGTGTTGGTAAGCCGAGTTGAATTGCTAGATGATGTAATAAAAGTAGGCGGTATGGCATTATTTATTGGCGGCGAATTTATTGGGTATGTAGATGAGTATGCCACCCAAGGCGGAAAATTTCTGAGTGGCATAGAAAAATCAGCCATCATTACTGTGGAGTGTCCTGAGCATCCAGGTAAAATGATAGCGTTTGAACTTTTTCATCAGGATACGCAATTAAAACCCCATGTGGACAAAGAAAAAATTTATTATACACTGGATATTACTATGACGGGCAATCTTGGAGAAATGCAGTGTGGACAGTTGCATGATACGATGGATACTGATGAAATTCATAAGTTGGAGGACTTGGTTGCAGTCGAAGTAAAACACAATGTATTATATGCCTTTCATACGTATCAAAGATTACAGGTTGATGCTGATAATTTTAGTGGAAAGTTGAAGGCTTATGAGCCTTTAGTATGGGAAAAGGTGAAGGATCATTGGGATGACAAAACTTTCCCTGCGATTTCTTTAGATGTGTCAGTCAAGGTAGTTATTGAAAATATTGGGGAACATAAATAAGGGAACAGACCAAGTGCCTGTTCCTTTGCCATATGCTACAGATAGACGTTTAATCATCACCTTACAAAACTAAGTATCCATAATGCTAGAGCAGAAATCATATATCCGATAGCTATTATGTGGGCTAGCTTGGCTTCTTTCTCGCGGGAATTGTGTTTGTCTAACGTAGTAGCCAGATACCATGCGGCGCTAGCAGTAAGAAAGAACACCAATATAACCCAGATAGCGCTTTTGTGTACGATTTGAAAGCTTAACTTTTGCCAGAGGTAGTAAAGGTAAGTTTGATCTATGTTCATGTCCTATACCTCACATCATATCTTATCTTTTAGTATGCCCATATTTCCTAATTGTACTATCTTACCAGCAAGCTACATATACATAGGATGAATAGTAAGTTTAGAGGGAGGAATGGTTATGGTAGTAGAAGATAAAACACCGGCTTGGCGGCATCAAATCACGTTGTTTGATCGTGAGGAAATGACCATTGATGGTGTGCTTAGCTTGGGAAGTTATGATGAAAAAGAAATTGTAATGGAAACGGAGCAAGGGATGTTATTGGTTAAAGGTGAGGGGCTCAACATTAAGCAGTTAAATTTAGATAAAAGCAATGTGATTGTGGATGGTCTAATAAAATCCATTACGTACGATGATGTTGTTCATGTTAAGAAAGGATTGTTAGACAGATTCTTAAAATAGTCACTAAGTTAAAACAGACACTGAGAGGGGAAGTGTTTTGCGGCGACGTTTTGTAATGGTTTGGTATATTTTGTTTAATCTATTAGTGTTGCAATTCATTGCTTACGGGATAACGGGATATTTGGCTAATGGTTATCGCACCTTGATTTGGGAAAAATTTAATAAAGAGGCCCACCTATTACATGATGTTGACAAAAAACTACCTTATGCTGAGAGTATTAATCGTTACGCTCGTGATGCGAACATAAACCCTCAGGTGATTGCTAGTATCATTCAGGTAGAAAGCTCGTTCCAACCACGGGCATTGTCTACTGCAGGTGCTTATGGGTTAATGCAGATTATGCCTGATACATGGCGGCAAGTGAATGGGGCCAATAAGGTGTGTAGTGGACGACATCAGGGTGAATGTACCAGTGAATGTTATTATAATGGCGATTTAAACATTCATACAGGCACATTGTATCTGAGTCAATTATTAAAAAAATATCAAGGTAGTATGGTATTGGCTTTGGCGGCCTATAATGCTGGCCCAGGAGCGGTGGATCGTTATGGTGGCATTCCACCCTATGGAGAAACAGAAGATTATACCCAACGCGTAATTAGTAATTGGTACAGTTTGGAAAATAAAAATATGCCTTATCCTACTATTTTATTAACAAAAAAATGGGATAAAGCACATCAGGTTATTGGTTGGTGCTTCGTGATAACAGTACCCTTGATCGTGTGGGTAGTATGGCGACTTATTAAATGCCAATCATCGTGGTACTGGAGGTGAGGCAGTGGAACTTAGTGGTCAGGTTATAACCTTTGCAATGACCATGGCGACAGGCATAGTATTAGGAACACTATTTGACTGTTACCGAGTATTGCGTACTACTTTCAACCCTCAGGCATTCATGACTTGGTTTACGGACTTATTATATTGGTTGATTGCGACTGCTGTTGTATTTATTTCTTTAGTGTTAAGTAATTGGGGAGAACTCAGGTTTTATGTATTTATGGGCATATTAGGCGGCCTAGCCATATATTATAAATGGTTAAGTCTATATGCGCTGCGTTTGTTTTCGAGGGTAATTAGGTTCATAATTGCTGGAATGAGGTTTTTGAAAAAGACTTTTATTATTATTGTTGTAAAGCCTGGTATATATTGTATGAGGATGGTAAGTTGGCCATTCTTGTTCCTGTGGCGTAAGGTGGTAGTGTGGTGCTCCACTCAATGTATAGAACCACCCGATGATCAAAAAAAATAGTATTAGAATTCATACAAGTATTTTTTTCGTAAAAAGAGGAATGTGTTGTATGGTTGGCGAATAAAAAGGCGTAAGCTTATATTTACATGTAATATATCGTTGTGGTGGTGGTATGATCAATGGCAGAGCGTCAAAAATATCGAGTCAAGTGGTTTAGATTAGTTGCAATTGTGTTGATTTTTTATTTTGCTTATTTATGTGTTAGCCAACAAAGTCAGTTAAATGCCATTAGCAAAGAGACTGAGAATGTTCGCGGCCAACTCGCACAGTTTCAACAGGCTAATGCCACCTTGAAGGCAGAAAAGGATGCGCTGCAGGATCCCAAATATATAGAAAAAGTAGCTCGTGAGGAATTAGGTTTAGTAAAACCTGGTGAATCTCCTTATGTTGTAGTGGATAAAAAATAATTTGTGGTGCCTTTCCTTGACACCTTTTCAGTGTCAAGGGTATAATATGGTTGAAAAACGTAGTTTTTTAAGGGGGAAGTTTGATTAGTATGTCCATTGAAGTTGGCAGTGTGGTTGAGGGCATTGTGACAGGGATCACAAATTTTGGAGCATTTGTAGAATTGCCTGGAGGAAAGGTAGGTCTGATTCATATCTCGGAAGTTGCTGATGTATATGTCCGTGATGTGAAAGATTTTCTTAAAGAGCAAGATAATGTAAAAGTCAAAGTTTTATCAATTGATGAACGCGGAAAGATTGGGTTGTCGATTAAACAACTTCAACCGCCTAATCCAAATCCTAGTTTTAGTCCGAGTCCAAATCCTAGTCCGAGTCCGAATCCTTATCCTAGTCCGAGTCCTAGGAGAGCACCGGTCAACGATAATCGACGTTATGGCAAAGTAAACGCGCCGTCCTTTGAAGATAAGCTAACTAAATTTTTAAAAGACAGTGATGAACGTCTTGGTGATTTAAAACGCAATACGGAATCTAAGCGTGGTGGTCGTGGTGCTACCCGTTCGCCAGGTTAAATAAAATAACAAAAAGAGCATTCTACAATGGAATGCTCTTTTTGTTATTTTATTTAGGAAATTGTCGTAAACTTTTATAATGATCTGAGCCCATTTAGACAAAAAAATATTAACAATATATGTAAAATAAGAACACTCCCCTTTTAGGGGGCTATTAAGTGTATAGGATTGGTTAATATTATAATAGAGGTGAATGGTTATGCCCAAAATGACGGTTGTTACATTGCCTGCTACGATGGTAGATGCTCGCCAACAAGTAATGGAAAACAAACAACAATTTTCACCAATACGCCGCGTGGCTATCCTTCATAACATGTATGCGGTATTGTTATCTTTGGTATATGGTAAAAATGCTTTTCTTGGTATATTGGCATTTTTATTGGGTAGAGTATTTATTATGGGGGAGTTTGCTCCTGTGGGGTTAGCTTTCTTTACGGCAGTGGCACAGGTGGATGGTAAACGAGCATTTACAGTGGGCTTTTGGGCTATTATCGGGGTGTTATCAGGTGGATATTATTATGAGGCAGGGATTTATATATTCTCGATCTGCTTATACTTTTTAGTTGCGGACAAGCTCTCCCAGCGCTATAAGAAGTTTTTTGTAGTACCACTTCTGATGTTTTGTGGAGTTTTGTGTGGTGGTTTACTAATAAGTGTATTTGCAGAGGCCACCTTGTATAGGGCATTATTAGCGTTGTTTGAAGCAGGGACATGCATGGTATTATCGTATATTTTTATGTATGGCATGCCACTGCTGCTAAATAAGAAAACTCTGTTTTCTAAGCAGAATTTAACAAGTGAGCGCTTAAGCTGTATGGTGATAGTACTGGCCACAGCAGTAGCTGGATTGGGCGATATCATGCTAGTTGGATATAGTATTCGTAATATAGTAGGCAGTGTACTTGTGATGTCGATGGCCCTTGCTGGCGGGGCGGGATTTAGCACGGTAATGGGGGTTATTATTGGTTTGATCGTGGGGTTATGTGATGGTAATGCCAGTTTAGTGGTAGCCCTCTATGCTTTAGCTGGTGTGCTGGCTGGTGTGTTCCGTAGGTTAGGCAAGTTGGCCATTATCGTAGGGTTTATTATGGGGATTGTCATTACCGTGCTATACTTTGGACAAGATAGTGAACTGAATAAGACTTTGATGGAAGGGGCGATAGCAGGCGGATTATTCTTATTGATACCAAGTAGACGATTGATGGTTTGGGGAAATACGGACTGTGGGGCTGAATCGGAAATAGAGAAAGACCGCTCACAGCTAAATAAAGCAGTGATTAAAATCAATGAGGTTGCTGGTATATTTAATGATTTAGCTGTGGCGTTTGGCAATATAACAGCTGCTACAACAGCAAAAATACAGGATGATCAATTGGCCAAAACCTTATCTGCTGTCGGAGAACAGGTATGTCTTGATTGTACTAAACGTTCCCAGTGTTGGGAGGTTGATTTTTACCGCACTTATCATGGTATATTAGAATTATTGAGTCAGGCAGAAATAAAATCAGTTGGGATGAATCAAATGCCTGTAGTATTTCAAGAAAATTGTATCAGGCTTACAGAATTATTGGAGACCGTTAGAATGGTGTCTGAGCGTAATCGCACCTTGGCGTTTTGGCAGAAGAAAATTGTAGACAATAGACGAATGGTTATGGAGCAAATGAAAGCTACTAGTGCGATCATCAGTGGTTTAACGTATGAAATTGATAAAGTAGAGTGCGTAGATCTAGAACTATCATTGTTTTTGCAGGAAAAGATGATGAGTCTTGGATGTGAAGTTGAGTCAGTACAGGTGACTGGTACAATGGGTGAAAAGGTAATTGAAGTGTGGAAAAAACCTTGTAATGGTAAACGGGAATGTATGAATACCATCTTGCCCTTAGTGGCTCGCTTAATGAAAGAAAAAATGATATTGCGCACAGAGTGTGGTGGTGAAGATTGTAAGAAAAAATGTAAGCTAATCATGCAGGTAGCTAAGCGGTTTGGTGTGGATACAGGTATGGTTAGTGTGCCCAAAGGTGGGCAGCGAGTATGTGGTGATACTTGCGCTGTGATTCAATTAAATCAAGGGAAAGTAGCTCTTGTACTGAGTGATGGTATGGGTAGTGGCGTTCAGGCTGAGACGCAAAGCAAGGTAGCTGTTAAATTTTTAAGAAAATTATTAATGGCTGGTTTTGATACTGACGTAGCCGTAAAAACAATCAATTCCATGTTGTTAGTTCGTGCACCGGAAGAGTCATTTGTAACAATTGATATTGCAGTTATCGATACTTATTCAGGTGAAGTGGAATTTTTGAAGGTAGGTTCAGCACTTAGTTTTATTAAAAGGGTTAGAGAAGTGGCGACAATCAAGTCGACAGCGTTGCCCGTGGGTATTTTAGAGGAAATTGAAATCCAGCCAACAAAATCCCTTGTAGTAATCGGTGATTTTATCGTAATGGTGAGTGATGGTATCATTGATGTGCCACAAAGTAAATTAGATAAAGGCAATTGGCTAGCTAACTTTCTGCGCCAGTCAGTGACTAGTGACGCCCAAACGTTGGCTGCTATGATCTTAGCGCGAGCACAAAAAATGTCGGGCAATCAAGTAGCTGACGATATGACAGTAGTAGTTGCTAAAATTGTTGAATAGCCCAGGGGCTTCCTTTAGCGGTAGGTTGATAGAATCAACTACTAACAGAGGAAGTTTTGTCTGTTTATGATGAGGTCTCTTGCGCTATGATAGAGGGCGTATGGCGTTTTTCGTATCTTTTATAAATACATTGCAGGAAAAAAATGTAGTGCAGGAGAATAAAAGAGTATAAGGCGGTGAGTTGGTGAGTGACGGCAGTGAGGCATTAGGTATCTCATTAGAACAAATCGTGTTATTGAGCGGGCTAGCTGGTGAGATTATGCTGAAGAATGGAGCAGAAACCTATCGGATAGAAGAAACGATGGATCACATGGCTAAGGCCTGTGGCGTGGCGCAAGTCGAGAGTTTTGTTATTCCTACAGGCGTTTTCTTGACGGTGACTGATCCTGCTGGTCGTTCATTGACAGTTATGCGGCGTGTACGTGATCGCACGATCAATCTTGATCGTATTGCTAAAGTAAATGAATTATCTAGACGTTTGGTAGATCAGAGAATTGACTATGCAAATGCCAATGCTATTTTAAATGATATCAGTAGAGAACGTACTGGATTTTCCTTATTCCCGTCCATGATCGCATCAGGTGCCATTGGTGGCGGTACGGCGATATTACAAAATGGCGTTTTTTTTGAAATTTTGGCTGCTTTTGTGGCGGCCATGCTGGTACGTTACATTGCTCATATTGTATCTAGGTTACATGGCGTACAGTTTATATTTGAATTCTTAGGAGGGATGGCAGTTGCGTCTTGCGGTGCTTTTCTTCATTTTATGTGGCCACAGTTAGGGGCTGATCCCGTGATCATTGGTGGAATTATGCCGCTTGTTCCTGGTGTAGCAATTACTAATGCCATACGTGATGTGATTGCTGGAGACCTATTGAGTGGATTGTCACGTGGTATGGAAGCCGCTTTGACTTCTGCGGCAGTTGCGATGGGCGTAGTGATTGTGCTAGCTCTTAATTTGTGATGAGGTGACAATGCATGCTAGTGTTGAAAATCGTAGCCGTATTTTTAATTTCGGCATCAATCGGTATCTTGTACCGCATTCCGCGCAAATTATTAGTATATGCTAGTTTAGTGGGGGTGGTGGCTTGGCTGATTATGTATTATACTATGCTGGTTGGGGCAACAATTGTATTAGCCGATTTTCTTGCCAGTATTGCCGTCGGGGTGATGGCAGAAGTTTTATCGAGAGTGCTTAAAAAACCAGCGACTATTTTTATCATACCTGGGTTTATTCCTTTGGTACCAGGGGGCGATGCTTATACCACCATGCTATATATGGTGAAAGGAAAATATGTGGATGGTGTGGCGATGGGGATGCAGACCGTATTAACGGGTGGTGCCATTGCTTTTGGGATTTTTGTGAGTGCTACTATATTTCGCCTGATCATAAATTATAATATAGAGAGAAGTTTGCAACATGTTGACAAAAGTTAGAGCCTGGATTGCTAAGCACAGCATCCTTGCAGAAGGTGATAAAGTACTAGTAGCTTGTTCCGGTGGACCTGATTCTTTAGCCTTGTTACATATATTTAATACACTTTGTTTAGAATATAATATTGGTATATATGCGGCGCATGTAGATCATATGTTTCGCGGATTGGAATCAGCCCAAGAGGCGGCTTTTGTCGTTGATTTTTGCCGAGCGCGAGGGATTCCCTGCTATCACACCGCAATTGACGTGCCAAAAGTGATAAACGAAACAAGTTTATCTGGCGAGAATGCCGCTAGGGTTGTTCGGTATCAGTATTTGCGGCAAGTCGCAGCAGAATTGGGTGGTGCTAAGATTGCTACGGGGCATCATCGTGATGACCAAGCTGAAACGGTGTTGATTCATATGCTAAGGGGAGCAGGCAGTGTGGGAATTGCAGGAATACAACCCATTAATGGTGATGTTATCCGTCCACTACTTTGCGTGAAGCGGGCAGAGATTATGGCATATTGCGAGGCGCATCATTTACGGCCGCAGTTTGACAGTTCTAATTTCCAAACAGAATATTTACGCAATCGGATTCGTATTGATCTTTTGCCTCAACTAGAAAAACAGTATAATGTTGCGATTAAAGATGCCCTCTGTCGTACAGCTACCATTGTTGGAGACGAGCACGAATTCATACGCATGATGGCTAAGGAAGTATGGCTAGAGGTTGCAGCGGAGCAAGGTGATCAGTTATTTATTAATGCAAAAAAAATGGAATTGATACATGTTGCTGTGCAACGTGAAATTTTTCGGCTGGCAATTGAAAAAAAACAAGGCTATTTAACAGGAATAACCTTTCATCATGTAGAAACTTTGGTAGAGTTACTTGTGAGAGGGAGAGTTGGTAATATTGTCCAATTGCATGGCGGCTTGATGGCGCGAAAGAGCTATGATGGTTTATATCTAAGTGCCAGCGGTATTATGCTACGTAAAAAAGTAGATTATGTAGGGCAAGTACTGACAGTGCCTGGCATCACCTCGATTCCTGAACTGGGAATCATGCTCGTTGCTGAGCTGGTAGATGAAAGTGCGCAACAGACACATCCAAGTATTGGAGTATTTGATTGGTTGGCCTTGTCCAAGCCACTGACCGTGCGTATACGACGTAATGGTGATAGATTTCAGCCGTTTGGTTTTCATGGTACCAAGAAACTAAAAGAATTCTTTATTGATGAAAAAGTGCCAAGTGAGGCACGTGATTACGTACCGATTATCTGTGATGGTCATGATATTATCTGGGTAGGTGGTTATCGTCAATCTGAAATTGGTAAAGTCACAGGACAGACGAAAAAAAAATTGCAGCTAAAGATTATAAAATTGCAACAAAAAATAATTAAATAACGTTATGTTGAATTTTTTATTGCATTATATATATAATAAAGTAGGAGGAACTAGAGTGATTAATGATGTAGAGAGTGTTTTACTTAGTGAAGAAAAATTGGCTACGCGTATTGCTGAAATTGGGGCAGAGATTACTAATGATTATGCAGGTAAAGAAATTTTGATGATTGGGGTGTTACGGGGAGCTGTTATCTTTATGGCTGACTTAGCTAGGTCCATTAAAGTACCTGTGGCAATTGATTTCATGGCAGTTTCTAGTTATGGTGCAGGTACAACTTCTAGCGGGGTAGTCCGTATTTTAAAGGATTTAGACGAAAATGTAGAGGGAAAGCATCTTTTAGTTGTAGAAGATATTATTGATTCTGGTTTGACGCTTAATTATCTACTAGATAATTTGAAGTCGCGTAAACCAGCTAGTATTAAACTATGCACTCTACTGAATAAGCCGGAACGTCGGAAGGTAGATGTGAAAATTGATTATAATGGCTTTAATGTACCTGACTATTTTGTAATAGGCTACGGTCTTGATTATGCTGAGAAGTACCGCAATTTACCGTTCATTGGTATTTTGAAACCTGAGATTTATAAAGATTAATTTTAAAAGTAAGTTTTATTGTGAATTAAGATGTTTGATGATATAATATTTTTCTACGGAGACCAAAGGTTATTAGAATCCCTATAGTGGAAAAAGAATATTTTTCTGATGCGGGTATAGCTATTTGTGCTCCAGTGAGAGGAGGGCTACTTTGAATAAGTTTTTTCGTAATGTAAGTTTCTATTTGTTAATTATCATTATTGCGATATCAATAATTGACTATTATTCCTCGCGCACTACTAATAAGCAGGAAATTAGCTATACTCAATTTTTACAACAAATTGAGGATCAAAAAGTCCAAGGTGTAACCATAGTAGATAATAATATTCATGGAAAGCTTACTGATGGTACAGAATTTAGTACGATTACGCCAAATGATCCTACGCTTATTAATACTTTGCGGGCAAAAAATGTCGATATTAGAGCGGAACAACCACCGTCACAACCATGGTGGACAACAATTTTTTCTTCCATTTTGCCGATGTTGCTCTTAATAGGGGTATGGTTCTTTATTATGCAACAGACACAGGGTGGCGGCAATAAAGTGATGTCTTTTGGTAAAAGTCGCGCAAAACTACATAGTGACGATAAAGTTAAAGTGACATTTGCTGATATGGCTGGTGCGGAAGAAGCCAAACAGGAATTAGAAGAAGTAGTAGAGTTTCTGCAAAGCCCTAAAAAATTTAACGATGTTGGCGCGCGTATTCCGAAAGGCGTGTTGTTATTTGGACCTCCAGGTACCGGTAAAACACTATTGGCGCGAGCGGTAGCTGGCGAATCAGGCGTACCATTTTTTAGTATTAGCGGATCTGATTTCGTAGAGATGTTTGTTGGCGTTGGGGCTTCTAGGGTGAGAGATTTATTTGAACAAGCCAAGAAAAGTGCTCCTTGTATTGTATTTATTGATGAGATCGACGCAGTAGGGCGCCAACGGGGCGCAGGTCTGGGTGGTGGTCATGATGAACGAGAGCAAACCCTAAATCAATTATTGGTAGAGATGGATGGTTTTGGTGTTAATGAAGGTATTATCATTATTGCCGCGACCAATCGACCTGATATCCTTGATCCTGCTTTACTTCGTCCAGGACGCTTTGATCGCCAGATTGTTGTTGATAAACCAGATGTCAAGGGACGTTTGGCAATACTGAAAGTTCACATTAAGGGTAAACCTGTATCGAAGGAAGTTAGCCTTGAAGTGTTGGCACGTCGTACACCAGGCTTTACTGGTGCAGATTTAAGTAATATGGTCAATGAAGCAGCATTATTGTCTGCACGGCGCAATAAAAAGCGCATTGATATGTCTGAAATGGAAGAATCAGTTGAACGTGTTGTTGCTGGTCCAGAACGCAAGAGTAAAGTGATTAGCGATAGAGAAAAGAAACTGACTGCCTATCACGAAGCCGGTCATGCTTTGATTGGGATGCTTCTTGATAATACAGATCCAGTACATAAAGTATCCATTATTCCCCGTGGACGGGCTGGTGGTTACACGTTAATGTTACCAAAAGAAGATCGCTACTATGCGACACGTACTGAATTGTCCGAACAACTAAGTGTATTACTTGGTGGCCGTGTAGCTGAAGCGGTGGTACTTAAGGAGATCAGTACAGGTGCTCAGAACGATTTGGAACGTGTGACTGGTTTAGCACGCCAAATGGTTACCGAATATGGTATGAGTGAAAACCTAGGCCCTGTTACTTTTGGACACCGCCAAGAACAACAAGTGTTTTTAGGTAGAGATATTTCTCGTGATCGTAATTATGGTGAAGAAGTAGCATCTGCGATTGACAAAGAGGTACGCCGTTTGATTGATGGCGCTTATGTTAAAACAGAAGATATGCTAGTTGAAAATATTGATAAACTTCACCTGATTGCCGCAGCCCTTATTGAACGCGAGACACTCGAGGGTGGCGATCTGGAAGAACTGTTAGCTACTGGTAAGATTTCAGATAAGTTAAAGGACGATGAAGCAGTTCTGACGAAAAATGAAACGTCTGATGGAGATAATTCATCGGCACCCAAAATCGTATATTGTTCACGTTCTTAGTTTGTAAGGGGCAAGTGTATACTTGCCCTTTTTTTCATACCTAGATAGATTGCATTAAAGATAGAGATACTTATTTTCTTTCATATACGTTATCCGCTATAATATAACTATAAATGGAGGTGCTTTTAGATGAGTGAAGTGTTATTGCATTATACACGGGGGGGCAAGGTGGAGAGTATGCACCGTGCTGATGTAGCAGTAGTCGATGTGGCGGGAAAAAGTGTTTGGGAGTTTGGTAATAGTAAGCGGTCTATGTTCTGGCGTTCAGCTGCGAAACCATTTCAGGCGCTCCCTTTTATTGAACGGGGGGGAATCCACACTTTTGGTTTAACAAGTAAAGAGGTTGCCTTTATGGTATCTTCTCACAGTGGTGAAGCTCAGCATGTTGAGCTAGCATATAGTGTTTTGGGGAAAATAGGTTTAGCTGTTGAAGATTTGGCTTGTGGTCCAGCTAAACCAATGAGCAGTAAAGTGGCCAAGGAATTAATGGTACAACAAAAGGCTTATCATGAGGTACACAATCCTTGCTCCGGCAAGCATTGTGGAATGCTTGCGTTAGCGAAAATACTTAAGGTTCCTATTGAAGGTTATACGGAACTCAAACACCCTGTGCAACACCTAATGCATCAAGCAGTGGCTAATAGTGCTCATTTGCAAAAATCTGAAGTTGATACAGGCATTGATGGTTGTGGTGTACCTGTATTTTACTTGCCACTCTACAATATGGCATGGGCTTATGCTCGCCTAGGAACACCGAAACAGGGGCAATGGGGACAAGATGAGAAGGCGATCACCGTGATTCGCGATGCTATGCTTGCCTATCCAGAAGTTGTAGCAGGTAGCAGACGTTTTGACACTGTGCTTATGAATGTCACCAAAGGACGTATTTTAGCCAAAATCGGTTCAGAGGCATTGTATTGTATGGCATCTGTAGCTGATGGCATTGGCGTTACTTTCAAAATTGATGATGGCAGCTATCGCGCTGTTGCGCCTGCAGGGATTGCGATATTGAAAAAACTAGAACTAATATCAAATACCGAATATCAGGCTCTTCTTGAAGCTTTCCCGCCAATTTTAAAAAATCACCGTGGTGATCTAATTGGTACCGTGGAATCGACTTTATAACAACAAAAAAACACTTGGCAAAGACCAAGTGTTTTTTGTTATATTTATCCCTCATACTGCGATTTAGAGGGTACGTAGTTATTTATGCTGTTGTAGAAAAAGTTATTTGCTAATTGGTAAAGTAAAGGTGAAGGTTGCCCCACTACCAAGGATGCTATGCACCGTAATATCTCCATTCATAGCATGAACTAATTTTTTAGTGATTGCTAGACCTAGTCCTGTGCCACCATAGTTGCGGGCACGGGATTGATCTCCTCGGTAAAAACGATCCCATATATAGGGTAAATCAATAGGGGAAATACCTGTTCCTTGGTCGGCTATCGCTATGGCTACATACTGCTTTGCTGTATAGAGGGTGATACTAATGACCGATTGTTCAGGCGAATGGCGAATGGCGTTACTAATTAGATTGATAAACACTTGAGCAAGACGGTCGGTATCGCCCCAAACAGCTGGTAAGTTTTGAGGTATATCCACATGAAACGTAAGTTGCTTTCGGGCCAGTAGTGGTTGAATTTTATCGATTTCAGCCTGTAACCATGTGGTTAGATTAAATTGCTCACCAGTAATAGAGAGTTCATCGGCTTCAAGTTGCGATAGATCAAGTAAATCGCTAATTAGACGGCTAAGGCGCTTGCTCTCTTGCACAATAGTGGTAAGATAACGCTGTTGTTGCTCCGGTTTAGGAGCGAGTCCATCAAGTATTGTTTCTGACAAGGCTTGGATGGAAGTGATCGGTGTCCTAAGCTCATGGGAAACACTTGCCAAGAAATTGCGGCGATTTTCATCAATTTGCGCCAGTGAGTCTGCCATTGTGTTGAAAGTCTGCCCTAGGTTGCCAATTTCATCGTTGCCTGTGGCTGTAGTACGACTGTTGTAGTTGCCTTCAGCAAAATCATGGGCAGCTTGACTGATATTATCAAGTGGTTTTGTGAGACTACGAGAAATGAGTAGGCCTAGAATAAATGCGGTAAAAATACCCGCACATAAGGAGTATAATAATATTTTATCTAAGGAAGAGATGGTGTGATTTACACCTGTAATTGGTGCGTCCAAAAAGATGGCTATTGGAGTAGGGGCGTCAGGTATTGGGAGAGCCACCGTGATGGAAGGATTTTTATGTTCAGGGGTTATTCGCGTCCAGATTTGCGGGTTACCCATAAACAACGCGCTGATATCTTGATCGCTTTCCTTAAAACGGCTGACCCAATTTTGCGGTGGCTGCCCAGCAATAACGGTACCATTTGTATCGATTAGCCAAATAGCACCTCCTGCCAGATCACCAATGTTATATAACGTATCAGTAGAAGGAAGTTTTCCTGCTAGAATATCAGGGGTTAATAGCTCAACAGCCGCACTGCCTTTAAATAATAAATCTTGTTTTTTATTGCTAATCGTATGGGAGCGAATTAGAAAGGACATAAGTAATGCTAACGTAATCGTGCTAATTAAAATAACCGCTAGGTGGGAAAATAAAATCTTTCTAAAAATAGAACGTATCATTTCGCCACAACCTCAAATTTATAGCCTCTGCCCCAAATGGTGTGAATATAGGTATAATTAGCATTATTAAGCTTTTGACGCAGGCGTTTAATGGTTGCATCTACAGTGCGATCATCACCGTCAAAATCGTAACCCCAAACATTGGTAAGTAGTTGTTCACGGGAAAAGAGGAGATCGGGATGACGGGCAAGGAAAAGTAATAGATCGAACTCATTGGGAGACAAAGGGGCTACTTCTCCATTACATTCCACTCGCTGTGCTTCGGCATTGATTGATAATTCGTCAAAGGTCAGCAGGGTTCCGCTTTGCTGTAATAAGCCACTACGGCGTAATACGGCTTTGATTCTAGCGACCAATTCGCGAGGACTAAATGGCTTCGTAATATAGTCATCTGCGCCCAAGGAAAAGCCTGTTATTTTATCAACTTCAGCACTTTTAGCCGTCAGGAAGATAACGGGGACTGGACGCGTAATTGTTTGGCAGAGTTCCCAACCTGATAATTTAGGGAGCATAACATCTAGGATGAGTAAATCAGGTCGCTCTTTGGTTTCAATAGCAAGAGCTTGATCGCCATCTTCGGCTGTATATACAATAAAGCCTTCCTGTTCTAAATATAATTTTACTACTTCACAAATCGCTGCTTCATCATCAGCAATTAAGATTTTTATTGTCATTCATATCACCTCTATGTTAGTATAATGTTTTTGTTCTAGATATACTATATGAAATTAGTAAAAAAAACAACCTATCTATAAATTACTGATGATAAAGTGTTTATTTTATTTCAGACGCCTTAGGTTGACAGCAGGTCAACGACGCCATTATTATGTAGTTAACAATGACACTAGGGGGAACGGTTAGTGCGTATAAAAATTTTAGATTTATTACGACGATGTCCAGAAGAATATTTATCAGGTGAAGAAATTAGTAGACAATTGGCAGTTTCGAGAACGGCCATTTGGAAACACATGCAGACGTTGAAGCAAGCTGGTTATGAAATTGAAGCCCATCCCCGCCGTGGTTATCGGTTAGCCACCTTGCCAGATTTATTATTGCCCTATGTGATTCGAGACACGTTAAATACAGAGAAGATCGGCCAGGGGGAGATTTATTATTTTTCTCAGATTGATTCCACGAATAATGAAGCGAAAAAATGGGCAAATTTAGGTTGTGCAGAAGGATCAATTGTATTATCAGAGGAACAAAGTGTAGGCCGTGGTAGATTGGCCCGTGGATGGTTTTCCCCTAGTGGTAAGGGGATTTGGCTGTCAGTGGTACTTCGACCACCATTTAATCCCTATGATGCTCCTAAGTGTACGCTAATGGCTGCAGTGGCAGTAACCAAAGCAATTCGTAGTGTGGCGCACATTCAATGTGGTATAAAATGGCCTAATGATATTTTATATCAGGGGAAAAAATTGGTAGGCATTTTGACGGAAATGAGTGCGGAAATTGACGCGATTAATCATATCGTTATTGGCATGGGCATTAATGTGAATATTGCACAGGATGATTTTCCTGATGAATTACAGCAGATTGCTACTTCTCTATCTATTATAAAGGGGCAGGAGATTTCTAGGCTTACCTTGTTAAATGCGGTGCTAATCCAATTGGAAACAGTATATAATCAAGCAATTCAGCAGGGGTTTCCTCCAATACTTAATGAGTGGCGCGAACTGTCCATTACTTTAGGACAAAAAGTAAATGTAATTGGTAGTGGCAGAGAGTTTTGTGGTACAGCAATTGACATCGATCAAGATGGTGCCCTCTTAGTACAAACAGAGCAATGTTTGGAAAGAGTGTTAGCTGGTGATGTATCAATTCGTCCAAGGCAGGATTAATTATACGATTTAATCATATTGACAGGAATGCTCACAGTTTATATACTGTGAGGTATGGGTTTTTGTATGATCATTTTTTACTAGTCCGCGTTGGCTTCCTGTAACGATTCAGCTTAGTACTTGACTTGCGCTTACACTCAAATGGAACCATCGTTTGTAGGATTATCCAAAGAATGTGAAGAACTTTTCTTACATAAAAATGTTACTGGAGGCTAAAAATTATGCTGTTAGTGTTTGATATAGGCAATAGCAATATGGTGCTGGGGGCGTATGAAGGTAAGGAATTATTGCAGCATTGGCGGATCTCGACAGATCGGCAAAAAACAGGAGATGAGTATGGAATGCTCATTAACAATCTTTTTGCCTATGGTGGTCTTAGTATTAAAGATATTGAGGCAGTTATTATTTCTTCGGTTGTACCTCCTCTTGTTGTGCCGTTGGTTAAAATGTGTCAGCGGTATTTTAATGTACAACCACTAGTAGTAGGTCCTGGTATTAAGACAGGTATTTTTATAAAATATGAAAACCCACGAGAAGTGGGTGCCGATCGTATTGTAAATGCTGTAGCTGCCCATCATAAGTATGCTGGGCCGCTTATTATTGTAGATTTTGGTACAGCTACGACTTTTTGTGTCATTGACGACAATGGTGATTATTTAGGTGGGGCAATAGCACCGGGTATCGGTATTTCCACGGAAGCTTTATTTCAACGAGCGGCAAAATTGCCACGGATTGAATTAGTAAAACCTAAGAGCGTAATATGTCGCAATACTGTTACCAGTATGCAGTCTGGTATTATTTATGGTTTTGTTGGACAGGTCGATGGTATTGTACGTCGTATGAAAGAAGAAATGGGGCGGGATGCCTTTGTTGTTGCTACTGGTGGCTTAGCTAATTTGATTACCGCGGAATCAAGTACAATTAACGCTGTGGAACATTTTTTAACATTAGAAGGGTTGCAGATCATTTATGAACTTAATATGTAAGTGATTCCTTGCCTTTGATGATGTCTAACATAATCATGTAGCGAATGTAGTGAATTTGGTACTTTTTGCTGGATAAATCCTTGGCCTTTAGCTAAGTGATAAGCATTAAGTACCAATTTGTGATTAGAAGTAAAAAAATATCGTTAAGGAGAGGCTATATGCAGATTGGCAAAATAGCACTAATAAATCCGGTTATTTTAGCGCCAATGGCTGGTGTCACCGATCTGCCTTTTCGGCTATTGGCCAAAGAAATGGGTTGTGGCTTAGTATATTCGGAAATGGTAAGTGATAAAGGTTTGTTATATAAAAATTGTCACACTGTGGATATGCTAAAAATAGACGAACGTGAACGACCTGTTGCGATGCAAATTTTTGGTTCAGAACCAAGCAGCATGGCAGAAGCCGCTCGGTGTGTGGAGCAGGCTGGTGCCAACATTGTTGATATTAATATGGGTTGTCCAACTCCTAAAATTGTAAAAAATGGTAGTGGATCAGCTTTGATGTGTGAGCCGGAGCTGGCTTATCGCATTATGGTAAGTGTAGTAGAGGCTGTAAATGTACCTGTTACTGTTAAAATTCGTAAAGGCTGGAATCAAAAGTCGATTAATGCTGTCCAGATGGCGAAGTTAGCGCAAAAAGCTGGCATTGCTGCCATTGCTATACATGGTCGTACGAGAGAAGAGTTTTATTCTGGTGAGGCGGATTGGGATATTATTCGTCAAGTTAAGGAAAGCGTTGACATTCCCGTAATCGGTAATGGTGATATTCGTACCCCCTATGATGCCCAGCGGATGTTATGTGAAACTGGTTGTGATGGTCTGATGATTGGGCGCGGAGCACAAGGTAATCCTTGGATTTTTTGTCAGGTTGCACAGTATCTGAGTACCGGCGAAATTTTACCGTTGCCAACAGCTGAGGAACGACTGGCAGTGATGCTTCGTCATTTGGATATGCTGGTAGAGTATAAAGGTGAATATTTAGGAGTTAGAGAAATGCGCCGTCATGGAGCGTGGTATACCAAAGGGTTACACCGTTCATCCGAATTACGTTTGCAATTTAATCAAGCTGTATGCAAAGAAGATTTCATAAATATTTTAGATGAGTTTACGTAATAACAAGAAAATAACCAATTAGTTTTTCATCTATCTATATATAACACACGAATAAGGTAATCAATATCTTTCATATAACATAAATAATTACTAGGATTGTGTTTGTAAAAACAATAAAAAAGTGCTAAAATATGTATGTGCACAAGAATGTGCACATATACTATGTTAGAGGAAGTATGCTTTTTTACATAAGTAGAATGATGAATTGTAAAAAGTTTTCTATTATAGTGATTTGATTATGGGAGAGGATGCTTCATGTTATTACGGATTGGTGAAAAAATCATCAACCGGCAAAAAGTTCATCAGATTATCGATGAAATGTTGGATATGCGTGGGCAAGGTTTATCGCAACAAGAAGTGGCAAATCGCGTTGGGATAGACCGGACAGTGATTTCCAAACTTGAAACGGTGGGAGAAATTCGCAAAGGTGGAAGAGTGGCTTTAGTCGGATTTCCGATTGCTAATTGTGATGAATTACAAGTAATGGCTAAGCAAGTAGGCGTCGATTATTCCCTACTGATGTCGGAACAGGAACGCTGGGATTTTGTGCAAAAAAAGACTGGAGTGGATTTTTTTAATGCAATAATGGAGATTATTGCTACACTACGCAATTACGATATTGTGATCATCTTAGGATCCAATATGCGGATTAAATTAATGGAAACACTTTTAGATAAAGAAGTAATTGGTGTACAAATTGGTGCGTCGCCCATTGCCGAGGATAAATATGTTGATCCAGAGCATATACGGAGTATTGTGCATCAGCTATGTGGATAATAGGGGGAGAAGCAAGAGATGAAACGTGTAGTGAGCATCAGTTTGGGATCTTCAGATCGTGATCATAAAGCGGTTACGCAGTTTGGTGGTCAAGAGTTCACGATTGAACGAATCGGTACAGATGGTGACAAAGCCAAAGCGATGCAACTGATTCGTGAACTTGATGGTAAAGTGGATGCCTTTGGTATGGGGGGGACAGATCTATATATCTATGCCGGTAATAAACGCTATACCTTTGCTGAGTCAGCACAAATTGCTACCGCAGCTCACAAAACACCGATTGTAGATGGTAGTGGGGTCAAAAACACCCTTGAGCGCCGGGTCATCCAATATTTGGCCAAGCATGAAGGGATAAATTTTAAAAATAAACCAGTATTAGTTGTTTGTGCAGTAGACCGATTTGGTTTAGCTGAAGAATTAGTCGCAAACGGTAGTAAGGTGGTTTTTGGAGATTTACTATTTGGCTTAGGGTTACCCCTTCCTATCCGTAGTCTTGGCACATTGGCGACGCTGGCTAGAATTATTGCGCCAATTATAACTAAGCTCCCCATTAGCATGTTTTATCCAACAGGTGATGAACAAAAGAAAAATACGCCTCGCTTTGGTTCCTATTTTGAGGAAGCCGAGATTATTGCAGGTGATTTCCATTTCATCCGTAGATATATGCCGGCTAGATTGGATGGTAAGTTAATTATAACGAATACTGTTACTCAGGCTGATGAAAAAATGTTGCAAGAACGGGGAGTTGCTACATTGATTACAACTACACCAGAATTTGGTGGACGTTCATTTGGCACCAATATGCTAGAAGGTGTGCTCGTAACATTGTCAGGGAAGAGACCAGAGGAACTGACCGTAAGTGATTATGATCGCATTTTGGATCAAATAAATATTGCGCCACGTATTAAAAGACTGTCTTAATTGAAAGGGGATCATTTTTGTGGAAAAATTTGCCTTCGTCTTGCATCCGCTTGTTGCTAAAGATGTTAGCCGAAAGTTTGCGTTTACTAAAAAGTGGCCTGATGGTTTGGTTGAAGGGGTACTTAAGCATGTTCCTCCATTTATGGCTTCACATATCACAGGTATACAGTCTAACTTGTCAGAAGGAGAAGGGTGGTTTGTTACCTGTCCTTTAACATCTAGGCAAATGGTTGAGATGCCTGAAAAATATGTAACGCAAAAAATTATCAAAGCAGGCAAAGTAGCAGAAAAATTAGGTGCCAAAATATTAGGTCTTGGTGCATTTACTTCCATAGTTGGGGATGCTGGTATAACCATTGCCAAGAATTTGAATATTGCTGTAACGACGGGGAATAGTTATACGGTTGCTACTGCTTTGGAAGGAACTCGACAAGCAGCCAAAATAATGGGTATTGATTTGGAGCGGGCCAACGTACTCGTATTAGGTGCTACCGGCTCTATTGGCGCAGCCTGTGCGCAAATTTTAGCGAGAGAAGTTCGTTATTTGACATTGGCAGCGCGTAATGAAGAAAAACTGGAAAAACTTGCTGAACAAATTTTAAGAAAAACGGGGTTAGCAGTTAAAGTAACTGCTAATACTAAGTCAGCCTTAAGAAACGCTGATATCATTATTGCTGTGACTAGTGCAGTAGACAGTATTATAGAACCTGAAGATTTAAAATCAGGAGCTATTGTGTGTGATGTAGCACGTCCACGTAATGTTTCACGTCGTGTAGCTGAAATTCGTAACGATATATTGGTTATTGAAGGTGGCGTAGTAGAGGTGCCAGGTGATGTTAATTTCGGGCTTGATTTTGGTTTCCCCGCGGGGACAGCATATGCCTGTATGGCTGAAACTATGATTTTATCTTTGGAACAACGCTATGAAAATTTCACATTAGGCAGAGATCTAACTGTTAAACAAGTGGAAACTATTGAAAAATTAGCAACAAAACATGGTTTTAAGTTAGCTGGCTTTCGTAGTTTCGAGAGGGCTGTTACAGCAGAAGAGATTGCAACTATTAAAGGGAACGTGAATACTGGCATCCAAAAACAAAGGAGAGGAATAAGTTAGGAAATATTGACAAAGTGTACGTTTGTACCTATAATTAATTGCATAATAAGTGGGGTTATTAACCTGCTGATGAAGTGTCAAGTTTTTCACTTGACACTATTTATATTGGCTAAGGCATTATCCAAAAAATAACTAGTAAAATTCTGGTTTATTTTGCACTGGCGTAGAGCATGGTCCTTCGCTTAGTACCAAATATCCATAGAATCTTTGGCTACTTATTTCTTTTAGATGCCTGATAGGCACAGCCCTAAAATATTTGTTATAATGAGATTTAACATTATTAGTCTTAGTGGTAAAAGAACCATTTTTTGTGTGTCAAAAGGATTGCTATAAAATATAATAGTGTAGAAAATTTACAATGAAATTTAAAGGAGATTAAAAACTAATGGCTGAAAAGCAATTTATTCTCACTGCTGAAGGATTAAAAAAGATAGAGCAGAAATTCGATCATTTAAAATCAGTACGTCGCCGCGAGGTTGCAGAAAGGATTAAACAAGCGATTGAATTTGGTGATATCAGTGAAAATTCCGAGTATGAAGATGCTAAAAACGAGCAAGCATTTATCGAGGGAGAAATTATAACATTAGAAAAAATGCTGAGAAATAGTAAGGTAATTGAGGAAGGCAATATTGTAACAGATGTTGTTTCTATCGGTGCTGTTGTTGTTTTAAAAGACTTGGAGTTTGGTGATGAACTTGAATATACAATCGTTGGTTCTACGGAAGCCGATCCAGCTGAGTTTAAAATTTCTAATGAATCACCTGTCGGACAGGCAATCTTAGGGCAAAAAATAGGTAGTGTTGTTGAAGTAAATGTGCCTGCTGGAATTTTAAAATATGAAGTGCTAGAAATTAGATCTAATTAATTAATTCTTTATAGAAAATCTGCAATCTTACTATACAAGAGACTGTTTTAAAATGTTTTGGAGCTGAAGGACAGCGCAGAAGAACATTTTGAAACAGTCTCAAAATGAATAAGTTAGGAGAGATGGATAAATGACAGAAGTAAACGTTCAAGAAGCGCAAAAATATGAAGATATCAATGAACTTATGCGTGTGCGGCGTGAAAAAATGGCGACAATCGAAGGGAAAGGAATAGAACCTTTTGCCCGTAAATATGACGTTACTCATCATGCCGATGATATAATTACCAATTTTGAAGCATTAGAAGGTCAAAATGTAAAACTTGCTGGTCGGATTATGGCAGTACGTGGTCATGGTAAAACTAGTTTTGTGAATGTAATGGACATGTCTGGTCGCATACAAGTTTATTTTCGCCAAGATGTCATAGGGGAAGCTCAATATGAAAATTTCAAACTCCTTGATATTGGCGATATTGTCGGTATAGAGGGTACTGTTTTTAGAACTCAGCGCGGTGAAATTAGTGTAAAAATAGCTAGTTTTGAAATTCTTGCAAAATCACTAAGACCCCTTCCAGAAAAATGGCATGGCCTAAAAGACGTGGAAACACGTTATCGTCAACGCTACCTTGATTTGATTGTCAATCCAGAAGTTAGAAATACGTTTATAACACGAAGCAAAATTATTAAATCCTTGCGCCGTCTTCTAGATGAACGTAATTATTTAGAAGTAGAAACGCCTATGATGCACCCTATTGCTGGTGGTGCTGCTGCTCGTCCGTTTACCACTCATCATAATGCACTAGATATGGATTTGTATTTGCGGATCGCTCCTGAATTGTATCTGAAGAGATTAATTGTTGGTGGCTTTGAACGTGTATATGAAATAGGACGTGTGTTTAGAAATGAAGGCATTTCCATTCGTCATAATCCAGAATTCACGATAGTGGAACTGTATCAGGCTTATGCCGACTATCAGGATCTCATGCGCTTAACAGAAGAGGTAGTTTCGGGTGTAGCACAAGAGGTTCTTGGTACGACTCAGGTTATTTATCAAGGGCAAGAACTTGATTTTGCACCACCATGGAATCGAATCACGATGCCAGAAGCTGTAAAGAAATATGCAAACGTTGACTTCGATGCTGTTACAACAGTAGAAGAGGCACGGGAGATTGCAGATCGTTTGGGCGTTAAGTATGAAAACAAACATGGTATTGGTGGTATTTTAAATAATATCTTTGAGGATAAAGTAGAAGAACATTTAATTCAGCCGACCTTTATTATTGGACATCCTACCGAAATTTCTCCATTGGCAAAACGTAATAAAGATAACCCTGATATTACAGATCGTTTTGAGGTATTTGCATTTGGCCGAGAACTGGCTAATGGATTTTCTGAATTAAATGATCCAATTGACCAAGAGGGACGTTTCAGTGCTCAAGTGGCGCAACGGGAATCAGGCGATGTTGAAGCTCACATGATGGATCATGATTATGTTAATGCATTAGAGTATGGGTTGCCACCAACAGGGGGCTTGGGAATTGGCATTGATCGTCTAGTCATGTTCCTTACAGATAGCTATTCAATTAGAGATGTTCTTTTGTTTCCCCATATGAGGCATAAAGAATAAAAGAGCACAACAGGGAGGGGTTATGTGTGATTGATTAAATAAAGTCAAACATAACTCCTCTAAACTTTTAAAGAGAATAAGTGTTGACAATAATAAGTTGCTATGATACTATTAATCTCGCACCAAACAAGTGCATAACACAAACAAAAACAATGGCGAAATAAAAATTGACAAACATAAACTAATATGATAGTATATGTAAATGTCAGCAATTAAGAAGTCAAGGTGTTCTTTGAAAACTAAACAATGTAAGTAAGATTAAATTAAGCCAGATGTGCGGTACTCGTTTTGAGTACCAACAAAGTTGCTTAGTGCGAACTAAGTAACACAAACAAGTTTTTTTAAAGAGCCATCAAGGTTCTTCATAAATATAACTTTTATGGAG
>Ga0224527_1000304_pt1 | contig 34644 bp, 32 predicted proteins | sample CBST0metaG_FD_179882 | JGI IMG/M metagenome (GOLD analysis project Ga0224527, IMG submission 179882) | Peat soil microbial communities from Stordalen Mire, Sweden - C.B.S.T0 | ecosystem: Environmental > Terrestrial > Soil > Wetlands > Peat | place: Sweden: Norrbotten County, Stordalen Mire... | reverse complement strand
AGGTAAAATCCATACGAAATACTACTGTCAACTTCTTGCTGATCCAGTGTGTTTTTAGAAATCGACGCCCATTTTGTGATGGTATCAATAACGACCATTAGCCACAAGGCTATAAACGGGGCCTCCATATCTCCAACTAGAAACGTAAAAACGGTAACAAAAAAACTAGCAAGTAGTTTAACTTGCCAGCAGGATATAATTGCATCCCATATTTTTGTGAATTCCAACTCTGCACCTCCAATAATCTCATAAAAATAACCGCTATAAGCGGCATGGTTCTCTTGGCATCATATCACCTCATAAAAAATAGACGCTCTATGCGCCTGTAGTAGTTGTTGTTGAAATTGTAGGGGTATTAACCGCCAATAGTACTGTTTTCCATGCTGATTGAGTAGATACATACGTTGCTTGCAGGGTTGTCACTGTAGCCGTATTACCTAAAGCTTGTGCCTGGGCAATGCCTGTTAATATACCGTGTGAATGATACTATAAATTCATTGACATTCACATCCTTATTATATCCTAAATATTATAGCCTAAATGAGGTTGTTTATCAAATAAGGCATCTGAAAGAAAATAAGTAGCCAAAGATTCTGAGGATATTTTGTGCTAGGCGAAGAACGATAACCCGCACATAGTGGGCGATGTAAGGGTTATCGTGATGAAGGTTAGCGCAAAATAGACCAGAATCTGACTAGTTATTTTTTTGAAGATGCCTAAGGTAGTCATAACCAATGTACCTGATTCGCTATTTTTTTCAAAATCCCTTAATCAATACTGAGACGTTTAACGGAAATATTTACTTCCTTAACCATCAAACCAGTCATATGCTCCACCATATCTTTAATGCGACGTTGTGCTTGATAGGCGATGTCCCACAATGATGTTCCATATTTTACGGTAACGTCTAAGTGAATGGAAATACCTTTTTCATCATCATGAGAATTTTTAACATTGATCTGGCTAGCACGCGGGATTAATGGATCAGTAGTTGTGATATAATCAACAATTGTGGCAATGGCGGCATCAGAAATTAATAGTTTACCATAATAGCTAAAAATGGGGCGTACTATTGATTTTTCGCCAATTTTAAGACGACGAGATTTAGGCTTTTTAAAGAAAATCTCCAGGGGATCAATAAAATAGCCAGAAAAATGTGGTTTTAGTTCAATTGTTGGTACGGGAATGACATGTTTACCATCTTTTAACCTACTTTCCCGCGCCTTGCTGATTTCAGCTGGTGTGGCAATTTCTTCAATCTTAATAACTTTTACACAACTAGGTAATCCTAACACTTTGATAATTTTCTCAATCATATTAATAGAAGTTCCTAATATCAATATGCGTTTTGGTGTTGCAGCAAGAATGGCTTCGCGCACTTCTTGTGCATGAGCTTCCTCCATAAAAATTGCTCGCTTGACTGCCATTATTTTACTAGCTTCATTTTTGGCTGAACGACCAGCGATAATCTTACTATTCTTAATTAATAGTCCATCATCAATGATGGCATCAATATTATGTTCATGTGCTACAACAAGCGCCCGGTGACTTTTTCCTGTTCCACTTCCTCCGACTAATGCAATGACATCCATCAGGCGACCTCCTACTTTTTATATAACGATATTGAGGGTTCATAAATAAAAATAAACACCTTTACAGGTGTTGTCAAGTTAAAGTCGAAAAAAAATTAAATTTTTCTTCTAATTTGGCAATACGTGAATTTTGATGCATAATAGTTTGCGCATAATGCCAATTATTTTTTCTAAGCTTTATATTTTGATTTTCTAATAGTGATAATTGCTCACATTTTTCTTTTTCTAAATTATCGAGTAAATTCATTAATACGCGACGACTGATGCGTAAAGCTGTTAATTTTTCTTCTAATTCTTGAATATGTATACGTAATTCCGCGATCAGGCTGATGGTGTTATCCATAATCATCCTCCTGAATAGTTAGTCTAGTCACCACTACTACTATACCATTTTAGTGACTAAACTAAAATAAAAACTTTTTATAGTGTATTCAAAATAAATAAATTTTATACTGCAATCATTTTTTTAGTTGGCAAATTAATTTTACTGGGATAGTACAAACCCCTAGCTTATCAGGAAAGCGTCCAACAATTCCGTGAAAATCAGAACCACCGGTTATGGCAAGTTCATGTTTAGTAGCAAGAGCACGATATTTTTGTATTTGTTGCTCATCGTGTCTAGGATGATAGACCTCCAAACCAACAATACCTGCATCAATCATATCGAGCACAATATGATCGTTACCCACGAGACCTGGGTGGGCTAATACCGGCAGCCCACCAGTTTTTTTTATTAAGTCAATGACCTGTTGTGGCGTTAGCTTGTAATGGGGTACATAGGCTAAACCATTTTTATCTAACAAGGTAGTAAAAACATCGGCTATGGAGGCAAAATATTTTTTTTCTACCAATGCTTTAGCGATATGAGGACGCCCGATAGCAGTAGCTTGTTGTGCCAATTCTAATACCCGTTGGTAAGTAATCAAATAGCCTAATTGATTTAGCTTACTAACAATTTGTTTCGTACGTTCTCGGCGGTGGGCAACTAAAATATCCAATTGACGACGTAGTTCACTATTGAAAACATCAATAAAATAACCTAAAATATGCACTTCATTGTCAGGTAAATCTGTACTTAATTCGATACCAGGAATTACAACCAGACTACTTGGTATCGATTGCTTTAACTCCGCTAATTGTAATAAACCATCAACCGTATCATGATCAGTGATAGCAATATAAGACAATCCAGCTTCTAAGGCTTGTTCAATAATCTGTGCTGGTGCAAACCGCCCATCAGAAGCCGTAGTATGAATATGTAAATCAGCCGTCATTTTGTGCTTAGATTTTGGGCTAATTGTATTAATGTGCGTGTTCCAGCGCCAGTAGCACCTTTGACATGATAGCCATGATCTTTATCACTATCAGCAGTACCTGCAATGTCCATATGTACCCAAGGTAGATGATTTGTGAATTCTTCGATAAATAAACCAGCGGTAATTGCCCCAGCCCCGCGACCTCCAGAATTTTTTAAGTCAGCAATTTCGCTTTTAATTTGTTCTTTATATTCAGTGAAACTTGGCAACTCCCACATTTTTTCTCCCGTATGAGCGGCAGCATCCAGTATCTGTTTACAAAAACTAGGGTTGTTGCTGATTAGCCCGGAAGTAAGATTACCCAATGCTACAACACAGGCACCTGTTAAAGTAGCTACATCAAGAATTTGCGTAGCACCTAGCTTTTGGGCATAGGTAATGGCATCTGCAAGAATAAGTCGTCCCTCAGCATCAGTAGTAATAATCTCAATGGTTTTGCCACTCATTGAAGAGATCACATCACCTGGTTTGTAAGCATTGCCATCTGGCATGTTTTCCGTGCACGGTATAACAGCCATAATATTAATGCATGGTTTAAGTTTTGCAATTGCTAGCATGGCTGACAAAACAACAGCACCACCAGCCATATCATTTTTCATTTCACCCATATTTAAACTTGGTTTAATTGAAATACCACCGCTATCAAAGGTAACACCCTTACCAACAAAAGCTGTAATGTCTTTGGTACTAGTATCCCCAATATATTTTAATACGATCATTTTAGGTGGTTGCGAGCTACCTTGGGCAACGGACAGCAATGCGTGCATCTGTTCTTCTTCCATGTCAGCTTGATCTAATATGGTAATTTCCAGATGGTTTTCACGCGCAATTTTTTGTGCTTGCAATGCCAGTTGAGTTGGTGTCATATACATAGCTGGGTGATTACCCAAATCACGAGCTAGATTGACACTTTGTCCAATGATCATTCCCTGCTGAACACCTTGGTTTATAATCGAATTTTGTACAGCATCATTCCCCATGAGTATGAAGTTTTCTATACGTTCAGAAGCAGGCTTGCTTGTTTTCGTTTTATAGTAGTTAAATTGGTAGGTTCCCATTACGGCACCTTCGGTTACCGCTTGTACAATCATTTGCAGGTCATATTTTTTGGCATCTAACTCTGGTAAACCAATGGCAACTGATTTGACATGTAGATTTTGTGCAATGCGCATTGCCGTACCTGATAAACAACGAATTTTATCGAGGGTTAATTCGGTTTTCTTACCCATACCCAATAGCAACAGACGTTTCGCGCCAATCACTCCCCAAGTATGGATTATAGTGGTTTCACCATATTGAGTGCAAGTTGGTTGTTCTGTAATGATTGTGCTGATATGGTTAGCTAACGCCTTGTCAATGAGTGCTGTATTTTTATCAAATAATAGATTGCCTTCAAATAAATTAATCATTAAGATATCACATGAGATCTTAATGATCGGGGTCGTTACCACTTGTGTTTTCATGCTGTAACTCCTTATATTAATTTATTATCTTTAAATATATATATATCACTAACTCTTCTACATGGCAATCGACAGGAATAGAAGCTAGGGCTCCGCGCAGCCTTACGTAGGGAGCCCTAGCTTCTGTCCATGGGAGCCCACCAACACATATGTTACTTTCTTAGTGTTATATATATCATCTATAGTATATCATAAATTAAATAATTAAAACCTGTTCAAATGAACAGGTTTTAATAACTTAGCGTGGTTGAATGATTAGCTTCATCGCTGTTCGTTCTTCACCATCAATTAATACGTCCGTAAAGGCAGGGATGCAAATAAGGTCAACACCATGTGGCGCTACAAATCCTCTTGCAATCGCTACTGCTTTTACTGCTTGGTTAAGTGCGCCTGCACCGATGGCCTGCATTTCTGCGCCGCCTCGTTCTCTTAGCACTCCAGCCAAAGCACCTGCTACAGAATTAGGGTTAGATTTTGCTGATACTTTCAAGACTTCCATTTTTTGAGTACCCTCCTTTATTTTAGAAAAACAACTAATAATTTCCTTATTTTATCTTTATTCGTTATCAACGCAAAAAACCCTTTAATTTATTTACTAAAATAGTAAATAAATTAAAAATCTTTCAAATTCTGTAATATTCTTGTATTCGTGTAATCTTAGTAGTTTGATGTGAAACATCGTCAATTTCCAAAACAATCCCACAAAAGATCGTATCGTGATCCGTCGCCACATTGAATCTAGTCGGCAACCCTGTCAAGAATTTCTTGATTACAGGTTCTGTATCCACTCCTAAAATTGAGTTCCAAGGCCCAACCATACCAAGATCAGAAATAAAGCCTGTTCCCTGGGGTAAAATACGCTCATCAGCAGTTTGAACATGAGTATGTGTTCCGGCTATACAGGATACTCGTCCATCTAGATACCAACCTAGCGCTAATTTTTCCGAAGTAGCTTCTGCATGAAAGTCAATAATAATGATTTCACATAAATTTTCCATTTCGGATAATAACTGATCAATCGTACGAAATGGGCAGTCAACTGGAGGCATAAATGTGCGTCCACATAGGTTTATGACACCAACGTTAAGGTTATGAATGGATGTGATTGCATAACTTTTTCCTGGTGTGCCAGGTGGATAATTTGCTGGACGAATCAAATTATCGGCATGATCAATAAAATCAAATATTTCTTTTTTATCCCAAACATGATTGCCAGTTGTGATAATATTGATATCCATTTGAGATAATTCATCTAGGACTTTGGCAGTAATGCCAACCCCACCCGCAGAATTCTCACCGTTAGCAATAATTAAATCTAAATTGTATTTCTGTTTTAAAATAGGAATACAATGAGCAGCAGCCTGTCTACCAGGTCGACCGCAAATGTCACCAATCATCATTATATTCATGCGTTAATCCTCCCAGAAATTCTTGATCATTATTTATTAAATATTAACACTCTACCATTTTCACGAATACCAATTAAAGGCTGCGCTGGGGGATGATATTTTATATTTTCTAACATATTTTCAATTACTTCTTCTTGTAGTAATAAATCTTCTTCTAGTAAATAATCATTAGGCTCGATAATTAAATATTTTTCAAAATTTTCGCGAAGTAAAGCAGTAATTAAGGAAAGTTCATTTTTTGCGATTGTATTAATGTCCCGAACAATATTTACTATGGCAACTTGTCCATAAGGAAATAATTCAATGTTAAAAGCTTCTATTGGTAAGCCTTCTAACATAGTATAAGCGGTAATACTATCAATTAATAACTGTTTAATCGTAGAAAATTCAATGATAGATGGTATTGCAGACAACATGAACTTTAATGTTAGATAGTTATTGGGTGGAGCGAAGCTAACAGTACCAATTTCAGGGTACCTTACTAAAATAGAAATTAACAAATTGACACCATTTGATAGTTGCTGATTATTTAATTCAGAGTTAGGCAAAAAGATCACCATCCATTAGTAAGATAAGGAATCTGAGGGAAAACCGTAAATTAAAACGACCTTATGTTAAGGTCGTTTTAATTTCAATGTTTATTTAGCATAGTCAACAGCGCGTGTTTCACGAATCACTGTAACTTTTATTTGTCCGGGATATTCAAGATCATTTTCAATCCTTTTTACAATATCTCGCGACAAGCGAATGGATTCTAAATCGTCTATTTTATCAGGTTTGACCATAATGCGAATTTCACGACCAGCTTGAATGGCAAATGATTTTTCTACACCTTCAAAAGATTCAGCAATTTCTTCTAAGCGTGTTAAACGTTTTAAGTAGCTTTCCAGGCTCTCACGGCGAGCTCCTGGTCGAGCTGCAGAAATCGCATCGGCAGCAGCGACTAACACTGCTTGTACCGTTGTAGGTTCTTCATCACCATGATGAGCACCAATCGCATTGACTACTTCCGCTGATTCACGATATTTTTTGGCTAAATTCATACCAAGTTCAACATGGGAGCCTTCCATTTCATGGTTAACAGCTTTACCAAGATCATGCAACAGACCAGCCCTTTTTGCAAGCATGACATCAACGCCAAGTTCGGCAGCCATAACACCTGCTAAATGTGATACTTCAATGGAGTGTTTTAGGACATTTTGTCCATAACTGGTACGATATTTTAGGCGACCCAGCAGTTTAATGATTTCAGGATGCAATCCGTGTACACCAGTTTCAAAAGTAGCCTGTTCACCGGCTTCTTTAATTCTTTGCTCCACTTCTTTTTGCGCTTTTTCAACCATTTCTTCAATACGGGCAGGATGGATTCGACCATCGGCAATTAACTTCTCTAATGCAATTCGCGCTACTTCTCGACGAACAGGGTCAAAACCAGAGAGTATGACAGCTTCAGGAGTATCATCAATAATGAGGTCAATACCAGTCAATGTTTCTAAGGTTCGAATATTGCGACCCTCACGGCCAATAATGCGACCTTTCATTTCATCGTTAGGCAATGCTACTACGGAGACCGTTGTCTCGGCAACATGATCTGCGGCACAACGTTGAATGGCTAAAGAAATAACATTGCGTGCTTTTTTATCAGCTTCTTCTTTCGCTTGTTGTTCTAATTCTTTAATCATAATTGCGGTTTCATGCTTAATTTCTTCACGAGCATTTGCTAACAGTAAGCTTCGAGCTTCTTCAGAAGTTAAGCCAGATAGCCGCTCTAGCTCAGTCAGTTGCTTAGCATATAACTCATTGATTATTTCTTGACTTTTATCTACTTCAGCCTCTTTGCGACTGAGAATCTCCTCTTTCTTTTCAAGGGAGTCAACTTTTCGGTCAAGGTTTTCTTCTTTTTGCATCAGTCGCCGTTCCAAACGCTGAAGTTCTGAACGGCGTTCTTTGGTTTCGCGCTCTAACTCACTTCTATGTTTGTGGATTTCCTCTTTTGCCTCAAGTAGTGCTTCTTTTTTCTTGGACTCACTTGAACGTTCCGCTTCAATTATTATTTTTTTTGCAGCTTCTTCTGCTGAGATTATTTTTGCTTCAGCAGTTTTTTTACGTATCCAGTAGCCTATTATAGAACTCAAGATAGCAACAATCGCAGTCGTTAAAATAATTTCAAATATAATAATTACACCTCCTTCACTTTTTTTAGGTAATAAGGGTAAAGCAGAGAGTATTTACTCGGCTTTTAAATGTTTTTTACAATTACTCCCCTACAGTAATTGATGTTCTTAGCAAGTTTTACTAATTGATTATACATTTGGCTAATTCAATTGTAAATGTTTTTCAAAGTAGTGTCAAGTTATCACTTTATGTCGCTTACCAAAAACCCCAATTCAATCTAATATTACTACATATATCCTTATATTAGGGCATAAATAAAATCAAGATTTGGCGGTTGCCAAATCTTGATTATGTTGATCCACTTTTACAACTCTTACTTATTCCAGATGGTCATGCCCTATTTGCTGAAAGACTTTATGAATTGTCGTTGTAGAAAACCCTCTAGTCGCTAAAAACCGATATGCTTTTTCTTTATTAGTAGCATCAAATGACTTAAAGCGATTGGTAACCAGCTTTAAAGCAGCTCGCCACTCTTCTTCATAATCATAATTGTGAGTTACATTTTTAATAATAGAATCGGTTATACCGTGTTGTCTAAGTTTGCAAATTATAATATTGAAACTATATTTACCTAAGCGTAAATATTTTTCAAATAAATTTTGTGCAAATTCAGTATCATTGATATAGCCATAGGGAAGTAAACGAGTGATAACCTGGTTTACTTCATCAATCCCATACTCTTTTTGATGTAATTTTTGGCGCAATTCCTGTTCACTATGAGCGCGGCGACTTAATATCCTGAGTGCTACATTCCAGATTGTATCAGGATTAGTCAATTGGTAAATCATCCTCAACCGTATTATTGGTCGCTGGAGTTGCTGCGACTAATAATAATTCACGAATTTTTTTATCGATTTCAGTAGCTACATCAGGATTTTGTTTGAAAAATTCTTTAACATTATCTCGTCCTTGACCAAGGCGTAGATCATTATAAGAATACCAAGCACCGCTTTTATTGATAACTTCAAATAAAGTTCCAATATCCACTAAGCAACCTTCCTTAGAAATTCCTTCCCCATACATAATGTCAAATTCAGCTAATTTGAAGGGAGGAGCTACTTTATTCTTAACCACTTTTACTTTAGTGCGATTACCGATCACGTCATTTCCTTGTTTAAGACTTTCACCTCTGCGTACTTCCAGTCTAATGGTTGCATAAAATTTCAAAGCCCGTCCACCGGTAGTTGTTTCTGGACTACCAAACATTACGCCAACTTTTTCGCGGATCTGATTAATAAATACAACAACCGTTCCAGATTTACTAATAATGGCGGTTAATTTACGCATGGCTTGGGACATGAGCCTAGCGTGTAAACCAACATGGGAATCTCCCATTTCACCATCAATTTCAGCTTTTGGTACTAAAGCGGCAACGGAATCCACAACAATAACATCAATCGCATTACTACGTACTAAAGCTTCTGCAATTTCTAAAGCTTGTTCACCGTTATCTGGTTGGGAAATCAACAAATTATCAATGTCAACGCCCAGATTTTTGGCATAGGCAGGATCAAGGGCATGTTCCGCATCAATAAAGGCAGCCAGTCCACCAGCTTTTTGCGCTTCGGCAATCATATGTAAGGAAACTGTTGTTTTACCAGATGATTCAGGACCGTATACTTCGATGATTCTACCACGGGGTAGACCACCAATACCAAGAGCAATATCAAGTGGTAGTGCACCTGTCGAAATCACTTCTACATTCATTCTAGCTGCTGCTTCACCTAATTTCATAATAGAACCTTTACCGAAATCTTTTTCGATTTTACGTAGAGCGCTATCTAAGGCTTGCAGTTTATCTGACTTTGGTGATTTTTCCATTTATTCATCATCTCCCTTAATAATATCATTGTACAAACATTTGTTCGCAATGTCAATCTCTTTATTACACTCTGTTAGGATATTATTTCCAATTTTAAGTAGATTATATCATATATATCATAAAAAGAGGGCAAGCTGCCCTCTTTTTATGGAAATAATATTTTATTATCTACTTTTTGCAGGTTCAACGTTGATTTTGAAGCCTTTAATTGTATTTTTATGCATAGTGGATACAACACGTTCAGCAACATCTTCAGGGATTTCAACAAAAGTAAACTTTTCATAAATATTAATTACACCGATTGTGTTACCAGGAATATCAGCCGAATCGGCTATCGTACGCAAAATATCTTCAGGACGCACTTTTTGTGCTCTACCGATATTGATGAATAAACGAACCATACCAGGTGCAGCACCAGTATTACCGAAATCTGGTTTATCGTTTTCAATAACGAATTTTTCTTTGAAACCTTCTTGAGCCAATTTCAAAGCAGCTGCTGCAATTTCAATTGGATCGTAATCCGCTGCTACATCTACAATAATATCTTGATATACATTGAAATTACCTTGCTCAATAGTTTGAACTAAGCGATCTTTGATAATTTCTCTTTGGCGATCTAAAATATCAGCTGCCGATGGCAATTGTTTGCGAACAATACGTGACTTGGTTAATTTCTCAATTAATTTCAGTTGTCTGTATTCTCGTGGGTTAATAAAGGTAATTGCTACCCCTGATTTACCAGCACGTCCTGTACGGCCAATACGATGTACATAAGATTCATTGTCTTGCGGAATATCATAATTAATAACATGAGTGATGTCATCAATATCTAGACCACGTGCCGCTACATCCGTTGCGATTAAGATTTCAAGCTTACCATCACGGAATTTTTTCATAACTCGGTCACGTTGTGCTTGGCTTAAATCACCGTGTAAGCCATCAGCCATATAACCGCGGGCTTGTAGTGAAGCAACAAGATCATCTACCCCTCTTTTGGTTCTGCAGAAGATGATAATCTTACCAGTTGTTTCCACATCTAGCACACGACATAACCCTTCTAATTTTTCCCGAGTTTCATAATAATATTGATCAATAAGTGGAACGGTTAATTGTTCTCTACTTACCGCAATTATTTTAGGGTTATTCATATATTTTCTAGCTAACGTTGCAATCGGTCCTGGCATTGTAGCTGAGAATAATAAAGTTTGTCTACCCTCAACAGGAATTTGTTGAATAATCGTTTCAATATCTTCAACAAAACCCATATCTAGCATTTCATCTGCTTCATCAAGAATGAGCATTTTTACGCTCTCAAGTTTGATTGTTCTCCGGCGAATATGGTCAAGCAGTCTACCAGGTGTCCCAATCACTACTTGTACTCCCATATGCAACGCTTTGATTTGTCTGTCGATAGGTTGTCCACCATAAATCGATAATGTCTTAATACGTTTAAATTTACCGATTTTAGCCAATTCTTCAGCAACCTGAATGGCAAGTTCGCGGGTTGGGGTAAGAACTAACACTTGAATTTGGCGACCTTCTGTAATACGCTCAATAGCAGGTATACCAAATGCTGCTGTTTTACCTGTCCCTGTTTGTGCCTGACCAATTACATCATGACCTTCAAGTACCAATGGGATTGTTTGACTCTGGATTGGTGACGGTTCTTCGAACCCCATTTCCGTAATGGCTGAGATTAGTTTTTTGCTTAATTCAATAGTACCAAATAAATTCGTTTCGCTCAATGTATATAGCCTCCTAAATTTTATTAACTTATTATATTATAACGATAATGTATACTGTCTTAGCATATGTAAAGCAGCTTGCGATATACAATATTTAATATCAGTGCGCTGACCACTAAACGTGTATTGTTTACACTGTATACCACAGGGACCGTCAATTGCAATAAATACTGTACCAATAGGTTTTGTTGGAGTCGCACCTGTTGGACCAGCTATTCCAGTAATCCCCATCCCAATAGTCGCAGTAAATTTCTGGCGAATGCCAGTAGCCAAAAGTAATGCCGTTTGTTGACTTACGGCACCATAATCAATAATAATTTGTGATGGTACATTAACAAAATCGGATTTAATTTTATTAGTGTAACAAATTATAGAACCTATCAGGTAATTAGAACTACCAGAGATATCAGTGATACGACTAGTAACTAACCCACCTGTGCATGATTCGGCTAGTGCAATAGTTAACTGTTTTTCAGTTAAAATTTTGCCGATATTTGCTTCGATAGTATCATTATCCAAACCCCAAGTGTAGTCGGCAATTTGCTGCTGAAGTTGTTTTTCTCTTCCAGCAAGTAAATGCTCCTCTTCGACTGTTATATGACTTTTTGTTGTCACGGGAAATCACTCCCAAAAAGTATTCATTACCTATCGGAATCTAATTCTACCATTTTCTCTCGTAATATGCAAATAAATATATAAAAATATAAAATTATTGCTTACTTGCATTTGAAATTCACCGTTGTTATGACAATGGTGAACTTCAAATACAAGCAAGCATATAGCTTAACTGCCATATGTGAGAGCTTCCTTATCATACTCTAGATTGGAACGAGCCCCCAACTGAAGCATAACAAGGAAGCATTAACCCAGCAAGCTAACTATTAATCAGGTATTTTTTCGGCAACGACATCATACGTAAATCCTTGTACAATGACGGCTTTAATGACGTCGCCGACCTTACAATCAAGAGCATTTTCAACGAAAATTTGGCCATCGACATCGGGTGCTTCACGGTAAGAACGACCACATACAATTGGATCTTCTTCTGAACCAGTTTGCTCAATCAAAATGTCTAGTACCGTTCCTTCTAATTGCTGGTTCAGTTCTTCTGATACTTGGCATTGTAGGGACATTAGATTATGATAACGTTCTTGCTTAATATCTTCTGAAATTTGATCAGGAAGGGTACTTGCTACAGTATCCTCTTCTTGGGAATAGGTAAATACTCCTACACGATCAAATCGTTGGGCAATGATAAATTGTCGTAAGGCCTCAAAGTGAGCTTCTGTTTCTCCAGGAAAGCCAACGATGAACGAAGTACGAACCGTCATATCTGGAATCCTAGTACGTAATTTCTTGAGCAGATTCTCAATGTCTTTTTGGACATCTTGGCGGAACATGGCTTTTAAGATATCATCATGGCAATGTTGCAGCGGTAAATCAATATAGTTGCAAATTTTAGGTTCTGTTGCAATCAATTCAATCAGTTCATCAGAAAAATATTTAGGATAGCAATAGAGTAAACGAACCCACAATAGACCCTCAATTTTTACTAACTCTTTTAGCAGGTCTGTTAATCGGGGCGAACCATACACATCACGACCATAACTTGTGGTATCCTGGGCAATCAGATTAACCTCTTTTACGCCACTTGCTACTAGATTCTTCACTTCAGCAATGATGGATTCCATGGTTCTGCTACGAAAAGCACCTCTGACCTTAGGAATGATGCAATAAGAGCAGCAATTGCTGCACCCTTCAGCGATTTTAACATAAGAACTATAATAAGGTGTAGTGCTAATGCGCGGCATAGTTTCATCATAAATCGTATTTGTTTTGTCAATGAGTAAGGCACGAGTTTTATCAATTATCGTTGTGTTGATGGCCTCAATAATACGATGCCAAGCTCCAGTACCAACAATGGCGTCTACTTCTGGCAACTCATCTAATAAATCTTGTTGATAACGTTGACCAAGGCAACCAGCTACAATTAAGCATTGACATTTACCATGTTTTTTGTAATCTGCCATTTGTAGAATGGTAGCAATTGATTCTTCCTTCGCTGAATCAATAAAAGTGCAAGTATTGATGATTAAAATTTCAGCTTCCTCAGGATTATCGGTTATTGTAATATTGTTGGAGGCTAATAGTCCGAGCATGACTTCTGTGTCTACAAGATTTTTAGCGCATCCCAGGCTTATAAACCCAGCTTTTAACATGGAATTTCCTCCTACAGTCTCTTTTTAATTTACCCATTATGGATATGAATATTACTACAAATTAGTTAACTGACGAAGAATGAATTTACTTCGCAGCCAATCTTACGGTTTTCACCCACTTATCAAGTAGCTGATTTTGTTGTTCCGTTGTAAAATGGTCTTTATACTCTAAAAGTTTAATGTTCTTTGTAGCATAATTTTTATAAACAAGTGTTTCTGGATTGCTAGGAATAAAATAAAAATTATTTTGAGCCAATATATTTTGGGCTTGATCTTGTAATAGCCAATCAATAAATTGTTTAGCATCCACTCCATGTTTTGCGCCCGCAACTAATCCTACACCAGTTAATAAAAAAGCAGTCCCATCTTCGGGATATACAATTTTGATTGGAAAATTGTCATTAATATAACGCAGGGTTTCACTTTGGGTAGCAATTGCAATATCGGCTTCCCCCATTCCAACCATACGTACCGGGGTAGCTAAGAATTTAGCATATTGAACAATTTGTGGATGAATTTTTTTAAGATAGGCAAACGTTGGTGTTTCCCCATTCACAGAGACTAGGGTAAACAGCAAATTGGCAGAGGCTTCTGCTGCAAAAAAATCTGTGAGACAAATACGGTATTTACTATCTTGTGTAAGATCATTCCATTTACTTGGTGCTTTAGGGATGCTCTTTAAAAAATCTTGATTAACTGCAAACACAATGGGATCATACCAAAGCCCTGTCCAATAATTGCCTTCATCATTAAACCGTTCCGGTATAATATCGGTTTGTTCCGAAGTGTATGGTACTAACATATTATATCTTTTGGCTTGTTCTAATGTTTTATTATTAGCAATAATGATGTCAGCACCATTGTCTGCATCTTTTACTTTCATATGTGACAATAGATCTGGCTCGGAAAGTGGCACAAGATTCACACGTACATTTTGGGTCTTTTCATATTCTTGTGCTAATATGGCGAGTTGCTCGATTGGCAATGTAGTATAAACAGTAATACTCTTAACATGATCTGGATTTGTCTTATCTGCATAGCCAGATAAATAGGTACTACCTGCAATTACTGTCACCAATAAGAAAAATGCGATTAACAAAAGCGGTTGATAACGACGCATACTCTACCTCCATTACCAATTAGACCAATAATACTATATAACTTATTTAGTAACTTTGCAAGTTTTTTTGCGAAATCATCTGACCGTCAGCAATTAACCGATAACTAATCGTAGACATCTAAAAGAAGATGTGTAGTCACAAATTCTATATCTATTTTTGTGATGATGCCTGTGATCATGATGTAGAAAAACAGACTAGTGTTTTCTAATCTGTTTTTTAACGTTTTTCCCGCCCAATGATGGCGCCTTACGCTGTGGCGACTTATTGTTCTGTGTATTAGTCCCATGCATCTGTCGTTGTGGTGGACGAATTAGACATTTGGATCCGTGACCAATTAGGTCTTGGCGCCCCTCTTTAGTAAGGGCTTCATATACTAAAGGATAGTTTTTAGGATCACGGTATTGCATTAATGCTCGCTGCATTTTCTTTTCATGAATATCTTTAGCTACATATACTTTCTCACCAGTAAGAGGATTGATTTCAGTATAATACATGCATGTGGATAAACTCCCAGGGGTGGGAATAAAATCTTGTACTTGTTCTGGCCTATAATTCAAATCACGAATAAATTCAGCTAACTCAATTGCTTCTTTTAGACCAGCACCAGGATGACTGGACATAAAATAGGGAACCAAATATTGTTCTTTGCCAATGTCCTCATTGACTCGTTTAAAAGCCTTACTAAACTTTAAGTATGTGCTTTTACCTGATTTACCCATTAAATTAGTGACCCACGGGGAGATATGTTCGGGAGCAACCTTGAGTTGTCCACTCACATGATGCTGACATAACTCGCGTAAAAATTCTTCACTATTTTTATCAGCAATTAAATAATCATAGCGTAATCCAGAGCGAATAAAAACTTTCTTCACCCCAGGTAAAGCGCGCAAGGTTCGGAGTAATGTTAAATAATCACTATGATTGCTTTTTAATTCTTTACATGGATCGGATCCTAAACATTGACGCCCCTTACAAGTGCCACGCTCGGATTGATGTTCGCAGGATTTTATTCGAAAATTGGCCGTGGGGCCACCAACATCATGGATATAGCCTTTGAAATCAGGCATTGCAATAATTAATTTTGCTTCATCAATGATTGACTGTTGACTACGACTTTGGATAATACGACCTTGATGGGAAACAATCGCACAAAATGCACAACCACCAAAACAACCACGATGACTAACTAAACTAAATTTCACTTCTTGAATCGCTGGTACACCGCCAACCTTTTCATACATAGGGTGATAAGTACGCTGATAAGGAAGATTATAAACTTCATCCATCTCATCAGTAGTCAGTGGCATGGCTGGTGAGTTTTGCACTACTGAAAATTCACCATGATTTTGTACAATTGTTTTACCACGAATAGCATCTTGCTCTTGATATTGAATCATAAAAGCCTTGGTGAAAGCCTTTTTATCGGCAATTACAGCATCATAGCTGGGTGTTTCAATATAATCCCACAAATGTTCAAGAGATTCGGTTTTGTAACAAGTTCCTTGTACATTGCGGATATCCGCAACACTAATCCCTTGTTGTAATTGATCGGCAATTTCTTTTATTTGTTTTTCACCCATACCATAGATTAAAAGGTCAGCTCTGCTGTCAATCAAAATGGAACGGCGCACAGAGTTTGACCAATAATCATAATGAGCAAAGCGACGTAGACTTGCTTCAATGCCGCCGATAATGAGCGGTACATTTTTCCAAACCTCACGAATGCGATTGCAATACACAATTGTCGCTCGATCTGGGCGGCAGCCAGCTTTCCCCCCAGGTGAATAATTATCGTTACTACGATATTTTTTAGCAGCTGTAAATTTATTTAACATAGAATCCAAATTGCCCGCTGACACCAATACACCTAGGCGAGGTTTACCCATTTTTTTAAAATCAAGGGTTGAACGCCAATCAGGTTGAGCAATAATGCCGACACGATAACCATACTTTTCTAGCAGGCGACCAATAATGGCGGGAGCAAAGCTAGGATGATCAACATAGGCATCACCGCTAACGAATAAAAAATCTAATCGGTCCCAACCACGGCTGATCATATCTTCTTTACACATTGGTAAAAAATTGCTTTTCATAATTATATTTCTCCTAAATAAAACTGGGTATATACCCAGTTTTAGCTGTTGTTATGATTTTTATTACTGTTTAGCTACATAAGTTTTGACAAGGACTTCGCCTTGTTGTCCCATTTTAGTAGTCGCTTGTCCATTATAGGTTATATCGATTCCACCGGCATTACCAGCAGTAACAGTGATGTTTTTTTCTGCTTGCCAAGTAATCGTGTCACCACTTTTAGGTGTACCTTCATAAATCGTCTTGCCATCAGCAACTACCGACGTCCAACATGGTTGGCTGTAATTTGCGATAACTACCACAGGCTTACTTTGAGCAGGAGACGCTGGTACTGTTGGAGTTGCTGACTGTGTTGCAATCGGCGCAGTGGGAACAGGAGCTGGTACTTTTTCCTGTTGCTTTGTGCTTAGCGGTTCTTTAGTTGGGCTTTGACTAGCAAATGCCCACCAAGCCACTCCAGCCACACATACAACTAGTAAGCTAATAATCAGCAACTTACCTGAGTTATTATTAGTGCTATGTTTCCTTGGCACTGTTGGTTCTGGTTCTACTGAAGTTTCAACTACCTCTGGCGTAAGAGGCTGTTGTGCTAGACGGTAAGAAGCAACCATTTCTTGACCATCAAGTCCCAGATAATTAGCATAATTACGAATAAATCCTTTTAAATACACTTCACCAGGCACTATCGTATAATTGCCTTCTTCAATTGCATTTATATATAACGCTCTAATGCTAATAGCCATTTCTACGTCTTTAATTGATAATCCGTTTTTTTCACGTTCGGCACGTAACCGTTCACCAACAGTTTCCATGAATTTACCCCCCTAGTTTTCCTAAAAAATCAATTATTTCTATTGATGCTACCTCTAGGTCATTACAATTTACAGCTAAACTATAATTTTTTTTCTCTAGCTTATCATATCCATATAATGGATCATAATAATTCGTGAGTAAAATACTTACGACATTGCGAAGATTCCCCTGATCAAAATCAGACAATAACTCACTTATTTTTTCTGCCCCAAGCCGTTTGGTTAAAGCTCTTAGACTAGCGACTATTTCAGTAGAGTGTGTTTCATTAAAATCTGTATACTCCGCAATTAATCGTGAAATCCTGGTTTCAATGTTAGTATGTACTAAAATTTGTATCCCTGTACGCATTGCCTCACATAAACATTCAGGCAAATAAACATTACCAATGCGTTTACTTTCACACTCAACTATAATATAAGATTGCTCATTAAGGCATTCTAATTCAGCGAGTAGATTTGCATCAAAAAAATGTGCTGTTGTTGATTGACCAAGACCAATCTTCCCAAATACGGATCCTCGATGGTTGGCTAGCTTCTCTAAGTCAATTACGGGTATATTTTTTCCTTTTAATATTTGTAGTAAAGAGGTCTTGCCCACACCGGTTGAACCACATAACACAATGATTTTAGGCTGAATCTTAAAATTAATTAAACAATCTAATACATGACGGCGATAGGCTTTATAGCCCCCTACTAATTGGAGAGCTTGTATCCCCATAAGATTAAGGACAGTAACAATTGATTTCGAGCGCATACCGCCTCGCCAACAATATACAATAACGGAACGACCAGTTTTATAAAAGCTTTGAATTTGGCTAACAATGATAGGTAATTTACCCGAAGCAATGGATAAGCCAAGTTCCTTAGCTGGTTCGATACCTACTTGTCGATACACCGTGCCAACTTCAATTCTTTCTTCATCAGAAAAAATTGGAATGTTAATTGCACCAAGTATATGTCCGATGGCGAATTCTGAAGGAGAGCGCATATCAATATAGATTGGCTGGTCCAATTTTAGTATTTCTTCAATTATGATCGTCTTATGCAAATTTCAGTCACCAACATTAGCAACAAATTGGTACTAACATTTTCCTTACAGTATTGTTGTATTACATCATAACAACTAATCATGATAATTTTACCATTTATATTAAAACTTTTCAAATTTTCTTTTAGGAAATATAGGATATTATTACATTATCGACAATAAATATATTAAAAAATTCTATTTTACAAATCAAATTATAGGTTGATAACTTATTATAGCAAAATATAATTTATACAGTCTATGGAAAAATACTTTTTTATATAAAAAAAATTATTATTTTGCATTATAAATCATAAAAATACATAATTTTGCTTATTAATACAACTTTAAGAAACTTTCTTTCCCATAAAAAGAAAAGACCGTCAAGTTTGCAAAAAGCTTGCATCGGTCTTTTTTAGGTATCAAAAGGAAAGCGACACCTTGTGTTTATCAATATAACAATATCAGGATAAAGCTTTTACTATAGGCTCATATGTTAATAAGCAACCTGGTTGCAATTCCATTCGCAAATAATCATTTGGATCTGTTGTCAACAACCTAATAACTTTACATTGTGTGGGGCCGGTTTTTTGCACTACACATTTCATACCACCCCACTCTATTTCTTCATAAGTAGGTGGGTTTTCAGCTGCGTTCCACATGATGTCTGGCGGTACTATACTCCAGATAATCATTGTTTCAGCCCCTTACTTTCTTTATTAGCTCTAATTAATTCATTTAATTTATTCTGAGCGTGAGACAATCCTCCAATCTCATTGATTAAACCATATTTTACAGCATCTTTGCCGGCAACAGATGTACCAATATCTCGAGAAAGTTCTCCCATTTTAAACAAGAGTTCTTTCCATCTGTTTTCAGAAATATGAGAATGACCAATTACAAACCGATTGACTCGATCTTGCATCTTTTCTAAATAATCAAAAGAACTAGGTGCACCAATTACCCAACCGGTAAGCCGTATCGGATGAATGGTCATTGTAGCACTTTCAACAATAAAAGAGTAGTTTGCAGATACAGCAATTGGTACGCCAATGCTATGCCCACCACCAAGTACAATTGAAACAGACGGTTTAGACATACTGGCAATCATCTCAGCAATTGCTAGCCCTGCTTCCACATCACCACCTACAGTATTCAAGAGTAGCAATAAACCTTCAATTTCAGGATTTTGTTCAATAGCTACTAGCTGAGGCATAATATGCTCATATTTCGTTGTTTTATTTTGGGGCGGTAAGACCATATGCCCTTCCACTTGTCCAATAATTGTCATCACATGAACGTTGGTTTTGGCGGTAGGTATTTCCGCAGCACCTAATTCTTCAATATTTTCTAAGGTATCAACTTTTTTAGCCTTAATTAGTTTCTTTGAATAGTCTAAATGGTCTGTTTGCTCAGTTTGGGGTTGTTTTTTTTTAGGAATATCTGGATTAATTCCAGGTGCTTCTACAATTGAATTATCATCAATTAGCATTATATTACCTCCAGTATGTTAGTCTGTCATTTATAAATAGTATTGACCATGTCTAAACTTTCATACTGTTTTTATAAAGAAATATTAATGCTCTTTGCTTGGGATCAGAAAGTCTTATATTTTGAGCGCAAGCAAAGAAAACTTGATTTGCGCGCTGTCCGTAGAACAGGCACAAATCAAGTTTTCACGGACAACTGAAAGATTATAAACCATTGACACTTCTAATAAATAGAATTGTGGTTTATACTTCCATAATAATTGGTAATATCATAGGACGACGACGTGTTTTTTCATATAAATATTTGCCTAAGGTATCACGAACGTTAGATTTTATCGTAGACCATTCCGTGATACTATTTAGTTCACATTTCTCTAAAGTTTGTCGCACTTTAAATTTAGCTTCATCCATTAATTGCTCGGATTCTCTAACATATACAAAACCACGAGATACAATATCAGGCCCCGCTAACACAGTGCCATGTTGTTTATCCATGGTAATAACAACGATTAAAATACCTTCTTGTGAAAGTTGTCGACGATCACGCAATACAATGTTGCCAACATCACCCACGCCTAAACCATCCACCAAGACAACGCCTGCCGTAATTTTTCCAACAACGCTACCTTTTTCAGCAGTAAATTCCATTACTTGTCCGTTTTCAGAGATAAATATATGATCTTTGGGCATGCCAAGCTCTTGTGCAAGCTTAGAATGTTTTATCAAGTGACGGAATTCCCCATGCACAGGAATAAAAAATTGAGGACGAATCAAATTATGCATTAATTTCAATTCTTCTTGGCTGGCATGTCCCGACACGTGAATACCAGAAGTTTTTTCATAAATGACTTCCGCACCTTGCCGTAATAAATAATCAATGGTACGGGATACTAATTTTTCGTTACCAGGAATCGGTGTCGCTGAGATAATGATGGTATCACCAGGAGCAATATCTACCTTGCGATGATCCGACATTGCCATTCTTGTTAAGGCTGACATAGGTTCCCCTTGGCTACCAGTGGTTATAATCACAACACCGGATGGAGGATAGTTCTTGATCTCATCAATATCAATGAGAGTACCTTCCGGTATAGTAAGATAACCCAGATCTGAGGCAATTGTAGCTACATTAATCATGCTACGCCCTAAAATGGCTACTTTACGTTTGTATTTACAGGCAGTGTCAATCGCTTGCTGCACTCGATGTATATTGGAGGAGAAACTGGCAATTATGATACGTCCTCTAGCATTGCCAAAGCTTTCATCAAAACTGACACCAACCGATTTCTCACTCATGGTATAACCTGCATGTTCAGCATTGGTACTGTCTGCAAGTAATACTAAAACACCTTGATCACCCAGTTCTGCTAATTTATGAAAATCTGTAACTTTGCCATCTACCGGTGTTTGATCAAACTTAAAATCACCAGTATGGACAATGGTACCGATCGGTGTTTTGATGGACAGAGCTACTGAATCGGCAATGCTGTGACTGACATGAATAAAACCTACGGAAAAAGCACCAATTTGCACTTCGTCACGTGCGGTTACGGGTATAAGGTTGGTCGCAGCTAGATTACTTTCTTTTAGCTTTCCTTCCACAATACCTAATGTTAATCGCGTACCATACACCGGCACATTGAGTTGTTTTAATACATATGGCAACGCACCAATATGATCTTCATGGCCATGCGTAAGTATGATAGCTCTCACTAAATCCCGATTATCTAGCAAATAAGAAATATCAGGAATCACTAAATCAATACCGAGCATATCATCTTCAGGAAACATGAGACCCGAATCGATAACAATGATATCGTCGCCAAAACGTACCACTGTCATGTTTTTACCTATTTCACCTAATCCACCTAGTGGAATGATCTGAATTTTTTGTTGTATTTGTGTCAAAAAAAATTACACCTCCGAATATTTTTGATAATGCCGTTCGTTAGAAAATGAGCTAAAAAACCGGCCGTTCATTCACGTGTTCTAATTATAACTTATCTTAAAGTAAATTTGCAACATATGAAGCTGCATTTGTTGATATTATATGTAACTTTCATCGATAAATGCATAACCCCATCCTAAATTATTAGGATGGGGTTATATGTTATTAAATAATTTTCATTTTTTGCATGATACTCTTTATTTGCTCAAATTCACCAACTGTTGGTGGTACTAAGGGTAAGCGAAATGGTCCAGCATTTTGTCCCAGAAGAGTCACAGCTGTTTTTACCGGGATCGGGTTTGTTGTGATAAACATAGTTTTAAAAAACGGCAAGAGTTCGGCATGAATAGCTTGTGCCTTATTCATATCATTGTCTAGAAAGGCTGTAATCATCTCTTGCATGACATTCCCTACGATGTGGGATGCTACACTAATAATACCAACCCCACCAATGGCTAAGGTAGGTAAGGTGAGGCTATCATCACCGCTGTACACCATAAAATCTTTAGGCACTGTACGGATGATTTCTGATATTTGTTCAAGATTACCACTGGCCTCTTTCAGAGCAACGATATTCTTGATTTGTGCTAATCTAGCAATGGTAGCAGGTAGTACATTAGAGCCCGTACGTCCTGGAACATTGTAGAGAATAATTGGTAAGCTTGTGGCATCGGCAATGGTTTTAAAATGTTGATAGAACCCTTCTTGTGGCGGTTTATTGTAATAGGGACCAACCAACATCGCACCGTGCACACCAAGTTTCTCCGCCGCCTGAGTTAGTGCGATGGAAGCGCGCGTATCATTAGAACCAGTACCAGCAATAACCGTAGCTTTGTCGCCTACCGCAGCAAGCACTACCTCATATAGCTTAAGTTTTTCTTCACTATTTAGCGTTGCTGCTTCGCCAGTGCTACCAGTAACCACTAAGCCATTAGATCCATTGGCTACTAGATATTTAGCTAAATTGGCTGCAGCTTCATAGTTTACAGTTAAATCATCATGAAACGGGGTTATCATCGCCGTGAGAATTCGTCCAAAATGTTTCATATCATTTCTCTCCTTAGTTAACAAGATAGATTAAATTTTTCATGTAGTGCAGTAACGGCTGATTGTATAAAATTTTTGTTAATTAAGACCGAAATCGATGTGTGTGAATCTACTGTTTGCAAAATGGGAATCTGATTCATCACTAATGCTTCGACAAAGTTGGCCATAACACCAGGTACACCATTAATGCCGCCCCCTACTACAGAGACTTTGGCGCAGGCAAGGGTTGTTTGTACATCACACCCAAGGGCCTGGAGGATTGTGGTTGCCTTTTCTGCAAGATGTTCATCAACAGTAAACATGATTTGCCCAGGATGCACATTAATTAAATCAATACTAATTCCATTGTCAGACATGGCCTTAAAGATATTAAAGCTGGCAATCGTACTGGTTGAATCTTGTAAATTAATTTTAAGTTGTGCAATATTGCTGAGATAAGTTACACCGGTCGCAATGCGATCTTGAACCGCTGTTTCTTCCGTATTATTCTGCATAATGTTGGTTATCAATGTGCCTGGTTCATTAGAAAATGTTGATTTTACAATTAAAGGAATATTTTTTTGCATAGCAATTTCTACTGCCCGGGGATGAATGACCTTCGCGCCTTGGTGAGCCAACTGACATACTTCACCATAGCTAATGCAGTCCAAAATTTTAGCATTGGTTACCATGCGTGGGTCTGCTGTCATAATACCGTCTACATCGGTGTAGATTTCGATGGTTTGTGCATTGAGGGCAGCCCCAAGGGCTGCTGCTGTTGTATCACTACCACCACGCCCAAGGGTTGTAAACTCATCATCGGCGGTGATACCTTGAAAGCCGCATACTACAGGAATTTTACCCATTTTTACTAACTTATGAATGCGAGTTGGATCAACTTTTAAAATACGAGCATTGTTAAAGTTGTCATCAGTTATAATACCAGCTTGACCACCAGTAAGCATAACAGCATCAAAACCGGCCGCTTGCAATGTTCCCGTCATGATGACTGCCGAGATCATTTCTCCACAATATAAAATTTGATCTAGTTCGCGACTGGCAATATTTTTATTTGCTGTCTTCGCTAACTCAATAAATGTATCAGTAGCGTAACTTTCTCCTCGGCGTCCCATTGCCGAGACAACAACCACCGGACTCAAGCCATTATCACAAGCAACTTGTATTTTTTGTACTACCAAATCCCTTACTTCAGGACTTGCAACGGAAGTACCGCCAAATTTCTGTACAATTATTTCCATTTTTTACACCTCAAATTAAGTTATGCCCAATCATATACTCGGCAATTTGCAGGGCATTTAAAGCTGCACCCTTGCGGATTTGGTCACCAACTACCCATAGATTTAAACCGTAAGTGACGGAATCATCTCTTCTAATACGACCAACAAATACTTCATTCTGGTTAGAAGTATAAAGTGGCATAGGATATACTTGCTCCTTAGGATCATCCTGTACAATGACTCCTGGGAAAGCCGCCAAGAGCTCTTTTGCCTGCTTGACAGAAATATCTTGTTCAAATTCAATATTGATAGATTCTGAATGACTGCGGTAGACAGGGATTCGAATGGTAGTTGCAGTAATTCCAATATTGTAATCATTCAATATTTTATGTGTTTCATTTACCATTTTCATTTCTTCTTTAGTATAGCCATCTTCCATAAATGCATCAATTTGTGGGATGACATTAAAAGCGATTGGATAATGCTTAGGTAAGCCGGCGCTTGGCAAAATAGTAGCCTCCATCGGTTTATCCTCTACAAAAGCCTGCACTTGACCATTTAACTCATCAATTGCCTCTTTACCAGCTCCTGACACAGCTTGATATGTGGAAACAACAATGCGTTTAATTTTCGCATGGTTATATAAGGGTTTTAGCGCCATCGCCATAATAATAGTAGAGCAATTTGGATTAGCAATGATTCCTTTATGCTTGGTGATATCTTCAGGATTTACTTCTGGTACAATTAATGGAACCTCAGGGTCCATGCGAAAGGCACTGGAATTATCAATGACGATTGCGCCATGTTTTACCGCTGCAGGTGCAAATTTTGTACTAGCAGATCCACCAGCAAATAACGCAATATCGATATTAATGAAAGAATCATCTGTCGCTTCTTCTACGGTATAATCTTTCCCCATAAACGTAATCACTTTACCTGCTGAACGACTAGAAGCTAGTAATTTGAGGTTGGCAAAAGGGAAATTACGTTCTTCAATTAAATTTAAAAATTCCTGTCCGACAGCACCAGTAGCTCCGAGTATTGCCACATTATATTTTTTCATGTAGACCCCTCTCTCTCTCTAAATTTTTATTTTAAAATTTCTTCCAATCCATATACTAAACCATTTGCTGTCAATACATGTTTACATGCCAAAACAACGCCTGGCATAAAGCATTCACGTGATATAGAATCATGACGAATGGTTAAGGTTTGACCAAGTCCACCAAAAATAACTTCTTGATGAGCCACATAGCCTGGTAAACGAACACTATGCATTCTAATGCCCGAAAAATCACCACCACGCGCCCCAGGCAGTTTTTCCACTTCCTCAGGATGACCTTGCTGTAAATAGCCCCGGGTTTTTGCGATGAGTTCCGCGGTATGCAGGGCAGTACCAGATGGAGCATCCAGTTTTTGATCGTGATGCAATTCAATGATTTCTACATGGGGAAAGAATTTGGCAGCATCTTGTGCTAATTTCATCATTAAAATGGCCCCAATTGCGAAATTTGGTGCAATCAATGCATTTACCTTGGTTTGTGTACAGGAATTGCGAATTTCATTTACATCAGTCTCTGATAACCCAGTAGTACCAACAACCGGACATACACCATTTTGGATGGCAACCCGAATGTTGTTCATTACGACTTCTGGCCTAGTAAAATCAACCATAACCTGTGGTTTTGTCTCATTAATTACCGTTTGCAAGTCATTACCAACAATAATTCCCGTTTGACCTATGCCAATTAAATCACCAATGTCCGCAAAGTCAGATTTAACATCGACAGCGCCTACAATACTTAATTGTGTATCATTATGTATAGCTTTTAGTACCTCACGACCCATTTTCCCATAGGCCCCACATACCATCACTCTAATCATTTCTACCCCTCCTAATATTAGCAATCTATTCAGTATCAGTGACCAATGTCACTCCTAGGAAAAAATAACAGCCGATGAGTGTAAATCTCATCGGCTGCCCATATTAATTAGACATATCTAAGGAAACAGTAAAATAATAAATTGTATTTTACCACGTCTTAGATGAGATAGCACTCCACTAAAATATCACTTTTAGTGACAGTCTTACATCTATTTGATGAAAGACCAACATAAAAAACTCGGTGTTTTTTACGCTTCGGCAGTCAACCCTTTTCCTTCAGATCATCAATACCACTCTCCCTGAAAGTACTCTTGTTGCCCGCACCTCTATTTCATCCTGCACAGGATGAAGTTTATTTAATTACATACATGATATAACAATGGTTATATCAGTGTCAATACTTTTCAGCAAATATTACATTTATTTAGTGTGGCTTTTTACTTCTTTGGCACCATTTTGTCTTAATATTTGTGCTACAGAATCCACTTTTGCTGCATCTGTGCGAATAATGGCTAGCACACTACCATGAACTACTTCTTGCTCATAATGTTGGCTTTCTTGAGAAGGAATACCCCAATCAATCAGTCCACCAGTGATGCCACCAGCTACTGCCCCGCCGATTGCTGCTGCAATTGGTCCAACGGCTAAGATAGGTCCGATACCAGGTATCATTAAAGCGCCAGCACCAAGTAATAAACCACCAATTCCGCCAATTGTACCACCCGTTAATGTGCCATCCATAATATCGTCATCAACCTCGCCAGTATCATCTTGGGACTGTTTTTTAGAAATAATGTTAATTTCTTCATTGCTAAAACCTTGTTGACGCAAGGTTTGCACGGCTTTTTCTGCACTAGATCTAGATTCAAATACACCAATAATGGTCTGATTGTTTTTCTGTGTATTCGTTGTATTCGTGGTCGCCGCTGATTGTGCACCATTAGAATTTGCGGCAGCATAACTGTTCACTATTGGATTAGTATTGGCTTGATTTGCAGATTGATTAGACATTTGATTTTTCATGTTTAAAGCCTCCTAATATTAAAATGCATGTTATGCAATTTAATATTAGGTTATCCACAATAGTTATTAATATGTACTTCGCTAGCGATCATAAGCGTTATTTAAATCTACAATAATTACTTCATCACCAATGCGTTTGATTGCTTGCCAAGGAATAGTTGCCGTTTTATTTTCACCAAAAAAGTTAAATAAACGGTTGCGATTCGGTACTAATATCGTATGCACACGTCCAGATTCACAGTCAAAAGTGAGTTCACATTCATCAATTATTCCCAAACGAGAACCATCACTCAAATTGATAATTTCTTTACCAGCTAAATGGCTTAACCGCATGTTGTTCACCTCTTATTTTTTTTTATAAGGTTTAACAAATTTAAAAATAAAGGTTGAATCATCGCTAAACTAATCGCTAAAAAAGCTAACGGATCGATAGAAAAATCAAAAATCATGATGGTATTCGGTATATTTAATTTTAAAAACGACACCACCATCACTAAAGACAAGTAAATACTTCCGGATACCGCGACTAATTCTTGAATCGCTAATGATAAGGGTGAAACTTTCATTTTATCTTCATCTAATGTTTTGCGCAAATATTGAATACGTTGCCATACCGATAAAGCCAGGATTATAAGTACCAATGAGAGTACTATCCAGGCATACATACTAGCTATTCACACCTCTTCTACTTTTTTAGGATTTGGCTATATATAACACACTAAGATGGTAACATATCGATTGGCGGTCTAGGAACAGAAGCTAGGGCATCGCCTGCTCCCTACGCGAAGGGGCTGCACAGAGCCCTAGCTTCTATTCCTGACGATTGCCGTGTACAAGATATAGTGTGATAGATATAGTTACTTTTTTTTGATGCTGCTCTTATACAAAAATATCGGAAGAGTGCTAATCCTTCCTGTAGCAGTCTGTCTATTTATTAATATGATATTGTGAGGATTATATGTCTTTTTTTATTCCATATTCCTCGCTAGCATTCGATCATTGCCCGGTACTTCCAAGCCCCCCGGTCCTGGTTGCAAATGAATTGTTTTCATCTGTATCAGCGACTAAATATTTATAAAAAATCCCTTGACCAATACGTGTACCTTTATTAATTACAACATTTTCCGAATTATGATTATAAATGGCAATCATAATATGACCTTCATTGTCAGTGTTATTATAGTAATCAGCATCAATAATACCTTGCCCGTTGATTAAACTTACATTATTTTTGATTGATAAACCAGAGCGAATGTGTATCCCCAGATATTCATCTGGTAACATATAGGCTTTCAAACCAGTAGCCACTAAAGTCGTTCTTGCTGGGAGTAAAACAACATCCTCTGCGGCTGCGATATCATAACCTGCACTATCTTTCGTTTTTCGCATCGGTAGCACGATATCCCTATTGTTATAACTTGAAATTATCTCAAACCCTCTTAAGCGCATTTCCTGCCTCCTCCGTGATTGGTCCTAGTGCTGTAAAGCATACGGTTTCTGGAGCAAATAACGTATCCCCTACTGCTTTTAAATCTTCTAAGGAAACCTTATCAATTTTTGCAACCACTTCATCAAGAGTAACATGTTTACCTAATGAAATTTCCATTTTTCCAATTCTCGACATTCGACTACTAGAGCTTTCCAGTCCCAATAGTAAGCCACCTTTTAATTGTTCTTTGGTCTTATTCAATTCGCGAGCAGTAATTCCTATCTGTTTTAAATCATCTATATTTTTCCAAATAAGTTCGGTAACCTGCATCATGTTACTTGGCCTTGTTCCTGCATAAATTGTAAATAGTCCAGCATCACTATAATTGGTTTGATAAGAATAGATGGAATACGCTAGTCCTTTTTCTTCGCGAATGGACTGGAATAAACGAGAGCTGATCCCCCCACCTAAAATATTATTTAAAATATGGAGGGGATAAATCGCGGTTGAAGCTTGAGGAACACCAATTGTGCCAAGGCAAAGATGTACTTGTTCAATTCCTTTGTTATGAATGGTATGGGCTGGCAGTAAAGTGGGAGCAACGATGTTTCTTTGCTGTTTAGCACCTTGCATTTTTCCAAAATAGCGCTCGGCTAATTCTTCTAATCTGTCATGAGTCAAGTTACCAGCTGCGGCGATCACAATATTATCAGGAGTGTAAAATTCGTTATAATATTGGTTGATTAGATTTTTATCGAATTTTTCAATGGAAGATACCGTTCCTAGGATATTACGTCCTAAGTTGTGATTAGCCCAAGTCTTTGTCAAATGAATGTCATGAACTAATTCATCAGGTGTATCTTCATACATATGAACTTCTTCTAGCACAACCTCCCGTTCCCGTTTAATGTCTTCGGCATCAAATTTAGATGCAAGTAGCATATCACTAAGTACGTCAAGGGCAAGTTCTAGATGGGTATCGAGAACTTTAATATAATAGCAAGTGTACTCCTTGCCAGTAAAAGCATTTAATTGTCCACCAACTTCATCTACTGTTTCTGCAATATCTTTAGCAGAACGTTTCTCCGTGCCTTTAAACACCATATGCTCGATAAAGTGGGAAATACCATGATTATGCTGTCCTTCAGAGCGGGAACCAGTTCCTACCCATATTCCAAGAGTAACTGATTTTACATACGGAATGGATTCTGAGACCACCCTCATGCCATTTGGTAACAACGATTTATGATACATATTGTACTCCTTTTATTTGTCAGTATAGAACGTATAAAAACATATTGACAGCTTACTCAAAATAGAGGATAGTGCGTGATTTTCTAATCAGCAGTGGCATGTAATTTATTAATGCTAACTTATATAAGTTCTCTTTATATGAAAGAAATCCTGCTCCCTTTGTTGTCTTATTAAATAATTGGTATATCTAACGTCATAACTATTCTACAGGAAAAAGGTGGGAATGAAGATAGGATCTAGCGGATCTTTATGCTAGATGAAAAACTACACCCCTTATACAGTAAACTGTGTAAGGGGTGTAATAATGAAACCTAACGCCAAAGACCAGGATCTGAGTAGTCAGCTCCATTCGTCACTATTGCAAGATATCAGATACTGTGGTAATGGTGTAGCCTTTACTCTTTAGTTGTTTGATTAGTTCCGGTAATGCCTCAGCAGTGGATTTAGTGGGATGGATTAGAATGATTGCACCATTATTTACTTTTTTCATGACTCGGTTAATGATGATTTCAGGTGAGGGATTTTGCCAATCAATGGTATCGATGGTCCACATAATCGTTCGGTAGCCAAGTTCGTCAGCTGCAAGCAAAACGGTATCATTATACTCTCCATAAGGTGGTGCATATAAAGTAGTTTTTATTTTGGTGAGGTCTGTAATTAATTGCTCGGCGCGTAGAATTTGCTCTTTATTCTTATCTTTGCTTAAGGTATTAGGGTGTGGATGGCTATAAGTGTGATTTCCTAATTCATGACCACGCTTTGCCAGTTCAGTAACTAGGTTAGGAAAGCGTTTTCCCCAACTACCACCAATGAAAAAAGTAATCTTGCTATCAGTGGTATCCAGGGTGTTTAACATCGCCGGCAAAAATTCTTCACCACTAAAAATATTACATGCAAAAGCTATTTTTGGTGCTGCTGTATTGCCATTAGAAATAGGTTGTGGCTTACCTGGAAGTGAGGCATGATTAAAAATAGGTTGTAATAGACCTGATAATATGGCGATCATCATAAAAATGCCAGTAGCGAAAAAAAGATACCTTTGTCTAATTCTAGTAGTTAATAACCGCTTCAAATTTAATCACCTCTAAGTTTTCTTTGTTAAATAAAAGCCTAAATGTAAATTCTTTAATGAAATATATATATTATCTAGATGCTTAATTTATGTTAATTTTATAGTACTGTTTATAAATGATAACTTTATACAGAAATCTAAGTTTCAAAAATGGATATCAAAAAGCAGAGGAAAAAGGCTCCTCTGCTTTCTGATATCCATTTTATTCGAATTTCAGCTACTCTAATTAACTGCAATTTTAATTATTTTAAACAAAACAAAAGGGCTACTCAAAATAGGATGAAAAACCTATTTTGAAATATCCCTTTAATCAATATATTATGCTTGCTCTTTATTAGCAGCTTCAGCGGCTAATAGTTCTTTACGTGAAAGATTGATGCGACCTTGGCGATCAATTTCCGTTACTTTAACAATAATTTCGTCGCCAACTTTTACCACATCTTCTACTTTTTCCACACGTTCAAGGGCTAAATGAGAGATATGGACCAGTCCTTCTTTACCAGGTAAAATTTCAACAAAAGCACCAAAGTTCATAATGCGAGTAACTTTGCCAGTATAAGTAGTACCAAGTTCAACATCACGTACTAATGATTCAATAATTTTTAAGGCTTTTTTGCCTGCTTCCATATCAATTGCGGCAATAAAGACCTTACCGTCATCTTCAATGTCAATTTTAACCCCGGTCTCCTCAATGATCTTTTTGATCATCTTGCCGCCAGGTCCGATGACATCGCGGATTTTATCAGGATGAATGCTCATTGTAATAATTCGTGGCGCAAATGCCGACAATTCAGGTCTTGGCGTATCAATAACCTCTAAAATTTTACCCATGATGTGCGCACGACCACGGTTGGCTTGTGCAAGAGCATCTGTTAAAATTTGTCTGGTGATCCCAGCAATTTTAATATCCATTTGGATGGCTGTGATACCATTGACTGTACCAGCAACTTTAAAGTCCATATCACCTAAGGCATCTTCCATACCTTGAATATCTGTCAATATGGAATAATGTTCTCCATCTTTGACAAGTCCCATGGCAACACCCGATACTGGACGTTTAATTGGCACACCAGCGTCTAACAATGATAAAGTACTACCACAAACACTTGCCATTGAACTCGAACCATTGGATTCTAGAATTTCAGATACTAAACGAATGGTATATGGGAATTCTAATTCAGAAGGAATGACTGGCACTAGTGCACGCTCAGCTAAAGCACCATGGCCAATTTCGCGACGTCCTGGACCACGGGATGGTCTTGTTTCACCAACGCTAAAAGATGGGAAATTGTAATGATGCATGTAGCGTTTTGACTCTTCAACTCCTACACCATCAAGAATTTGCTCATCGCCCATTGCACCAAGGGTTGTAATGGTAAGTGCTTGGGTTTGTCCACGTGTAAACAATGCTGAACCATGTGTACGCGCCAATAAACTAACTTCGCAAGTAATCGGTCGCACTTCTTCTAAACCACGGCCATCGGGACGTATTTTGTCAACGGTAATCATTTTCCGCACGATTTCTTTAAGAATTTTTTGGATCATATTTTGCACATCTTTACCATTGTCAGGATAAATCGTAGCAAAGTGTTCGGCAACCTCTTGTTTAACTTGTTTAATATTAGCTTGCCGTGTTAGTTTATCAGGATTTGTAACAGCAGTTGTTAAACTATCTAGTGCATAGCTACGTACCGCAGCATTAATATCTGCTGGTATTTCATATAACTTGATCTCACGTTTTGGTTTGCCCACTTCTGCAATCATTGTTTCTTGTAAAGCAATAATCTCACGGATGGCATCATGACCAAAACTAATGGCCTGTAAAATAGTCTCTTCTGATAATTCATTAGCACCAGCTTCTACCATCAGTACGGCATCTTTCGTACCAGCTACGACTAAATTAAGGTCACTAAGTTTTTGTTGCTCAACAGTAGGATTAATAATCAATTGGTTATCAATAATACCAACGCGTACACCGCCAATTGGTCCATTAAAAGGAATATCTGAAATTGATAGTGCACAGGATGCACCAATCATTGCTGGAATTTCTGGTGGATTATTTTGATCAATGGATAATACAGTAGCTACTACTTGTACATCATTGCGAAAACCACTAGCAAATAGTGGGCGAATCGGCCGATCAATTAATCGACTAGCAAGAATCGAAGATTCGCTTGGACGTCCCTCACGTTTGATGAACCCCCCTGGAATTTTACCAACAGCATACAATTTTTCCTCATAATCAACTGTTAATGGAAAAAAATCCATTCCGTCTCTTGGTTCAGCTGATGCTGTAGCAGTAACCAGTACAGCAGTGTCACCATAACGAACTAATACTGCTCCACCAGCTTGTTTTGCCATTTTACCAGTTTCTATAATTAGTGTCCGATTGCCCAATTGCATTTGAAATGTCTGCATATTTATTTTTCCTCCTATGTATTCCTGTTCTAATTATCAATTATTAAATCTTCGACATTTTTTTTATTATTTCCTTTATTATTCATAACTAAACTAGAAAATAATAATAAAATATATAATTTATACCATCTAAAAAAAGTAAGTGGTTTCTTCATGCCTTATATCAATAATAAGAAAGGACTTGGCTTGTGCCAAGTCCTTGACGCAGGCAAAAGCCTTAGTCTCCCTCTTAGATAAATGAAAAAGTTGCTTACTTTCTCAAGTTAAGTTTTTCAAGAATAGTACGGTAACGTGCTAAATCATTATCGCGCAAATAGTTCAATAAATTTCTACGTTGACCAACCATTTTCAAAAGACCGCGTCTGGAATGATGATCTTTTTTGTGCATTTTTAAATGACCAGTCAAATAGTTGATGCGTTCAGTTAAGATAGCGATTTGTACTTCTGGTGATCCAGTATCTGTTTCATGTACACGATACTGCTCAATTAAAGATTGTTTTGATTCTGCTGTTAACATAATGGTACACTCCCTTTTTTATATCCCCATTAGCCAAGATAATCGTTGGAGAATCGAGTATCCGCGCTATGGTTATTTATGATTAAACATCCAGTAGACGTTTATCAACGAAATTAATTCTACCATACATAGTAATCATTGTAAACAGTTATTATCCTTTATTTTGAAGTTACTACCGAATAATAATGCTGAGCCACTTCGATATCTTGAGAAATTTGCTGTTTAAGTTCTTCAGCACTTGAAAAAGCAATTTGACTACGAATCTGTTTTAAAAAGCTCACGGTAACCAGTTGTCCATATAGATTTCCAGAAAAACCTAAAATATGGACTTCCAGACGACGCTGGGTTTCCTTAAATGTTGGGTTGTCACCAATGTTAGCAATACCCCGATACTGCGTGTCTCCAATGATTAGCGAAACGATGTACACGCCGTCCGGCGGTGAGATTAATTGGGTGCAAATTTCTAAATTAATTGTTGGATAACCTAGTTTACGGCCACGCTTAGCGCCGTGCATAACAATACCTTTTATTTCAAATAATCTTCCCAACAAT
>Ga0224527_1000303_pt1 | contig 34663 bp, 17 predicted proteins | sample CBST0metaG_FD_179882 | JGI IMG/M metagenome (GOLD analysis project Ga0224527, IMG submission 179882) | Peat soil microbial communities from Stordalen Mire, Sweden - C.B.S.T0 | ecosystem: Environmental > Terrestrial > Soil > Wetlands > Peat | place: Sweden: Norrbotten County, Stordalen Mire... | reverse complement strand
ATACTTCATCTTGGGGATGTGGTGACGGCGCGTGGCGTTATGCTTGTTCGGCATCGAAGGGGGGCTGCCTTTCAGGTGATCTTTCCCAGACTACCCGCTCTTCACCCTATCCGTGCAACAACGCCGAAATTGGCCACGCTCTAATGGGACGTCTCGACTTCTTCAATGAAGACCAGTTCCGAACTGAGCGGCTGGTCGAGATGAACCCGAACTCCAGAAGTCACTAATTCGACACCACGGATTTTCCAATCCGCTGCGGTTGCGTCCTCAAAGTGGAGATTGTAACTCTTTTGCGGGTCCAAGCCAGCAAGGACAAAATAATGCTCGGGCTCGTCTTTAATTGAACCCCGGAATGCAAAGACAACGCCCCTTCGCGTATCCGGATCCCAGTACTCGACCCCGTCCCAATGAGTGCCATCGGGGCGGGGCGAGATATGGTAGAGTCGTCCGTCGCGAATGAGCGGGCGCAACAGTGCCTTGTATGTGGAGAAGGCTCGACTGGCTGCCTGGTGCTGTTCGGGAGACCATGCGGTGGTGTCGAGCATGATGCTCATCCACCCCATCATGCCGCTGCGCAACATGTAGAGGAAAGACGGCAAGGTTGGAGACGGCCACTGCTCGACATAACTCTCCAGCATGGCCGGTGGAAAGGCATAACTTGCGTCGTAAAACGCGCGTCGATTTGACAGTGGATCATACGTATCGGTGATGGAGAAATAATCGCCGTGCGCAGCCGAGCCGAAGTCCATCATACGGCCCCCGTCGTTGCAGATTTCAAAGAGCAGGCCGGGATGTTCGCGTCGCAGTTGCTCATAAATTGAATAGTAACTGCGCACTGCGTGATAGCTCACGTCGGTCGAGTTCGATCCGAGCACGAACTCAAAGCCGGCGTCGTGGGTCCGCCGCAGGGTGCTGCGAATGGGAGCAGCGTGCGGGTGGTCTTCGCGGGTGCAGCCTTCCGCCACCAGATAGCCGTCGTGCTCCAACATGTCCAGATGATCGTCGTCGACGATGCGTTTGAGTTCCTTGGCGGCATAATCGCGTGCGGCTGGAACGCCCAGATCGATCGTTTGTCCTTTGAACTCCTCTGGCTTCCAGTCAAGGTCAACGTCATCCGTGAGCCAGTCGCGTACCGAGGCATCGTGTGCATTGAGAGCACCGGGAGTCATATCGACGCCCGCCTGACTCCAATCGATCCACATGCCAAAACGCAGGCCTTCCCGATGCGCTGCATCGGCAATGACCGCGAGCCCATGAGGAAATTTCTTGGGGTCCGGATACCAATCGCCGACACCGCGAAACCAGCCTGCGTCGAGATGAAACATTTCCAGGCCAAGTTCCCTGGAGTCGGCAATCATGCGCAGCGCAAGCGCTTCATCCACCTGCATGCCGCTGCCCCAGCTATTGTTGACCATCAATGGGTACTGTGGGTTGCCCCATGTGGCCGGGCTGCCAAGCACGGCGCGCACCCATGGCCGCAGTTGATTGCCTGCGTCATCCACCTGACCGGCGAAAGCACCCACAAAAACCTTGGGCGTCTCGAAGTTGCCTCCCGGCGGGAGCCTCGTCTTGAACGGTCCCCACTCTTCATTGAGCCCGAGTTGGCTTTGGATGCCGCTGTCATTTCTCGCGAGTTCAACGCGCGTTCGTCCGCTGAATTCGATGCCCGCGTACCATCCCGCATGATCTCCGCTGGTGGAGTATACAAACTCGATCGGGATGATCTCACGCTGCTCTCCCGCGATGGGATGTGCATAGGTGGAGGAACGCCCCATCCAGCGATAACCCTCTGGGACTGGCTCCAGGTGCGCGCCACGATCGGATGGTGTATCGGCGCCCTTCTCCACATAAAAGTTGCGCAACTCTTCGCCGGTCGGTACCTGCCAATCGAGACGGAGACTATCGATAAGAGGCAGCCAGACTTCCTGATCGCTGAGGTTTTCAACTACGATGCTGTGCTCAAGTGGACCAAAGCCCGCACGCGCTTCCCACTGCCACCGCAGGCGAAGATGAGGTTGTGCGGATTCGTAGACGAAGGCTACACGATGAGCATCCGCACTGCCCAGTCTCAGGCTGAGTTGCCAAGTGACGGATGTGGTCAGGCCATTGATAAAGACGCTGCTTGGCAGAGTTTCTTGCTGCCGGTTGCGCCACACGAATGCGCCGGCGCCCGCGAGAGAGACCAGTCGGGGGGCATGGTTGTCTGTGCTCACTTCGATGCGTGCATCGGACGTAGTGAGCGTGATGATCCGTGAGTGCGGGTGCTGTGCATGGGCACTGAGCACCAGCGCCAAAACGAAGGCGGCAAGTCGCGGCAAGCGGCCCACGGACTGGAATGTGCATGTCATGGGATGATCTCTATAGTCGCGCTTGCCCGGCGATAGGGAGCCGAAGCATGTTGGGTCGCAGAGAAATTCAGGTCGATGATCCCAGGAGCTGTCGTTTGCGCCGTGGCCCCATCCACAGCCCCGATCTTCCACGCTGTCTTCAGGCGCAGATGTGAGGCGCGATCCGTCGGAACATCCGCCGTGATTTTCAGTCTGCCGCGATCCAGACCTACGTCGACGATGTGCACGGCTGAACTCGCGTCTCCCGAACGCAACTCTAGCACATCGGGAATGATCGAGACGCCCCCTTGCAGGTCGAGTTGCAATTCGGATTTTCCATGCGGTGCGTCGAAGATCACCTTCGCCTCCGATTGCTGCGCATGGTTCTCGATCGAAGCGCTGATGGGATGACGATTCAGCGTGGCTCGGCGAAGACTTGCCCCGAGCGGAACGTCGGGCTGGAAGTGCAGCTTGAAGGTCGGGCCGGGATTATCGATTTCGAGCCTCATCCCGTTGTCGTCCCGGTGCATGGCCAGAGAGATCGATGCGGCGGATAACGGAATGCGCTGGACCGAGAGATCGCGCCACTCGGGAGGAAGGCGCGGAGCAAAGACCAGCGTGTTGGCGAGCGAGTCTTCTTCAATGCCCAGCAGCCCATGAATCGTGGCATTGAGGAACCCCGCGGAAGACCACGTCTGCTCCGGCACAGACTCACTCTGCGGTCGAGAGTAGTCGCCTGCAAGGACCTCCGGCATGTGTCCCGGAGAATCGAGCGAGACGAGTGGAAGCATGGAGCGCCAGAGGGCGAGTGCCGTGACCGGGCGATGCTCCGTCCAGAAAGCGTCGGCCATCCCCGCGGTGCCGATCATCCATACGCTGCCCTTGCCGTAGGAGGACGGATCGAACCCTGCCGAGCCGGCCGCAATGCTGCGCATGCCCCAATCGGTTTCGAACGACGCTGAAGCAAGCTGATCGATCAAGAGCGTGTTCTGCTGCGCGCTGAACAGATGCAGCGTGAGCGCTTCTGTTGCGCCGGCGCTGCGCTCCGCCATCGGTTTGCCCTCCGTCGTGTGCCCTGCAATCCAGAACTCCCTCGATCCGTCCCAATAGCGCGCTGGAGTGGCGTCGCGCGCATGCTGCCCGGCGCGCTCCGACTCGGCAGCGAGATCTGCATGCCCTGTGAGTGTAGCCAGGTGCGCGAATGCAGATGTGGCCGCAACCCAACTGGCGGAGAGGCTGAGAGCGTCGGACATTCGACCCTGTTCATCGCCTCCTTCCTTTTCCGCGGGAATGCGCGGCAACGCTGTGGATGGGTCGATCGTCGAAAGGCAATAGCGGTATGCGGCTTCGATCGCCTGCCAATGCTCGCGCAAAAATGCGATGTCTCCGCTTGCCACAACGTAATGTTCCACGGCGCGCAAAAACGCAAACGTGATATCAACATGCACAAACATATACGGGTACTTGCCAGCCCAGTCGACGAAGCTCGCGCTCTGCGAAAGTTCGTGCCAGATCATCCCAGACTTGGTATCCCGGTAGCGAAGTATGAAAGCGAGCTCATCGCGGGCATGGTTGCGGTCCCCGGCGCTGACGGCGGCATCGGCGGCAACCATGCCATCGCCTGCGAAGAACCATTCGTATTGGGGACGCCGCGCACCGCGGGAAGGCCCATAGCCGGCCACGTAGCCGCATCCAAGATCGGTGGTGCAAACCCATGCCTGATCAAGCGCAATCTCGGCCCATGCGATGGCCTTATTGACGCGATCATCGGGCGTTTCAACTTGTATAACTTTTTCACGCACATCGTGATCATGCGCAACCGCCTCATGTTGGAGGCTTTCACTGTCTCGCAGCAACTCATGATAGAGAAGCCCCGGATCGACCGCATGAGCGGGGTTGAGCGCGACAAATACCCGTGCAATACCGGAGGGTGTGGGATGCAAGGTGAAGGCCAGTCCGGATTCAGCAGCGCCGTGCTCGGTGCGATTGTCTGGGTTGTCATGAGCCGCAATCTGCGGTGAACCAACCGCCGCCGTGAATCCATTGGCTGGCTCAGCCAGGATAAAGGCGTTGAGCGAAGGGATCCACTCAATGGACTGGCCGCCCACCGCGGCAGGCCACATCAGGTTCATCACCGGAGTCGCACGAACCTCGATTTCGACAGGGCTTTCACTTTGGATCAAATAGGTAACAATGGCACCCGCGCGATCCACGGGAACAAACAGGTTTTCGCGCACAATGAAGTTGGGCCCGAGATATATGCGCGTGATTGAGTCCGGCTGGTAGACAACACGACTCAGGATGCCGGCTCCGTCGATTGCGTTGGTTGCGCCGAAGGGGCGAAATGCAACACGGTAATCGGTGAAGATTTGAAATGGATAGGCCCAGAGTTCAAGACCCTCCGTGGCGTACCCCTGCAATACGGCACGGCGCCCATGCACAGCGAGAAAATGGCGAGAGACCGCTACGTCTTGATTGAGCGCTACGCCTGACGGGGATTGCGCGCCGGCAGTAACCCACTGCGCGACTGCGATCAGGGCAAACAGAGAAACGGCGAAGGCGCGGCTGAAGAGGTCCGCAAATGTGCTTCGGCTCACTTGGCTGCGGTGATTCGACTTCTGCAAGTGCATTTGAGAACCCCCAGACTCGTTTCATTGCGCACCGACCAATGCGCCGGGATCATTGAGGATCCATGGAATCGGACCCGCGCGAATTCGCGCCGACGGTCCCTGCTTTCTCAGGTTCAACAATCGATTCCTGTGTGTTCACCATTGATACGACATGAGCTGCCGCAATCCGATTCGAAGCGAACTTATTGCTCAGTCGATCAGAATCCAGCTTCCAGAAAGTGCTTCAAACTACCAGGTAAATGTTATCGTCCTGGTTTGATAGCCACCGTGATTGGGAAACTCGACGGTGACTAGACGCATGCCACGGATCGATTCTCCTAGCGTGGCGCCATCTGCGGACACCTTGAGGTTCGCGATGTTTTCGCGAAGGAGCAACCGCGAATTTGTTCCACCGATTCCGGCAACCGTCAGAGTAAAACGGTGCGCCGCATTCTGCTGATCGAGAACCTTCATCTGCTGCGTCTGCGCACCAAACTCCGGCAATTGATGTCCGATCGCGACCTCCACAGCAGGCAAGGGAATGTGAAGCGTGCCTGCCTGCACGTGAGCACCGGGAGATTGCGAAGTGAGATGCATGCCATCCGGCGCGCCGATTGCCTCTACCAGAAATTCTCCTGCAGAGCGCGTGAACTTAAGATCGAGCCGCGCCTTGCCAAAAGGAACGTTGTGCATCGTGGCGCCGGGCCAGTCCGCGGGAAGGTGCGGCGTTACACTCAACGCATTGCCGGGCGCATCCCAGGAAAGGCCGAAGAGACCGCGGACCACCGGCGAGACGACCATGGCGGAAGACCACAGTTGGTGCGCGGTGCTGCGTCCCAGGGGCTGAAAGAATTCCCCGGAAAGCAACTCGGTCACGTTACCCAAGTCTTGCGACCATGTGAGATCGGCGTTCTGCATCAGATGGGCATAGCCGGAAAGGGTATGGCCCGATCGATATTCGGCCACCGACACCCACCCTGTAAAGAGCGGCCAAACCGACCCCTGGTGATAACTGATAGGGTCGTAAAAACCAGTGTGCTCGCTGGCGATGCGTGTGCCCCAATCGGTAGAGAACTCTGCGGAAGCCCAACGCTTGAACATAGCCTCACCGTGATCGAGCGCGTAGTCTCCATCCCACCATGCCACGGCAGGAAAGATGGTGGCCGTCGAATCCAATCGATCGCTGCCATTCCAACTGAAGCCATAAGCATCCTCTGCGGGCAACAGGTACTGCTTCTCAATCTGCTGGCGCACATGCGCGGCGCGTGCCTCTGCCGATACGGCCAGATCTTCATGCCAGGTGACGCGAGCCAGATGGGCAAATGCAATGGCGGCCTGCTCATCCAGTGCTGCGAGATAGATCTCCTGGCGAGGCATTTCTGGCACCCAGGACTCCACCCAGGCCGCTCCTTGAGAGTTGCTGTAAACGCCGTCGCCATCGGTGTCGTGGGAACACTCGAACTGCCATGCACGAACGAGGTTATCCCAATGCGCGGCGATGAATGCCTTGTCGCCGCTGATGCGCAAGTAGTCGTTCATCACCATCGGCAACAGGGCCGTTGAGTCGGCGGCCCGATACTCGTAGGGCAGGCTCTTCCAGTCGACCAGATTTGCTGTCTGCGACCACTCGTGAAGAATCTTTCCATCGGCACTCTGCCGGTTGAGAAGGAACTCGATTTCCTTGCGAGTCATCTCACTCTGGCCCACGCTGTTCAGGGCATAGAGCGTCCACAGCGCATCGCGACCAAAGAACCAGCCGAAGCCTGGTCTTGCCGAGTAGCCGGAGCCAAGGAAGCCCGCGGTGAGCGCCTCTTCGTTGAGGTCCGGCGTCGTCTCGACGCGCAACTGGTCCATCGATGTCTCGGCCCAGGAGAACGCATCATTGAGCCCGGTATCAGGCGTTGCGATGCTCATGCTCGATGTCAGCAGGTTGGCGTAGTGAGCGCGATTCTCCTCGTATGTTGGCTGAATCGCCGCGTCGAAGGCGCCGATCTGCCCGGCCAACGCTTCTTTAGTCGACGTCGCTTCAGTGTTGCCCAGCGCGAGGAGCAGTGGAAACAGGGTGCGGGCGTCGCGCGCCGGATCAAAGTGGAGGACAAACTGCAGCGGGTAAAACTGTGCTCGTTCCTGGTACGGCTGCAGGATGCCATGCTCCGCGGTGGGCATGGCTACCGCAGCGGCGTGGTCGGGAAAGTTCAAATGCAGCAAGTAGAAGCCGCTCGAAGGCTGAGTTGCAACCCACTCCGGATCGGGACGGTCGTCTGACGCGGCCGGCCACATACGCCGCATATCTGGTGTAAAGCTGAAGACCAACCTCATCGGACGCACAGCTTCAATCTGGAACAGGACAAGCGCGCCCATACTCTCATGTGCCGCCCTGGGGGCGAGAATAATTTCGCGGACAGTGAAGTTGGCATGCGAAAAGGTAATAACCGTTGAGTCGGGCCGAACATCGATCGTGGCTGCGTGCTGGTTGACATCGATGGGAACGGGGTAGTTGTCCACCTGGGCCGAAATCCGCAGATTGCTGAGAATCTTCCAGGGGAAAAGCCAAATTTCAAACGATCCATCCTGTTGTCCGAGCACTGCACCGCGCGGACCGACCACCGAGAACGGGCGCGAAGGAACCGCCTCACGATGGATGGATAAACTACTCGGTGACGAAGCGACCGAAAATATCGATTGCGGTGGAATGGCCTGCAATTGAGCCTGTGTAAGCCCAGTTCCCGCAATCAACAGAGCGGCCAACAATGTGGCGCGGCGCTCCCTGACATCACTCTTCCCTGATCCAAACCTGGCCACTAATGCGAAAAACGCGCAGCAGACACGATGCGAGCAGCGCGATGAAATACAAGGTACCGTCGATTTCATTCGTGTTCCTGAATTACAGCAGTACAGCGCTTGTCCCTGGATTGACGCCCGACCACCGCCGTGGTCAGCAAGAAACTGCCGGGAGTTCAAAAGGAGGAGAAGATGGCGCGCCGATTGACGCGCCATTTTCCCTGCTGGTGGAAATCTTAGAACGTGAAACGGGTGGCAAATTGCAGGAAGCGCAACGACGTTCCCTGCTGCGTTGACATGGTGCTTGTAATTAAACCGGAGTCTCCCTGGCAATCGATGCAACTGTCGGGATTTCCGTAGTTCACGTGATTGAAGAGGTTGAATGCCTGCACCTGCAGTTGCATCTTTACGTTCTCCCACAGGTTGAAATTCTTTGTGAGCGAAGAGTCAACATCGATCAGCCCCGGCCCCCAGAGAGAATCGCGCCCCAGGTTGCCGACCGTTGCAATCAAGGGACGGGAGTAGGCTCCCCAACTGCTACCCGTGGTTCCCGCAACGGTGAGTGGAGCCGGCGAGGCGGGAAGATAGGGGACCGTCAGAGAGTTTGGATCGAACTTCCCCTTGTGGACTCCAAAGCTGCTGCCGGTCCTGTTCAGGAAGCAGACGCCTGCGTCCTCGTCGGCCGAGCAATTCTGATAGCCCGGGGTGAAGGGCAAGCCGCCTTCCATCGACAGGGTGCCGTTCAGTTGGAAGCCGCCCACGATCTCGTTGAGCCATCCCGGAATTGACGAGGCCAACTGCTTGCCCTTTCCGAATGGAAGGTCGTAATCTCCGGCAAAGACAAACGCCTGGCGGCGGTTGTAGTAGCTGTTGCCCTTGCCGATTTTTGGATCGAACGCGAATTCGTACGATTCGTGATCGAGGGCATGGGACCAAGTGTAGTGGGCCAGGAACGACAAGCCTGCGCTCACGCGCTTGTTTACGATCACCTGCAGGGCGTTGTAGCTTCCAGTAGCTTCGTTGTAGTTGTCGTCAATTTGCTGTGTCCAGCCGTGCGGCACCCCGAATCGAGTGCCAAACAGGCTTTGCGCCGTACCATACTGGTCACCGCACAATGGCTCCCGCTCGCAAACGGTGTACCAGGAGTCGGGCTTCCCGTCACCGTAATTCGGATTGATAGGATTGGGCTGATTAAAACCCGCAACGGTCTGCTGATTGGACTGGAACTGGTTCGACGAGTCAAACATGTTGTGGTAGGCTTCGCTGCCAACATAAGCAACCTGGACCGCCAGTGTTGGAGATATCTGCCGTTCAATCGTTAAATTCCATCCCTGCACGGTAGGCAGGCGGACTACATCGGGACGCGTGTTTTGAGAGATGCCGTTTGGCAGCGGCCATGCGCCGTCGCTGGGAATGGCGGGCAGGGTAAACGTCGGCGGACCTGCCGCAACTTCGCCCTCGGTGTTTGTGAGATTAAAGACCGCGGACGTATTGGTCGACGGCTCCAGGTCCTGCTCGGCTTGCACCGGAATGGAGCCTGTAAGGGTTGCGCCAAAGGTGTTGCCCGCCCAGCCCTGGCCGTAGACGATTCCATACCCGGCACGGATCACTGTGTTGGGGAGAAATTGATAGGTGATGCCAAGTCGCGGCGCAAATTCCCGGAAGTTGTTTTTGACATTGAGCGAATGGTTGAACGGCCCGATCCCGGCGATGTCCACATCCCCTGTGATCAGGTTCAGCAAACCGCCGGAACCGGCCTTGGTAACTGACTCGGGTGTATAGAGTTCCCAGCGTAGACCGTAACTGAGTGAGATTTTCTGGGTCATGCGCCACTGATCCTGCGCATAGGCAAAGAGCCGATTTTGCGAGGTCTGTCCCGTGTAGCTGTTGGATACAGTGCGGTAGTAGTTGCTTACGTCCCCGAGCAGGAACGTGGCGAACCCCAGTCCAGGTGACGTTCCGCCCGAGGTGCGGGTGTTGTGGAAGAGATAGGTTCCATTGAAGTTGACATTGCCGCTGCCGCTTTCAGACAGGGAATTATTCTTCCCGTAGCGATAGTCGACACCGAACTTGATGTTATGGTTGCCTGCTTGGTGGGACCAGTTGTTCACCCATTGATACTGGCTTGTCTGCTGCAAGCTTTCCGCGGCAGTTGTGCCGTACGAGATGCTGCCGCCGCCATTGACACCGTTGGCAGGAATGTCGATTTGAAACTGCGGCATTCCTCCATTGAGTGTGAGGGGAGCAGTATTGGCGTTTGGAATGCCCAACTGGTTGCCGAGCGCCTGGGTGCCATCAGGACCTTGCGTGTTGTTATAAATGTTGTAGTAACCGAAACGGAAGTCAGTGAGCCATCGAGGCGAGACGATATAGTCGCCGCCCGAGGCGAGGCTGGAATAATGGAATGCATCGGTGCCCGCAAATCCACCGGGGCCAAAGCCCGATCCGCCGGCCGCGCCAAAGAAAGTGGGGCCGTCGATACTACCGTTGAAGTAGGTGTAGCGCCCAAAGATGTGGAGCTTTTCCCGCAGCTTGTCGTCAATGCGCGCATCAGACTGATTGGTATTGAAGCCGCCGGAACCGCTGGCGGAATAGTTGTTTTGCACTTGGCCCACAGCGCCGGCATTGGGAGCCGGCAGAAGCTTGAAGAACGCGACCGCCGCTGGGGAAAGGTCGCTGGTCGGAATCAAGTTTCCCGCGAAGATGGTGTTGCCGGCGTTGGTCGCTTCAATCAGCGACGATGGCTGATAGGCCTGAAGCGAGTTGGTCCCTGCAATGTAGTCGCTCAGGTCGCAATTCCCGCTTCCCGACGTGCAGGTGGTCTCCGCTTTCAACGTGGGCACCGTGGTCAAAGTCGAAGCGCCAGTTTTTTCGCGAAGTCCCTGGTAATCCCCGAAGAAGAACAGTTTTTCCTTGAGGATTGGGCCGCCCACGGATCCCCCAAACTGGTTGTGGAGGGTCTTGGACAGGGGGTTGGCCGCAGTTGAGTTGGCGAACGGGTCGCGCGCCTGCTGAGCGTCCGAGCGACGGAATTCGAATGCGCTGCCGTGGAAGGAGTTGGTGCCCGACTTGGTCTGCGCTGTCACCAGGCCCGCGACGGCTTTGCCGAATTCGGCGTCGTAGTTCTGCGCCGTTACTTTCATTTCAGAGATCGCATCCAGGTTGGGGTTGATGACGGCGACGCCGTTAATGGGTTCCTGGTTGTCGGTTCCGTCCAACTCGTAGCCGGTGGCATAAGGGAGTTGACCGTCCACTTCGATCTGTTGGCTGCGCTGGGGGTTTCCGCTTCCCTCGCTGGTACTCCACCCGATGTAGCTGGTTCCGGGGGTCAGCAACTCGAACGCCGTGAAGTTGCGATTGAAGTTGGGGAGATTCTCCACCGCCCGTTCATCCAGGATGGTGGTTACTTCAGCGCGGTCCACTTCGAGCAGCGTAGAGCCGCCCGAAACCGTAACGCTGGAACTGGCAGTTCCCAACGACAATTGAATATTCACTTCCGGCGCGGTATCCGCGTAAACCACCACGTTATCCACAAGCGTCTTGCTGTACCCTTGCGCCTCAGCTTCGACCTTGTAGGTGTCTGGAATGAGGTGCTGAACTCGGTACAGTCCGGCCTCGTTTGTCGTGGTGGTAACCGAAGTGCCCTTGCTGATATCGGTCACCGTGATGGTGGCGTTGGGAACGACGGCGGCGGATTTGTCGCTCACGGTTCCGAAGATCGACCCATAGATTGCCTGCGCGCCCGCCGGCAAACTGGCGGTGAATGTCCAAAGAAGCAGCACGCCAAGCGCCAACAGTGGTCCGCTCAGGCCACTGTAGCGTTCCGACGTGTCTTGTCGTTTGTTATCCATAAAACTGGCTCCTGAAATTCCTGCAACTGGCTAGGGCGCCTGCGGGGAGAGACGCCGTATTCTTACATCGCCCCAGAGATCCTCGACTCAAGTCTGAGACCCAACATGCTAGACTCCTGGCAACCATCAACCGTCCTCGATCGGTTCGCCCCATTGCCCGGTCTGATTCGGCAGAGTGGGTAAAGCGGCGGATTCGGGCTGCCCTTTGCTCGGTCAAATATCATGAAGTCCCGCATCGCCTGACAACGTTTTTCACGGTGATGTGGCGCCCTCCGGCAACTCTTTGACGGCGATTTGACCTGTGAATTGACGGATAATAGACTTGCGAATGACCGAAGACTGGCGGGCTATCACCTTGCAGGGCGAGACAGTAATCAAGCGCGAATCCGGTGCGCATAGCGACCCGCGATGGGGCCTCGTCGAACGGATAGCCGAAAGCCAGCACCTGAAGTCGTCGCAACGCCTCTGCCAGTTTCTTCTCTACGTTGCGGATTGCGCTGTCCGCGTAGCTCCGGAAGATGCCACCGAACAGCAGATTGGCATTCGCGTCTTCGGCCGGCCCCCTGGCTACAACTCAAGCGAAGACAGCATTGTCCGTACCCACGCGCGACTGCTCCGCCAAAAGCTGGAGCTTTACTTCGCACAGGAGGGCGCCAGGGAAGAGATTCTCCTGGAGATTCCCAAGGGACACTATCTTCCCAACTTTCTGCCCCGGCCCGGCAAGATACCGGCCCCGCACGGAACGAAGACCATGCCTGTGGAACGGCAGGAGTCTGCTCCGTTCCGCGTGCGCAATTCAAGGCTGGCTTCTGTCTCGGTTGCGCTCCTGCTTGCTGCCTTGGCAACCGTTGGAGTTCTGGTCTGGCACCCCTGGAATCGGTTGCGCGCAACGGAGTCTGCGGTTGACACATTCTGGCACCCGTTTTTGACAGGTGAACCGCCCATCGTCATCTTCAGCAACGCGCTTTTTACCGGAGACTCAACAAACGGTCTACGCTATGCCGAGCCGGAGGAGTCGAATTCGACCATACACCGGCCCATTGTGGACACCTACACCGGCATCGGCGAGTTGTCCTCGGTCTATAGCCTGACCCGGCTCTTCGACGCCCATCAGACCACTTTCATTCTCAAGCGGAGTCTTCTGGTCACATGGGATGAGGCCGAGATGCGGAATCTGATCTTTATCGGATCGCGCGCGGAGAATCCCTCCCTGCGGGTTCTGCCCGGCACAACCGACTTCACGATGGTAGCAGCGCCGGACTCCGCCGGGATCGTGAACCACACCCCGAAGGCTGGCGAGCCTGCGCTTTATTCACGACCCGAGCACCCGCTCAGCAGCGATTACGCTATCTTGGCGCTGCTGCCTGGGGTGCAGCCCGGCAAACGTATTTTGATCTTCAGCGGCCTCACCACTTTCGGCACGCAAGCGGCCGTCGATTACGTATGCCGGCCCGAGACCGCAGGCGAATTGCTCAAGAAGATCACCGGGCCCAAGGGCGAGATTCAGCCCTTTGAGGCTGTGCTGCAGACGACCATTGCGGGGGGCGTGCCGATGAATACGCGCCTGGTCACAGTTCACCTTCACTGATGAGCCCTCTTCAGCCATTTGGCAAATAGAATTCAATCCGCGCCTATTTGTCGGGATAGAGCTTTAACTGGTTGTCCGCGTGAATCTTCGACCCCAGCGTACTCTCCCTTTTGGCATCATCGTCGAGCCCCACTTTGTGATACGCCTGGGAAAGCAATGTGTGCGTAGTGAAATCGTCGGGGTCCATTTTTTCAGCGTGCTTCAAATACAGGATTGCCGTCCGCGTATCCTGCCGCCGCAGCAATACTTTGCCCATCTTGATGAACGCCCCGGTCAACGTTGTGTCCAGCGCGATGCTTTTGGCGAGTACTTGCTGTGCCTCTTCCAGCCTGTCGACACGCAGATACGCATCGCCCAACCGGTCGTACACGGGAGCATAGTCCGGATTGATGCGTCGCTCTGCCTCGAACTCCACAATGGCCAGATCCACGTTCGATTTGTAGAGGTACACCTCGCCCAGCATGAAATGCGCCAGTGGCATCCCCGGCGAAATCTCGATCGCCTTCTGCGCCTGCACTCCGGCCTGCTCCGGCAGGTTGGCATGCCGCAACATGGTTCCGAGCAGAAGATACGCGCCTGCGGAGTTCGGCTCCAACCCGAAATCCGCCGCGAACGAAGCACGCGCATCGTCGTATCGCTGCGCGTTCAGATAGCAGAGCCCAAGCACATAGCGTGCGTCGGCGTTCGCATTGGGCATCCACTGCAGCACGCGTTCCAGATAAGTGATCGCCGCGCGGGGCTGGCCCATGCGATAGAGCACCAGCCCCTCCATCTGCACCGACTCTCTGTCTTCCCCATCCTCCGCCATCGCTTGCGCAAAAGCATCCTTTGCCTCGCTCAGTTTGCCAGTGCGATAGTAGGCAAGCCCCAGTTCGTGCTGCACGCCCTTCACTGCGGGCTGCGCTGCGGCCAGTTGCCGCAGGAGCGCAATCGCATTGTCTGGCTGGTCGCGCTCGAGCGCCTGGTGGGCCTTGGCCAAATTGTCTTCGGGCGCTGCAGCGGGCGGCGCTTGAGGCCGGGCAGATGCAACCGTCAGCAGTAGGAGAGCTACAACCAGGGTCTTCATGGCATGACCAGCATACTGCGATCGACGCGTTTTGTGCAGTGCTACAATCCTCGGTGAAGATGAGAAGCCGAGTTTCCTTCTGTGCACTCCTGCTGATTTCCGTGGTTGCCGCGAGCGCGCAAGTGCGGACGGCCAAGGCCTCGAAGACCGAGCCTCATCCTTATCCCGCAACTTCCCGCTTTGGCGGCCCCGCATGGTTTGTCAACGAGGCTCCGCAGGCCGGCCTGACCATGCAAAACATCAATGGCGACGCGGCTACCAAGCGGTACATCATCGAGACCACCGGAAGCGGAGTCGCCGTGCTCGATTACGATCGCGACGGATGGCCGGACATCTTTCTGCTCAACGGAACCACACTTCCCGGCGAGCCTGCCCCTGCCAGGCCGCCGACCAGCCATCTGTACCGCAATAATCGCGACGGCACCTTCACCGATGTCACGGCCGGCTCCGGGCTGGACACTGTCGGATGGGCACAGGGCGTCTGCGTTGGCGACTATGACAATGATGGTTACGACGACATCTTCGTCACGACGTATGGAAAGAACCGCCTCTATCACAACGAGCGCAATGGACATTTCAAGGAAGTGGGCGAGCAGGCGGGCGTGGCCGGAGACGGCACCAAATGGGGCACTGGATGCGCCTTCGTTGACTACGACCGCGACGGCAAACTCGATCTATTCGTCGCCAACTATGTTCAGTTCGATATCGGGACGACTCCCAAGCCCGGCGAGGGAATGACGTGCATCTGGAAGGGCGTGCCCGTCGAGTGCGGACCGCGTGGTCTTCCTTACTCCACCAATCTTCTCTATCGCAACCTTGGCGGGGGTAAGTTTGCTGATGCCGGCAAGGCAAGCGGCATCGCTGAAACCAACGGTCACTACTGTCTTAGCGTTACGCCCTTCGACTATAACCTCGACGGATGGCCCGATATCTATGTTGCCTGTGACAGCACGCCAAGCATTCTCTATCGCAACAACAAGAACGGGACGTTCACGGATGTTGCGCCGGACGCTTATGTCGCCTTCAGCGAAGACGGTCGCGAACAGGCCGGCATGGGGTCCACTGTGGCCGACTACGACAATGACGGTTGGCCCGACTTGTTCAAGACCAATTTCTCGGACGACACCTCGTCGCTCTACCACAACAATCGCGACGGCACCTTTACCTCCACCATTGCCGATGCAGGACTGGGACTCAATACCGCGTATCTCGGATGGGGCGCCATGTTCCTCGATGTGGACAACGACGGCTTGCCCGACATCCTGGTTGCCAACGGCCACGTCTATCCCGAGGTAGATAAGGACCGGCTGGGCGTCACATATCGCGAGCCACGGCTCCTCTATTGGAACCAGGGCAACAGAAAGTTCAAGGACATCAGTAGCCTGTGCGGACCAGGATGCACTCTTCCCATGTCGAGCAGAGGCCTCGCCATCGCCGATTTCTGGAACGACGGCAGAATCTCTGCCGTGATCAATGATATGGACGACAAGCCCATGCTGCTTGTAAATCTGAGCGTTAATACAAACCACTGGCTGGGCGTTTCCCTTGAGGGCACACGCTCCAACCGCGATGGCATCGGCGCCCGCGTCACCGTTTTCGCAGCCGGGCACAAGTGGACTCAGGAACTGCGCAGCGGTTCAAGTTATCTTTCCAGCAGCGACCTTCGCCTTCACTTTGGACTCGGAACGGCCGCCTCCATTGAACGTATTGAAGTACTCTGGCCAAGCGGTCAAGTCGATCAATTCCCCGGAGGCGCGAGCAACCGTTTTGTCTCTCTAATTGAGTCCCGCCCCCCGACGCTGTTACCGCGAATCGTCCCTTGAGAATTGTCGCTGCACTATATCAAACCTGGAGTGGCAGGCCATAAGCGGTACCCGCAAGGAAAGGGCGTTCTTCGAGAATGGCGGCGAGAAACGTCAATCCCCATGGTAGCAGGAACGTGTCAACAAGTTTGAGACAGATCTCCTGACAGTTTGTTGTAGGGTTCTCTCTGTCGTGCTGGCCTTCACCAGCTTTCGTTTACCCACAATTCTGAAGGGTGACGATGTGGACGAAAGAGATTCTGCCCCAAGGTGGATCTGATTCACAAGAGTCTCGCCACCCCCATCCCCGGACTCGTCGATTTCCTTTCCGCAGAACGCAAGCCGGTTCCAAACGACGTTCTTCGGGACGCTAATACTACAGTTGTAACTAAGTGATAATCTAGGGGTGCTCAGGCAGACTCTTCGCAGCAGCGATGGGAAAAACGATAACAGGATGGAAGGATGAGTTGGTGCATGCGCACCAGCGGATCGCGGACTTGTTTGCGCGCTCGGAGGTGCGGGAGCGGAGCCTGGCGTATCTCGAGGGCCTGCTCAGCGGGTGCGAGCGTAAGAACAGTTGGCAGGTAGCGGAGTGGGCGGGGGAAACTTCGCCTTACGGGATGCAGTATCTACTGGATCGCTCACGTTGGGACGCCGGTGCGGTGCAGGCGCGCCTGAGCGAGTATGTGAAGGAAGAGTTGGGCGACCCGGATGCAGTGCTGGTTCTGGACGAGACTGGATTCCTGAAGAAGGGCATCCATTCTGCGGGTGTTCAGCGGCAGTACAGCGGAACAGCGGGACGGATCGAGAACAGCCAGGTAGGAGTGTTCCTTTGTTATGCCGGCCAGCGGGGCAATGTGCTGCTGGATCGCGAGTTGTATCTTCCCCAGGATTGGGTAGAGGATGGTGCGCGCTGCCGTGCTGCCGGCATCCCCGAAGGAGTCCAATTCGCGACCAAGCCGATGCTGGGTAAACAGATGCTGGAACGGGCTTTCGATGCCGGGGTTCCCTGTGGCTGGATCGCCGGGGATGAGGTTTATGGCCGTGACAGTAAGCTGCGCCGCTGGCTGGAAGAACGTCATCAGCCTTTTGTGTTGGCAGTAGCAGCAGATCAACGCCTATGGCAGCAGGACATGCGTCAGCATCGCGTCGATGAGATTGCAAACAAGCTGCCCAAGCGAGTTTGGAAACGTCTTTCTGCCGGCCAGGGCGCCAAGGGAGAAAGACTCTACGATTGGGCATTGGTGCGCTGGGCAGAGCATGAAGGTTGGCAGCATACCTTGCTGGTGCGACGTAGTCTGGACGCAAAGCCCGAGTACGCCTTCTATTTCACTTTTGCCCCAAAGAAGAAGAGCAACTTGAAGACCTTGGTGGCCATTGCGGGACGACGTTGGGCTGTCGAGATCGCCTTCCAGATGGCCAAAGGCGAGTGCGGTTTGGATCATTATGAAGTTCGCCACTGGCAGGGCTGGTATCGACACATTACTCTGGCCATGCTCACCTTGGTCGTGTTGACCGTGTTGCGTGCTCAGGAGAAAAAAACCTTCCCACAAGAAGGTTCCTCTCAGCGTACCCGAAATCCGCCATCTGCTCGCCCTGTGGCTGTGGCGAGGCTGGCATAGTCTGGAGCATCTTCTGCTTTGGTCTGATTGGCGAAGGAGACACCAATTCCTCGCCCAGTTCTACCACTACCGAAAACGAGGCTCCTTGCTTCTCGCTACTTAGTTACAACTGTAGTACTAAGAACTCTGCACAACGATTGAGCGCTGAGCAAATCGTGGGATAAAGAGGGTGCTGTTTGAGACTCGGTAAGACATCACCGACCAGTAGCGGCCCCGGATCGACATCCACAGTCATCAGCGGAAGTTGTGATGCATTTGTGCTGCCAAACAGACAAATTGAGGACATTATATGTACATCCTTTCTGACTCTGCCTCCTTAAAAGAAATCGCAAAAATGTACAGTGTGACCAGACGGCAGGGATCATGGGCGGTCAAACGGCACTCTGCGGGGACAAATCGGAACAAAACCAGACGTTTCCACCTGTCGCGTTGCCCTTAAATCGAGGAATTTCAGAACAGTGCAACGACACCGTTCTCAGATCAACGCCCCCCCGACTCTTTGCCGCGCTCCACATAGCGCTCACCTCGTCCACATGCAAAAGCCTGTTTCCGGAGGAGAACCGGAAACAGGCTTTTGCATCTCGCTACCGCGGTGTTGGTCACTGTTGAAGTTGCAGGACGCCGATCCCGGGAGAGTTTGCATCGGTTTCCAGGATCAGAGCGTTACTGCTGTCGATGACGTAAAGAACGGCTCCGAGATTCGAGCTGGTCACGCCCGAAATCCCGAAGGTGTACGGGAAGCGGCCGCTCGCGTTGGTGGTGTAGGCGCCGGTCAACGTTGCGTCGCTGGTCTGCGTGGTGGTTGCATTGGCGGTATCGAAGGCACTGGCATCGACGGCGCCTGTGACGGCGCCAGAGGCCGCGGTGACTTCGCCCGCGTACGACAATTCGCCCGTCGAAGTGTAGGCGCGGAATTTCGAAGCATACGCGCCATTCAGAGTCGAGGACGCTGTCTGATGCCACGCCGTTCCGGCTCCGCTGGGGCCGCTGCCGTCGATCTCGATCAGTTGCAGCCCCGCGTCGACGGTAGGATAGACCGCGAAGTTCTGAACACCCGTGCTTCCGGTTCCGGTGAAGGAAATGGTCCCACGCCCGCCCGAAGGCACCGTGCAGGCGGCCGCGGTAATGGCCTGGTTGGTGGTTGCCGCGCCGCCTCCGGCAACATCCAGAACGCCGCTGCCGCCGCAGGTGAAGACGCCGCCCGAAACCTGCTGAGCACCAGCCGTGGTTGCGCCGGTGGTGGTGAAGGCGTACGTATTACCGGCAACGGTGGGAGTGGTTGACGGCTGCGCCACCAGCGTGCCGCCAAAGCTGTAATCCGGACTGCCCATGTTATCTCCAATGACCGCCATGTGACTGGCGTCAATCAGATAGCCGTATAACTCCACTTGATCCGAGGTAGCGGAGTTCAGGTAGAAGGCAAAGCCCTGCAGATCGAAACCATAGGTGTCGGTGATCACCATATATGACCCCGCGGCAGTTTGCGCGGAGGCATAGCTGCCGTTGGCGGTCACTACGCCGTTCATTGAATAATCATCGGCCACACTGTTCAGCGTAAGAATACTCGTAGAGTTCATGCCCGTGGGTTGAGCGGTGAAGTTCAACGCGCCAGCGATCATGTACTGCGCGGTATACGGGGCATTCATCGAGTACCCCGAAGCCAGCAGGGCGTAGCTTCCGTTCAGATGCGTCGTGTAATTGGCGTACGCGGCCACGTCGGCGGCGTTCTGGTAATCGAGCGTTCCCGTGCCGCTGCCGAAGCTATCGCTTTCGCTCAGCAGCGCATGGGTCGGACTGACCATGTCGAGGCTCAGAGTGATCGCGCCGTAGCTGTCGCCAAACGGATACCACATGAACTCCTGGGAAGCTAGCGTAATGGTTCCTTTCCCCGTGGAATCCAGCGAGTAGGAGGAGCTATTCCCATTCGCGTCGGTTCCATCGCAGTAGTTCCCAGATGCTGGATATTGGTCGTAAAACGCCATGCTGCACCCAGTAATCTTTCCCGCGCCGTCGCCGATCAGGGTTCCGACAAGCTGATAGACAGAACCATTGGTGTCCCGTCCCTCCGTTCTGAAGACGAAGTTACCGGTCAGCGCCGCGTTGGGCGTGGTGCTGCTGGCGAGGTTAAATGTCTTGCTGGCGGCGATCGAGGAGTTATAGGTGGCCGCGGCGGCGATGGTGACGGTAGCGTTTCCGGCCGGCACAGCGGTTGGCGCCGTGTAAACCGTCGCGCCGCCGCTGGTGGTCGCCAAGGCCGACAGCGAGCCGCAGTCATTCAATCCGTCGCCGCAGGTGAGCGTCCAGTTCACGCCGGTACCGAAGGCGTTGGTCAGCATGGTCGCTGTGAGGGGAACGGTGCTCGGCTTCCCTGTGGCGCTCACCAGCACCGTCGTGGACGGATGGCTGGGGGTAGTTATGGTCAAAACATTGGGGAGCGCAATTGTGGTGCTGGTGGTCGCCGTCTTGGACCCATCCACCGTTGCCGTAGCGGTAATCGTCGCGGTGTCTCCGATGTTGGCGGATGACGACACGGTGAAAGTGGTCGCGACACCGCTGGCGGTATGAGTTGGCGAGAACGATCCGCAGTTGAAGCTCGAGCTCGTGGCGCAGCTCACGCTCCAATCGATTCCCAGGCCGCTGTTATCGCCCGTAAGGGTGGCGGCTACATTTGCCGCAGCGCCGAGGCTCATCAGGGTTGGCGCGGGATTGCTGATATTGATGCCGAACTTGGCTTCCTGGACGGCCATGGTCATGGGCACAATCGCATTGCTCGATGTGCTGTCAGCCACGGTGATGGTGAAGGAATAGGCGCCCCCGAGCGTGGGCGTGCCACTGATCACTCCGGCGGAAGCATCGAGCGTCAGGCCGGGAGGCATGCTGCCGGATGTGACGCTGAACGAATAGGGCGCGATTCCGTTCTGCACAGTGGGAGCGGTGCTGGAGAAGCCAACGCCGACCTGCCCATACCATGCTGTCGTTCCGGAAACAACAAGATCCAGAGTTTGCTTCTTTAGCAGGCCGGTAGCCGGGTTGGCGGCGTCGGTGGAGAGATACAGAATGTTATTGGCGTCGGCATAGTAGTAGACGCTGCCAAGACTCTGTGCTGTCGAAGTGGCCAGATTCAGCGCGCCGGGGAAGCGCCCACTCGGATCGGCGGTGTAAGCGCCGGTGAGCGCCACGTTCGTGGACGGCGTGATGGCGTTCTTGCTCAGGTTGAACTGACTGACGCCGGCGGTCCCGGTCAAGGCCGAAACTCCATCCGCGGTGAGTTGGCCGGAGAGGCTCTCCAGCCCGCCGCTGGTCCATGCGAAGAGGTTGACGGCATAATTGTCTTTGAACGGAGCGGCGGAGATCGCCGTCGTGGTCTGGGGCAGCGCGACGCCCGAGCCATACGGCCCGCCGTTGTCGATTTCCACCAGTTGCAGGTTGGAATCGACGGTGGGATAGGCGGCGAATTTGCCGATGCCGCCGGAGGTTCCGGTAAGGGTGATGGTGCCGCGCCCATTCGCCGGCGAGACGCAGGCCGCGGTGATGGATTCCTTGCTCGCCGCGGCGCCGCCCAGGGTCGCGACATCCATGGTTCCCGTGGAACCGCAGGTGAAGACGCCGCCAGCCGCCACCGGCACATTGGCCGCGGTCATCCCCGCTTCGGTAAACGCATAGGAGCCGCTCAGCGTGGGGGAACTCGGCTGCGCAATGAGCTGCCCCGCCGCAACCAATTCGTTGTCGGTTCTCTGCAGCACCAGGTAGTGGCTCTTGTCGACCATGTAGGCGGTCAGTGTCTGAACGCTTGTGGTTCCATAGTTGAAGACATTTGCGCCCAGATCGACAGCCCCGAGCGAAGTTCTGCCCATCGTGTCATAGCTCGATCCAAGAGTTGGATGCGTCGTTGCGCTGACCTGGATCGCCGATGTGCCTTCATAGCTCGCATCGCCGACAAAGCTGGTCTCGGTGGATGTTCCTCCGCTGCCGGCGGTGGCATTCAACGCGCCACTCAGGAAGAATCGCTGGTTGGGGTCGTCGCGACTGGCGCCGGTCATGGAGAGAGTATAAGCGCCGCTGAGGGGCAGCCCGGCGGTGCTGGTTGCCGTTGCGATGTCCTTCACATCCTGGCGGTACAACATGCCGCTTCCGGTGCTGAATCCGTCCGCCCCGCTCAATAGGGCATGATCCTCGTCGATGAACGAGATGTTGAAGACCACGCCAGTAAGCCCCGTGCCCACGTTGATGTTACCCGTGTAGATGGCGATCTGCCCCTGGCCGCCGGCGGTCATGGTATAGCTGCCACCCCAGCTAAAGCCGGAATTCATGCCGAGGTCGTAATCCATAAAGTCGGCCTCGCCTCCTACAAAGTTCCCCTTGCCGTTGCCGATAAAACTGCCGGCGATGGCGAATGCGCCGCCAGTATTACTGGTGAACGTGTCGTAATTGGTGTCGCGGCCAACAAAGTAATAGGCGAACTGCCCGTTGAGCGCGTCGGTGACACCGTTGGCGTTGGGACGGGTGACGGTCAAAGTGGCGCTGGTTGTCACCGAAGGCGCGGTGGTGGACGCCGCGGTAATGGTTACCGTGCCGCCGGGAGGAAGCGTGGAAGGCGCGGAGTAGGCCACGGCGGCGTTTGGTGTCTTGTAACCGAAGGAGCCCCCATTGATCGTACTTGTGTTTGCCAGCGTGTGCGCTGGGGAAAGGGTGCCGCAGTTGCCGCCGGTGTCGCCGCAAGTCACAGTCCAGTCGACGCCCGCATTATAAAGATCGTTCTGTAGGTCGGCGGCGATCAGCTCCGACTTGCCCACCTGAAGGTTTCCGTCCACGCTTATCGGCTCGCCATCGCCGTTATCCAGTTCATAGAAGTCCACCGCCGATACAATCGGCGGGCCGATGGGAGTGATGGCCGAAATGGTAGCCGAGGGGTCATCCGCAAGGGTCGCGGTAATGGTGACCGTTCCCCCGGTGGGAACGACAGGAGGCGCTGTGTAACTCACAATCGTACCGTCGTTCTGTGTTTTCACCGTGGTCGATCCGTTCAGCGTGCCGCAACCGCCGGTAAGTGCGGAAGTACAGGAAAGCGAATAGACGATGCTGTCGTTGTAAAGTACCTCGCAATTGCTGCCGGCGCAGGCCTTTGCGCTGACGGAGGCCGACGTGGCGGCAGTTACGCTGCCGGAGGGGATATTCACAAATTCCAATGTGATATTGGCTGGCACAACAAGAGAGGTGGTCGCCACCGCCTCCACGTTCGCCGTGGCACGGGCCATGATCGTCACCGTGCCGCCCGGAAATGCAGCTGGTGCTTGGTACGTTATATTCGCACCGCTAGCCGACGTCCCGGTTTCTCCTCTCCCGTTGAAATGTCCGCATTCGTTATCGTCGTTCGGATAGGTTCCATAGATGGCGGGGCAGGTCGCCGACCAGGTCACGCCCATCCCCGATTTGTCGTTGGATACCGTGGCGGCAACAGACGCGGTCGCGCCAGGCGCCAGCGTCGCGGGCGCGGCCTTGGAGATGGCAATCGTGACCTGCGGGGTGCTCGACTTGCCGATCGAGCCATTCCCTCCGCAACCCGCCAGAGCAGACAGGGCAATCGCTGCAAGAGCGCCGAGGAGGATTGAACTCATCGCGTGCGCACTGGCCGCGCGCCGCCTCGCCGCGCTCCCCCTTCCCAGGAAACCCGGCCGTCCAAACCACTGCGACAGTGAAGCAGCTTCTGCATTTGTTCGAGGACTACGGTGCATCTTTGCTCTCCCATTCCGTTGTGGCGACAGATCCTGCCGCCACGCAATGCGCTTTTTTTGAACTCCGCGGCTTTGGCAACCCACCTTCGTCAATCCCGCTGAAATAGATAAATCCCCAACGGATTCGCCTGGTTAGCGCCTCCGTAATAGGTCAGGAAGATCGCCTTGTTTCCATCGGCGGTGCCCGCGACCGCAATCGCGGAGAGGGAAACTGCCGTGACGCCAGAGTTGATGACTCCCGGAGCGACGTACACCGTGGCGTTGGGGAAATAGCCGTTGTTCGTCGTATCCTGGGCGCCAAGATCGACGGCAATATCGCAGTTCTCCGAGCCGCTCTTCGCGCTCGCGCCGAGGAAAGCATACTCGCCGCCATAGATGGCGTTCGCCGAAGGGGTAAAGCTGGCCGTGGCAAGCGCGGTTTTCAGGCTGCTGCAACTCGATGAACTCCCCGCAAAGTCGCCAAAACCCGCGGGAAGTTCCGCGCCATTGCTTGGGTAATACATCAGGCCGAAGTAGTTCGCGCCGGCGAAGGAGGATTGATCGATGGCGCTCGATGGCATGGCGATACCCAGCACATTCCAGCCCAAGGGAATGCCGCCGGCAAGAAGCTGCGACTTGCCGATGGAGGACAGGTACTGGTACTGCCCGGATCCTGTACTCCCTTCGGAGTTCAGCGGGTAGCTCATCAGATAGCCGTCCGGCGTCTGCGAGCATCCCGCGGCGCCCGCCAGATTGGTCGGCGTTGAAGGCGCGATCCCCGAACTCATGTCGACCACATAGCCATTTACATCCAGGGTTACGGTTGCCCCTTGTGTGCTAATGTCGACCGTACCGTAAGAGTTTGGGATGAAATAATCGTACGGTGAACTGTTGGGAGGGGTCACATACAAAAAACGGACCTTGGTGGGGAAATTGGGGCACTCATCGGCCGCGGCCATGCTGTACGGTCCGCCCACCGTCGCCGACGACAAAAGCGAGCCGACCGCGCCCACCCCCGGAATCTCCGCCAGAAACGCGCCCGTCAGCGCGGGCGATTGATATGTCAGGCCTTGATTCCCCAGATACAAATAGTTCTCGCTGAGATCCAAGAACCCCGCGCCGTCGCCGGTAAAGGTACCCTGCATAAGATCCACAGCGGCGAATTCGTTGTTCGAACGATCGACCGTGATTTCGTGATTGGCATGGCTTCCCATATAGCTGGCGTAGTAGCTGTGAACCTCGCCGGTCGAGCTGGCCGGGGTAACGCGTGCGGTCTCTCCGCAACCGGATAAACCCAGGATGAAGGCGGCGGAAGCCGCCAGGGATAGGACCGCCGACCGCTGCCGTGCTTTACCGCACCTATGACTCTTTACAATTTTGAGCGCGCCTTCCGCCATGACTGTTTGCTCCTTCTCTGTCTTATTCATGTTAGAAACTCATCTTCATCCCAAATTGCAGGATGCGTGGATCGTGCGCATCGATGGGATGCAGGAACGAGTTGCCGGCCAGGCAACCGGAGCCGGCGGCCGAATAGCTCTCGCTGGATGCGCCGTAGCATCCGATAACGTTGTTTCCCGTGCTGCCGGAATGGGCCGGATCATAGATGCGGAACTGCGTGTGGTTGAATACGTTGAAGGCTTCGGCGCGGAGTTCGATATTCAACTTCTTCACCGCAAGAGTTTTCAGCACCGCCATATTGAAATTCGTCCGGCTGGGGTTGTTGGCCGAGTTGCGCCCGCAGTTGCCAAAAGTCAGGCCTTGCGGCGCGGCGTAGGCTGCCGCGTTACCGAGCAAAGGGCCTACGGTATTGGTGCGGCTGGCGCTGGTGTCGAAGTAGGAAGGATTGGCAACGCAGTCGGCATAGGAACCGGTGCCGTAGTAATTGGCCACGCCGCCGTTGTCTGAAACCGAGATGCCGCCCGAACTGCCGCCGTTCACAATGCTGAAGGGTGTTCCCGTCTGGTAGAGGGTAATGCCGGAGATCTGCCAGTGATCGAGCGCTAAGTGAGAGACGCGGCTCAGTCCGTAAGCCGAGGGCTGCCGATAGTCTGGATGATTGTCGGTGTCCGGATCGCGCGAGATCTCGCTGATGAAGTTTTGCCAGATGCGCAGCAGCGGCAGGTCGTAAATGTAGCTGATGTTGAGCATATGACGTTCGTCGAAGCTGGAACTTGCCTTGCTGGACGACTGATTGTATGAGTTTGTGAAGTTGGCATCGGAACGATCCGAAGAATCGTCGATCGAGTGGCTGTAGGTATACGCAACGCCGAGCACCAGGGGCGCGGCGGTGCGGCGCAGGCTGACCTGCAGCGCATGATAGTTCGAGTCGGCAATGTTAGCCACCGACATGATATCGCCCACGGTTTTGTAAGGCCGCAGGGAGTTGGGGATGATTGAGGTGCCATAGGCCGCTGTTCCGTAGCACGCAAGCTCCATGTTGACAAAAGCCGGCGCATCGGGCCAGACGTAAAAGTTCCCGCCAACTGTGAAAAGGCCATTACTCTGCGTGCAGTCGGTAGACCAATCCATCGGCTGGCCCTTTGCATACGGATTCAACGCTTGATCGACAGGCTTGACCTGGTTAAGATCGCGCACGGCGGTGAGGTGCGTTCCCTTGCCTCCCACATAGGCGACAGTGGCCGCCAGGCCGTGTTCCATCTCCTGCTGAACGCTCAGGCTCCATTGCTGCGTGTTCGGATAGGTTGCCTTAAGCGGCAGGGACGTGACGTTAATCGGGTAGGCCACCGATCCGTTGACGACGGCAGAGCTCCCCGTGCAGCTTGCTCCGGTGCTTGCGTATCCGCCGGCGCACTGGTAGTCGATCGGCGAAAGCGCGCTCTCGCTGAGAGTCAGCGGAGCGCTTCCGGTCAACGAGCCTACGTTGGACTCATAACTGGTTCCGTGTTCATAGAATATGCCGTAGCCGGCGTGAATTGCGGTCTTGCCATTGCCGAAGACATCCCATGCAAAACCGATTCTCGGCATCGGGTTGAAGATGTGGCTGCTCATGCAGCTCTTGGGCACGCCGTTGCCGCCGCACCGCACAAGGCCGCTGGTGATTGCCGAGTCCACGTTCCCCGTCTCCCACCCTTTCAGGGAGACGGCCGTGACCGGACCGGCTCCCCCGTCGCGCTCCAGAAAGCCATAGCTGGAATCAAGCTGGACTGACGAGTTAATCGACTGATCGTAGGCGCTTGGGACCCAGTTATACGCGGTTCCTTTGGCGTTGTACCAGGAGCCGAAGAGGCCGGCGCGCAATCCGAGGCTCAGGGTCAGGCGCGGCGTGATCCTCCACGTGTCCTGAATATAAGGCTCGGCGGCATTGTAGCGGTTGTAGTACTTGTTCTGCGAACTGTCCTGCTGATAGCTGGCTATCTGCGCTCCAAGAAAGTTGGCGAATACGTTGGTTGTGTCAGCCGAGGCATAACAGTCGATACATCCCTGATCGGAACCGAGAGTCGTCCCCCTGGAGCCTTGCATATTGAATGACAATTCTCCCTGCACATCGCCAGAGTTCAGCCCGTTGGACGCGCCCTGTTCATTCTGCTGAGCGGCTACGGCCTGAACGCCAAACTGCAGCATGTGCTTGCCCAGCGTCTTGCTGAAATCGGCGCTCAGCGTATAGGTCGGATTGGTCGTCTGCCAAGGGGTGTAACCGGTATCGATATTGAATCCATGCTCGCCATACGCCACGTTGCTGCCCTTGAAGAGCAGGCCGGGAATCTTGCCGCCGAAGCCATTGTTGAAGAATGAGCCCATCGGGCTGGTCGCGCTATCGAGAAGCGGGACATCGGCGCGCTCGATCGTGGCGCCCTCGCCGCCCATGCCCGTCAAGGTGACATGCTCGGCGACATAGGAGAACGACACATGGCTCATGATTCCCCTGGGCAGCATTCCCGAAAGACCCGCAATCAGGCTGATGCCGGGGCCATCGATATGGTTCAGCACGGTGGGAAAGCTGTTCACCACCGTGCCCCACTGCGGCGTCAGCACCGTTGTATCCCAGGAGTCATGAATATACCGGAAGGTCAGCAATTGGCTGGGCGTGAGTTGGTGGTCGATGCGAAACAATTCCTCGCGCCAGGACGTGCTCGGGGAGACGGTCTTTACATAACAAGCCGGATTGCTGCTGCTGGAGACCGTCGAGTTACAGCCTGAGACGGAGTTGGGTTTTGGCAGCAGGCCGGTGCCGAGCAAAGCGCGCGAGATGGGGTCAATCGGCATAACGTTTGACGCTCCCCCCCACGATGCTCCCCTGGGATACGTGGACAGTCTGAAGTTCGACCCGTCCGTTCCGACAACCGGACAGTCGGGATACTTGGCTTTTGTCTTCGCGGTGATTTCATCGCCCAAAACGACGTCGGAACTCGGCGGGCAGACGTCGTTGAAGTCGCCCGCTCTCTCCGCCAGGGAAGGAACCGCCTGGTTATACTGCACCGGGGTCTTCTCCATGCGCGCTTCTTCGGAAAAGAAGAAGTGCGTCTTATCCTTGGCGTTGTTATAGAAGCCGGGGATGTAGAGTGGACCGCCGACGGTTCCACCGAAGTCGTTACGGCGGTAGAGCGGCGCGCTTTTCGCTGTGTCGTCAAAATAATTGCGGGCGTTGAACATCTCGTTGCGCACAAACTCGTAGAGGTTGCCGTGAAACTTATTCGCGCCCGACTGGGTGGTTATTTGAACGATGCCGGACGAGGTCCGGCCGTACATGGCGCCGTAGCTGGAGGTCAGAACTTTTATTTCCGCGATTGCGTCGACACTAGGATTCACCACGAAGGTGTTTCCTCCGCGCGCCGCGTTGATGCTGTTGTTCAAGACATCCGCGCCATCCACCTCGAAGACGTTGTATTGCACGCGGCCGCCGTTGACGCTATATTTCGCGCTCCCGGCTACGCCGGTCTTGCCTTCGTCCTGGCCGGTCTGGTTGCTTACACCCGGTGTGAGGGCAATTAACTGGGTGGCGATGCGCCCATTCAACATCAGGCCGGCAACTTCCTTACCGGTGATGGTTCCGGCGACCTCGGCATTCTCGGTATTGATTTCGGTGGCCGCGCCACTCTGCACAGTGACCACGGCCTCACCTCTGCCCACGGTGAGCCGCATGTTGTAGATGAATGCCTGACCGGCCGCAATCGTAAGGTCGCCACTTTGCGCGCGGCCGAAACCCTCCGCCTGTACAGCGATGCGATACTTTCCCGCGGAGAGATAGGGCGCGACGTAGTTGCCCGTTCCGTCCGTAACGACCTCCCGTGAGACGAGAGTATCGAGATTGAGAATCTCGACCTTGGCCTTGGGAATGGCAGCACCCTGTTGATCGGTGACCTGACCGGAAAACCTCGCCGTTTGCCCATACGCCGACGCGGTAACAAGAGCAATCAAAAGACAAATCAACCTTCTTATGAGCTTGCAGTGCATTTGGCCTCATTTCCTATTTGTGTTTGCTGTCGATAGGCCGCCCGGCGGCGTTCGCAGAATCAGGTTCAATGAAATCTGTACGAGTTATCGATCGAAGTTTCTCCATGGCGGCGAAGAGCTCGCGCGCGATCGATTCCGCCGAACGCGTCTCTGTTCCGTCTGTCGATCCCAATTTCCAGCACAACGCAAAATTCTCCGCGGCTGCGCCCAATAGAGACTCTGCCGGTTGTGGGGGAGAGGGATTTTCGCTGGAAGCGGGAGGCGCGAAACCCGCGCTGCGAAGCAACTGTTCCTCGCGGTCAAGCGCCGCGCGAATATCCTGCCGGTGACCGGCATAGAGACCGGCAAAGGCAGATCGAGCCTGCGGAGTCATATCGTTCTGCCGTGCCGAGAACTGCCTCATAAGGTCTGTAAACAGTTTGCTGTCACGGTGCGCCGCGAGCGCGGCCTGTACAAGGTTCTGCGCCAGTTGCGCTGCCTGCTCGCGCTTTTCCCCCTTATCCTCAAGGGCGAGTTCAAGGGGGGACGGCTGGCGAGTGCTCGAAGAGGTCTTGATGCTGGAGATGTCGTTCGCCGGGGTTTTGCCGCGCGCCATTTCGTCGAAGGTAAATACCGCCGGGGTAACAAGAGGAATCCGGCCCAACTGAGCCTCGATTTCCTGCTTGCGCGCGGCGGTCTCGACCAGTCCCCGCACCTGGATGCCGTCTCCCTTGCGGGCGACTTGGATCTGCTCTCCCTTGTCCGCGCGCAGTTGATTGAGAACGACAAGCGCGGAAAGCTCAGCCTGGTCCAACTCCTGAATCGAAGGGAGATACGGTAAGCGCTGCGCCCGCGATGGGCGAAAGCCGGTGAGCGGCACGTCGCTCACCTCGGGCTCGAACCAATCCTGGTTCACCGCTTTCCACGGCAGCACGTCGTAATTCAGCTCGGCAATCTCGATCGTGCCGCTGTCGCGCAATTCGACGGTCCGGCCTATGGCATGAAAGTCGGTATCGCGGATGGTGACGGTTTCATTGAGGATCGCTCCGGTAGAGAGTGGCGTGGTGGTAAGAGTCAGGAGGTGCGATCCGGATTGGGTTATTTTGTTGCGTGTTGCGCCGGCATTGTGTCTCCAGGCCGCGTAATCGGTGGCCGAAAGCGGTGCTTCCCAGTTCACGCCGGCTTGCGCCAGCCTGGCCTTCAACTGTTCGTCCTCGGGCGAAAGATGCTGTACGCGCGGATGACGCTTGCCCTGAGCATCGCGGTAAATGGTCCTCTCGACAGTGCGGCGCGGGGCGCGAATTCTGACCTTTTCGTAGAGGACGCCGGGGCGATCGGAGGCAGTGGCTGCAGATTCCGACTTCCGCGCGCGGTCCAGCAAATCGCCAACCGCAATGGACGGTCCGCTCCGCAGCCAAAAGACGAAGCACACGATCGCCGCAAGACCGAGGGTAATAGCGCCTGTAAGCAGGGGGTTCATAGGTGAGGTAAGATCTCTTAGTCCCGCGAAGAATGCTGCTCGCCAATTTCCCGGAATGCCCGTTGGAGAGTTCGGGCGAACCGATGGGAAGGAGAAGATGCGATCCCGGCTGGAACCCGGCACCGTCAGCGGCTCTGGTTCTTCCGCGATTGCAGTTGCGGTCACAAAGAGAGGATCTTCATAGATCATCTGGACGGACGGCCCAACGGTTTCCGGCGTCACGATGACCTGCAATAAGCGGTCATCGCTCAATGGCAGCCGATACACGCGCCTTTCGGAACATGTCAACTGATCACGGCTCAAAAGCAGGAAGCGCACATCCTGCTCACTCAGCACGGCAATGGAACCCGGAATGTCTTCGGCGCCAAGAGAGAGATTCAGCTTGTTGGTCGTCCCATTCACCATAAGGGTGGCGTGAACTTGACCGTCAAAGACCAGCGAAATCTCTTTTGGGCGATGCTCGAAGCGGTCTCTACGCCGCGCGTAGAGACTCCGCAGTAGATCCCGTTTGGACGGTCTCGCCTGTCGCCGCTGCGTAGAACTCTCGCCGGTTCCTCCACTTCTTCCTTGCGAACCTTTGTCGTCGCGATCCGAAATATCGTCGGCCATTCTATCGTCGACATGGGTCAATCCGACCTTGGCTCCACGGCGCGCGATACACGTCCGGCAACTTACGAGATGCGCCAGTTCTTGCGCATTCATTTCATCTGCGTTCTCCGCGAGAATGGAACAGTCGGTCGTGCATGAATCGAAAACCAGCTGACGAAGACGGGCGAGAAAAGTACCCGCCGTGGCTGGTGACGGCCATTTGCACTCCGCACTCGCCGCATCGGGCAGTGGGTAGGGCGACTCCAGGTATTGCTTTGTTTCCGCGCGCCCGCGCTCAATCGACTTATCCACCATGCTCCGCCTGGTTTTGAGCAGCGAGCAGATCTCTCCCGGATAGTAGCCATGGAAAAAGCGCAGGATCATGATGCTCGCGCTCAGCGCGGTTTCCTTGCGATAGCAGGCAAAATCACAGGCGCGGATCAAGAGATCGGCTGCCTGAAGCTGCTCGACGGAAGTCCATGCCTTCAGCCCGGTGAGAGCGGAATCGTAATCGAGCAAGGAGAGCGACTGCATCGGATGGCGAGTCGCCTGGCGCAACTGAAGCAGATGAAGGTTGCGGAGGATTCCGCTCAGATAGCTGCGGATGTTGGTAATCGTTTCGAGGTCGGCATCACAATCCAAAAACTCCAAAAAGGTATCGTGCACCAAGTCTTCGGCGCGCTCACGCTGTCCATGCGTGATATTCAGAGCGCCTCCAATCAACCACGAGTAATGTTCGAGGAAGAGTTTCTCCCTGAATCTGTCCTCACGGTGGCGGGAACCGTCGGAGATTACCGACCTGAAGTTGAGAATTGTCATCTACAGACAAGTTGCCGGGGCGAACCTGTATCTGACAGAAGCCTTGTGAATATCCCGTGAAACTCGCGGGACGCCGAATCTGTCTCGATAGAGGTCATCTGCATTTCCGCCCGTATGTTCTATCTTTATGTTGATTGAGCGAATGTATGCGAAGTGTGAATTTTCTCCTCTTTCCTGCCAGATTCAGCGACCGTCAAGCAGCTTCAACAATACGATGACATTCCTTTCATCTTTCTCTGCATGTAGGTTTCGGTCCATCGGTGAATAGGGATGTTGCCGCGCTGCAGTTAATTCGAGACCGTAAAGATCCTGGGGGTTGCGGGCCTGAATAGTGGCTCAACGTTCCATAGAGCCGGTCGCGCAAATTCGGACAGGGGGATAAGTGGAGGATCTGTTCGCGCGCAGCCTAAAATGGCTGGGATGAGGAGAGCTGATGAGCAGACGTCCGCGTCAGAACCACACAGCGTCGTTCAAGGCGAAGGTGGCTTTGGCCGCCATCAAGGGAGAGAAGACACTTCCCGAGTTGGCCGAGCAATTTGGAGACCGGAGGAATCCGCGTGTTCTCGGTCGTACGGAGCATTTCTCCAGCCCACGACCCCCGCATTAATTCTCTGCGATGAGGGGCAGAATCCATTCAGGGAGCATATCGAGGCCCTCGTCCAGAGCTGATGGGAACGTCGCCTTTGCAGCCAAACACCCGGAATCTTCCGCTCTCCCTGAATTTGCAACAGAGCCCTCACTCTGACCAAAGCCGTCCGAACGGAACGCCATGCAGGTTCCTGCCAAAGGGAATGGTTTCAGCACCTGCGTAGAGCACGACGCCGCGGACCCAGTTCTTGCCTGCGGCGCTTGCCAGAGCCTGCAGACCGCGAACATCGTTACGTCCCAGGGTTGCCGAGGCTTTGATCTCCACGCCGACTACTCTTCCGGCGCGGTCTTCCAGCACCATATCTACTTCCTGACCAGAGGCGGTGCGCCAGAAGAAGAGTTCTGGCTGAGTGGCGCTCCATGCGGATTGCTTCCTCAGTTCCATGACCGCAAAATTCTCGAGTAGCGCACCGGCCAGATTTCCCTCTGCCTTGAGGCGTTCAATGGTCACGCCCTGCAAGTAGGCGAGCAGTCCAGAATCGTTCACATAGACTTTTGGGGTCTGAATGACCCGCTTGCCGAGATTTCTCGCCCACGGGCGCAATAGCTGTACGAGAAAGGTCGCCTCCAGCAGGGCAAAGTAGCGCTTCAGGGTCGTCTGCGGCAGGGCTACTGTTCGCGACAGATCTGCGAAATTGAGCAGACCCCCAGCACGGGCGGCGACGACGGAAAGTAGGCGGGGAACAGCCGCCACGTCGCCGAGATTCGCCAGATCGCGAATATCCCGCTGAAGGATAGTCAGGACATACGAGCCTCTTGCAAAATTCCGCAGCCCGGTAAGCACGTCGGCAGCAGAGGCATTTTGATGTTTTGAGAACACGTTTTGGCGGTGTGGCCGCTGTTTTTTCGGTGTCGGAGGCGCTTTCACCTCCTGGATCTCGATTTTCAGCCACGCCGCGACCATGCTTGGCTGATTTCTCGCCGATCTTCGATGTGCTCTGCGGCGAGCGGTGTATCTACGGTGGCCGTCTACGTGACTAGGCGCAGAATCTGATCGGCCGCCAGCGCAACGATACCGAACATAAGATGGCACATCACCTTGGCGTGACCGCGCACCCGGATCATGCGCCCGCCGAACTCGTCCTTCAAGCGCCCGTTCACCCGCTCCACGGTGGTGCGTTCCCGATAGCGCATATCCTCGGCGTAGGTGAAGTTCAACAGCTTGCACCGTTTCTCTTCGGCTTGTAACTCGGCCTTGCGAGCCGTATCGCGACGGGGATTGGCATCGATGATCGGGATGTGCCCCAAACTGCGGATCTGCTCGTGAATCAAGGGTGCATCGTAGGCCGAGTCCGACAAGTCATAGAGATTTGTAACTCTCAGGGCGGTGGTGAGCGCCAGCGGGATTGCCGCTTGACTATCGTGCAGTGAGGCCGAAGTCAGGATGCAACTGATGGGTATCTGCCCATCGGCCACGTCCAGATGCAGCTTGTAACCTGTCCATGATTCCTTGTAACCCTTGCTGTTCTTCTTGGTGCCCACATTGCAATCGCGCGGCAGATCGTCCAGTATTTGCTCCAGAGTCATCGCTGCTTGGCGCTGCAGTCGCGTCGGTTCTGGCGGAGCCGGCGGCTCGCCCTTCTTGGGGCGGCCCCGCTTGCGAATCTCCTTGACTGGAGCGGTCGCAACCGGCGTCCGTACCGGCTTTTCGCGCACTTTGATCTCCGTCGAGTCGCGCGAGATGTGGTCGACGATCCGTTCTTTCTGAGTCGCCTCGATCAGCGCGAGGTGTAACTGCTGCGGTAACTCCGATGCCGCGAAGCTGGCAAAGGCGCGCGAGAACTGCGATTCATGGGGAATACTGCGTCGGCTCTCCCAACCGCAGATGCGCCGCAAGGAAACATCGTTTGCCAGGCGGTCCAGTAACTGCCGGGTGTCGCTCAGGTTGTAGACCGCTTCGGCCACAAAGGCGCGGGCGATAGCCCTCTGATGCCGTGCGGGACGGCCCACGCCGCCATGCCACGAGCCAACCTTGGCCTCGACCTGAACCAACTCCAGCACGGCGATCAGTTGCCGCAGCTTGTCCGTCAACGGACCCAACTGCTCTTCCAGAATCGGAAACAAGCGACCTTGCATCACGCGAACAAATTGCTTCAACTGGCCGGAGAGGATAAGCTGCATAAAGTGGGGTTCCTTTACATTAGGTTTGGTCGGATAACCCAATTCTAATGTTCGGAATTCCCACACTTAAATGCGCGTATCAACGGAATTTCGCAAGAGGCTCATTAGTCAGTTTATTGTGACGCGTCTCCTTAGCGTGGGCACGATCTGCTCATCGGAGGCGGTCCACGGTGGTGGGAACATCTCAACACCAAGGCGTTTCAACTCCAGGATGGGGTCGGCAAAATCCTTGTCTAATGGAAAACCCTCTGCCTTCCAA
>Ga0224527_1000301_pt1 | contig 34808 bp, 15 predicted proteins | sample CBST0metaG_FD_179882 | JGI IMG/M metagenome (GOLD analysis project Ga0224527, IMG submission 179882) | Peat soil microbial communities from Stordalen Mire, Sweden - C.B.S.T0 | ecosystem: Environmental > Terrestrial > Soil > Wetlands > Peat | place: Sweden: Norrbotten County, Stordalen Mire... | reverse complement strand
CATGTACGGGGGGATATGTCAACTTCCGGAGAGCAAAGGAGCTCGACTGTGGCGCACCCTATTATTTACGTGTGGCTTACGGCGACGAAGCTCCAGTAAGGGCTACTGCCACCTCTGGTTGTGAGTCTAGCAGGCCTCAACCCGTCAAAGGAAGAAGAGAGAGAAAATGATGAAGAGAATTATTCTTGCCGCGCTACTCGGATTGCTGGCTATCACGACAGGCAGCGTTTCAGCCCAAACTCGGACGACGAAGACGTCGCCCTACACCCTTAGGATTCATGCCGAAAAGGACACATACAAGTCAGGCGATGGGATACTTGTGATCGTCGACAAAACCAACGTCTCCGGAAAGACCCAGAATTTATCCCAGTCCGGTACCCCTGGCTCCTGGTATCGGATGGACGTCCGAAGCGAAAGCGGTCCAGCTGAGCAAACCGAAGATCTTAAGGAAATTCTGCATCCAGCCGCTGTCGGTCCCCTAGTGGACGTGAACAACGCCACCATCGCTTACTCCTTGAAACCGGGGCAAACGGCTCATCAGAACATTCCTTTGACTATGTATTTCGTCATGACCAGACCAGGTAAGTACAAGGTAACTCTCTCCGAGGGAACCGACCCTGGCCAACCGGATAATGTCGAGGTCAAATCCAACACCATCACCATCACAGTGACGGAATAGCTGTTTAGTCCAACCCCGCCCCGAGAACTCGCGCGCTTCCGGGGCGGCGGGGGTTGTCAGTGGGAACACATTGTGCAGAGAAACTGATCCCGGCACCCCTTCGCATGGCTATCCAAAATGGACAGCAGTTGCGAAAAACACAAACTAGGCTCTCTGCCGATAAGACCAAGGCGATGGGAATGAAGAATCACACCGCTGCTATAGCTCTCATGTTGCTAGTAGGGATTACCTCAACTAGAGCATCGCCACAATCTGTTAAACATGCGCCTGATTTTTCCTTGATGATTTCGACGCAAAACCAAACGATCCCCAAAGACACAATCAATCTTGGAGTAGCGATCGAAGTGGTTGAGAGAAACACGTCCCACCACGATGTCAACGTTAGCAGACCTAACTACCCTGGACGGTGGTACAAGATGAGTGTGGTGCGCGAAGAAGGAACCTCTGCGGACATTACGGACGAGTATAGACACGTCATCGAACCCCACAAGGATCCCGACTCATTTCCCAACATGGACAGCCAAATGGGGGTAATCACGCCTGGGCATTCACAACATTGGGCAATTGCACTGACGAATTATGTTGATCTCAGTAAGCCAGGGAAATATAAGATTACTTTTTCCAGGGGAACAGATCCTGGGGAGCCAGACAGCGTTGAAGTCAAATCCAACACTATTACCCTAACCGTAACCAAGTAGCCCGCAATCGTCGCGTCCTCACCCCGGACGCGCTAGTCGCGCTCGGGGCGGGGACGCGGAATCTTCCAGCCTATTGCTGGCAATTGCACCGTCTTTCCCATACTCCTGTGTAGAGGGTGTAGAAAAGCAGGGGGAGTGATTTTACTTTCGCGGGGGTTGGACAATAATAACCTAACTGCTCGGCGGCCAGTTGACCGCTCTGGTTGGTATCGACATCGAAGGTGAGATAGACGGTGCGGAGACCGTCGCACAACTGGCGGAACTGGTCCGCGTTGAGATGTGTGCCCAGCGAGCAGGTGACGTTGTGAAAGCCCGCCTGCCGCAACACGGCATAGTCGAACAAGCCCTCGACCAGGATGACTTCGGGAGCATGTCGAACCTTCTCCCAGGCATACAGGCCGCCCTTGGCCCCCGGCAGAAAGCGATGCGCGAAGGCAGCGCCGATGCTGCGGCCGTAGAGGTTGACGACGTGTTCGCCTTGGCGCAACGGGAAGGCGATGCGCTGATAAAAAGCGTCAGATCCGTTCACGTTGAGTAGTCCGACTTGCCGTAGCAGATCGAAAGCATGCCCCTGTGCTGTGAGATGACGGCGCAGACTCCCGCCGGGGGCATAACCGATATCGAGTTCCCTGATTAGGGCAGGATCTTGCACTCCGCGCCGGTTGAGATAGCGCATCCCTTGGGGAAAGTGATCGAGTTGCTGTTGATAGAAAGCGGAAACCTGTTCCAGCACTGCGGCGGAATCGACTGTAGGACTGGTCTGCAAATCGAGGCAGGCGAGGCCCTGGCGGAAGGACAGATGGTGGGATAACTGAATAAAGCGAATCAGGTCTCCGCCTTGCCCGGAGCCGTGGCAGTAGAAAACATTTTTGCGCGTGTTGACATAGAACGAGGGCCAGGTCTCCTCGTGCAACGGACAGAGTCCAACGACCTCGGATCGACTCGCAGAATGACCGGTCCAATTATGCTGCCGCAGATAGTCCAGCAGCGGCGTTCGCCGCTTGAGAGTTTCGACGTCTTCGCCCACAGAGCTTTTTTCGCCTCCGGAGCCCAGCGTAGGAGCAGGACGCCGGCAATCCAAGGCAAGGATGGTGGGTGAAGGGATTTTTCTTAAAGCCGCAACGGCCATAGGTTCTGCAAGACAGGAGTTATCCAGGACAATGGTCCGGCCTCGCCAAGCGCCTGACGACCGCGATCTAGCCAATGAGCTACCCGGGAAACGGTCTCACTGAGAAAGGAATGAGCCAACTGGGTCGTGTCCAGGCCGCTCGCCCAGCCGCGGACAGTGGAAGGATCAGGCAAGCGATCAGGGTCTTGAAGCTTGGGCAATGCCTTCTCCCACGAGCAGTGCTCCACAAAGCGTCGCAACAGTGCCTGACAGCGCGCCAGCAGGCTGTAATGCGTGTAGGGAAGAGAAAACAGCGGAAAGAAAGTGAAGGTCGTACCGCAACCAGCGCAGCGGCCACGATGAATCACAATCCAGTCGTGATACTCGTCGTGGGCCTGCTTGCGACGGCGCCCGTGACCAATGATCGAATCCCGTTCACAAACCGGGCAATGGCGTAGAATGATCCCGTCGCAGTCTTCCCCCCAGCCCGTGGAAAGCTCGCACAGCGGGACGGACACTGAGACAAAGAGGATCGTATTTCACAGGGGTTTCGCCTCTGGTTCCGACCCGACAAGATCACTGCCAGAAGCGGAGCCCCGCCTCCTGAAGAAAACTTCAACTGAAAGAAAATATACTTCTTACCTACAGGCGGGAGGGCGTGATCCGGGAGATTGGCCGATTATCTCACTGGAAGCGGCGGTTTAGGTTCGGCACCTTCACGGAATGTGCATTTGGTAGACAGTGACAGTGTTCTGAGCTATCAAGACGGCACGTGTTTGATCGAATTCTGAGTTCGCGGCCGATTTGGCAGACGTTCGGCGTCACCCGCGCTAACTCCTCACCAGGCATAGACATCCAGCTTGCCGATTGCCGCCGCTTGACCCTCAAATGAGAGGTCAGCGGATCCCTGATATGGAGTGACCCTGAATTTGCGGGTTGGGATCGCATATTCACGATCCGTCGGTTGGTACCTCTGGCTGTTTTCGCGAGTCCGGCCAAGCCTGTCTCATAGGCAGGCGAGGATTCTCCTTCGTGCTTGCTCCGTTCCCGACAAGCGTTATTTCCTAGCGATGCGGTCAGAGAGCCAGGCGCGCGCGAATCGCCAGTCCCGCATCACGGTGTCGTCCGAGACGCCGAGGGCTTCGGCTACTTCGGAATTCTCCAGACCCCCAAAGTAGCGAAGTTCCACAACACGTGCCTGGCGCTCGTTAAGCTTAGCTAGATCTTCGAGCGCAGCGTCCAGATCTATCAGGTTATCGAACGTTGGTTGCACCGGGACTTCTTCGGCGACGGCGAGGTCCAAGTGCGTCGCACGCGCTCCGCGGCGCGTTGCTTTCTGGGCGCGCGCGAAGTCCACCAGGATCTGACGCATCAGACGGGACGCGAAACCAAAGAAGTGGACCCGGTCGCGCCACTCTCCGTGTGAACCTGTCATGAGACGGATGAAGGCCTCGTTGACCAGCGCAGAGGGTTGCAGCAGGTGCTCCGGTCGCTCGGCAAGCATGCGCAGTCTTGCCAAACGGTGTAGCTCGTTGTAGACGATGGGTGTTAATTGCTCAAGTGCCGAGGAATCGCCATCATTCCAGGCCCTGAGCATGACCGTGAGCTGGACGGCAGATAGCGGACTCTTGCGCATACTTGAAGACTACAATAAAGATCATTCTTGAGCGCGTCGATCTCCGCTATTGTCTCGAAACGAGGCAACCCAAAGAGCCGACTCCCGAATGCTCTCGGTAAAGTAAATGGACCTGCCATCGGGAGCGGAAGCGAGACCAATAATTTTGTTCGGCGGAACCGAGAAAAGTTCCGACTCGCGCTTGAGCACGCGATCATAAAGCAGGCAGCGGGAGTCCCGGGCGAGGATTAAAGCCCTGTGACTGTCGGCCTTGTTTGAGGAAGGTGCCCAGATAGTAGATGTTCCTTTTATTCCCGTCTCTTCCAGCTTGTCTTTAGCCGGGGAATACACCACCGCCTCGTAGCCGCCAGAATTTTGAACGAAGTCGCAAGCAGCCAAGCTTCCGTCCGGCCCATAGGTCCACGCACTGCAAAAGAGACTTGAGGTTTTAAGAGCGGCAGCAGCCTCGTTCTGATTTGTGACCGGGTTAGCACGCCTGGAATCGAGCAGCAGCGTTTGACCGAATCGCCCGGCGAGGACCTCTTCTCCATCTGGCGACCAAATTCCGTTTTGCATGTCGAGCTTGCCGCCGTCGGTAAGGGGACGAAGTCCGCTGCCGTCAGGGTGAATGACCCATTCCTCGTAATGTCCCGACCGGTCCGAATAAAATACTATCTCGTCCCCGCGGGGAGACCATTGCGGGCCGCGGTTTCGATAGGCATCCGAAGTGAGGAGACGCCTGTGGGTGCCATCGGAGTTCATGATCCAAAGATTTTCCGAAACGTCACCGATGGTGTCGTAGACCAATTGCGACCCGTCCGGCGAGAAGCCAATATTAAAAGCTGTTTGGCCCTCTCCTAGAGGTTCCGGAGTTCCTTTCACCACGCGGCGAAGTGGATCAAACATGATCCGTCCCAGACTCGTGCGCCTCGAAGTCCGCGAATAGATCAAGGAGTTCCCGGAGCCCGCTATGGCCAGAGAACCGACCGACTCTGCGGGCACGGTAACCGGCTCCGGCGGTCCTAGAGTGCTTCCAGACCGTTCATCCATGGCAATTCGCCAGATGTTCATCGACCCGCCACGATCGCTTAGGAAATAAAGCTGTTGCCCCGAAGGCGACCAGACGGGGTTCCAATCAACAGGCGCATCCGCTGTTACCGGCACAGGCTGCCCCTCTTTGCCGGGCGCAATCGTGAAGATGTCTCGACGTCCGCCGGCGGATAACCCCCAGTAGGCAATTCGATATCCATGCGGTGACCAGTTGGGCTGCAAGGCGTCGCCGGTCTTGAGCAGAGTTTGCGTGCCGTCCTCTAAGTTGACGATGTACAACTGGCTTGGAGGCGGCGGCACTTGGCCGGGCGCCACAAAAGTGTGTGTACAAAACACGAGGCGGCGGCGATCGGGCGACCACGATGGCGTGTAGCCTCGCGCCGCAACTCGCTTAGGATTCTCGCCTGTGGACTCCATAACGAAGAGTCCGCCGCCGTTGCGTTCGGAGCGAAAAGCGATGAGTGAACCGTCGCTCGACAAGGCAGGCTGCGTATTATCGTTGGGATAGTCGCGGGTTAGATTAAGACTAGTCCTGCCTCCGGTGCGCTGCAGAAAAATGTCCCACTTCCCGTTTCGATGGCTCGCATAAACGAACTGCTTGCCATCCGGACTGAGACTCGGGAAGTTCTGCTCGCTATCGCCGTCCGTTAGTTGCTCGAAGTGGACGGGAAGCGGCGAGGGGGCGGTTTGGCTGGGATGCCCGAAGAACCATATCGAGCCAACGCCGATGAGGGCTGTCAAACTTGCCACCAGCACGGTGCTCACGCGAAGACGGCGCCCCCTGTGGGGAAGGCTTGCCTTTAGTAACGGGGGACGTGAGGAATCTCGAGTCAGCCGCTTGCAACAACTTCTTAGATCTGCAGCTGTCTGGAAGCGAAGGTCGGGGTCTTTTTCGAGCAACTGCAGAATCATCTTATCCACGTCGGGCCCAATATCGGCACGTAACGCAGACGGTGGCATCGGCGTTTGGTTCAAAATGGCGTCGAAAATCATGCCGTCGGTGGCGCCTTCAAAGGGACGCTGGCCCGTCGCCATTTCATATGCCAACACTCCCAGACTGAATAAATCACTACGCGGACTAGCTGGCTTTCCTAAAACCTGTTCAGGTGAAAGATATTGAATGGTCCCGGCCAGGTGACCCGGTTTGGTGCGGAGATCGGCGGGGTCGCGAGAAGACTCTCGAACCATCGCCAAACCGAAATCGAGCACTTTGATGAATCCGTCCGGCCGCACCATGATGTTTTCTGGCTTGATGTCGCGATGCACCACGCCGGCTTGGTGCGCGGCGCTAAGGGCCGAGGCGGTCTGGCACATGATATCGAGAAAAGTAGCCGCTTCCAGCGTATTCGATGACTCATCAATCAGGGTGCGGAGCGTTTGGCCTTCCACGAACTCCATCGCGATGTAGTAAAAACCCTGATCGAAGGCGGCATCCAGTATGGAGACAATGTGAGGATGATTAAGCGACGAAGCAGTTCGCCCTTCGCGCTCGAAACGCTGAATCCGTTCCTTGCTCTCGGAGGCAAAGGACTGGGGCGGCAGGAGCTTTATGGCCAAGCGTCTCGGCAGGCGAAGGTCTTCGGCTTCAAAAACCACACCCATTCCACCAGATCCAATCCTGGAACCAAGACGGTAGTTTCCAACACGGCTGCCGGTGTCAGGAAAGGTTGGAAAATCTTGAATCAGAAGAGTTGCCGCATCCTCCAAAGCGTTGCGTTCGAGGAAGGAAGCCGCACCGCTTTTTTGATCGGCTCTGAGAAGGTCCTGAACCAGCGAATATAGGGCGGCATTTCCATGGCAAGCGTCCGCTAGCGCCTCGGCTTGGCTGGCTGGCGATAATTCGCGAAGCTCCTCGAATAATTCGACCGCCCGCGTATGCTCTTCAGGCGTCACCTTCGGAGACCTCCTTTGCTTGCAAGCAATTGCCGCAAAACGGCCGCGGCGTCAACCTTCGCACCGAAAACGCTGGCAAATTCCTAACTTCGGAAGTGCAGACCTGCACCGTTTACGTTGTAAGAGGTCGTGCAAGACGTGATGAAGGTCAGCTCAGTACCGCTCCGCTGACTCGGATATGGGGATTCAGGTAACCATAATACAGGCCGCGTTAAGAATCTGTAAAAAGTATCAGTCGTGCGCGGTTTCTGGAGTTAGAGCACTCGCGCAGTTCGACAATTTGCCTGCTAAGGTTGGGGGGTGTCAGGGTTCGGGAGGCAGGCGATCCAGGGCCTTGGCAAGAGAGCGGGCAGGACAGCCGATAGTGGCCCTGATAGAGCTGAACCTTTATTTGCAGTAAGATACCAAAGATGACGACTATGTTAGCTGCCGCTTCACAAACTCTGCGAATGGTCCTGGTCGAGCAGACAACTCCTGATAAGACCCTGACTGCACTAGCAAGCCATTGTCTATCATAAAGATGCGGTCTGCATTCATCACGGTGGTCAACCGGTGGGCGATGACCACGCGGGTCGACCGCAACTGCCGCAGGTTTTGGCTGACCTTGTCTTGTGTGCGGTTATCGAGCGCGCTGGTGGCCTCATCGAGCAACAGAACTCGCGGCTTGCCGGCAACGGCGCGGGCTATCATCAGGCGCTGGCGCTGCCCTCCGGAAAGTCCTACCCCGGCTTCGCCCAGCACTGTATGCATTCCCATGGGCATCGCCTTTAAGTCGTCATCCAGTGTGGCGACTCGGGCCGCCTGCCACGCCTCCTCCACGGTGCACTGTGTGGAAGATGCGACGTTGCTGTAGATATCGCCGCTGAAGACGTTCGAATTCTGCATCACAACTCCCATCTGCTGGCGAAGGCTGGCGATGTCCAGCGTTGCGATGTCCTGTCCGTCATAGAAGATCGCTCCTGAGTCGGGCCTCTCAAGACCCAGTAGCAAGCGCGCAACCGTGGATTTTCCCGACCCGGACGGCCCTACGATGGCCACGAATTCGCCGGGAGCAACGGACAGCGAGATGTTCTTCAGAACCTGCGGGCCATCCTTGCGGTAGCGAAAGGAAACATTGCGCATTTCGATGTGGCCAGCGAGTTCACCGGCAACCTGCTTGGATGGATCCGATTCCGGCAGCGCATTGAGAATCGGCTTGACCCGCCGATACAAAGGAATCGTCGCTACCAAGCCCACGCCGACCTGGCCCATACTCATCAGCGCTCCGGAGAACGAACCGTAGGCCGACATGAACGCCATAAAATCGCCGGTGGTGAAGGCTTTAGATCCGGTCGTGGTTTTGCTTGTTATCCAAAAGATGGCCATGGAAGAAACTATGGAAAAGACCCGGCCAACGACTGCCATCCCGTTGCTCACCCTGGCGGAACGCATCCCGCGCCTTCTGTATGCGACGAAGATGCGCGACCAGGCCATAAACGCTCGATTCTCGGTGGCCGACACTCGAAATTTGGAGATATTGGCGATCAACTGAAGCAACAGCCCATAGAGGCGACCCTGGACATCCAGGCTGGCGCGCTGAATCTGCAGTTGCGCTATGGCAAAGCCGAGAAAAGCCGTCAATTGCACAATGGTCAGGATGGTAGCGACCAGGGCCAGCGGGACGCTGTAGTAAAAGAGCAAGGCGAAATTGCCAATGGAGAAGATGCCCGCAAAAAGGACCGAAAGGGCCGAAGATGTGAGCATTTGACGAATGGTACCGATAGCCGTAGCACGGGCTTCAAGGTCGCCCACCGAGAACTGCCGGAAGAACGCGGCGGGAAGTGAAAGCAGGCGCATCCAAATGGCGGCCTGGACTCCGGCCTCCACCTGGTTCTCAATCCTGAGGAGCGCAAATCCGCGCGTCAACCCAATTAGTGTAGAGGCGAGCGAAGCGGCGAGAATGAACACCGCGACCCCCATCAGGCTGTTGCGCCGGCCGCCCGGAATAATGACGTCGAATACGTCCCTGGTTAGGACCGGGAGCACCATTCCCATCAGCCCGACCAGCAGCGCCAGCGTGAAGACCAGAGCGAGGTCGCGCCAGCAGCCTCTTAATCCAAAAAGACAAAGATCTTTCAGCTTGACCGGCGTTGGCGGAAAACCTCGGTAAAAGCAATATGCAAATGGCCGAAGGGAATCCGCCAGATCGCGGTCTACTTTGGTTCGTGAGCCTGTCACAGGATCGTAAACAGAGTAGGAACGCGATCGGCCTGGAAACAGGGCCAGTGGACGGCCATCGGATTCGCGATACGCCAGAAGGGGTTGACCCGCACGCCGGTACCAATCGCCACCCAGCGCAACACGGCGGTGGCGTGCTCCCGCGCTTCTGCATAGCGCGCTTAGCGGATCGGGGGCGGTAAGGTTACGGAGGAAATCTGGCGAAGCCTTGAAGTTGATACCTTGAACCACGCCAATGGCACGGCAGGCTTTGAGTAGGGGATCGGTGGTGTGGGGTTGGAGGGCCTGCTCCCCGGCCGCCCTGGATAAGGGAGCCATCAATTGGTGGAGCGCGGCATTCAGTCCCGACTCATCCTCGGATCGCCTTGCTTCGAGCAGCAACCGTTCTTTCGCTTCAGCCGCTTCGTGGGCGAGGACCAGGGTCCTGCCGAAAATGCGATGGAACTGCTCTAGCCCGGCCCGACTGCTGTCTTCATGGAGGGCAGCCGGAGTCCGCAGATCGCGCGCAATCTCCGCGACAACCTCCGGAGATAGTGGCTGGACTCTGCCAGGCTCCGCACCATTGCGCGTGATCACCCCGGCAAGCAGCGAAAGCCAGGATTCTATGGATTTCGCGGGAACGCTGGCGAGATCCGTACTCCGCAGTTTGGTTTCAGGCGTCGACTGCGCGAAGATGATCCAGCCGTTCGGTAGGGTCGATGCGTCAATTTCGAGGAAAAGGCTGCCCTTTTCGATGCGGGCAATGTGGCTTCGTGGCCCGGGCGAGACGAGATTCGGACAGGTCGCCGATAACGCCGGGACGTTTGCGGGCAGTCTGTCATAGGTTCCCGCAGTGGTTACGGGTGCCAGAAAAAGATCCACGTAGCCGGTTTCCACTATCCAGGCGGGGGGCGTCATGTTGCTTGCTCGACTTGGGCGAAGGACGCGTACGGTCCTTCCATTCGGATCAAGTCGTTGTGCCTTCCGCGCTGTACGATTCGACCGTCCTCCATGACGATGATCTCGTCGCAATCCCGCACGGTGCTTAGTCGGTGCGCCACAATCAGAAGAGTGCAACCGCGGCGGCGCAGATTGTCATCCACCAGCTTTTCGGTGCGCGAGTCCAGCGCACTCGTCGCTTCATCGAGAATCAGTACCCGTGGATTCGTAGCCAGCGCTCGGGCCAGTTCAAGACGCTGGCGCTGGCCGCCGCTGAGGTCGTTGGCCCCTTCGCCCGGTGTCCGCTCGTAGCCTCCCAGAATGCCGATGATGTCGTCGTGAATGCAGGCATCTTTGGCCGCCTGTACTACGTCCCTTTCGGGAATGGTGGAGTCCCACATCGTCAGATTCTCGCGGATTGTGCCGTGAAAAAATGTGATGTCCTGGTCCACGAACGCGACAGAGTTGGCAATGAGAGATCGTGCGATCTCGCCCCGAGGCCTGCCGTCCAACAGCACCTCGCCTTCCCAGGGTTGATACAGACCGCAGACGAGCTTCACGATCGTGGACTTACCGCTGCCGGTTGCGCCCACCAGGCCGACTCTCTGCCCGGGCTTGATCCGCAAACTGAAGTCCGTCACCAGGGGTTCTGTCAGGCGGTTATAGCCGAATACCAGGTTGCGCAGTTCAATCTCGCCCGCGAGCTTGGTAAGCGTACCGTCAACCGCTGCGGGCACGCTGTCCCAATCCACATGTGCGTCCGCCGGACAATCCATGACATCGTCGAGCCGGGTGAGGGTAGCGCGTAACGATTGCAGATTGCTGCCGAGGCCCATAAGTCCCATTACGGGAGCCATGAAACCTCCCATCAGCGCCTGGAAAGCGAACAGCATTCCGATGGTCAGTACGCCATTCATGATTCGCAGACCGCCCAGGTAAAGGATGGCGGCTCCATTGATCGCATTGAGAACCGACGGAGCGGTCGAAAGCCAAAGCGACGTGACACCGAGCTGCTGGCGGGCATTCAGCACCTTGGCTTGATAGCCTGCCCAGCGAGCAAAGTATCCGGCTTCGCCGCCAGTGGCCTTCACGGTCTCAATCATCTTCAACCCAGCCAGAGAGACACCCGCGAATTTGCCTTCTTCCTGCAAGTGGAGCCTGTTTTGATCGGTATGGGCGCGCGACACCAGGAAGAGAACCAACAGGTTCGCGGATGCGATCAAGACCCCCGCCGAGGTGAGCAAAATGTCGTAGCGGATCATGAGAAAAGCGTAGAAGCCGATCACCAACAGGTTGACGAGATGCGTGGAGATTCCACCTGCCAGCAGCGCCGCCACCCTGTCGTTGCTGCTAATGCGCTCGCTCACGTCTCCGGCGAACCGCTGAGAGAAGAACTCCAGCGGCAGCCGCAGCACATGCCATACAAAACGGCTGGATGAACTCAGCGCCAGATAAGCCTGAAACCGCGTCAATACGGTGGCTTGCAGGTAGGTCAGGGCGGCGGTGACTACGGCTGTGATGCTCATAGCCAGAAGTAGCCGATTGGTCCACGTTGTTAAGCCAGCCGTCAGAATGGCGTCGACGAAGACGCGTGAAAAAACAGGTAAGACCAGCCCCGGAATCACCAAGGCCAGCGATGTGATGGTCAGGAAAGTCCAGGGCGTCCAATGGGAAGGCAGGCGCTTCCACAACCCACGCCAGGCTGACGGCCGCAAACCTCCGGGAACGAATGTTTCATCTTTCTCGAAAACGAGGGTCACGCCGCTGAAACTCAGATTGAATTCGTCGTCCGCGACCATCCTCGGTCCCGTGGCCGGGTCGTTCAGGTATACCGTGTCCTTGGCGAATCCTTCCACCACCACAAAGTGATTGAGATTCCAGTGGACGATCATCGGAAGCGGCAGGTCGGGCAGATCCTCCGGTTCGGCTTTATAGCCCTTTGCGAGAAGCCCCATCTGGCCAGCGGCCCTGACAATGTTGCCTGCATGGGTACCATCGCGCGAGATACCGCAGACCCTTCGCAACTGCTCCAGCGGCACAAATTTCTTGTGATGGGCAAGGACGATGCCAAGCGCGGCCGCACCGCATTCCACAGCCTCCATCTGCATCACGGTAGGCGTGCGTACCCGCGACTTTCTTACCTTCTCGAGCATTAGAACGCCTCGATCCATTTCCTGGCAGCCGGAATCACCAACTTGATAGGAGGATCTTCGCGAACAACAATTCGTGCCACGCATGGCATATCGATAGCCATCTTTAGCGGTGCGCCCTCTTTCGTAGACCATTGGTAACCGCTCGGCGTCCCGTGATCGGCGATCAACTGGATACGCACCTCGTTGACGGGTCTGCGCGCCGCTACGGTTTGGGCCATTGGGCTGTCCTGCAACATGACTGCAAGTGCCGCATCGCTTGATGGATTCTCGGCGACCGTACTCACCCTGCCGCGCAGGAAACCATACTCTCCACCGGCGATAAAGGAAGGCTTGATTTCGACCGCCATGCCGGGTTTCACCTCCTGGGCTTTCAGGGCAGGAACGAACACTGCCAGCTCAAGGGCCTTCGCGTCCTTCGGCGAGAGAGTAAGAATTGCCGCGCCCTCCTCAACCCGCGAACCTTGTGGGGTCTGGATTTCGATGACTTTGCCCGAGTACGGCGAATCAATCTCCCGCATCGACGAGGAGCCCTGGATGGCGCGCTCAGCTGAAAGGATCGCAACTACCTGCCCGGGCTTGATGGACTCGCCCGGTTTGACCACCCACTGCGCGATCCTGCCAGCCCCCGGCGCCACCACGCTGACCGGTTTTCCAGCGCTGACCAGGATCCCCGGCGCCTCGGTGCTGGTTGGCAGACTACCGGTGAAGCCCCAGACAACAAAACACGCAACGACCAGTACCACAGAGAGGAGAGTCAGCCATTCCCGGGCGCTGGTGATCGTCACCACCTGGTCCAGTTGGTCAGGCGATGACATGCGGGCCAGGGCGACCTGCCGAAATATCTGCTCTTTCATTCAGTCATCCTATGGCCGATGCTTTGAGAGCAGCATTATGCGCGCGCCAAATCGAGGAGGGTACGACATCTGACTCACTCGAACTCCGCGAACGCTTCCGCGGCTGCCTCAAGGCCCGCTACAACCTCCTCAAATGTTTCCTCCCCGGCCGTCAGACCTTCTTCCGTCGTTAACTGCGCGGCAACCTTCGGCACTTGCGCCGCTTGTATGGTCTGAACCTGAGGCGGATTGTACTCTCCCTCGTAGTACTCCTTCACAAGATTCTCCGCTTGTACCTGTTGAATGTTCTTTATAACGTTTACGAGGGATCCAATGAGAGTTGCATTGAATACCCAAGTCGATATGGTGGTCCATATCGCCGCAATCTGGAGAGATTCCGTGGGTCCACCCCAAAGATCCCCAAAGCCCCCGCAGCCCGTGCAAGTGATGATCGTTGGCGGGTTGTAATTTGGGACCAGGGTGATCGTAGGCCCGGAGTTCGGTCCACCCAGGTCCGGTGTTTTGTTCGTACCAAGGAATTGGAGCACAGTCACTGTGGGTGCGCTCTGGCCTTGGCCGCCTGTGGCGCAGGCAAGCTCAGAGTAGGTCAGTTCCGTCAGCCCCTCACGTAAACCAGCGTCCGGCAAGCTGCCGGACTCGAGAAAACGGGGAGCCATCTCATGCACTGTGTTTGGTTTCATTGTGTGCGTTCCTCTCTGATTCAGGGCTAAAGGCTCGGTTCGCGGACTTTGCCGCACAGGAGTCCTCAATAACATAGGCGTAATTTACCCGCCCCGAACCGCATCATTTTCGAAAAATACCGCTAAATCTCCCGCCCAGCCGGCTGTACTTCGAAAAATTCAACTTTCTTCCTCCATTTTGCGGTTCGAGCCGGCGTTTCTGCGCCTTGGTTGATAGGAGCCAAATCATGAAACTTGCCCGCACGATCCTATTTGCCCTTCTGCCTCTGCTCTTGACGACTTCGGCGCTGGCCCAAACGGTCCAACTGACTCCGGCGCTGTCCTCATTCGTCGAACCTGCGCAGGACGGCACCGATAGCGTCATCGTTCTCGCCACCGGCCTCACCGGAACCGAGACGTGGCAGGTGAACCCAAGCGCCGACTGGCTCACCGTTGTGGCGGGCGCCAACTTCAGCGATAGTGGAACCAGGCTCCGGTTTCACTTCACCGCCAACACCGGCGCTACGCGTACCGCAACCATCAACATCGGCGGGCCGGCAAGTGCTACGCTGACCGTCACGCAGGCCGGACAGGGTTATGTGCATGCCGGACTGGTGACGTTAGCGTCGAATGCCAACGGGCTGCTTGGTCCGATGGGGATCGCAACGGACAACCAGGGCAACCTCTACATCGCCGATCAGCCTTCGAAGACGGTCCAGGAATGGAATGCATCCTCCCAGCAACTGACACAAGTAAACATGAGCCTGAGTTGGGTTGGCGCCGCCGACCTCAGTCAAGTCTCACCGCTGGACGTAGCGCTGGACGCGGCAGGGGATATGTTCTTCCTCTTCACAACTGAAACATCCAAGAGTTACTTTGTCGCCGAGCTGCCAGCCAACCAGCAGACAGCCCAGTTGATCTGGAACTCAAGCGCCGTTTTTCCGGCGCAGGTCTGTGTCGATGCGGCCGGCCAGAATGTCACTCTGGCGGATAACGTCAACAATGCGAGCTGCGCTACCGATCTTTTGGGTAACACCTGGGTCGCGGACATCGGGGATCAAACGATCGGCGCCAATCCGCAAAGTCAAAACCCGATATTCTTGAGTTTTCCCAATCCCCTGCCTACAGGCGTGACACCTGCCCCTGGAACCATCCTTGTCCCGGACACTGCCTATAACGGCAATCCCGGCGGCGGGCCAATCTCAGGGCTATCCGTCGATAACGGGGGTTATATCTATTTCGCCGATCTCACCGGCACTCGGCTCGGGAGGGTGGATCCATTTGGAACCACGGGTGGAGGCGCCCTTTATATCAACCAGCCCGTCGAACTGGCCAATTTACTGAACGGAGTGTTCTATACGGCTGTGGATTCGGCACGCAACGTCTACATATCGGAAGGCCCCAAGCAGTGGGTCCGAGAGATGCCCAACGCTTATATCTCGACCGGAAGGGCTGGTTTCACCGAGTCTGCGGACGGCGGCGCGGGGTCGATCCAGGTCTTGCCCGCCTCGCAAAGTCTGACCGGTGTCTTCGCCCCGGTAAGCGACTCGCCATGGCTCACGGTGGTGAGCGCGGCCAATGGAGTGGTGCAGTTCTCCTACAGCACAAATTATGGCGCTCCACGTATCGGAACGCTCACGATTCTGGGTGTACCGGTCTTCATAAAACAGCAGTCGCCGGCTCCCCCCGCGACGATCAATATTGTGGCGGGAAACAACCAAAGCACCGCCTATTTCGAGCCGTTTGCTACCAACCTCGTTGTTCAGGTATTGGATGCGAACAACAATGGAGTTCCGGGGGCCTGGGTGACATTTTCTGCCCCCACGAATGGCGTGAGTTTCGGCAGTGCCTATTCCAACGGCTCGTACTCCGGTCAAACCGATGCCCACGGATACCTGTCCACGGGCCAGGTATACGCGACAACGATAGGCACGGCTGCGGTAACCGCCACGGTAGAGGGTACAAGCATTTCCCAAACCTTTACCCTGACAGGCACCCCTAACGGACTTGTGGCGGCAGCCGGAGCCGGCCAGGGTGCATTGCTCAATCAGCCATTCGCCACCAATCTTAAAGTCTTAGCCTACAGCGCGGGCGGAACCCCGCTGTCAGGACTTTCTATCCAATTCTCGGTGCCATCGAGCGGAGCATCGGGAACCTTCAGCGGCGGGGTTACAACGGTGACCGTGCAAACCGGTTCCGACGGGAGTGCATCCGCCCCGACATTGACGGCGAATGGAACAATCGGGAGCTACAACGCGACCGCCTTTGCGCCGACGGGCATAACTGGCGCAGGCTGGGCCCTCGTCACTTTCAACCTCGCAAACTATACGCAGATCGATCCTGTGGGGGGCGATAATCAAACCGCCGCGCCGAACACCACTTTTGCCAACAACCTGAAGGTGCTGGTGGTAAACCAGAACGCAATACCTACGCTGGGCGTGGCCGTAACGTTCACGGTAACTCCGGGTGCCAGCGGAGCCTCGGCGACCTTCGTTTCCGGTGGCAGTACGTTTACAAACACCACGGCATCGGATGGCACGGTGACCGCGCCAGCATTAACTACGAACGCCACATCGGGGACATTTGCGGTGGTGGCGAGCTCGCCGGGCCTGCCTTCGTATAGCTTTACCCTGAATAACGCGGTAGCCAGCTTTGCCTACGGCGCCAGCCAGACAGGCGTCACCACGCGCACGCTGCCGCAACCGTTCATCATGCAAGCGTCGCCGACAGCGACCGCAGGTTCGATCGTATACACAGCCGTGCCCGCTGCAAACGGGGCTGGCGGATCTTTCAATGGAGCTAGTTCGGTCACCGTGAACCTGGATAGCCAGGGATACGGCGCCTCGCCGCAACTGACGGCAAACGGCACGCCGGGCACATTCACCGTGACTGGGTATGACGGCGTTGTCACAAATCAAACGACGGTGACGACAGAACAATGCCTGAACCCTAGCGGTAATCCCGTCTCCGTTACCCAGGCGAGCGACGATAGCCTGCGCAATGCGGTGAACAATGCCTGCAGCGGATCCACCGTCGATCTTTCTCAGTTGACGGGCGTGATTGCGCTAACCAGCCGGCTGCGCATCGACGACAGTCTGACCATTTCCGGCCCGGGCGCGAGCGCGCTGGCAATCGATGGCGGAAGGGCCACCCGTTTGTTCTTCATTGGCGGCGGCACGGTATCGATCAGCGGCCTGACACTGCAGAACGGTTTGGGGCAGGGCGGCTCGTCAGGCCAGGGCGGCGGCGCGGCGGGCATGGGCGGCGCCATTTTCATGGCTGGGGGCAACGTCAACCTGACTGAGGTCATCTTCGCCGGCAACGAGGCTTTGGGTGCAAGCACCATTGAAGCCGGACAGGAGGGCGGTGGCGGCTTCGGTGGAAGTGGCGTAATTGAAAATAGTTACAATCAGTTCTACATTCCGGGAGGCGCAGGCGGAGACCTGCTGGGCCTTGGAGGTTTGTTCTATGGCGCATCCGGCGACTTTGGCGGAGGCGGCGCAGGCGGCATTAACGGGAATGGTGGTCCGGCCGGGAACGGCGGGTTCGGCGGCGGCGGCGGGAGTGCGCTCGACGGAACCAGCGGGAATGGCGGTTTCGGCGGCGGCGGCGGCGCTGGTTACAGCGGTTCAGTAACACCCGGTGTCGGCGGTTTTGGCGGCGGTTCGGGCTACAACAGCAGCCGTGACACCGCCATTGGCGGCGGCGGCGGCGGCGCAGGCTTCGGCGGCGCGATATTCGAATACGCTGGCACACTGACTCTGAACAACGACCAGTTCTTGAACAACTCCGCTGTGGGCGGTACGGATTTAGTAACGGCGTACTCAGGCGGGTACGGGGCGACCACGGCCAACTACGGCCAGGGCAAAGGCGGCGCACTCTTTATCTACAACGGCGCCCAGGCGGTCAACAGCGGTTCGACTTTTGGAGCAGGCAGCGGATCCGCCAACATCGCGGCGGATGCCGGATCGCCTGCGCGCGGTAATTCCGCCGCGCCTTATATCAACGGAGCGACCTGCCCTGGAGAGGACAGCGTCGATGTCTGCGGAACGCTTCTCCAGCCGCCGACCGTCAGCTTCACCGGCCCCGGATATGGCTTCTATGGCACGACATTTTCGGTGAATGCGACCAGCAATAGCGGCGCGACAGCTACCATCGCGGTAACGGGCGGACCTTGCCAGGTCAACGGGACCAACGTCACCTTGACGGCCGGCGCCGGTACCTGCGAATTGCAGGCCACATGGGCGGCGAGCGGCAGCTACGGCGGCGCGACAGCATCACTCGGCGTTGTCGCCGCTCCCTTGCCCGTTACGCCCGTCGTGACAGCGGCCAGCAAGATTTTCGACGGCACCACGGCGGCTACCATCACCAGTTGTTCAGTAACTGATGTGGCGGCGGTTGACGCAGGCAACGTCGCCTGCACGGCGGCCAGCGCGACCTTTGCATTAGCCGGAGCAGATGTCAACATTCCCGTCACTGCTACAGGGATCAGTCTGACCGGTTCGGCAGCGGCCAATTACGTGCTCGCGACAACAACCGCGGTGACCACGGCAAACATCACGATATCGAACTCCGCCAACGCTTGCGTCGCAGCGCCCTCAGGCATCGCGGCGTGGTTCAAAGGCGATGGCAATGCCGCCGACGCGACCGGTGCGTTCAATGGCACGTTAAACGGAGATGCCAGCTTCGCGGCGGGTAAAGTAGGTCAGGCCTTCAGCTTCGATGGTTCTCTGAACTCTTATGTCGCGGTGCCAACCGGCGCCTTCCCCACCCAGCCGGGCAACGGACCCTTCACCTTCGAGACCTGGTTCCAGACCACAACCGGCGGCGTTGTGCTGGGACAACAGAGCGGACCCGCCTATGAAACCAGCGTTGGCGGCTGGACTCCCGCGATTTATATCGGTCCCGATGGGGTACTTAACGCCCAGATGTTCTACAGCACCAACGGTGTTACGCCAATTTCCAGCCCCATTGTCGTGAACGACGGCAAGTGGCACCATGTAGCGGTAACCTATGACGGAAGCAACGAAGTTGTATACCTGGATGGGGGATCGCTGGGGACAATCGCCTCGCTCACCCAAGCTCCGAATGGAGCCAACATCATCTATCAGTTGGGAACCGGCTTCTCGCAAGTCTGGCCCGACGGAAATGGTGCCTGGTACCCGTTCACCGGGCTCATTGACGAGGCCACGATCTATTCACGCGCGCTTAGCGCGGCCGAAGTGCAGAGCATTGTCGCAGCCGGCACTTATGGCAAGTGCGACCCCGTGGCGGCCCTGAATCCGGGCGCGCTCAACTTCCCCACAATCATCGAGGGCCAGAGCACAACGCTGACCGAACAGGTGTCAAACTCGGGCAATGGGCCGCTCAATATCTCGGCGGTCACTATCGATAGCGGCGACACGAACTTCTCGGTGTTGAATGGCAGCGCAGGCGATTGTGCTACGGGAACAGTGCTTCAACCAAATGCATCCTGCAATGTGCGCGTGCAATTTTCGCCGCAAGCCCCTGTGGCCAATGGACAGGTCACCCTGACCAACAACGCGGTGTTTGGCGCGGGCAGCCAGACAGTCGCCCTGGCGGGATCGAGCCAGGTCACACCGGTCGTCACGCTCACCGGACCCTCCTCTGCGCTTTATGGGTCCTCGTTCACGCTATCGCTCAGCAACACGTCTGGAGCAACGGCCACTATCACCGCGGCTGGCCCTTGCCAGGCCAGCGGCACGTCGGTGACCATGACCGGCGGTGTCGGAACCTGCCAACTACAGGCCGTCTGGCCGGCGAATCCACCTTACCTCGGGGCCAGTGCGTCTGTGAACGTGTCTGCAATTCCGGTCGTCGTGACGCCGACCATTACGGCGGCGAACAAGACTTTCAATGGCACAACCACCGCAACCATCAGCAGTTGCGTGTTGAGCAATGTGTTGCCCGTTGACACGAGCAATCTGACCTGCACGGCTGGCAGCGCGACTTTCGCCAGCGCAGGCGTCGACAACAATATTCCCGTAACAGCCACCGGCATTACGTTAGGCGGTTCGGCCGCCGCCAACTACCAGCTTTCGTCCACGACGGCGACCACCACGGCGAACATCGCCTTCGCCAGCGCAGATACATCCTGCGTAGCTCCTCCGGCGGGCGTAACGGCGTGGTGGAAAGCCGATGGCAATGCCAATGACGTCACGGGCTTATACAACGCGACACTCGGGGGCGACGTCAGCTTCGCGCCTGGGATCGTGGGTCAGGCCTTCAGCTTCGATGGCACGCAAAGTCCCTTTGTCGCTCTGCCGGCCGGCGCATTCCCGGCCCAGCCGAGCAATGGGCCATTCACCTTTGAAACCTGGTTCCAGACGGCCGGAGCCAACGGCGGCGTGATCCTGGGCCAGCAAAGCGGAAGTCCCTACGAAGCAAGCGTGCCGGGATGGACCCCCGGAGTTTACGTGGGAACGGACGGCAGGCTCTACGCGCAAATGTTCTATGGCACGGCTGGCGTAGCCCCCGTCGTCAGTGCGATCAAGGTTAACGATAGCCAATGGCACCACGCTGCCGTGACCTATGACGGCACTACCGAAACTGTGTATCTGGATGGCGGAGCAATTGGGACAATCACGCCACTGACGCAGGCTCCGAACGGATCATCGATCGAGTATGAACTCGGAACCGGTTTCACGCAGAGCTGGCCGGCCAGCAGCGGAGCATGGTTCACATTCAACGGCCTGATTGATGAAGCGACAGCCTACTCGCGCGCATTGAGCGCAGGCGAAGTAGCCAACATCGTGCAGGCGGAAGGCTATGGCAAGTGCAATCCAGGCGCTTCGATCAGCCCATCCACGCTCAGCTTTGGCAATGTAATCGATGGCCAGAACGCGGCGCAGACAGCGGTCTTATCCAATCAGGGGAACGCGCCGCTCACCATCGCATCGATCGCGATCGATGCCGGCGACACTAACTTTAGAGTATTGACCGGCAACAGCGGAGATTGCGCAGTCGGCTCGCCGGTACAACCCAACGCCTCCTGCAATATCCGCGTCCAGGTCGCGCCGAAAGCAGGCGGGCCAGCCAGCGGGACAGTCACGATACAGGACAACTCGCTGAACAGCGCGGGCACTCAGACGATTCAACTCGCGGGCGTCGGATTGCTCGCTGTCTCCGTCAGCACCAACCCGCCGGGAGCCTCGTTCTCCGTCGATGGAGTCAGCTACAACTCGGCACAGACTTTTGGCTGGGCTGTTGGCTCCACTCACTCCCTCACTACCACCACGCCGCAATCGGTATCTGCCGGCACTCAGAATGTCTTCTCTAACTGGTCGGACGGCGGCGCAATCAGTCACACCGTCACCGCTAACAGCTCGACTACCGGCTACACTGCAATCTTCCAGACTCAATACCTCTTGAGTGCCGCGGTGAACCCAGCTGTTGGCGGAAGCGTGAGCGGCGGCGGCTACCTCAACGCCGGCTCCTCTGCTACGATCACCGCCACTCCAAATGCCGGCTATGTCTTCGCTGGCTGGACTGGATCCGTTGCCTCCTCAACCGCCGCCAGTACCACGGTCAACATGAGCGGACCACAAAGCGTGACAGCCAACTTTACCGCCCTCAAAGCGCAGACCATTACCTTCGGTGCAATTACCGTTCAGTACGTTGGGACGCCTTTGTCGCTCACGTCGAGTACTAGTTCGGGCTTGGCCGTCAGCTACGCAAGTTCCACGCCAGCCGTCTGCACAGTCTCAGGCGGCACAGCGACCTTCCTGGCCGCAGGCACCTGTTCCATCACCGCATCGCAACCGGGGAACAACACTTACTCTGCGGCTACCTCTGTCACTCAGAGCTTCACTGTTCTGAATACCCAGACAATCACCTTCGCCCCCATCCCAGCCCAACCAGTTGGTGCAACGATATCCTTGACGGCCACAGCTTCTTCGGGCCTGACCGTGAGCTTCTCTTCCTCGAGCGCGTCGATCTGCACAGTCTCTGGAAGCACCACGACGGCGGTCGGCATCGGCACTTGCACGATCACCGCATCACAAAGCGGCAATGCCGCCTATGTGGCGGCGCCACCGGTGAAACAAAGCTTCAGTGTGCTCAAGGCCCAAACAATTACCTTCAGCGCAATTGCTAACCAGACACAAGGCGCTACCCTAACCTTGAACGCAAGAGCCAGTTCGGGCCTGGCCGTGAGCTACGTTTCATCCACGACGTCGGTCTGCACAGTCTCCGCCAACACAGCTACGTTCCTGGCAGGCGGTAGCTGCAGCATCACGGCATCGCAGGTCGGCAACGCCACTTATGCCGCAGCGATTCCGGTGACCCAAACCTTCACGGTGCTGGCCACGCAGACCATCACCTTCCCCACCGTTCCTACTCAGCTTGTCGGTACGCCACTCACTCTGACGGCGACAGCCAGCTCCGGCCTGCCCGTGTCGTATAGTTCGAGCACAACAACGGTCTGCACGGTATCGAACGGAGTTGCAACCTTCTTGAAGAACGGGATGTGCACCACCATCGCGTCACAAGCGGGAAACGCTGCCTACGCTGCGGCGAAACCCGTCATCCAGAGCTTCAACGTGCTCGAACCGCAAACGATCGCCTTCAACGCAATCGCTACCCAGACCCAGGGCACGAACCTGACGTTGAGCGCCAAGGCCAGTTCAGGCTTGGCCGTCACCTATGCGTCGGAAACTCCTTCGGTTTGCACAGTGTCTGGAAGAGTCGCGACCTCTGTTGCCGGTGGAATTTGTTCCGTAATTGCTTCGCAGGCCGGCAATGCAAACTATGCAGCGGCCACGCCGGTCACCCAAAACTTCACCGTGCTGAGTTCGCAGAACATCACATTTGCGACGATTCCGACGCAGGTGGTTGGAACACCGCTGACACTCACCGCGACCGCTAGTTCGAGCTTACCCGTGAGCTACAGCTCGAGCACCACGGAGGTGTGCTCAGTTTCAAATGGAGTGGCGACATTTGTTTCCGACGGCACCTGCGCGATTACCGCGTCGCAAGCGGGCAACACGTCTTTTGCGACGGCGACACCGGTAACGCGGAGCTTCAAGGTGCTCTTGCCGCAAACCATCGCATTCGGTCCGATTTCAACACAAACGGAGGGGAAAACGCTGACGTTAAGCGCAACAGCGAGTTCAGACCTCGGGGTCACGTATGCATCAAATACGCTCCCGGTTTGCACAGTCGCTGGAAAAGTAGCGACCTTTGTAGCCGCCGGGACCTGCACGATTACCGCTTCCCAAGCCGGCAACGCGAATTATGCGGCTGCAGCGCCCGTCACGCAGAGTTTCACGGTTCTGAGTTCGCAGACGATTGCTTTCGGTCCAATTGCAACCCAAGTTGTCGGTACGCCGTTGACAATGGCTGCAACCGCCAGTTCGGGCTTGCCGATAACCTACGCTTCAAACTCGGCGTCTGTTTGCATCGTATCGGGTGGCGAAGCGACCCTCCTAGCGGCCGGAACCTGTACGATTACCGCTTCGCAGCCTGGCAACACAAGTTACGCCGCCGCAATCTCGGTCACACAGAGCTTCAAGGTGCTGCTGCCGCAGACGATAACGTTTAACGCCATTCCCACTCAGACGCACGGAGAGAAATTAACCCTCGCTGCGACATCCAATTCGGGTTTGGTCGTCACATATACTTCGAGCCCAACTTCCACTTGCACGGTCTCCGGTAAGGTGGCGACCTTCGTCGCCGCGGGTACCTGTTCGATCACTGCGGCGCAGGCCGGTAATGGGACTTATGCCGCAGCGGCGCCAGTGACGCAGAGCATTACGGTGCAGTGAGGGGTGACTCGGTGCGCAGGTAAATACACTCAACGCTATCTCCTCGGTTTGTTGATCGATCCGAGAATCATGCCACTTGCAGTCCCCGACCGAACTATCTCTCCGGCTATCGCAACCTTAACTGGTCCGGAACCGGGTTGGTATCAAGGCTGTACTGGATCTTTGCTGTTGGAATTTTTGCTGTTTTGTCTACTCGCCGCTTCCTTTCGTTTGGGCCTTCACAGCTTGCGACGCGCTAGGCTGGAGTCCGGAGACCCTATTTGGGAAGGTTCTCATCTCCATATGTTGATCCCCAAGTTAATGGCGAGGCAGCGAGACGACAAGTTCGCACTGACAGATGAACGAGATACTCAGGGTTGTTGCACTCGGCTGGGACGGCGGGCTTCGGCGTCGATCTGCTCGCCCGAGTGAGCTCGGGTTGACGCGAATTGAACGGGTTGCCATCGTAGGGACCCTCTCGCCAGGCACTGATGTCGATCGAGACACAATCCCGCCCTTCAAATGGCACTTCCACAGATTGAGCGATGCCCATGTGTCCAATCGGACTATGCCCTGACTTGACGTAAAATGTTTGAACGTTTGCAGGAATGCCGCCCATTTTTGGTGAAATGAATATCCAATTGACATTTCCTCCCGACATCTTTGGCTCCGTTTTGACACTTGGAGGTTTTGAAGAGTGAGTGACGGCTCATCAGATGCAAGCGGGGGACCCCAATTTAGTCCTGAAATGTCGTCATGGCGACTGGGATCTAGTGGCCTTTCTCCAGATCAGGGTACGGGGGGGCTCCCGGAGCCTGGGGCATTTCTCAGGATCTATCGGAATTTAGGCTCTGGCCTGGTGAGGCCGGTGGAATCCCCGGTCCCCAAGTGCGAGGGACCGGGGCACCCTCACCTGTGGTTTACGAAGCTTGCAGGACCGGGGCCACCCGCCCAAGCGGCGAGCTAGAATTCCCATATGCCAAGCGCTTCTCGATCCGAAGCCGAGATCTTCGCTGACCTCGAACAGCTATGCTGTGCTTCCGGTTACATCCACGTCTTTGCAGCTCTCGTGGTTCAAAATACATTCGTTCGTTTCGCTGAGGGCATCAAGGGCGAGGATTTCTACGAAACCTTCGACAAAGACCACTTGATACGAACGGAGCTCTCTACGTTGCTCGGCTTGATGATCAAGCAGGCCATTGACTTCACTATTCCCACTCAGGAGCAAATCTCACAGCTAGGAAGCCAGACTTTAGAGCTCCTTGAGGAACTGCACCGCAGTCTTGCCGGGCCGCTAAAAGCGGCCATGCGTTCGGATGCCCGTGATGAGGGCGCCGACGCGGTCCTCGGTTCGGGCGCATTCCTGCGAGAGCCCATTTTCTACACCGGAGAATCAGCCTACGCCTCCCAATACCGAGATCTGGCACCGCTAAAGTACAGTGCTGACGAGCAATGGGTGAATACGAACCGAGGATTCACCATTGATCAGGCTGCGGTGGTAGGGAGGGCCATCCTCGCCCTTGAACAGACTCGCATTGGAGATCTCTACAACTCTCTGCGATCAGGGCTTCCGGACGACTTTACTTTTCTGCCAGGCTTCACATTTACCCCACAGGAGCTACTGGAAGGGAGCAGCGAGAACGAGCAGACGATCATCAATGTGCTTAACTCGTTCAGCATTTCGAATGGTGAAAACAACAAGGCCTTTGGGGCGCTGAACGATTTCAATCTTGCAAACGCGCAGCCGATTGTCCGCACAAATCAGGGTACCTACATCCTCTTTCAGGCGTATAGCTTTTACGAGACTCTATACGAATCGCCGTTCTATTGGATGTTCCAAGATGACTCATACAGGGATACAGCGGCTACGCACCGAGGGGACTTCACAGAGGATTTTTCTGCTAAGTGCCTCGCTCGCGTGTTTGGTGAGAAGCATACGTACCGCAACGTAATCATTGAAGAAGGTTCCACAACTACCGCCGGGGAGATCGACAATCTCGTCCTATTTGGTAACAGAGCCATCGTCGTGCAAGTCAAATCCAAACGCCTTACCGTTGCGGCGAGAAGGGGCAATGACGGCGCAATCCGGAGTGACTTTGCTGCCAGCATTTCGGATTCGTACGAGCAGGCTCTCAATTGTGCGAATCATTTATTGCACAGAGATAAGAAGGTTATCGACAGGGACGGGAGTCGGATCTCCATTCCCAAGCTAAAAAAGGTTTATCTACTCTGCCTGGTTTCGGACCATTATCCGGCGATTAGTTTCCAGGTAGGACAATTTCTCAAACCCGTGGTCTCGGGAAAGATCCCGTCGCCGCTTGTGACCGATGTTTTCACCCTAGACGTTATGACGGAAATGCTCGCTTCGCCCCTGCAACTCCTAAGCTATATCGACCGAAGAACGGGATACTCCGACAGGGTCTTTGCGGGCCACGAACTCACTGTCCTTGGATACCACTTGACGTCGAATCTCTGGCTTTCGCCGGACACGGATTGGCTTCACCTGCAGGACGACGTTGCCAGCAGCCTCGATGCGGCGATGGCTGTCCGAAGGGATGGTGTCCCGGGTGATCGGACGCCTCACGGGATACTGACGATAATGAGGGGCAGCGCTTACGCTAAATTGGTCTCCGAACTCGACAACGACCCTCGCGGCGAACTTGTGGATTTGGGCTTCATGCTGCTCAAGATGGGCAGCGAGAGCGCAACGCAACTGAGCCAAGGGCTCGAGTATTTAACCCGTCAGACTCGCGAGATAAAAGGACACCATAACTGCACAATGGGAAGTGGCGGGGATACTGGCCTAACCATCCATTGCAACTATCCCAGGTCAGCGGAAGATCCAGGCAGGCTAGAGCGTCACGTGTTAGCTAAGAAGTACCAGATGAAAGCGCCTTCGTGGTTTGGGATTGGGGTCGATGCTTTTGATGGATCACTTTTATTTGGATACAACGCCGAATTCGAATGGGAGAAGAACGATGAGCTGGAGGAGGCCACTCGCACACTCTCTCGCGATTCGGGCATCAAATTTGTCGATGGAAAACCGCGAAAACGAAAGGTCGGACGGAATGATCCGTGCCCGTGCGGCAGCGGCAAGAAATACAAGAAATGCCACCTGATTCTATGACTTCGTCGCAATGTGCATTTGTAATGGGAAGTCGCCCAGCCTCCGGTGATCAGCATCGCCATTGAACCGCCCTCAAGCGCCGAGCTAGAGCGCAGACTTTTCATTGATGAAAAGGTGAGGCATACTCTAAAGTACAAGCCACGCCGCGAGCCATAGATTGGAGCCTATGGACTGCGCCGCTGAACGGAACAGTATGAAATACGACATGCCCGAAACGCTGAGAAGGCAATTTGATGGGAGGGTGAAGCTTAGTTGCCTCTACTGCGCGAATTCTGTGGGTTCGACTGAGCACGTTCTCCCCGCGGCCTTTGGGTGTTTTAGGAACGCGCCGATGCTGCCGGATCGTCTCTGTTCGAATTGCAACAACAATAGGCTTGGTGTGCTCGATGAGCAATTAGCGCGCTGCGGCGTAGAGGGCTTCTTTCGGAAGTATTACGGTATTGTCGGCCGCAAAGAGCATGACTCAGTGAATCCATTCATGAGAGGCAGCGCAGGTGGCAAGCGTATTGAGGCCAGAACATTTGATCGAGTAGCTGGACGAGAAGTCAGCGTCGAAATCGGCAGGGGTCAAGCGACGCAATTGTGCGCCATCAGTTTCATTGAGAAGGAGAGCAGAAAGGTTCTTCATGACATACCGCTTAACCCAAAGATGACGCCCGAAGAACTTCGAGCTGCTTATGACCGTTGCCAAATCACTACGCCGTGCGATGTCGCTCTAGCGTCTCATCCGCACGAACGGGAATGGATTTAGCCTCTGATTCAGCAGGCGTGGCCTAATGCGACGTTTTCGGAAGGGACGTTAATGAGCAACGTCATCGAACGCCCCGTGCTCAAGTTCCAAGTGACCGATCGCTATCATCGTGCCTTCGCCAAGCTCGGGTTTCACTACTTTCTCAGTCAATTTTCTCGTTTCACAGGGCGTGAGGGATGTTTCGCGGATATTCGTCAGTTCATCGCAGAGGACATTGATGACTCGCAGGCTCGCGCGAGCAGTTTTATCACGGAGAGAAAGACCCCTCTCCTCAGTACAATTGCGAACGGCCTAACGCCGCCAGATGGATGGAGAGCACACGTTATCGCGGCGGAGATACGACCTGGTGGTTGCGTCGCTCATGTGCAGACGTTCATCACATGCGACTGGAAGTCTCCGATCCGCACGATTGTTCTAGCGAGGTCGGAAGCATTCACGTCTCTTGAAGCCGCTGGCCACCTCTTTCTGTATCACTCGGACGAAAAGCAGGACGGCTATGCTGGTGAAGCAAAGGCCCTCCCAGTAATGCCGATTTGATGCCGTGTTGACACGGCGCTGTTGGGCGATCTCAGAATTAGTCCTCCGAAATCGCCATTGCGACTTGAATCCCGCGCTCTCATCAAGTCCGGCTTGGTCTCTGAGGAAGCTCCCGTAGCCTGCGGCGCTTATCAGGACCGAACCGGTTGTCCTTATGGAAAGTGTCGCCGATGAGTGGTTTGGCCTGTCGCCAATCGAACTGCTTTGCAGTGACTTCAACCACCGCCCAACGGGATGTTGACGAGAACTGTGCTTGCTTAGTTGATCGCGTATTGTGCCTTGTCCACCGAACGGTACAGAGACTTGCACTCGCCGTAACGGCCGAATGGATTTCCACATGCGCGTAAGTGGTAGGGAGGGATAACCCTCCCCACCCCGCTTGTTGCTCTGGGATCGCCGCTAATGAATACCTTGGTGGCGTACGTCTTTTACTTTTTGACCGCGGCAGCGACGTCAGTGATAAAGGTGTAGCCGTTAGGACTGCCCCAGCCGGTTACGTTATCCCAACCTGGTGCGACGGTGAGTGAGCTATCGGTTCCGAAGGTCTGAACCACCCAAATTCCGGTGTTGTCGCCTTCCTGTTGGTAAAGGGCGCTGTAGAACTTGGTTGTGTTCCCCAGCGGTGCTGACAGCTCGGCAGCGGTGTAGTAGGTTGCGCCACTGGTCGTGACCTCGAAACCAACCACGTTTTCCGGGCTGGTGACGGGCAGAACATCGTTGATTGCGCCCTTGGGGAGAGTGGAGAGCAAGGGCGCCAGTTGTCCCAGCCTGGCTCCGGCTTTCTGCGATGCCAAAGCCGCGATGGCGGAGAAGACGGGACTGGCAAGACTGGTTCCGCCGATGGTGCCAATCTGACCATAGTAGACCATCACTCCGCCGGTGTATGGGTCGGCAATCGCTGCAATGTCCGGCTCCTGGCGGCCGCTTCCAGGCAGAGCTTTCTGCCATTTGGGCTTGGCGATCAGGGTGCTTTCTCCGCCGCCGGCGCCGTCCCAGTAATATCCATTGGGAGTAACTGTAGCGAGCATCCCGCCGTAGGCTAAGAAGTCTTGATTCGTTCCCCAGCCGGTGTCGGAGCTGGTGCCGTCGACATTGAGCAGATCGATGCTGGTTCCACCGACCGCGGTCGCATACGCAGATGTGGCCGGATACTGGGCTCCGCCAAGATTTGGAGCGCCCGTTCCTTCATCTCCGGCATCGCCGCTGGAGAAGCTCACCGTCACGCCAGCCGCTGCCGCGGTCTCAAGCGTCTGCTCGAAGCCGAGCACGGTGTGCTTGCCCCAGAGAAACTCGGGGTAGCCGTAGCTGTTGGAAATGACATTGCCGAGCTTATTTGTGACGGCGTACTGGATACCGTACTCCAGTTCGGACCAGTCCTGGGTGGGAAGAATGAGCAGGACGATTTTGGCCTTGGGCGCAATCGCGTGGGCCCACTGCACGTCCAGATCGGATTCCTGGGTCCAGTCGCTGATGTACCCGAGTTCGACTGCACTTGGCTGGCCGTCAGGGTAGATGATTTGGAAGTTGCTCTTGGTGGGCGCGGGCAGGCCGGTCCATTTGGAGAAGGTGGCAAAATCCCCAGCTACCTGCGAGCCATACGAAGGACCGTCAACCAGCACGATGGTCTGGCCCTCGCCCTGGTAGCCCGCCTTATATGCCTTCTGCAACCCATAGTAGTTTTGCAGTTGCGCGGGTGTCCAGCCGCAGGGAAGATTTCCAGCATCGAAAAAATTCCCGAAATAAGTCGCCGCTGGCAGTGGAGGTGTCCCCTGGGTCGTGATTTGGATGCTCTTCGCACTGGTAAAGCAGTTATTGATGAAGTATTTACTTAGATCCGGATTGGTGTCGTTCTTGACTGCGACGAAAGGCCTTGCCTTGCCGGTGCGTGGATCGGTGACAACGGCAAGATTGGACTTGAGGGGCAGGGTAGACAGGCCGGACACAGACTTGACCAGGCTGCCAGCGGCGCCGGTCAATGACGCCGGCGTAACGTTGGAATGAAAAGAGCGGCCCTCGCGTTCGAAGTCGTGAATCTGTGTCTGGAAGGCCCTCTCCAGCTGCGATATCGTGCCGCGTGCTCGGAGGGTGGAGTTGACGTGATCGGTCTCGATGGTGGTGAATCCGTGCGATTCCAGCTCTTTCTGAACCACTGCGATATCGTCGGCGGTAGCTGCATAGCGGGCGATCTCCGTTGGGGTCATCCAATGGTGAAAGGTGGGCGATCCGGCGCGGTACAGTTCCTCGACGGCTTTATCGAACCCTGCCTGGTCGCGCAGTTTGAGGTGAACGGTGATGGTAGTCGATTTCTCCGGGCGGGCTGGGCCATGGTCGGAGGCATACCTGGAGACGTTCGGGACATCCAGCTGCGTCTGGGCGTGGACGACGGGTAGCAGAAATGGAGTGAATGCCAACAAAGCAAGGCGTCGAGTTAGATGCTTCTTGCGCGAAACAATGCGTGAGTTATGCACCATAGTGAGCTTCTCCTTGAATGAGTAGAGAGGGTTGGTAGGAGTGCTGCAGAGCTAGACACAGCAGAGCGAGACTGTGCCGCGGCCAGTAGAGAGCTGACATCGGGCCTACCCTGGGGAGGGTAGAAATTGGCAACCTGGAAGGCGCACCACCATAGTCGCCCGTGCTGGAACACACGCAAATCAGAATTGAAAGGGGTGCAGGCATCCGCCGGTCACGACATAGAGCGAAACATAGGTCAACACATGGGACGCGGAACGACGACATACCGTCGCCCGCGCGGACGGAAGAGATATCCGCGTGAAACCGAAGTTATTCGGTTGACGGAATCGTCCTGACCGAATTCTAGATGCACTGTAGGATTCCAGGTTCGGGGGAATAAGAAGGGCAAAAGAGACTCTTCTAAAACGATTTTGCATGCGGCTTGCAAATGTGTCAACAGAAAACTTGGGTGTTTACTCGATGCCGCTAGACACCACAGATTGTGGTTTGACCAAGGTTGCGAACGGGGTCGCTGCTGTCTGCACGGCCTGTTGGCGAGAGGTTGACGGTTCAATCGGCACGTCAACTTGTCCAGAAAATCGTCTATTCGAGCGTCAGACGCAAACTGTGTTTTAGGGTTGTTTCAGTATCTGTCTCAGTGTTGAACTTCATAGCCTGTGCTGTCAAGATCGTAGCTGTTGCAGAATCACCGAATCACTCATCAACCCCGGATAGAGAACGGAAAGTCGGCATGGCGAAAGTCAACCGCGCGACCGCTTGGGGCCAATGGTCCGATATGTATTGATCGGTTCCTCATCCATAAGTAATTAAAGGGTGGCCAACCAACCACCCGTAAACACCGATCGCCAGCCATCGAGTACAGGACCGCAATGTTCTGCTTCTGCGCCCCCGAGTTTAGTAAACACAAGTCAACTGAGTTGGTCGCTTCCGGCTAGATCTGATCCGAGGTTTAACTCGACGGTGCGGCGCTCGTTAATCAGCCTCCTCATGAACCAGCAGGAAGCTCGATGGAGTTGAAATATGCAAAGCGTCAAAATTTGACTACTCGTAGCGGACTGCCTGCATGGGGTCGATGAAGGTAGCGCGTAGGGCTGGGATGGTACAGGCCGACGCCGTGCAGAGGATAAAGAGCGCGGCCGCAGCAACAATCACGAGGGGGCTCGAGTAGCTATTTTGGGTCCAATGGGCAAGGAACCTTTGCAAGGTCAGGAAGATCAGGATGCCGGCGAGCAGGCCACTGAAAACAGTGATACCTGTGTTGCGGCAGACGATCCAGAGTATGTGGGTACGCCTGGCTCCGAGAGCCATTCGGATTCCAAACTCGTTGGTGCGTTGCGTGACGGAGTAAGAGACGACACTGTAGAGCCCGGCGAGTGCGAGTGCGAGCGCGAGGCCAGAGAAGAGACCGAAGAGGATGGAGAAGAGTCTCTGCTGCTTGTATTCGGGCTGCTGCTCGATCCACTGGCTGAGATCGCGAACTTCCTGGCCAACCTGCTGGTCTGAGTTGACCGACAGGATGGCGCGTTGCACGTCGTGCAGTGTTGCCAGCGGGGCGCTGTGCGTGCGGATGAGGAAACCAGTCTCGGGCCACATGAAGCGCGTGTAGGGCACATAGAGCTCCGGCTGCACTGGTTTGTCCAAGCCGGAGTTGAGAGAGTCGGCGACGACACCGATGATCTGAACCCAGCCATTGGAGTCGGGTACTCCGACGAGTCTACCTGGATCGCCGTGCTGCAGGGTGAGCATGGGCGTACGCAGCTGCCGGCCGATCGCGTCACCGTTGGGGAAGTATCGATGCGCCAGCGTTTCATTGATCACGGCGACTGCGGCACCACGGGTGTTCTCGGCTTCGTTCCATAGGCGCCCTTGCAGGAGCGGAATATGGAGAGTAGAAAAGTATTCCGGGCCCACGAAGTCCGTGTTCACAGTCTGGCGCTGTGTGTAAGCCGAACCGAGGATCTCGAAGGCAAGGTTAGTGCCGGTTAGTGGCGGCGGGGCGTCAGCGGATACAGCGACCTGCTTGACGCCGGGTACGGCGGCAATCTTCTCCTCGAGTGTCTTGATGTAGGAGGTCCTTGCCTCGCGCGTCAGATAGCTATGTTCGTGAAGCGGGACGGGCACGGACATTACGTGTGCAGGATCATAGCCAAGGGTGCGGTGGGTCATCCGCGTAAAGCCGCCGATGGCGAGTCCGGCGGCTCCCATGATGATGATGGTGAGAGCGATCTGTGCCGCAATGAGCAGGTTGAGCGCGCGTGCCTGGCCTATGCTTCCGGCCACTTTGCGCGCGGAGGCCTGCATCACGCGCGCGAGATCAGGACGCGACATGCGAAGCGACGGAAGTAGTCCGAAGGCCAGCCCGCTGAGCAACGCCAAGGCGATCGAGAAGGCGAGGATGGGCAGGTTAATGTGAATGGCAGACTCATGCAAGAACACGTCTGGAAAGAGCGAAAAGATGACCTTCGCCATCCAGTAAGCCAGAAGGATGCCGAAGAGCGAGCCGAGGACGGCGAGCACTATGGCTTCGACGAGAAGCTGGCGAAGGATGCGGTGACGGCTGGCGCCAATGGCGGCACGGACAGCAAGTTCGCTCTGCCGGCTCATGCCACGCGCCAGCAGAAGAATGGAACAGTTGACGCAGCCGATGATGAGCAACATGAGAACGGCCGCAGTGAGCAGTATCAGGGTGTGCCCGGCATCTCTAATGACGCTGTCGGTCATGCGCTCGAGATGCATGCGGAAGCGGTTTGGAAATTGATGAGGAGTGTCTCTCGCGAACTGATGAAGAAGCGCATCGATCTCGGAATCGGCGCGGGCAAAACTCACGCCGTGCTTAACCCTCATGAAAGGAAAGGGATTTCGCTCGCTGATCGGCAGCAGCGAGATAGGAGCGTAGAGATCAGGCTCTGCGGTGTAGTCCTTAGGCATGACCCCGATGATGTTGTAGGGCTTGTGGTCGAGCTCGAGTGTCTTGCCCACGATGCTTCGATCTCCGCTGTAGTAGCGCATCCAGAAGTCGTAGCTGATCACGACCGGCCGCTGCTGCAGGGCGGTCGCGGCATCCGATGGTTGAATGTCGCGGCCCAGGAATGCAGGGACGCCCCAGAAGGCGTCGGTATTCTCAGAGAAGTAGTCGATCTGGACCTGTTCAGGAATATCGCGGCCCGTCATCACAATAGTTCTGTTGTCGTCTGCGACTGTGTCGGCAAGGCTGGTGACTTTTCGCAGTTGCTCATACTGCGGCCACGTCAGGCTGAACCACTGCTCGGGCGATGAGGGCTGATCGTTGTTGAGGTAGATGGGGTAGGCGATTTGCTGCCAGTCGGCGTAAGGAACGGGGTGCAGAAGCACCGCGTAAATGAGCGAGAACATGGAGGTGGTCGCGCCGATGCCGAGGGCTAGTGACAGGATGGCGACGGAGGAGAAGCCGGGATTCCTCCTCAGCCCTCTCAACGCGTAACGGATGTCTTGCCAGAGCCGCTCCGCCCACAGCCAACCCCAGGCTTCAAGGGATTTCTCTCGGACCAGCAGAGGATTTCCGAACGTTCTCATCGCGGCTTGACGCGCATCCTCCGGCGCCATGCCGGTCTCGATATTGTCCTGTATCTCTGCGGCTATGTGCGCCTGCATCTCGTCCCGCAACTGCTCGCTCTTGCTCTTCCACCAGGTCATATCGGCACACCTTTCCTTCCCGCGGCTACGTCAACCGTTCTCTCCTGCTATCGGCGTCAGAATGCGTCCGACAGCTTCCGTGAGCCGTTCCCATTTCGACGTCTCAGCAAAAAGCCGTCTGCGGCCCTTCGCTGAGAGCCGGTAGTAGCGTGCCTTTCGATTGTTCTCCGACGGGCCATCTTCACCCAGAATGAGCCCCTGCCTGATCAGCCGCTGCAGCGCCGGATAAAGAGATCCGTGACCGATCTGCAGCACTTCGCCCGATCTGGATTCAATTGACTTTGCGATTGCGTGCCCATGCACGGGGCCGCGAGCAACTGTCTGCAGGATCAGCAAATCGAGCGTACCCTGGAGCAGTCCGAGTTGGTCATCAGCTTTTCTAGTCGACATTCGACCTGAGACTAAACGAGCTCTGGTCGAATGTCAAGGGGAGCTGGGAGTTCAATCGTAGACGTATTTGTTTAGCGTCTTGATTCTGCATCCAGGAATGTACTTGTACAGATTCGGCGAATCGGTACTCTGTGAGCATGGAATCGCTGGTTGAGGAAAACGCTCGGCTTCGGCGGGAAAACGCGGAGTTAAGGACCGCCAACGATCGATTGGAATTGCGCGTACAAGAGTTGGAGCGCCGGGTGCAGGAG
>Ga0224527_1000287_pt1 | contig 37503 bp, 37 predicted proteins | sample CBST0metaG_FD_179882 | JGI IMG/M metagenome (GOLD analysis project Ga0224527, IMG submission 179882) | Peat soil microbial communities from Stordalen Mire, Sweden - C.B.S.T0 | ecosystem: Environmental > Terrestrial > Soil > Wetlands > Peat | place: Sweden: Norrbotten County, Stordalen Mire... | reverse complement strand
AGCCGCTGCTGATTTATTCGCTTGATGTGGAAGGCGGGCAGGCCACGCTGCTGGTGTCGCCGTCGGGGGCGTCGCTGCTGGTCGATACGGGATGGCCGGGTGAGAATGGGCGCGATGCGGAGCGGGTGATGGCGGCGATGAAGGATGCGGGTGTCAGCAAGATTGATCATGTGCTGATCACGCACTTTCATACGGATCACGTGGGCGGAGTGCCGGAGTTGGTCAAGCGCGTGCCGATCGGCGAGTTTATCGATCATGGGGGGAATCGCGAAGACTCGGACATTACGCGGCATGATTATGCTGCGTATTTGAAGGCCATCGAGGGCAAGCCACGGCGCATTGTTCATCCTGGCGACACGATCGATATTCCGGGGCTGAGCACGATTGTGCTGACTGCGGATGGCGAGCATATCAGTGCGATTCCGGGGATCAAGCCGGTGGCGAACCCTTATTGTGCGACGGAGCCGAAGTGGGATCTCGATGCGACGGAAAATCCGCGGTCGGTGGGGATTCTGGTGACGTTTGGCAAGTTCAAGTTTCTCGATCTGGGAGATCTGACGAAGATCAAAGAAGTCGCGCTGGTGTGCCCGAACAATCCTATTGGGCATGTGGATCTGTATCTAGCGACGCATCACGGATTCAACCTGTCGAATGCGAAGGCGATTGTGGATGCGATTCGCCCGCGAGTGACGATCATGAACAACGGGGCGCACAAGGCGGGGAGTCCGGAGGCGTGGCAGACGATTCACGAGAGCCCGGGGATGGAGGACTTGTACATGGTGCACACGGCGGAGGACTCCGATGCCGCGCATAATAGTTCTCGGGCGCTGATTGCGAATCCGAAGGGTGCGGGCACGGATGGAGCGTACTTCAAGGTTGCGGCGGAGGCGGACGGGACCTTCTCGGTCTTAAACACGCGCACCGGCGAAACCAAGACCTACACACAAAAGTAGGCATCAACACAGGGAACGAACAAGGGAGTTTCATGTCACATTCGCGACGAGAGTTTTTGAGCGGTATGGCTGCGGCTGGAATTGCTGCTGCGATGCCTGCACAAGCGCAGAAAAGTTGCCCATTCAGGGTTGCAATCATCAACGATGAGATATCGCAGGATTTCGATCATGCGTGTTCGGTGGCGGCGAAGGATTTCGGTCTGCAATGGATCGAGTTGCGGGGGATGTGGGACAAGAATATTACGGAGTTGACGGCAGCACAGATCGAAGAGGCGCGGAAAATACTGGCGAAATATCGCTTGCGCGTGACGGATATTGCGAGTCCCTTGTTCAAGAGTGATTGGCCGGGTGCGCCGCTGTCAAAACAGAGCGAGAAGCGGGATCAGTTTCACGCGGACTTCGATTTCAAGCAGCAGGACGCGCTGCTGGAGCATTGCATCGAGTTGGCGAAGGCGTTTGAGACGGATCGGATTCGGTGCTTTGATTTTTGGCGACTGGACGATGTGAAGCCCTATCGGCAAGGCATTGACGCCAAGCTGCGCGATGCGGCGCGGCGATGCGCGCAGAGCAATTTGATACTGCTGCTCGAAAACGAGATGTCGTGCAACACGGCGACGGGCGAAGAGGCGGCGGCGACATTGGCAGGAGTGACGGAAACCAATTTTATGTTGAATTGGGATCCGGGGAATGCGGCGACGTTTGCGGGCAGCGAGCCGTTTCCCAACAGTTATGATTTGCTGCCGAAGAATCGCATCGGGCATTGCCATGCGAAGAACGTGGTGCGCAAAGCGGAGGGCAAGTGGGAGTGGGCTCCGGTGGGCACGGGCGTGGTGGATTGGACGGGGCAGTTGAGAGCGCTGGCGCGGGATGGATATCGCCATGCAGTGAGTCTCGAAACGCATTGGCGGGGCGCGGGGACGCCGGAGGCTTCGAGCCGGATCAGCATGCAGGGGCTCAAGGAAGCGCTGGCCAAAGCGGGGACGGGCTGCTGAGATTCTGGAGTTATGGAGTCGTTGTAGAGAATATGCGATCCCACCCATCGAGCAAAAAGCGCTCGATGGATGGGGCACAGACTTCATGCGGACCGGGTCGGCAACGCCGGCGGGCGATTGACGGTAATTAGCTGCCGGAGCCGACTAATTTAATTTTCATGCGGGAAGATGTTTTTGCATCCAAGTCCATTGAGGAGAGACACCTATGGGACATGGAGTGCTTGCGTGGATCGTAATTGGCGTGATTGCGGGCTGGTTGACCGGGAAGCTTATGAAGGGCTCCGGGTTTGGCTTCATCATGGACATGGTGGTGGGACTGATTGGCGCGCTGGTGGGCGGATTTTTGTCGAGCCATCTGGGATACGGCGGAGTGGGCGAGCACGGGCTGACGATGAGCATCGTGATCGCGGTGATTGGGGCGGTGGTTTTGACGTTTCTGCTAAGGCTTATCAGCGGTAACCGGACGGCCAACATTTAAGATCTGGCGGCCCGCATTCCTGTGCGAGTTCACCGATCTCAATCCCCTGACTGCGAGCGCTGGTGGAGTTCTTCAAGCGCATCGCAGGCGGATTTCAAGCCGTTTTCGTACTCAATTTTTTTGATCATGGACTGGGCTCGGCGGGCGTATTTTGGCTCGTCGAGCATGGCACGAAGTTTGCGCGCCACGCGCTGCGGAGTGTAGTTGCCGCGGCGGATGATGCGCGCCACTTTGAGCCGACGCATGCGGCGGGCATTGTCAGGCTGGTCGTGGGAGTAGGGCATGATGAGCATGGGCTTGCCGGCGCGCAGACATTGCGCGGTGGTTCCCACGCCGCCTTGATGGACGACGAGCGAGGCACGCGAAAAGAGCGCTGAATAGGGCGCGTAGTCGGCCACGCAGATGGTGTCGGGCAACGATTGGCGAGGACGGTTGCGCTCGTCGCTCCCGATCAATAACACTGCACGGATGCCGAGACTCACTGCGGCGCGCGCCGAGTATTCATAGAACTTGCCGGCGGCGAGCACTGCGGCCGAGCCCAGGGTGAAGACCACGGGCGGCGGACCGGCAGAGAGAAATTTCTCAAGGTTGGGCGGGAGAGTGGCATCGCCGCTGTTGGCATCGTAGAAACAAAAGCCGGTGATGAGGGTATTTTGCGGCCAGTCTTTCTGCTCTTTGCCGAGCAGTTGAGAGAAGAGTGCCAGGACGCGACGGGGAGAGTTTTTGGCGTCAAAGAGGGGATTGGGGCCACGGTCGAGTCCCAATTCGCGACGGAGGGCGTAGATGGGCTTAGACCAGTTGCGAGTGACGAAGCGAGCCAGCCGCTTGATGGCGCGGCCCATGCCGGGGACGGTGCTGTCGGCGCGCGCGAGGCGCGGATACATGGGCAGGACGGGCGGATCGAAGGCGGAGAAAAAGGAAAGCGGGGCAAGGACGTAGCTGGCCCACGGGATGCCGGTGATTTCAGCGACCAACGGTCCGGCGTAGTTGAGTTCGCCGAGGAGCAGGAGATCGGCGCGCTGAGGCTTAGTGGCTGCATCGAGCAGATCGTCGTAGGTCTGGCGCAGGGCGGGAAAGAGGAAGTCGCGCAGCCCATGTTCGGTGCCTTTGTTTACGTCGTAGACCATCTCGACGAGGATGCTGTTGTTGGGATCGATGTCGGGACGGATGGCATGGAACTCGAGGCCCAGGGGTTGAATTTTGGGGCCGTATACCGCCGGCACCGCCATCACGGGCAGATGCCCACGCCGCTTGAGCTCAAGCGCGATGGCTATCAGCGGATTGATGTCGCCCAAGGTTCCGATGTTCGAAAGGACAATGCGCACGTAAAGGTCCCAGGCGGGCGCGTGGCCCACAAGTACGAGCGTAATGCATGAGGCTCATTCTCCGCGGCGGCGAAGCGCGTTCGTCTTGAGACTGAAGGAAAATGGTATTCTTGGCCGGAGTATAGGGAGAGCTTCATGTCCTTGCAGAGCGGAATTCGTTCGTTGATGGCATTAGGGATGGCGGCGGGGATGGTTCTGAGCACGGCAACGATGCTGGCCGCACAGCAACCTTACAAAGTCATTGACCACTGGAAGCTGGGTGGCGAGGGTGGCTGGGATTACATGCTGGCGGATGGGGGCGCGCACCGCCTTTACATTACGCACGGCGCGCGTGTCGAAGTACTGGATACGCAGACGGGCAAGCCTGTGGGCGCGATTACGGGGCTGCATGGCACGCACGGCGTGGCGCTCGATAATGGCGGGAAGTTTGGCTACATTTCCGACGGGGGCGGCAATGCGGTGGTGGTGTTTGATCGCGGCACGCTGACGACCGTGGCGACGATTGCGGTGGGGACCAACCCGGATGCGATCGTGTTTGAACCGGCCACGCAAACCGTCTGGGCGTTCAATGGACGGAGCAAGGACGCGAGCGTGATTGATGCTGCTACGCGCAAGGTGGTGGCGACGATTGCGTTGCCGGGCAAGCCGGAGTTTGCCGCTGTCGATGGCCACGGCACGGTGTTTGACAACATCGAGGACAAGAACGAGATTGTGCGGCTGGATGCTCATGCCAGGAAACTGAATGCGGAGTGGCCGTTGGCCTGCGATTCTCCTTCAGGATTGGCGTTGGACACGGGGGGGGCGCGGCTGTTCTCGGTGTGCGATGGGAAGAAGATGGCGGTAACGGACGCGAACACCGGCAAACAGCTAGGGACGGCTGCCATCGGCGATGGACCGGATGCGGCTAACTTCGATCAGGCTCAGAAGCTGGCTTTTGCGTCGTGCGGCGAGGGAGTTTTGGCGGTAGTGGATGCGGGCGCGTCCGGCTACCCGACGGTGGAGACTCTGCCGACGCAGCGCGGGGCGCGCACCATGACTTACGACGCGGTTGCGGATCGGATTTATCTGGTCACGGCAGAGATGGGTCCGAGACCGGAGCCGACTGCCGATAACCCGAGGCCACGACCGGCGATTGTTCCGGGGAGCTTTACGGTGATCGTGGTGGGAAGGTAGTCGGCCGACGGCCGACAGGGGTCAGGGGTCAGAGCGATGCGGGGATGGCCGGCGTAGTTTGGTTTGGGAGTCGTTTGCAGGGGTCCCCAGAAATTGCGCATTCCCACCCTAACAATACTTAACTGCCGGAGCAATAAGAGCTGAGATATGAAGATTGTTCTGGGGATAGCTGCGGTTTTGGTGGTCGGTGGGTCGATTGCGGCTGATTACTTCTGGCGGCAATGGATGATTGCGCGACGTCGTGATCGGGAGTAAATCCGCAACGTTTTCGGGCTATTCCCGTTACAATCAGCAGGAGGGAGCCGTCCAATCGACATGTCTCGTTTTCTGACTTTTGCTAATCGCCTTTTGGTTCGCCGCCACGCAGGTGTGGCCATCGCGTCTGTAGCTCTGATGCTGGCGCCTGCTGTTCACGCGCAGTTTGCGCAGCCATCTGCCGGGACGCAGGTGCACGATCCGGCGCTGTTGCGTCCGCCTGCCGGCGCGCGGGTGGCCATTGTCGAATTTGAAGACATGGAATGCCCCGATTGCGGTCGCGCCAATCCTCTGCTCAAAGAGGCTGCCGCCAAGTACAACATCCCGTGGGTGCGGCACGACTTTCCCCTGCCCTTCCACAACTGGAGCACCAACGCGGCTGTCAACGCCCGCTGGTTTGACACCAAGAGCAAGAAGCTGGGGGACGAGTATCGGGACGATGTATTCGCGAGCCAGATTTCGATCACCAGCCCGGAGAGCCTGGCGCAGTTTACCGAGAACTTCGCAAAGAGCCATAATATTGCGTTGCCGTTTGCGATTGATCCGCAGGGCAAGCTTTCGGCGGAGGTCAAGGCTGATTACGCACTGGGACAACGAATCGGGATTGAACACACGCCGACGATCTGGGTGGTGACGGCCAACAGCAAGGGAGCACCGTTTGTCGAAGTGGTGGATCGGACCAAGCTGTTTCAACTGATCGATCAGGCGCTGGCGGATACCAGGGCTAGCGCGGCGCGGGCGGGTAAGAATTAAGACAGGCGTTGGTTTGGCCTGACAGGGAACAAGACCTGAAGAAGCAAAAGCCTGACAGTCCACCGGAAATCTTTGTGATCTCCCACCCATCGAGCAAAAAGCGCTCGATGGATGGGGCACCCGGCCGCTATGTCAGAGATAGAAGAATGACAGCCGATTTTTGTGTTTCAGGCGCAGGACATTTGTTCCCAGACGCAGAAAGGCCCCGAACCTGAGTTCGGGGCCTTTCTGCGTTGGTGCGTCAGTTTTAGTGGCTTGTGGGCGGCTTGGCGGCCGGAGTGCGGGGCGCTGCTGGAGCGGCCGCACCGGCTGCGGGCGGCGGAGGAGCAGGCACACCGGACTTGAGGTTATAAGCATCGATGACCGGCTTGGTGATGTTGAGGGCATCGGTGGCATAGAGAACGGGCGTCTGCTGCTGGGCCATATCGAGCACCAGGGTGTAGCCATGCTGCTGCGAATAGGTCGAGAGCACGTCATAGACTTTGGAGGCGAGACCGGAATACATCTCCTGCATCTGTTGCTGGAAGTCGTTGGAAGCGTCTTCCCCATCGCGCTGAAGCTGTTTCTTTTTGTCGTCGATGGTCCTGGCGCGGCTGGCGCGCTCAGTGTCGCTCAGCTTTTCGCCCTGTGCCTGTAGCTGCTTGGTCAGGTTCTCGACCTCGTCGCTGAGGGTCTTGATCTGCTGCCGCTTGGGATCGAATTTTTTCTGAAGGTCAGCGAAGTTGCGCTGAAACTCGTTGGTCTGCCCGACAGCTACCTGAAAGGCAATGACGGCGATTTTGGGAGGTCCGGCAGGAGCCGCGGCGGCGGCGGGTGCGGCAGGTGTTTGGGCGGCGGCGGTCAGGGCCAAGCCTGAGGCCAGCATGAAAGCAAAAACAGACAAGCGCTTCATTCGAGTCGAAAACTCCTTCGGAATTCCTGTGTGGCTCCCTTCACGTTCAGCGCGAAGGCAAACCGGTGCCTCCTGAGCAACCTCTCGTCATTCTCTTGGGGGGGCCGCTCCGGATGGAGGAAGGCAGAAAAGGACGCGGACGGAGACGTCAGCAGGAACTAGATTGGATTATAGGGTGGCGAGATGGGAGGGTCAAACCGGCGGAGCGTGAATTTTGATAAGAAACAAAATGGAAGTTCAACAAAAAAACGGTAGACGATAAGCTTTTGTGGTCTCCCACCCATCGAGCAAAAGACGCTCGATGGATGGGGCACCCGGTTATGAGTTGATCAGCTCCGCATCAGTTTCCTGACGGGCCCTTAGGTGTGGGCGCGGAGGGGAGTTGGACGGGAGCGGGCACGCCGGACTTGGCGTTGTACGCATCAATGATGGCCTTGGTGATGTCGGTAGACGGCGTGTGAAAGAGCACGACTGCTGCTTCCTGCTCCCCTCCATCAAGCACCAGGGTGTAGCCGTGGTCCTTGGCATAGGTGGTGAGCAGATCGCCCACTTTGTTGGCAACGTCGCCAAAGGTCTGCTGCATCTCCTGCTGGAAGTCGTTCTGTGCGTCTTCGCCGGTGCGCTGCAACTGTTTTTTCTTGTCGTCGATAGCCTTGGCACGGCTGGCGCGCTCGGAGTCGCTGAGCTTATCGCCCTCGGCCTGCAATTGCTTGTTCAGGTTATCGATATCGTCGGTGAGGGTCTTGATCTTCTGGCGCTGAGGGTCGAATTTTTTTTGCAGATCGGCGTAGTTGCGCTGGAACTCATTGGTCTGACCGACAGCAGCCTGGAAGGCTATGACAGCGATCTTGGGAGGACCATCGGGAGCAGCGGCGGTGGAGGCAGAGGGCGTTTGTGCGGCGACGCTGAGTGCAGAACTTGAGAGCACGATGAGTGCGATGAAAAACGAGCGCTTCATTGAGTAAGAGACTCCTTGGACAATCTTGCGTGAGCGGCCGACTGAAAAGGATCGCGCGTCCTCCAGAAACCGCTCCTCATTCTATCGGGTGTCACGGCTCCGGCCGGGAGCGGGACAGAAAGAAGATTCAACGCAGACTTCAGCAGGAACTAGGAGGGATTATAGGGTGGTGGAGGGGGAGCGTCAAACTGGCGATTGCCGCGGATGACGGCGGTCGCAGGGCGTATGCGATCCCACCCATCGAGCAAGAAGCGCTCGATGGATGGGGCAGCAGTCATGGGAGTGTTAGCAACCCTAGAAGGTGGTTGAGACGGTCAATCGGAAGGTCTTGCGGGGTTCGCGGAAGAGGTTGCGCGCGCCATAGCCCTGAATTGCTTCAGCGTAGGTGTAGTCGCCAGCGCCTCCGGGCGGGAACAGGTCGCGGGTAATGAGTTGGGACGAACAGCTTTGGTTGGCGCTTCCCTTGCTGAGGTCGGCGTTGCAGTAAGGCCGCTCATAGAGGCGCAACGGGTTGTAGGCATAGTAGAGACGGAAGGGGGCGTTGACGATAGGCATGATGACCGAGATTTCGCCACCCAGCGACATGCGCGGAACGAAGTTGGTGCCCGCAACGGGGTGAATGTCTCGGGCGAAACCGACTTGCGAGCCGGGGATGCCACCCTGGCAAGAACCGTTGTTGTAGACGGGGCATCCATAGAGGGGTGCGGTCAGGGAGGCAAAGCCTTCAGGGCTCTGCTTCAACTGGCCTTTGTTGAGGGCGACGTCGATGCCGAAGTCGTCGAAGAGCGAGATCATGACCGGTCCCGCGATCGGAATGCGGTACTCGGCGTTGGTGGTCAGGTTGGTATCGCCGCCGATGGATGCGATGCCATAGACCGGGATCGGCACCTGGATGCACTGGTTGAGCTGCGGATTGGTGGGATCGCGCGGAACGCACGTACCGTCGGGGTTGGTCAACTGCAAATTGACGCGATTGGGCACGTAGCCGTAGGGCGTTGCGCCGCGGACGTCGAATCCGCGTATCTCAGCCTCACCGCCGGAGTAGAAGCGGTTGTTGGGAGGAGCCACATCGCCGCCGAAGCCCTGGACGTAGGCTAGCTGGGCGCGCAATCCGAGGACGTTGCGTCCATTGGCCGAGGGGGTCAGATAGTGCATGGAGCGGAAGCTTTTGTAGGCGACCGCGGGCGAGAAGTAGCGCAGGTTTCCACCAATGCCGGAGAACGCGAAGGCGGCGGTGTATTCCTTGCCGGAGCGCGGACGCAGGGGGTTGTTAATGGTGTTGTAGATGTAGCTGAACGATGCCGAGCTATTGACGATACCGTTGAGAGCGTTAGAGCCCTGGATGCCGGACCGGAAGCTGATGGTCTGGAAGAAGGTCTGGGACGCGGTGCTGAAGGCGGTGATCGACGACCGGCTGAGTGAGTAAGTGAGGCCGACGCGCTGGAAGGCGTGCCGCTTCAATGGATAGCTCACGGACATGGTCAGGCCGGTGGACGCCTGATTGTAGTTTTGGGTGAGCGACTGCTGTGCCGCGCTCAAATTGGCCGAGGCGCCGCTGGTCGTCTGGTAGTTCTTGGCGGCGTTGAAATCCTGCTTCGTATTGAAGAGCTGGAAGCCGAGGTTGAGCGGGCGATTGCGCACATAGGGCTGCGAAAAGCCGAATGTGAACTGGCGGCTCACGTTGCCGAGATTGCCTTGGAGGCTGAGCGTCTCACCCAGGCCAAGGAAGTTGTTGGTCTGGTAATTGACACCGAGGAAAGCGCCGGACAAGCCGCTGACGCCTCCGTTGAGGCCGATGGAGTTCTTGCCCTTTTCCTTAACCTTGAGGAGCAGGTCGACGGTGCCGGCTTCTGAATCCTGGTGGGCTTCAGAGTCCTGATCGACCTTGAGAGGCTCGAAGTATTCGAGCTGGTTGAGGCGGAGCAGGCTGTACTCCCAAAGCTGAGAGTTGTAGACCTGGCCTTCGTCGAGGAGCAGTTCGCGACGGATGACGCGATCGCGGGTGATGGTGTTGCCCTGGAACTCAATGCGCGAAACGTAGAAGGGCTTGCCTTCATCAATGTCGATCTGCAACGAGACGGTCTTATTCTTGTCGTCGTACTTGGGCGTGGGGATGGCCGCGAAGTTGACATAACCCAACGTGCCGTAGGCCTTCTTTAAATTCTCAAGGCCCTTCTGAATCATGGTGGCGTTAAACCAGTCGCCGTCTTTCAAAGCGAAGGTGGCACGCAGCGCCTTGGCGTTGGTAACCGCCTTGTTGCCGCTGAAGGTGATGGTGCCGACACGGAAGCGACCGCCCTCTTCGATGGGCATCAGGATGTCAATGCGCTTGCCCTTGTTGGGGCGGAAGGTGAACCAGTTGAGGCCGCCCTGATCGCGAATCTGGGTTTTGGGCTCTTCAACGGCAGCGCTGGCATAACCCTTGTCGCGGTAGGCCTGGCGGACGCGCTCGGAATCTTCTTCCAGCTTGGAGGCGTCGAAGGTCTGCGAGAAAAGATTTTCGAAGATCAGGGAGTAAGGAATGCCGATGGGCTTGAGGTTCTTCATCGAGCGCCGCAGCGTGAGGCTGCCGATGTGCTCGTTGCCGGTGAACTTGATTTCGCCGACTTTTACCGTTGGGCCTTCCTTGATATTGAAGATGACCTGGACCGAGGCGGGAGGAATGGTCTTGACCACCGTCTTGATGGTCGCGAACTGGTGACCGTGCTCGGCGAGGATCTCGCGCAGGACCGCCTCAGCCCGCTTGACCTTGGTCTGGTCGAACTGACTTTCGACGGAGATGGAGACCTTCTCTTTTTTGAAACGGTCGAGAACATCGGACTGGGAGACGGCGTTGAGCCCCGGATAGGTAACGTCGCGGATGGTCGGCTTCTCCTGGACGATCACGTCGAGGATGATGCCCTTTTCAGAGTCTTCGCGCTCGATGCGGAGGTTGGCGAAATAGCCCGTGTTCCAGAGCGAGTTAAAGTCGCGCTCGATAGAGATAGGGTCGTAGGTATCGCCGACGTGGGTAAAGAGCCGCGCCAACACCGTTTCCTTGGGAATGCGCCGGTTGCCGATGACGCGAATCTGGTCAATGGTCTGCGCTTGTTGAGCCAGGGCTGCGACGGCCGGAAAAGCGACGGCCACGAGCAGCATGGCGCATGCAAGGCGGGACAAGATCCGCCGGACGCGGGAGATGGAAGTGTGCTTGATCTTCACCGGGCGGATGCCCCGCGGCGAGCACAAGAAATACTGGTGCGGTCCATGGTTCAGATTCACGGGAAGAATATGCACACCCTCATTGCTTAAAATCTGTTCTGCCCTCGAGGAAACACTGATTATATTTGACCGTGGTCACCTCGCCCAAACGCGCAAGGCTGGCCACCGGTCTGGAAACCATGTCTTCCCCGAATTTTGAATGCTGCGTTCGACTACTTTTGCACGAAGACGCACCGTTGTTGCTGCATAAAAGCTGCAAATCGGTCCGTATCCAATACGAAAAACCAGTTTCTGGCCGTCGAACGAAAGCCGGTCTCACAATAAGACCCAGCCCCCAGTCTACCGGACGCAGACGGGTTGACGGGTTCCAGACTGCCCTCGCTGTGAGCTGCATCCCTCTTAGACGCACGAGCGGGCAACATGACATCCTCTGTACGCGAGGTTATTGAGACATGAAAAGCGAGCCAGTGACACTTTATGAACTGTCAGCGCCCCTGCTGAGTGGAGAAGCGGTAAGCCTGTCGGAATTTGCCGGGCGGGTGCTGCTCATCGTGAATACTGCCAGCAAATGCGGGTTCACGCCGCAGTATGGGGGCCTGGAGCAGTTGTATCGCACGTACGCCGAGCGGGGATTCTCGGTGCTGGGTTTCCCATGCAATCAATTTGGCGGACAGGAACCGGGGACGGAGGAGGAGATTGGACGTTTTTGCGAGCGCAATTACGGCGTGAGCTTTCCGATGTTTGCCAAGATCGATGTGAATGGGCCGCTGACCCATCCTGTTTTCCAGATGCTGAAGCGGGCGAGGCGGGGCATTTTTGGAACGCAGCGGATCAAGTGGAATTTCACAAAATTTCTGGTGGACAGAGACGGCCAGGTGGTGGGGCGAATTGGACCGTCGACGACACCGACGGATTTGGGACCAAAGATCGAAGCGCTGCTCGGAATCGGGAATTCCGGCACGACTGGTGTCTGAGAGGCACCGCAGGCGGGCGGCTGTGGGTTATGCTTCGTTGCAAGGATGAGTTTGACAGTTCACCTTGGGCGTCGAACAGGATGACGCCTTAAAACGGTTTAGAGAAGGAAAGAAGCGATGCGTGCGAAGATCCCCATGCTGCTGATCCGGTTTGTTGTGGGGTTGGTATTCGTGACTGAGGGCATTCTCAAATACGTGCGTCCGGAGGAGTTGGGCGCGGGTCGATTTGCCCAGATTGGATTTCCGTTTTCCCACTTGCTGGCGCCTTTTGTGGGCGGGGTGGAGATCGCGGCCGGAGTTGCTGTTTTGCTGGGTGTGCTGGCGGGCGAGGGCGCGCTGCTGCTGCTGGCGGTGATGGTGACGGCGCTGATTTCGACCAAGATTCCGATTCTGACGGGGCAGCCGCTATGGATTTTTCATGTGCCCAGGAATGTGGCTCACACGGGCGTACTGGGGTTTATGCACGAGGCGCGTTTGGATGTGGCGATGCTGTTTAGCCTGATCGCCATCCTGATCGACTCGGGGATGCGGCTGGGGCGCAAGAAGCGCTGGAACCATCGATAAAACTGTTCACCCGTCGAAGCGGAAGGCGCTGATGGCGGCTCCCATGGGCTCGTCGTTGAAGATGCGGGTGCCGGGTGCTTCTCCGCCTGCTCCGGCCGCGACAAACAGGGGGATAAGGTGCTCTTCGCGCGAGTGAGCGAAGGCTGCAAACGGGGCCTGGCGCCAGGAAGTTAGCAGGGCGTCACGTTCGGACGCGGGAGACTGCACGGCGGCAGTGAGCCAGGCGTCGAACTCCTGTGCGCGCGGGCGGGTTTGGGGCTGAAGATAGGCGCGGAGGTTGTGAAAGCTCATGCCGCTGCCCACGATGAGTACACCTTGATCACGAAGCGGGGCCAGAGCGCGACCGGCGGCGAGATGCTGGGCAGGATCGAAGAGCCCGTCTGAAGAGATCGCCAGCGATAGCGTCACGACGGGAATTTGCGCTTGGGGAAAAGCGACTTTGAGGGGCACGAAGACACCGTGATCGTAGCCGCGGCTGAGACTGAATGCCGAAGGAAGGCCGGCGCGGCTGAGCAGGCTGGCTACTTGACCGGCAAGAACGGGATTTCCCGGAGCAGGCCAGGTGAGGCGATAGGTGTGGGCGGGGAAGCCGGAATAATCGAAGATGAGCTCGGGAGCGGCGCCGGCGCCTACCGTGAAGGCCGGCTCCTCCCAATGACCGCTGACAACCAGGAGAGCTGTGGGCGGTGCGGGCAAGGTGGCGGCCAGACCCTCAAGAAAATGCTGGGTTGCGTGCCATGTATCGGCAGGTCCCCAGGTCCAATCCATAAAGAAGCAGGGGCCTCCGCCATGGGGAAGAAAGATGGTGGGTTGGCGGTGTGGATTAGCGGTCATGCAGGCACCTCAAATGTCGGGCCGGGTGGTGCGGGCGACGATAGTTGTTCAAACAACTACATTAGAGATGCCTGGAAGCCGGCGAGGATTCATTTGGAGAATGGGCCAGAGGATGGTCGGGCCTACTCGACCGGCGCAGAAAGGGCGTAGACGTAGACCAGCATGGCCACGCCGATGAGGCCCGGGATGAGTCCGCAGAGGGCCACTTGTCGGCCAACGAGTTGACTCAGGAAGATAATGAGACCGATGCCTACGCCGATGTTGATCAGGCCGCCGATCTTGAGGCCTTCACGGGTGTTGATGCGGCGGATGCGCTCTTGCTCGAGCAGCATTTGGAGGGCTGCGTTAGAGCCCTGGCTGGACGATTCGGCCACGCGTCGAATGGTTTCAGCTTTATAGAAAGCTTCGCGTTCCTTGCGCCGGCCATCGATCCAGCTGGTAACGGGAATGAAGACTCCAAACAGGGCCACGGCGCCTATCGACAAAAATGCCCACATGCCGAAGTTTCCAAAAATTGCCTCGTCGGAAAGCGCTAAGAAATGCATTGCCAGGTGCGCCATATCGTCCTCCTGATTCAATACTGCTGCCGTGATTCTGAGCTTGCGATTGGTACGACAGGGGAGGGACGTTTCCGGTTGCATTTGTTTGGGGCGGATTCTGCGATGGAGGCGGGGATTGTTCGCAGGCAATAAAATGCAACCGGGTGCTGGGGGATCGTGTCTTACCCGACGAAACGAGCTGACCTTGAGTGTGAATCGCCAAAGCGGCAGCGACGATGTGGCCGATGTCGACCGTGTCTTGGCGGGAGACGTGGCCGCGTTCGAGGGAATCGTGCGGCGCTGGCAAGGGCCGCTCATCAACATGGCGTGGCGCTATTGCCGCGATCGTTCACGAGCGGAGGAGTTGGCGCAGGAGGCGTTTGTTCGCGCATGGCGCGGGTTGGCACAGTGGCGGCGCGAGGCGAGCTTTTCGACGTGGCTGTTTGCGCTGGCCGCGAATGTCTATCGCAACGATCTGAAGCGGTTTGCGGCGATGAATGTTTCTATTGACGGAATTGACGAGCCCTCCCGAGCGGCGGCGCAGGACAGCGACCTCGCGATGAAGCAGAGTTCCGACGCGGTGCGGCGAGCGGTGCTGGCACTGCCGCTGCGCTATCGGGAGCCTATCATTCTGTTCTATTTTCATGAGATGGATGTGGCGGCGACGGCGAGCACGATGCGGCTACCCGAAGGAACGGTGAAGGCGCGATTGGCGCGGGCACGGGTGCTGTTGCGAACGCGGTTTCCTGATCTGGAAAATGAACAGGCATCCATTGAGGCTTCAAATGTGAAAATCGGAAAGGAGGCCTGAGGATGACGCACGACAAGATGGATCAAATTTTGGCGGCGGAAGAGGAGTTGGCGCCTTCGTCGGGCTTCCTGGCTTCGGTGATGGAACGGGTGCGCGAAGAGGCCGCAGCGCCGCCGCCGATTCCCTTTCCTTGGAAACGCGCGCTGCCGGGGATGGTAGCGGCCGCGGGGGGATTGGGATGGGTCGCGGTCGGGGCAGTACGGAACGGCTTGGCTGGCGCGCGCAGCATTTCGCTGGAGCAGATGCGGGTTTCCACTGCCCTCATGCGACCGTCGGAGCAGGCCGGATGGGTTGCTGTGGCGCTGGGTGTCTGCATGGTGTCATGGATCGCATCGCGACGAATGGTGGTTTGATAAGAGGCAGAGTTGATCCCACCCTTCGCAAAGTGCGCGAAGGATGGGGCACCCCGTTTCATCCTTCGTGGGTAGGCTTCGCGGGAAATGGCTGGCATATCTTAGGCGTGGTTGCGGTCGGCGTACTTGGTGCCGAATTGACGCAGCTTGGCGAGAGTCGAGGCGGCTTCGCCTGACTCGATGGCTTCGGCTCCGAGAGCTACACCTTCTTTCAAATCGCTTGCAAGACCGGCAGCCACCAGCGCGGCTGCGGCGTTGAATAAGACAATGTCGCGGCGAGGGCCGGGAATGCCGGTCAAAATATCGTAAAGAATCGCTGCATTAGCTGCTGCGTCGCCGCCGGTGAGTTGGTCGAGAGTAGCGCGCGGCAGGCCGGCCATTTCGGGGGTGACGCGCGCTGCTTTGAGAGCAGGGCTACCTTCGGGAGAGGACAATTCAACGCGCGCGACGACGGACTCGGTGGTGGTGGTGATTTCGTCGATGCCGTCGCTGCCGTGAACTACGAATGCGCGGCGAGCGCCTAATTCAACCAAGGCACGGCCTACCAGCAGGACACGACTGGGGGCGAGAACGCCGATGACTTGAGAGCGCGCGCCGGCGGGATTGGTCAGAGGACCGCAGAGATTGAAGATGGTGCGAAAACCGAGGGCGCGACGCAGCGGGGCTACCGCCTTCATGGCCGGATGGTAGAGGGGCGCGAGCAGAAACATGAATCCGGTGGCGCGAAGACATTCGGCCGCGAGTTCGGGAGTGAGATTGACGGGCACGCCCAGGGCCTCAAGGACATCGGCCGAACCGCAGCGGGACGTCATGGCGCGGTTGCCGTGCTTGGCAACTTTGGCCCCGGCTGCGGCGGCGACCAGGGCAGCGCCGGTCGAGATATTGAAGGTGGCGGGGCCTCCACCGCCAGTGCCGCAGGTGTCGACGAGGGCTTCGCGTTCCTCTTCGGTGAGGGGGACGGGCGTGGCGAGAGCGCGCATGGTTTCGACGAAGCCGGCCAGCTCGGGCGCTTGTTCGCCGCGTGTAGCAAGGACGGTTAGCAGAGCCGCGGTTTCGACTTCAGGCGTGTTGCCGGCGAGGATTTCGCGAAGAACGTCGGCGGCCTGTTGATGAGTCAGCGCCGAGCCATCTTCGGCTAACGGCTTGAGGTGATCCTTTAATAAGCCCATGTCATTGTCTATGGTAATGGGGATGGGCGGACCGAGGGCGCAGGGGGTGGTTTGCCGGGTGTTCGGGCGGCAAGATAAGATCTGCTTACCGCTGGCACGGTCTCGCGCTGGCCCGGTATATTGCCGGTCCGGTTTCCGAATCCCCCAAATCTCAGCGGACGTGGCGGTCCTAAAAACAATGAAGATACACGAGTATCAGGCGAAAGAAATCCTGGCCAAGTACGGCGTTGCCGTGCCCAGGGGCGAGATGGCCAATACGCTGGAAGAAGCGACGGCGGTGGCACGAACGTTGTTTGCGGAGGGCGCAAGCGGCGTGGTGGTGAAGGCACAGATTCACGCGGGAGGCCGTGGCAAGGGCGGCGGCGTGAAGGTGGCTCGGACACGTGAAGAGGCCGAGTTGTACGCCAAGAATATTCTGGGCATGCAACTGGTGACGCACCAGACTGGACCTCAGGGGCAGAAGGTGCAGCGGCTGTTGGTCGAGGAGACGGCGGCCATCGATCGCGAACTTTACTTGGGCATCGTGCTCGATCGCGCGACGGGCAAGCTGGTATTCATGGCGTCGAAGGCGGGCGGCATGGAGATTGAGGAAGTAGCGGCGAAGGATCCGGATGCGATCTTCAAAGAGACGATCGATCCGGCGGTTGGCTTTGGCGCATGGCAGGCACGCAAGCTGGCGTTTGCGCTGGGATTGAAGCCGACGCAGATCAATCACGCAGTGGCGTTTTTGCAGAGTCTTTACAAGGCATTCATCGATACCGACGCGTCGTTGGTCGAGATCAATCCGTTTATCACGACCAAGGATGACAAGCTGTTTGCGCTGGACGCGAAGATTACGTTTGACGATAACGCGTTGTTTCGTCACGCGGACATCAAGGCGCTGCGGGATACAGCGGAGGAAGATCCGCTGGAGGTTGAGGCGTCGAAGTACGCACTCAACTACATCAAGCTGGATGGGTCGATTGCGTGCATGGTGAATGGCGCGGGCCTGGCGATGGCGACGATGGATATCATTCAGTACGCCGGCGGCAGTCCTGCAAACTTTCTCGATGTGGGCGGCGGCGCGACGCAGGAACAAATCGAGCATGCCTTTGAGATTCTGCTTTCGGACGCTAACGTGAAGGCTATCTTTATTAACATTTTTGGCGGCATTTTGCGGGTCGATCGGCTGGCAACGGGCGTGGTGGCAGCGGCGCTGAAGCTCAAGGTCACAGTGCCGATTGTGCTCAGGCTCGAAGGAACCAACGTTGAAGAAGGCCGCAAGATTCTCAAGGAGTCCGGCTTGAATTTCCAGGTGGGCGCAACGATGAAAGAAGCGGCAGAATTGGTGGTAAGGGCAGCGGGAGGCAGATAGCTGTCAGCTATCAGCTATCAGCTTTCAGTTAAGGACGACGAGCTTTCAGCTATCAGCTATCAGCTAAAGACGACGAGCTTTCAGCTATCAGCTATCAGCTTTCAGCTTTCAGTTAAGGACGACGAGCTTTCAGCTATCAGCTTTCAGCTTTCAGTTAAAGACGACGAGCTTTCAGCAGTCAGCTCTCAGTTAAGAACGCCAAGACCTAACGCTTAGGCTTTTAACTGAAAGCTGATAGCTGATAGCTGAGAGCTAAGAGCTTCTCGGCCTCTAACGGAGAACTGATAGCTGAGGGCTGAAAGCTAATAACCAAAGGCGAGGAATCCGATGCCGCAAGACATGCAGGATCTCTTGGTGTGGCAGCGGGCAATCGATTTGACGGTGTGCGTTTATCAGTTGACGAAGGGGTTTCCTAAGGAAGAGACGTATGGGCTGATTTCGCAATTACGGCGCGCCAGCGTTTCGGTAGCCAGCAATATTGCCGAAGGACGGGGACGACTCAATCCGAAGGAATTCCGGCAGTTCTTAGGCATAGCTCTGGGATCGACCTTCGAGATCAAGACGCAGTTGATCGTGGCAAGAAGGCTGGAGATGGGACAGGCGGCGGGCATCGATGAGGCAACGGCATTAAGCGAAGAGGTTTCCAAGATGCTTACTTCGTTCATTCAAACATTGAGCTCGAAGACGGAACTCGGGTGCTGAGAGCTGACAGCTGAAAGCTAGGAGCTATAAATGGCTGTATTAGTGGATAACAACACGCGCTTGATCGTTCAGGGAATTACGGGCAAAGAAGGCACCTTTCACGCCATGGGTTGCGCGGAGTATGGCACCAAGGTTGTGGGCGGTGTGACTCCGGGCAAGGGTGGAACGAAACACGAAGGCTGGCCGGTATTTAACACAGTGGCTGACGCTGTGAATGAAACCGGTGCAAATGCAACCATGATTTTTGTGCCGCCACCGTTTGCGGCCGATGCCATTCTTGAGGCTGAGGACGCGGGGATTCCGTTGATTGTGTGCATCACGGAAGGGATTCCTACGCTCGACATGGTCAAGGTTTGGGCGAAGCTGAAGACTTCGAAATCGCGGTTGATTGGGCCGAATTGCCCTGGGGTGATTTCGCCGGGGAAAGCCAAGATCGGCATCATGCCGGGGCGCATTCACAAAGAAGGATCGGTGGGGATTGTGTCGCGCTCGGGCACGTTGACTTATGAGGCTGTGCACCAGTTGACGCAGCGCGGCATCGGTCAATCGACGGCTATCGGCATTGGCGGCGATCCGATCATCGGCACGACGCACATCGATGCGCTGCGGCTGTTGAACGACGATCCTGAAACCGAGTCGATCATCATGATCGGCGAGATTGGCGGATCGGCGGAAGAAGCTGCGGCCGAGTTTGTGAAGCAGCATGTGAAGAAGCCGGTGGTGGGATTCATCGCCGGGCAGACTGCGCCTCCTGGGCGGCGCATGGGTCATGCGGGCGCGATTATTTCCGGCGGTCAGGGCACGGCAGCCGACAAGATGAAAGCTATGACCGCGGCGGGGATTCATGTGGTGGTTTCACCGGCGGAGATCGGTGCGACACTGGCGAAGGTGATTGGGAAAGCGTAGTTTGTTTTTTCGTAGAAACAAACATGGAAGAAGGAAAGAGCCGACTGTCGACGGTAGGCCTTTGTGGTCTCCCACCCATCGAGCAAAAGGCGCTCGATGGATGGGGCACCCAATTTCATCCAACCGCGGGCCGGCAACGACGGCGAGGGACTAGAAGCTGCCTTTTCACCAGACGCGGCAAGGGTTGGCGATCACCATTTTGTCTGTCTTCTTGCAGCTGAAACTCTTGCCGAATTCGGGCAGGTCTTGCAGCACGGTGGTGGTTCGATATTCGTCGGGTGCGTGCGGGTCGACCTGCGCTTGCGTGCGTAGTTGCTCGGGACGCGTTTGGGTGCACCACTGCTGAGCGTAGGCAATCCAGAAACGTTGGTCGGGCGTATAGCCGTCGGTCTTCGCGGTCATGTCGAGGTGCGCGGTCTGGGCCTTATCGAGCCACGCCAGCCAGGCCAACCACAAGCCGCCTACATCGGCAAGATTTTCGCCCAGCGTCAGCTTGCCGTTCAAGTGAACGCCGGGGACTGCTTCAATGGCGTCGTACTGCTTTACTTCGCAGGCGGCGCGGTCGTTGAACTTTTGTTCATCTTCCTTGTTCCACCATTCCTTGAGATTGCCGTCTTTGTCGTACTGGCGGCCCTCGTCGTCGAAGCCGTGCGTGAGTTCGTGGCCGACGGTCGAACCCATGTCGCCGTAGTTGGCGGCATCGTCCTCCTTATCGCTGAAGAAGGGCGGCTGAAAGTATCCGGCGGGGAAGTTTACGTTGTTTTGTTGCGAATCGTAGTAGGCGTTGACGGTGGGCGGAGACATGTACCATTCACCCTTGTCGACAGGCTTGCCAATCTTGGCCAGTTCGCGAGCAAAGTTGAACTCGCGCACGCGTTCCTGGTTGCCGATGGCGTCGCCGCGGACGATCTGCAGAGTGGAGTAGTCGCGCCACTTATCGGGATAGCCGATCTTGTTCATGACCGTGTGCAGTTTCTGCTTGGCTTTGATCTTGGTTTCGGGACTCATCCAGTCGAGGCTGTCGATGTCTTTGGCCATCGCGTCTTCGATCGCGAGGGTCATTTGCAGTGCGCGTTGTTTCTCGGCGGGGGGAAAGTATTTCGCGACGTAAGCCTGGCCGAGCGCTTCGCCCATCTCGCGATCAATGCGTGTGGTGCAGCGTTTCCAGCGCTCCTGCTGTTTCTCTGCGCCGTTGAGGGTATGCGCGTAGAAGTTCCAGGTCTCCTGTTCGAAGGCCTCGGGCATGCTTGTGTTGGCGTAGGCATGGAGGAGTTGCCAGCGGAGGTAGGTCTTGATCTGGGCTAGCGGAGTATCGGAGACGAGCGAGTTGAATTCGGCGAAGAACTTGGGCTCGGCGTCATTCATCTCGCCTTGCGCAGGTGCGTGCGCGGCAGCAACATACTCGGCGAGAGAGAAGTGCGGTAGTTGCTTGGCGAAGGCTGCAACTTCAGTGGGGTGATTCAGGTTCTGCGGTTCGCGGCGCTCGGTAACGGTGAGCGAGGCCTTGGCCAGGCGCGTTTCGATGGCGAGGACGATGTCGGCGTCTTTGGCGGCTTGCCCGTCGGTCTCGCCGGCAAGGGCCAGAATCTTGTGGACGTGGTCGACATATTGCTTGCGCTGTTCAACGGACTTGGCGTCGGCGCGAGTGTAGTAGTCGCGCTCAGGAAGGCCCAGGCCGGCGGCGTGATAGTAGCTGATGACCTGGCTGGCGTCGGCAAAATCCTGATTTGAATTCAAGCCGAAGAAGGCGTTCACACCGATGCGGTGAAGCTGGCCGAGGAGCGCGGGCAAGTCGCTGGCGGATTTGAGCGCGGCTATGCGATCGAGTTCAGGCTGCAGCGGCGCGATGCCGAGCTTGTTGACAGCTTCCGTGTCCATGCAGCTTGCGTACTCGTCGCCTATCTTTTGTTGGTTGGGGGAACGGGTCGATGCGGGTACCGCGGCCTGCTCCAAAATCTGCTTGAGATGGAGACGATTGAGCTCATAAAGTTCGGTAAAGCGGCCATAGGAGGTCTGATCGGGCGGCAGTGGATTCTTTTTGAACCAGCCATTGCAGCTATAGCGATAGAAGTTGTCGCAGGGGTCGACGGAGGTGTCAACCAACGACGGATCGAAGACTCGCAGTTCCGCAGGGTGGGAAGTTGGGGTCGCATCCTGGGCAGCGGCGATATCCAGACTCAATGCGACGGAGGCGGCAACCAAAACAATGGAGCGAAGCAGGCGGCGAGGAGTGTGGTCGAGACAAAACATGACGCAACTTTAGCAGATGGCCGGCACGATGCAAGCCCACGCGCCCGTTACAATGAGAGACGGAAACGGACGCATTTCAAAGGAGCAACTACGTTGGCACAACGCACGTTCAGTATTATCAAGCCGGATGCGGTTCGCAAGGGGTACACGGGCGCGATTCTGGCCGAGATTGAGAAGGCTGGATTTCAGATTGCGGCCATCAAAAAACTGTCGATCTCAAAGGAGCAGGCCAAAGGATTTTATCACGTGCACAGTGCGCGGCCATTCTTTGATTCGCTCACTACATTCATGTCAGGCGGTCCCATCGTTTTGCTGGTGCTCGAGAAGGAAAATGCGATTGCCGATCTGCGGAAACTAATGGGCGCGACCAACCCTGCGAATGCCGACGAGGGGACGATTCGCAAGCAGTTTGCGGGATCGATTGAAGAGAATGCGATTCACGGATCGGACGCTGAAGATACCGCGGCGTTTGAGATTGGATACTGGTTCGCGGGTTACGAACTGGTGTAGAGGATATCAGCCGTCAGCTTTCAGCTATCAGCCTTCAGCTTTCAGCTATCAGCCGTCAGCTATCAGCCGTCAGCCGTCAGCTTTCAGCTATCAGCCTTCAGCTTTCAGCTATCAGCCTTCAGCTTTCAGCTATCAGCCGTCAGCTTTCAGCCTTCAGCCGTCAGCTTTCAGCCGTCAGCCGTCAGCCTTCAGCTATCAGCCGTCAGCTATTTCCTGCTACTGCGATCAGCGACTAGCACTCCCGAACTTCATCCTGAAAGCCAGTTGCTGTTCGCTTCCCTCCTTTGCTTAGGGCTGAGAGCTAGCCGCTGTTCTAGTCTCCGAATAGATCGTCGACTTTTCGCTTCAATTCGGCGACTTCCTGGCGTAACTCGGAGACATTAGCTTCCAATTGAGCAATGCGCTCGTCGGAAGCAGTGTCCGGCGGTGTTGAAGCACCTGAAAATGCCGTGGCTGGGTAAGAAGCGAGAAGAGACACGTCTACCTCGCCGGCCAGCAGATGCGCATAGCGAGCTTCCTTGGTTCCGGGCAGGCGCGGCAATACGGCAACCAGGGGTGGCTCCCGCTCCATCAGCTTTTGCAGCCCGGCAAGCACATCGGAGATTTCGTCAAAGCTGTGGAGGCGCTCGGTACGGCCGCGCAACTCTCCGGGCGTTTGCGGACCGCGTAACATCAGCACGCAAATCAAAGCCGTCTCGGCCCGATTGAAGTTGAAGACTTCGCCCAGCCAGTGCTCGTACTTGGTGACGCGACCATCAGCGCTGCGGGCGCGTCCAGCGAGTCGCAAATCTTCAAGCACATGCAAGGCCTGGCGCACTGCGTCTTCGTCGAGATCCATCACCGGTTCGCGGTTAGAGCGCTGGTTGCAGGCATTCATCAGCGCGTTGAGCGAGAGGGGATAGTAGTCGGGCGTGGTTACTTCTTTTTCGATGAGCGCGCCGAGCACGCGGGCTTGAGCGGCGGTGAGCACGATAGCAGGAAGGGGCGGCATAGGTTCATTTTGACACTTGTGGTTGCGGTGTCGTGATGGTTGTTACGGATTTTGGCCGGGCGTCTCTGGTTCCTTGGGACCGAGAAGGACTTGGATTCCGAAATACGCAACCCAGTTGGGCTCGCTGTTGTCGCGGGTTACGGACTGAATGGCGCGGCCGCCCATGAAGAGCAGGCGAAGATGGCCGCTGTGATCGAGCGTTTGCCGACCGCCAATGTCAGCGGTCAAGGCGCGCTGCTTGGGCGCACCGTCGATGCGATTGGCATCCTGCAGATCGTAGATCTCGGCGTAGAGTTCGAAACGGTCGTTGAACTCGTGGCCCGCAATAAGGCCGCGCCCCCAACGATCGGGAATGTGGCGATTGCCGAACCAGTGACCGACTTCGCCGTTGAAATCGACGGGCCCGACTTTGGCAGTGAATTCGATGGGCAGATAATACTGCGGGCCGGTCTCGACGATGCCGCGGCGAACGGCGCTGGTGGGGTTGTTGATCGAAACCTGCGGATAGGTTCCGAGCGAGAAGGTCATGTTCTCGTCGGTCTTGGGCTCGCCGGCGGTGTGATGTTCGTAGGGCCTCCACTTGACGCCGAGCAGTGACTCGCCCAGGCCGGCGCGCGTGGTGTCGTTCGAGTCTGTGGCTGCCGCCAGTGGTAGCTCGTATTTGAGCTGGATGCGATCGCCCCAACCGTAGTTCATGTCGATGTCGGGCAGTTGATAGAAGGAATTTCCGGGGTTGTGGTTAGCAATCCAGCCAAAGTTGATTTCCCAGTGGTGATTGCCGGGAGTGCCGGGGTCGTCTGTAATAAACGGCGGGCCGCCCTGCGCGTGGGCCATTGCCGCCCATGCAGATAGAAGAAGAAGCAGAATTCGAAATGAACTGCGCATGTGGTAGCTCTGATCCTGGCAAGTATTCGGGCGCTTCGCTGGTTGGATTGCTCCATCCTCAAGGTAGCATCCTACTGGGTTAGACGGTCGCGAACTTAGAGAAACCGAGACCGCTCTGCCGTAGTGGGAATGGGACAACTTGCGAGCCTTCCCGCAATGAAAAAGCGTGCGCGGGCGACCAATCGATAGCCAAGATCTCGCAGGAGACTGGGGATCAAGCGAAGGATCGCTGCCAGACCAGGCCATGGGGCCGGGAGCGCGCGGAGGAGTTCCAACAAGGCTGCGGAGCGGACGAGGACACGTTCGGATGGGGTGCCGGCATGGGCCACAACCAGGAGGGTGTCTGGATTTGGCAGTGTGGATTGGTCGGCGCGATCGTGCCTTGCCAACAAATCCGTAATCCTCTGGGATTCGAAGGCCACGAAGCGCATGCGGTCATTGCGATCGCGGCGCAAGAGCCATCGTACGGAGCGATTGCAGAATCCGCAGCGGCCGTCGAAGACCACCAGCAACCGGGTTCCCAAATCGTCGAAGTTCTCCATACTAATGCCGATGCTTTCGGGCTTGCGGGGGATTCATGCAGCGCTAGAGTACGGAGCGCCTTTTATACTGAAGCCACGATGAGTATTCAAAGTCCCGCTGCCAAACATACACGCTCCCAGGCTCTTCAGCAACGCGCCGAGCGCTATTTCCCAGGTGGAGTCAATTCGCCGGTGCGCGCCTTTCGTGCGGTGGGCGGAGCGCCTCCATTTGTTGATCGAGCCGAGGGAGCATGGCTCACGGACGCCGATGGAAACCGCTATATCGACTACTTCGGCTCATGGGGACCGATGATTCTCGGTCATGCCTTTCCGCCGGTGGTCGAGGCAATTGAGCGGGCGGCGCGCAACTCGGCAAGTTTTGGCGCATCAGTAGCGGCGGAGGCGAACCTGGCCGAGCGGGTAGTCGCATGTTATCCGGCTATTGAAAAACTGCGCTTCGTGAGTTCGGGAACGGAAGCCACGATGTCGGCGATCCGGCTGGCGCGGGCGGCGACGGGGCGCAACATTATTGTAAAGTTCGAGGGTTGCTATCACGGCCACTCCGACGGATTGCTGGTGAAGGCTGGGTCTGGCGTTGCGACGTTTGGCATTCCCGGCTCGGCTGGGGTTCCCGACGCTATCGCGCATCTGACTCTGGCGTTGCGGTACAACGATCTGAACGCAGTTGAAGAGGCGTTCGCGGCGCATTCGGGCGAGATTGCCGCGGTGATTCTGGAGCCCGTGGTGGGCAATGCGGGCTGCATTCCGCCGGCGCCCGGATATCTCGAGGGGCTGCGTAGACTGACGATTCGCGAAGGGGCGCTGCTGATTGTCGACGAAGTGATGACGGGATTTCGCGTTGCGCTGGGCGGTGCACTGGAGCTGCACAATATTGACGCCGACCTGGTCACGCTGGGCAAGATTGTCGGTGGAGGGTTGCCGGTCGGTGTGTTTGGCGGCAAAGGTATATTTATGGATCTGCTGGCGCCGCTTGGACCTGTGTATCAGGCCGGCACGTTGAGCGGCAATCCGCTGGCCATGGCTGCGGGAATCGCGACTGTCGGTTATTTGCAAGATCATGCAGCGGAGGTTTATGCGAAGCTCGAGGCAACGTCGAAAGAAATCACTGAGGGAGTCACTGCGGAAGCGGCCAAAGCTGGAGTGCCACTTACTCTGAATCGTGTAGGAGCGATGTGGACCTGGTTTTTTACCGCGGAAGCTGTAACTAACTACGACGATGCCAAGTGGTCTGATACTGCGGCCTTCGGTCGCTTTCACCGGGCCATGCTCGATCAAGGCGTGTGGCTGCCGCCGAGCCAATTTGAAGCGGCGTTTCTAAGCACGGCGCATGGGGACGAAGAGGTTGCGATCACGATCGCTGCCGCTCGCGAAGCATTCAAAACTCTCGGGAATGGGTAAGGCCATCACGCTGCCCCGCGGCGGGGCCGCGAGTGAGCCCAATCAAAACCGTGGAAATGTGCAGCAAGAGCGTGCTATGCTCACGCCAGCGGGTCCTTCCATGACAAGGCACCATTCCAACGGAGCGATGAATGTACCGGCCGCAAGGCGCTGGTCGCGTTCTCGTGCCCGTTGCATTTGCCCGCGGCGCCATCTGCGCGTGCTGCCGACTCGCACGCGACCTAGCCTCTTCGGCGGTGATTAGTAGCAATCCGTCGAAGGTCCCTGCCTGCTTAGAACCACTCCGATTTCATACGTTGAATGATCCTTCAGCTAACAGGATCCGTGGCCGCGCTCTATCTCAGCCGCCGCACAACCGTACCTGCCGAGGAGACAAGATATGACGAAGCAAGAGATGCACGCACAATTTGGACCGAAGCTGGTTTGCACACTGCCAGGACCAAAGGCCAGGGCAGCCGTTGCCGAAGATGACCGGCTGATATCGCCGAGTTATACACGATCGTATCCGCTGGTGGCCAAACGAGGCCGAGGCATTCGCGTGGAAGATGTGGACGGCAACGAGTTTTTGGATTTTGCCGCGGGCATCGCCGTCACGTCGACTGGTCATTGCCATCCCGAGGTAGTCGCTGCGATTCAAAAGCAGGCGGCAGAGTTGATTCATATTTCTGGAACCGACTTTTATAATGAGCCGCTGACGCAGTTGGCTGATAGGCTTTCGGCCATCGCACCCATGCCCGGCCCGCATCGTTTTTTCTACGGGAACTCGGGAGCGGAGGCGATTGAGTGCGCGCTCAAGCTGGCACGCTATCATACGGGCCGGCAGCAGGTGATTTCGTTCTTTGGAGCGTTTCATGGCCGCACCATGGGCGCGCTTTCACTCACCGGCTCGAAGCCGCAGCAGAAACGACGCTTCTCGCCGCTGGTTCCCGGAGTGACGCACATTCGTTATCCCTATGCGTATCGCGGTTGTTCGGGCGGCCCGCAAGAGGAAGAAGCATTCAGCATGGGCTGTGCGCGCTACATCGAGGAGAAGTTGTTCAAGACGATCCTGGCGCCTGAGGAAGTTGCGGCCATCTTTATTGAGCCGATCCAGGGCGAGGGCGGATATGTGGTCGCGCCTACTAACTTCCTCAAGGAATTGCGCGCGATCTGCAATCGCCACGGCATATTGCTGGTAGTTGACGAGGTGCAGTGCGGTGCGGGCCGAACGGGCAAGTGGTGGGCCATTGAACACTCCGGCGTGGAGCCCGATATCGTTTGCATGGCCAAGGGAATAGCGAGCGGCATGCCGCTGGGTGTTTGCATGAGCCGTGCCGAGATCATGGATTGGGTTCCGGGCTCGCACGCATCAACCTTTGGCGGCAACCCGGTATCGATTGCGGCAGCGTTGGCGACGATCGACATTCTCGAACGCGAGGGCATTGCGAACGCGGCGGTGGTGGGTGAACAGATGCTGGAGCGGCTGCGTGGGTGGAAGCGGAGCCACAGCCTTGTCGGCGATGTGCGTGGGCGCGGCATGATGATCGGCGTTGAATTGGTCAAGGACAAGGTAACGCGCGAGCCCGCGACCGCACTGAGGAATCGCGTGGAGACGCTGGCGTTTGAGCGCGGCCTGATGGTGCTGGGTTGCGGTGAAACGACGCTGCGGTTATGCCCACCGCTGGTTACGACGGCTGAAGAAGCGACAGTGGCTCTCGATATTCTCGAAGACGTACTGACTCAGGTCGAAAACGAACACGCGCATGCCGGCGAACTAGCGGGCGCAGCGGTCTAACGCAGGCGACTATCTTTTTCTTAGGGTGGCAAGCGGGCCGGGACGACGATATCCCGGCTTGCCGCCGATCAAATCGATGAGATGCCCGTCATTTAGCGCGCGGCGCCATCGTCGATGCGGGTGGCCGCAATTGTGGCCGTGGCGTGCGCGGCGGTTTCTAGACTTTGCGCCATTTCTTTGGTAGCCAAGCGTTGTTCTTCCGCTGACGCAGCAAGCATGTGCGAGATTCCCTTCATGCCATCGGTCTGGTGTGTGATTTTTCCCATGGCGGCTACCGCTGCGTCAATATCCTTACGAATTGTGCCAACTTTGCTTTTAATGTCGGCTGTTGCGGCGGCAGTTTGTTCGGCGAGCTTTTTAACTTCGCCTGCGACGACACTGAATCCTTTTCCATGCGCACCAGCGCGGGCCGCTTCGATTGTGGCATTGAGGGCCAGCACGCTGGTTTGTGTAGCAATCGATGCGATAAGATCGGCGACCTTGGCTACGCCTGTGCTCGAGGTCTGCAGTCGCTGCATCGCTGTCAGTCCTTCTTGTCCAGCGTCTTGAGATTTCTGCGCGGCCTGCTCGGCTTCCCAGGCGCTTTTTGCGATCTCGCCTATGCTGGAATCGATCTCGTGAGACGCGGAGGATACCATCGACAACTGCTGATTGACCTCTCCAATGGCGTGGAGCACCAGTTCTTGTGCGTGCTTGATAACTTCAAACTTTTTGGTAGTTACGCCCCACATGACAACCGCGCCTATGAACATGCCTCTTTTGTCTGTCATGGCCTCCACTTCGAGGTCAAGCTTTTCGGGCCCTAGCTCGATGACGATCTGATGGGGAAGCTTATGCGCGCCGTTGTGATGTTCCGCTCCGAGGATGCGGTCGACATTCTGAGGATGCTTGTGAAAAATATGAATGGACTTGCCGACAATCTGTTCTACTGGCACCGGCAAGTACTGCTGGAGAGTCTTTAGCGTTTTGATCGACGACTTATTGAGATAGCACAAGATCAAGTTGCGGTCGCAGAACATCGCATTGCATGGCAGGGCATCGAGCGCGGCGTGGAAATTCAAGTCGGATTCGGGCTCGGCTGCCAAAGGGTGATCCGGGATAGGTTCTCTGGTTTCGGGTGACTGGCCGGGGTGCTGCGAGAATAGTCTGCCTAGAACTCCGTTCGACATAAGAAACATCTCCTTCGCACCGGCTTGCATTATCGGCCATTGCGGCAGGAAGGGGAATTAGTCACTTTCCGCATTGTGCGGAGGGCCCTCTGCTCATGGATTCCGGCTAACCACTGGCACAAGTTTCGCGCATAGCAGTTGATTTGTCCTTGCAAACTGGCGGCTGCTTATCGAATGTTCGCCAATTCTTCCCACTTTTGAAATGGCTCCAATTTGACTCGATCGCAACGATAGATTTGTGAAATTCACCTCATGGGTCCAGAATGAGGAGCCATGGGTTGGTCACAACGGATTCGTATTGGCCTGCTGGAACGAACGGCTGCCACGCTGGACAAGTGGGCGGAGCGTCGAGGTCGCTCCGTGCTTCCGGCTCACCTGATCGTGGGAATCAGTGGGGAAGATGCCGCGTTTTTCTACCTGCGGCGCAAGGGTTATACGGTGGTCGCGCGTCGATGGAGTTCCGGAGATGTACCCGGTGACATCGACCTGATTGCGTGGCAGAGTTCGATGCTGTGTTTTATTGAGGTCAAGACGCGCACGGCTCATGACTTGACTCCCGCCGAAGTCGCTGTCGATGGCAACAAGCGAAGCACACTCAGGCGATTGGCGCGGCGTTACGTTTTGCACTTGCCGCAGAAGATGACGCCGCCCGTTCGCTTCGATGTTGTGAGCGTCTATCTCATACCCGGACAGGCGAAGGAATTCGTGCATTTCGAGAATGCGTTCGGATGGGGTGAACGGAGAGAGCGGTACTAGGAAGAAACAAGTCATTCCTTGGGCATATCCTTCCCCGGTCCCAAAAGCGGGACCGGGGGCACCCGCGCGGGTATAACGAGGGAACCGAAGGCAGGCCAGAGGATCTGTCCGGCCGCTACCCCTTCGCGTCTTCGAATTCCTCGTGCCACGCCATCTGGATCGCTTCGAGTCGTGACTCGTTGGACTTCGCAGGATCGTCGGAAAAGCCTTCCAACTCGGTCACGTAGCGGAGCAGGTCGGTAAAGCGGACGGTCAATGGATCGACGTCGGGAAACTTTTCCTGCAACTGAATGCCGATCTCTTCGGCATCGGTCCAAAGTATTTCGCGGGGCATGTCGCTCCTTATTTGCCTTCTGCCAGGGCCAATGGTTTGCCTTCGGAGGTATAGTTGCGATTCCACTTGGGAATCTCGACGACGTAGTCGCCGGGACGCGTGATCACGGCCTGACAACCGAGGCGGGAGTTCAACTGCTGATCGGCGGCCATGTCGAGACGGTCGAGCTCATCATCGTCGGCTTCGCTGATGCCGGGGGCGCCGTCTTTGACCCAGATGTGGCATGTGGTGCAGGCACACGAGCCACCGCAGGCGTGATCGAGGAAGATATCGTTGTTCTCCGCGACATCAAGGAACGACATCGGCTTGCCGTGATGTTCATAAGGCATCGTGCCGTACTCGAATTCGACGGTCTTGCCTTCGGGCTGAAAGGTGACGCGCACGAGTTTGTCGGGGGGAATGTTCTTGTCAGTTGATGCGCTCATAAAATTCTCCTGTGTTTGATGCGGCTTGAACGCCGGCCCACGTTTCCTTTATTTGAACTCTGCCGGGGCCATGGGATGAGGCGCGGTTAATTCGTCGCCCATCTCATCACTGGCCGCATCCATGGTTTTGCCGCGAACAGCAGTGGTCACGGCTGCATCCATCATCAATTCAGCAAAGCGGCGTGTTGCCTGGTCGAGCGCAAGCGTGGCGTCGCGAATCGCGGAAGGATCCTCGCCTAGTTTGACGGAGGCGAGGCGATCGCGTGCGCCGTCGATGGCCGCCTGCTCTTCACCGGTGAGCTGCTTCCACGCAGGGTTTTCAGGCGCGCGCTCGACTGCGGACAAAATAGTCTCGGCCTCGTTGCGGGCCTCAATCAAGAGGCGCTTGGCAAAATCTTCTTCCGCGTGATCGAACGAGTCGAGGATCATGCTTTCGACTTGTTCGTCGGTCAGGCCATAGGTTGGCTTGACCTCAATCTGTGCTGCTTTGCCGCTGCGCTGTTCGCGCGCAGACACTTGCAGAATGCCGTCGGCGTCGATAAGGAAGCGGACTTCGATGCGGGGCAATCCGGCCGACATGGGAGGAATGCCTTTGAGGTCGAAGCGGGCTAGTGAGCGGCAGTCCGCGGCTAACTCGCGTTCGCCTTGGAGGACATGGATGGCAACGTTGGTTTGGCCATCGACGCCGGTGGTGAAGTGCTCTGTGGCCGATGCTGGAATCGTAGAGTTGCGTTGAATGATGCGCGCCACAGTGCCGCCGAGGGCCTCGATACCGAGTGATAGCGGCGTCACGTCGAGCAGCAGCATTTCTTCTGTTGTTTTAGAAGCTCCGGCGAGAATGTCGGCTTGCACTGCGGCGCCTAACGCGACGACCTCATCGGGATTGAGATCGATGTAGGGTTTTTTACCACGCGCTGCAAGGTGAAAGAGATCGTCGACTAGCTGGCGGACAGCGGGAATGCGTGTCGAACCGCCCACGAGAACGACAGCGTCGACTTGCTCAGGCGTCAAACGAGCATCGGTGAGGGCCTGTTTGCATGGGCCGGCAGTGCGCTCGAGGACGGGCTCGATCAGCGATTCAAAGACTTCGCGGGGAATCTCGCGCTGATAACGATCGCCGTTGGGAAGCTCGATGTCGAAGTGTGCGGCTTGTTCGGTAGAGAGCTTGATTTTGGCGTCGATAGCGGCCTTGCGAACGGCCTGTACGGCACTGGGATGGGCACGCAGATCGACTCCGTGCTCCGCATAGATTTCGTCGAGCGCGATGGCGAGCAGCAGGTTATCAATGTCGTCGCCGCCGAGGTGGGTGTCGCCATTGGTTGATTGAACTTCGAAGATGCCGTCGCGTAATTTGAGAATGGAAATATCGAATGTACCGCCGCCCAAGTCGTAGACGGCAATGGTGCCGACGTTGGCGCGATCGAGGCCGTAAGCGAGGGCAGCAGCAGTAGGTTCATTGACCAGGCGCAGCACTTCAAGACCAGCCATGCGGCCAGCGTCTTTTGTAGCCTGGCGCTGCGCGTCGTTGAAATAGGCGGGCACGGTGATGACCGCTTGTGTAACCGGCGATCCGAAAAACCGTTCCGCATTGCGCTTGAGTTGACGCAGAATGTAAGCGGAGATTTCGGGTGGAGTGAATCGCAGTTCGCCAAGCTGGATGCGGGGAACTTCGCCGGCTTCGACATCGTCAGCGAGGCGAAAGGGAAACAGCTTTAGCTCGCTCTGCACTTCAGCGAGGCTGCGCCCCATCAGGCGTTTCACTGAATAGATAACGCGCTCGGGCGTCTCAATGAGAGCCTTGCGCGCGCTGTTGCCGACTGTGACCGTGGGGCGGCCGCCATCGGCCGGAACGGGATCGAGCGCGACCACCGATGGAACCAGGTTAGAGCCGTCGACGCCGGGAATGACCACCGGTGCATCGCCTTCCATGTATGCAACGAGGGAGTTAGTGGTTCCGAGGTCAATGCCAACTACGCGGCCAGTCTGATTTGAATCCGCCATGCTTGTCTTTTAGGCTCCCAAGGTCTCATTTACGTCGCGAACCAAGTTGCTGAGATAGCGGCGCCGATGCAGCAGGGCCACCATCGTCTTTTGTGCAGTGAGGCGCGCGGCCGTGCCACCCTCATCCCATACGGTCCACTGCGCGCGCAGATCTTGATCTACCGCGTCGAGCAGGCCGTCGAATTTCCCCTTGGCTTCGGACAAGCTTTGTTCGAGCGAAGGATCGGACTCGCCCGTTTTGCGGGCCATGCGCATTTCTTCGATCTGCATGTTGAGGTCGAAGACTTCTTCCAGCAGATCGGCTGGAACGTGCGATGGATCTTTGAGGTTCTTTCGATTGGCGCCGCTGTGCTCTTCGCCGATCTCCGCGCCGTTGAGCTTGAGCAAGTACTCGGTGCGGGTAATGGGATCGCGCAACGTGCGATAAGCGTCGTTGAGCAAAGCCGTGTCAGCCAGACTCCACTGCTTTTCGTTTTCCAGTGCGCGGGCAAAGCGATCGGGATGAAGCTTGCGACTTAATCGATGAAACTCATGTTCGAGAGCACTGAGATCGAGATTGAGATGTGGCGCCAACCCGAAGACAGAAAAATAATCGCCTCCCGGAGGAGGCTGGATCTTGCTGCAATGTGGGCAAAAGAGGGTGGCATCATTGTGAGCCACCGAACAGGACCAACATTCAGCAGGAACTGCGGTATCGAGGACCTTCAACATTGGGCAAACCTTACTTGCACCCGCTCGTTACGACGAGAAGGACGAACCGCAGCCGCAGGAGCGCGAGGAGTTCGGATTGATGAAGTTGAATCCCTGCCGCATCAGCGTTTCCTCGTAATCGAGTGTCATGCCATGCAGGTAGAGGAACGATTTGGGATCGACAAAGACGCGCACGCCATCGAAGTCATAGATGCGGTCACGCTCGCGCGGTCGCGTATCGAACTTGATGGAGTAAGAGAGCCCCGAGCAACCGCCGCCCATCACGCCCAGACGAAGACCGCCTTCTTCGGGCGACACGCCTTCCTTGGCCATCGCGACGCGAATACGCTTGATGGCTTTTTCCGTTACCTGCAAGCCCTGACTTGGCGCAACTGACGGTGCGGGCGCGCTCGGCGGCGCAGCAGCAAACGCCGACTGCGAGGGCTTGGATTCGATTGTCACCATGTTTGACATTTTTATACCATCCGTGCAGCCAACCACTCCGAATACGCTGGAGTGGCCGACTGCGTAATACGAACTCTTAGTGTGCTGCCTCGACCGCTACTGGAACGGCTTCGGCAACGCCATTTTTCTTTTTCCAATCGCCAATCGCAGCACGAATTGCGTCCTCGGCCAGCACCGAGCAGTGAATCTTCACGGGCGGAAGCGACAGTTCCTTCACGATGTCTGTGTTTTTGATAGCCAGTGCGTCTTCAACGGTACGACCTTTGATCCACTCGGTCGCGAGCGATGAACTGGCAATAGCGGAGCCGCAGCCGAAGGTCTTGAACTTGGCTTCTTCAATGACCTGCGTTTCGGGGTTCACACGAATTTGGAGACGCATGACGTCGCCGCATTCGGGCGCGCCGACCAAGCCGGTGCCGACTTCGGTTGAAGCCTTATCGAGCTGGCCCACATTGCGCGGATTGTTGTAGTGGTCGATTACCTTGTCGCTGTATGCCATGATCCAAATCCTCCTGCGGGGGAAGCCGCCGTTCTCTTTTTTGATTCGGCAGGCGTGCCCACCGATGCTTGAAATACAGCTGTCAGCTAAGAGCAGCCCGGAGCTTTCAGCTATCAGCCGTCAGTTTTTAGCTGAAAGCTGATGGCTGACAGCTGAATTTTAGTGCGCGGCCCACTGAATCTTGGTCAAATCGATGCCGTCTTTCACCATCTCGTAGAGAGGAGAAAGCTCGCGCAGCTTCTTCACAATGTCGATGACCTTGGCGGCCACGTAGTCGACCTCTGCCTGGGTATTGAAACGGCCAAGACCGAAGCGAATGGAGCTATGCGCCACATCATCGCCCAAACCTAGAGCCTTCAATACATAAGACGGTTCGAGGGTGGCCGAGGTGCAGGCTGAACCGCTGGAAACTGCGACATCGTTGATGCCCATCAGCAGCGATTCGCCTTCAACGTATACAAAGCTCATGTTGAGATTGCCGGGCAGGCGATGCTCCCACGAGCCGTTGAGGTGGATGTAGTCGAGCTCCGCCTCGAGCTTGTCTTTGAGCCGGTCGCGCAGGCCGCGCAGATAAGCCGCTTCGTTATCCATTTCCTGCATGGCGATTTCGCAAGCCTTGCCTAGACCCACGATGCCGGGAACATTCAAAGTGCCGGAACGCATGCCGCGCTCGTGGCCGCCGCCGTCGATTTGGGCAGCGATCTGCACGCGCGGATTGCGACGGCGAACGTAAAGCGCTCCCACACCCTTGGGGCCGTAGATCTTGTGGCCAGAGATCGATGCCACATCGACATTGTCGGCGATGACGTTGAAGGGAACTTTGCCGACAATTTGTACAGCATCGGTGTGGAAGATAACACCCTTTTCATGACAGAGCTTGCCGATTTCGCGAATCGGCTGCAACACGCCGATCTCGTTGTTGGCCGCCATGATCGTCACCAGGATGGTCTTGTCGTCCATGGCGCGCTTCAGGTCTTCAAGATCGATGAGACCGTCTGCCTTAACGGGCAGATAGGTGACGCGATAGCCATATTTCTCGAGGCGTTTGCAGGTGTCGAGCACCGCCTTGTGTTCGGTGACCTGGGTGATGATGTGGTTGCCGCGCTCGCGATACATCTCGGCGATGCCCTTGATGGCGAGGTTGTCGCTTTCCGTGGCGCCAGAGGTAAAGATGATCTCCTTGGCGGTAGCGCCGATCAGCTTGGCAATCTGCTCGCGGGCAATCTCGACGGCCTGCTCCGCTTCCCAGCCAAAGGAGTGGTTGCGGCTGGCGGCGTTGCCAAATTTGGTGGTAAAGAAGGGCATCATCGCTTCCAGAACCCGGGGATCAAGGGGGCTGGTGGCGTGATTATCCATGTAAATCGGCAGGCTAACGCCGGCTGGTACTTCGACTTGGCTGACCACTGTGCTCATCGTGTCTCCATCATTTGCGCTCGCCGCCGGTTGATCGGGCGGACGGGGGGAATCCGTTTACAACGTTAAAGTCACAAGCCTTTGAGCTGGGATCTGGGCTGCGGTCGATGCTTGGCCTGGACCAGGTTCACGCTCGGCGAGATCGTAGATGCTGATGCTTTTCAACACTCCGGCGATGGTGTCGTTTACCCGCGCCAGTGGCTCTTTGATGGTGCAACTCGGGGTCAGGTCGCAACCTTTCGCGCCTTTGGTGCAGGAAGTAATAAAGAATGGACCGTCAATGGAATGAATGACTTCAAAGGCCGAAATCTCGCGCGGATCACGTGAAAGAGCGTAACCGCCGTTCATGCCGGCGTGGGACCGCAGCAGACCGGTTTTGGTAAGGCGCTGCAGAATCTTGGCCAGCAATTGCGCTGGGATTCCATAGGCGTCGGCAATATCTTTTGCGCTCTGAGCGGGGTTCTCCGGATGCTCGGCGAGGTACTTGAGCGCCATCAATCCGTAGTCCGCTTTTTTAGTTAGCTTGAGCATCGTAATATCCGACTTGATAGGTCCGCATTCAGTATACGACCATTTCTGTCCGTTATTCAACAGGCGCCAAGGATTGGCCGGGTTATTCCTAAAATGGGGCTTGTCGCTGATGTATGTTGAAAATCTCGATATTCAGTAAAAACCCATTTGAAATCCTGGCAAAGACCGTTACAATCTGGCGGAAAGAGCATCTGGAAACTGAACGGCGTTTGTAGACCCTCTTCGTCCTGTAGGACGGCCTCGATTCCCCAAAATGCCGTTCTTCTCTCTTACGGGCGTTCAAGAGGAGGCTTTAAAAGAAGGATATTTGGTGAAAAAGAGCCCTTGCTTGGTAGTATTTTTGAAAGACAACACGTGGTAAACCGATAGAATCCAATCGAATCTTACACAATGGCGACCGTCTGCAAACACCCGCGAGTGCGTATTGTCTCCCGGCATGAAGACACCGAGTATGTCGAGTGCCTGGAATGTGGCGAAGTCTTTGACTCCGAAGAGTTTCGTGATATGGAGATCGAGGAAAGCGTCGAGACTGAGGAAGCAGAATCCGAACACTGACAGTCAGTAATTATTGCTATCTATTCACTTTCCGACAGCTCCGCCGGCGGCGTTTCCGTTTGTTGCGGGAGCGGCCATGCGTCGCGCAGAAGTCCAGGCATATTGCAGGCCTGAAGCCACTGTCAGAACCATGGTCGCGTCGAGCGCCGCGGTCCGCAGCATCACGACCCATTGCGCCCCGATGAGCTGGTGTAGCAGGACGACGGCAACGGCGACGACCTGGGCCACGGTGTTGGCTTTGCCAAACAGGCTGGGCTTGAATTCGCGACGGCCGGCGGCGGCATAGAGTAGCGCCGCAACCACTAAAATCCCCACATCGCGCCCAAAAACCAGCACGGTGACGCGCGTCGGAATCAAGTTTTTGTGGGTCAGAACCAGGAAAAGCGTGCTCAGCAGGAGCTTGTCTGCGACCGGGTCGAGATATGCACCGAGCATCGTGCGTTGCTTGAGGACGCGCGCCAGGGTTCCATCTAGCGCATCCGTGAGGCCTGCCACCACAAACAGCCAGAATCCAACCGCGAAGTGACCTTCCAGAATAGCCGTAACCAGGAACGGCGCCAGGCAAATGCGCAACAGGGTGAGAAGATTGGGGGTCGTGCGGAGCGGGTTGTGTCGGGCAGTCGATCCGTCTGGCATAAAAAGGGTTAACAGGCATTCCATCTGCTGCTGTGGAGCGCCATCTCGCGAAAGCTCGCCGTAGAATCGGCCAAAATGGTCAGCCAAACAGTCGGAATCCCCGAAAATACTTCGGAATCTCGCAGAAGGTAGCTCTCTTCGTTAGTCCCAGATAGTACAGCATCGTGGCGACACCGTGCAGCCTATCTTTGCGTGCTCCGTCGATCCTGTTAGACTACGTATGGTTGTTTGCAGGCGCGTAGCTCAGTTGGTTAGAGCGCTTCCTTGACACGGAAGAGGTCGCTGGTTCGAATCCAGTCGTGCCTACCATTTATTTTTTGAATCAATGGTTTAGATTGACACCCCCTGCCAGAGCTATACTTCATTTCACCCAAGAATCACCCAAAGCCTACTGAATGGCCGTTCCGGCTGCTCCGAATATGGCATTCACCATCATTTGTTGAGCCGCCATTAGCTCGTCTGAGTCCGTTTGCGTGTACCGACTGAGCGTAAA